>Ga0247739_10000050_pt1 | contig 46429 bp, 41 predicted proteins | sample UWRJL058202B2_FD_180943 | JGI IMG/M metagenome (GOLD analysis project Ga0247739, IMG submission 180943) | Plant litter microbial communities from Arlington Agricultural Research Station in Wisconsin, United States - UWRJ-L058-202B-2 | ecosystem: Environmental > Terrestrial > Plant litter >...
AGTAATTAATATTGCGAGCCTGGATGTAAACAATAAAGATTTAGAGGAAACTTTGCGTGGCAGTAGTTGGTTTGACGCTAGCGCTTATCCGCAAGCCTCATTCACTACTAGTAACGTCGAATTGATTGGCGATAATCACGCAAAATTCAACGGCGATTTAACATTGCACGGTGTTACCGCACCCATTATTTTGGATGTGACTTTTAACGGAGGTGGCGACAATATGCTGACTGGTCGTTACACATTAGGATTCACGGCTACAACGCAATTTAAACGCTCGCGATTTGGAATAGATTATTTAATTCCAGCAATTGCTGATGAGGTAAATGTAGAAGTATTTGCTGAGTTTCAAAAGCAATAATTTAAATGCAATAACAGTTAACTATTTTTCTCTTACGAAGAGTTAAAGTCTTAAATTGTATTCGGAAATAAATGTATACAATGCAGAATCAAGAAAACGCCTGACAATGTCTCAAGCGTTTTCTTGATTTAAATTAAAAGTTAAAACTTGCTCCTACAAAACCGGTCCGACCTATTGCAGGAAAACCTATGTCATTGAAAAACTTTTCATCGGTAACATTTTCAATGCTTAGATTTATAGATAATTGATTATTTAACTTCCATTTCGCACCAAGATCCAAACGGTTGTATTGGTTCAGCGCTTCAATCAACGTATCGCCAGTGTATTGACTCGCAGCGAGACGATCATCTACCCATAAATAATTCGCGTTTAATTGCCAGCTTTCATTGGGTACAAATACCGCGTTCGCGCCCAACTTAGTTTGGGGTCTTCCCATAAGCGGATTTTCAGCATCTATGTGCGCATAACTTCCATGCCCACCAAGCTGCCATTTATTGTCTGAAGAGTGCCAGCGAATTTCAACTTCGGTTCCGCGTGTATCTATAGTGTCTGGACGGTTTACGTTTTTAAATGAATCGCTATCGAAATCAATTAAATCATTGTAAGTATTTCTGAAAAGGCTGAAGCTAATGCTCGTGCTATCAGCTTTCCATTCAACTCCTGTATCACGGGTTGTTGCGGTTTCCGGTTTCAAATTTCGGTTGCCCACTAAGGTATGGCCAAGTGCAGAAAAACTTGGTAATTTAAAACCTTTACCCGCGTTACCAAACCAACTTAAATTGTTATTAATTTGATAGCGCGCACCAATTTGTCCGCTGTCTTCTCGATCAAAATCCTCTGGCAAATCGCGACGTCCACTCGCTTGAATTAACAAATTTTCATTCGCATAAACATTCACATTAATAAATGCGCTGTTAATACGCCGATCCAAATTAAAATTAATAGGTACATCATAACCGGTGACATATCCGAGGTTCTCGCCGGATTCATGTTTTGTTTCCATGCCGATATTTCCCCACAGAGACTTTTCATCGCCGATGGTATTTATCCAGCTAAAATTCTCGCGAGTGAAATCAGTATCACCACCATTTGGTGGTACGGCAAAGTACGGGGCAATACCGGGCGAACTCAACACTTCCTCACGATTAAACCAGCTCGCTTGCACTTTACTGCGCCATTTGTCATTCACTTGAAACTGCCAGGCTAATGCAGCATTTTGATCGGTAAAATCGCTGTGATCTAAATCGCGGCTCAGGGCAAATAAAGGTCCGCCGCTTTGTTCAGGAAAACTAGTCTTTTCACCATCCAGATAACGATACGAAAAATCAATACGATGCGAATCTTGTTGCCAATTTAATTTTACGAGAGCTTCTTTATTTTCTGCTGAGCTTCCTTCAAGGGGTTCGCCAGCATCTTTACTTTGAATTTTTATCGCGTAACCAACACTATTAATGTTGCCTGTGGTGGTAAAGCTTGCAGTTTTATATCCGTCTTCACCCGCCGCGATATTCAAATTATGTAGCGCGGTTTTTGTTGGCTCAGCAGTAATAATATGGATCACGCCCGCGAGCGCGTCTGAACCGTAAATAGCCGATTGCGCACCGCGAATAATTTCAATACGTTTAATGGAATCAATATTTATATTGTTAACATCAAATGCCCCCCCGCGAGTGTTAGTTGGGTCATTGAGCTCAACGCCATCTAGTAGCACCAACGTATGATTGCTCTCAGCACCGCGCAATGTGATCGCGGTAATGCCACCAGGGCCGCCTTGTTCCTCAACCCAAATGCTGGGCACCTGACGCAGCGCATCGACTAAGCTGTGGCTACTTAGCTTTAGTAACTCTTCCTGATTTATAGTGGTGACCGATGAAGCGATCTGTTCGGTGGTAATCGGGCTGTAAGTACCAGTCACAACAACTTCATCGGTAGCGGCGTAAACATAAGTTGCCAATGGTGCACTAATCAGTGCGCTAATTAATGCACTCATAGGCGCAGATAAATTTTTAAGCATCATGTGAAAACCTTAAATAAAAATGGCCACATTTAGTGGCCATATGAAAACAAACTTGCAATTGTCTACGAATATTATTTTGCTTTCGCAAATTTATACAGTGTGTAGTAACTATGCAATTGTGCAGGTGCGGCATCTTTAAACAATTGAATATTATTTAATTCAATATGATAAACACGTGCGGTTTGTTGCGGATGAACTGATGGGTGGCCAAGTTCCGCGAGCGCAATTGTAATTTGTTTGCGATCAGTGCTGATACTGATGTTTGTAATTCTTTCCACAGCTTTACCTAACTCATCAGAGCCGTAATCTGGTGCGTCTCGGTAAACCCATGATTCAATATTAATTAGTTTTTGTAAATTCTTGGCGTCCAGTGTTTCATTAATCGGCTGCGTTAGTTGCAATAAAAATCCAGAGCTTGTCGCATGAACACTATGAATGGCAGGCGCAATAGTTTTTCCATCCCACACAATACGTTGCATGCTAGCCACGTGGCCACCTTTTGCTTGCCAGCCACGACCAGTTTGACCCAGAAGCAAACTGCCATCACGTAAAAATAGCGGCCGCATTACACCCGACTCAAGGCCATCAATAAATGGCATCACGCTACCTTGTTCTGCGCCATCAACTATTTCAGTATTTACGCGCAGTAAATTAGATTGGGTTTGATCACCAATTAACATCTCTCCCGTGAATGGCCCGAACTTTCCCTGTGTGGTATCCCACGCTGGATTCCCCGGCGAATTAGCAACTTTATTGTGAGGCAATAAAATAACAGGTGTCGCACGTTTATTTGCAAAGTTGTTCCAGGAAATTTCCGGTGAATCGGGAGTCATACCTGGTAGATCTACAAGGCTTGATGGATGGCCATAAAATTTATTTTGTTCAAGAACAAATATTTTAGAAGTTCCTACATATTCACCCTGATTCTCTGAATACCAAAGTCGATCATCAGTTCCGGTAGAAAGGCCCGCCGGACTACGCAATCCATTTGCCCATAATGTAAATTTATTTACATTATTTTTAGTTTCGGATTTTATTTTTTTATCTGGTTCTACACGAATGTTCCATCCCGCAAATCCACCAGCACTGCCCATATATTTTCCGCCGGCGTTATACGCGGAGCCATCACTTCCATCCGCAAGATTTATATTAATATAGTAGGCCCCGTCGGCGCCGCGCGTCGGCCCATGCATGTAGGAGTGATAGTTTCCGTGATAGGAATGTGCGTCAAATAATGTTTCGTAATTGTCGGCAACACCATCGCCATTGGTATCGCTAATTCGAGTCAGCTCTGCTTTTTGGCCAGCAATAATCGTGAACCCCTTTTTATCTTCTACTAAAATTCCGAGGCTATCAAATGTACCTTCTGCAAATAATTGCCACTCACCTTTATTCAATCGCCAAATTCCTGCCGTACGTGTGCCAACTACCAAAGTGTTGTCCTGAGTAACGGCCAAACCGAGTGCTTCAAATAATTGCTCACGACCAAAATTATCTTTCGGTGGAAAATAGCTTTCAATGCTGTAGCCAGCAGGGAGATCGGCAGTTGACTTAGTGATTTTTAAAGGTTGTTTGCGATTATCAAAGGTCGATTTTGGCGCGTGCCAAACGTTATTAGCGAGCGCAATTTTAGCGGTAAGTGTTGCATTAGTTTTGCCGGCAGGCAGAGTCCAAATTGCATCTTGAACTTGGCCTTTATTAGTTTGCAGTTGCGATAATGTATTTGTATTTATTGAAAACTTTTGCTCATCTTTTAATTCACCATTGACAATTATTTTCACGTTACCGTCGGCATTAAATGTTGTTTGAACCGAAAGTGTGTTTTGTCCTACACGATAGTTAAAATAAGGTGTAGCAGATTTATCTTTTGAATTGCGCGTGTAACCTAAAAATTGCGCATCTATTTCAGCTAGAAGTGCTAGATGATCCTGTTTGCTATAAAGCGATTTTTTTACGGTTTCAGAGTCGCCAAATTTTGCGTCTTTAAAAGAGAAATCGATAAATTTTCCCGCAGAGTTCAAAGGGCAAAATAAATATTCTTTATCCAAATTAATTTCACGACTTTCAAATCCGGTTTTCAAGCCTTTTCCACCGCGGTTGGTAAATTCACCGGTCATATCTAAAAAGCCACCTTGCCAAATCTTTGCGATTGAAAGGATGCGCGGATCAAACGAATAATTAACGCCGTTTACCTGACCTACGTGGATGGTTCGCCCTGAAAGATTTAGCATTGGCCCGCGTTGAATGCGAACTTGGTCGTCTACTAATAATTGCAATCTATCTTCAATGGGATCGTATTTTTCCGGACTTCCTTGCTTCATCAGTTTTACAACCGGGCCTTGATTTTGAAGGTCATTCAAACTCAAGAGATAAGCACCGATGGCTTCAATTTGTATGTCATTAATAATTTGTATATTGAATGGTGGCATTACCGGCAAATAAGCTTCGCCTTTTTTTTCACCTTTCTCATTAACGGCCAATTGATCCGTTGGCGAGCGTAAACTGCGATGCAAATATTCACTATTTGTTTTTACATTGAAGCGATGGCCTTCACCACCTTCGACAACTTCGCGTGAACGAGGCTCACGTGTAAATAAACCAAATAAATTCGGGCCTGTTGTGACTGTTGTATCATCTTTAATAACGGAGTGACAAACGTTGCACCCAACGGATTCAAAAGTTTCTTTTCCCAAGGCTACATAATCAACCAACTCAGTAATGTTGGTTGCTCCACCATTTTCATTCGGTGGAATAATATTGGAGTAATCGGCAGGTTGTACTTTAAAATTTCTAAACGCAAATGGGCCCTGATTCGCAAGAACTGCGGTTTGGCCGAAATCACTTTCCCATTTGGTGAATGCATCGTCACTATGATTTTTGATAATTTGATTGCTTGCAACAATTTCACCGTTAACACGTGCTTCTAAAATAAGTGCGGGCTGTTGCTTTTCACTAGCTTCGTTAAAACGCGGTGCACGAAATTTTATACTCAAGCTTTGCCATTCGTTATTTTTAAGTTTGCTCTCGCCTCCTAGAACAAATGAATAATGACCTTGAATAAAAATTTTTGCTGAGGAGCCTTGAGGATTCAAATATTCCATGGTCAACACCGCATCGCCATAAAAATAATTACCGACTAAATACTTAGTGTTTGCTATTTCTCCTTTGCTAAAAAGAATAAGTGCCTGTTCGGTTTTCTTATTATCAATTTGGAATTTTTTCCCGACGACGCTGACGTTTGTCGCAGCAACCCAATCAGGGTTTTCTTGAAATGAATTTAAAGGACTTGTTGCAAATGTTTGAGCCGAAAAAAATATTAACACAAAAATAATGGAAAGAAATTTGGAGAGAGACATGGCTTGGCTCCGCTATCAAAGCATGAGAGTAACACCGCAGTTATGCAGAGTTATTGAATGGATTGGATATCGCACTTGAGAAATTTCTGACTAAAGTTTTCTAACCCATATGTTGCGAAAACTAACCGCATTTCCATGGTCCTGTAGGCGCAATGGGGCGCAACCATGGGCGCTATAAGCAGGCTTACCAATCCAGGCGGTAGCACCCTGAATCTCAACATTATTTTGCACAAGTACACCATTTAATAAAACCGTTGCACGCGCGGGTGAAGTCAGTTTTTTTGCAGCGTTAAATTTGGGGGCAGTAAAAATTATATCGTAGGTTTGCCATACGCCTGGTGCGCGGGTGGGGTTAACGAGAGGAATATGTTGTTTATAAATAGAACCTGCCTGGCCATTTGAGTAGGTTTTATTGTTGTAAGAATCCAATATCTGAACTTCATAAAGTTCCTGAAAAAAAACGCCACTGTTATTACGTGCTTGACTGGTTAATTCTTTGCCATCTTCGCCGGTAACTTTTATGGGTGTAGTCCATTCAATATGCAATTGCGCATCGCAAAAAGATTCTTTGGTTTTTATATCGCCTGTTTTCGGAACAACTGTCAAAGCTCCATTTTGTACATCCCATTTTGCCTCCCCACCTTCCGCGCCCTGCCACTGGCTGAGAGATTTTCCATCGAATAATGTAATGGCATCAGAAGGCGGTGTATTTTCATTGGCGGTAACTACTGCGGGTACTGGCGCCCATACTTCTGTTTCTTCCGCTAATTGCCAAGGTTCTTTAGCGCCAGCTGCGCTACTTGATGCGGCAAGTGAGATTAGAGGAAAAAATGCAAATATTGTTATGACAATAGATTTGGTTGTTATTAATTTCATTGTTGATCTCTCATCTAAAGTTGTAATGATAGAAAGCCAAAATGGCTAACTTTATTGCCAGCTAGCTGCTATAGGAAGTACGTTGAAAGTGTAATTGATTTTTGGTTTTTTACCTGCAAATCGATTGCTTCGAATATGAAAAGATTTGTGCTGGCTACATTAAGTGCTTATATGGTTTTCGCGAAAATAATATGAAACCACAATAATTTACAGATAAGAAAAGTAAAGCATTGAAAGTTAATTGCGAATAAATTAATCAAAAAACTGTTTGGAAATTCAGGTTTATTTGGATTTTCTCAAAGATATTAAAGCCACTCCACCAATTACTAGCACAGCGCCAAATAATTGTACGACGTCAATAATTTCATCCAGAATTAGAGCACCTAAAAATAAAGTGACTATAGGCCCAATTATTCCTAATGTTGCAGCTCGTCCGCTACCAATGATGCGTATACCTTCATTTATAAGAAAGGACGGTATAACTGTACAAAAAACTGCAAGTAATAATGCCAAACCATACACCGGTAAAGGCTGATAAAAACTTTGCACACTTTCAATGGCGAGGTTGTGAGCGATAACTCCCACACATGCTGAGAGCATTCCATAGGACGTAAAACGCAAAGATCCTATGCGGGGAATCATATCGCCAGCTATCACAATAAAAATCGCAAATGTTATTGTACTAATCAGAACGAGTGACCCGCCTAGCGCGGTTAATTGCCAGGAATTATTGAGTTTTATATCATGCACAAACACCAATAGCATTCCCAAGTAAGCCACTATTAGTGCAGCTTTTTCAATGTTTTGAATTTTTTTATGTTTTACAAATGCTAAGATTAATAAAACCAGGGTTGGGTAAACGTACAAAATCAAACGCTCTAGTCCTGCGGAAATATATTGCAATCCCATAAAATCAAATATGCTGGAAATATAATAACTGAGTAGGCCTAGCCCAATAATTTGCCAAATTTCTTTTTTCGTTAACCGCGACTGAGGTTGTGTTTGTAACCAAATGGCCACGCTTAAATAAAAAGGTAGTGCAAATATCATCCGTAGCATAAGTAACGGGGATGCAGTCACTCCATGGCGATACGCGAGCTTTATTAAAATCCCCTTAGCGGCGAAGCAACATGTGCCCATTAAAATGCAAATAATTCCGCGACTGTATTGAACTGATTTTTCGGTGCTCACACGTATAGCTCTCCATACAAATCCAGGTGCGTCAAATATAAACGCAAATCAAATTCGTATTGATGATAGAGCGGCTCCATGTGACGACACAGTTGATAAAAGCTTTTGTTATGTTCTTTTTCCTTGAAGTGCGACATTTTACCTATAAGTAATTCAAAAATGGACATGCAATAATCCTTCATAATCAATAGGTTAGTATTTTTTGCGTTGTCCGTTAAATAATTAATTTAATGGACTTCTAACTAGCGCCACCTAATCAGTTGATATTTATCGGTTAGGAAATTAGTCCAGCATTGTTAGCTTCTTGCAAATAAGCAGCTTTCAAAAACGAGGCATCAACCCAAGGTGATTGAGCACATGCAAGCAACTCAGCCTCCAAAGCTTGTTCTGGTGAACGATTATAGTTTTGACACTCAATCTGTATTCTATTCATCCAGTTGTTGCTTACGGGTATGGAGCAACATTTTGCTAATAATCGTTTTTTTATTTGATAAATTGAATCCCATGTAACTAGTTCTTCTTCATAGTTTGGACATGTAAGTTCAATTTGAATTTGTTCAGGCTCAGTTGGACGCTGCCCATGAATCAAAAATTTAATAGATAGTTGAATATTATAGGTGTGGAGGGAATAGGGATAGAAAGCTCGTCTCCTTATGCCATCATTACTCAGAAGAGGATCCTTAGCTCCCTTGTATTGAGAGTTGCATTTATGGCATGAAGGGGCAAGATTTTTAAAATTTACTGAATTAAATGGGTAAATACTAGATGGTAGATAATGATCGTAAGCCTCGCGCGATGGATCATATTCGGTATCCATGGGTTGTAGTCCACAGAATGGGCAGCAAGGCATTGCATTGGATTTTGCAAAAGCTTTGTAATGATCGCGCAGGTCAACTCCAATATTTTCTTTGACGATTTCTAGATTAAAAAATCCACTGTTATAAAGCTCGCTGAAAAATTTATTTATTTTTGAATCGAGTAATTTTGTGAACTTCTTCGGATAGCGAGATGGATCTATCCTTCCTTCGCACAATGCTTGTATATTGTTATTGTTAAGAAAACATTTCCGAAGCTCAGTTATCTCGTTCGATGGCAGAGACTTGAACTCATTAAATATATCGTTGACGTGTTTATAAAAAAATGCACCAGCTCCTTTTTCTTTACCTGCCTTATCTTGCCGATCAAGTTCTTCCATAATTGTATGTAAGCTTTCTAATCCACTGAAAAGATCGAGGCTGTAATTTTCAGATGGCGCTTTGCACCACACCTTTACAAAGATATAAGTTATAAAGGCGTGCATCTGCCGCATACCATGACGAATTTTTGTGTACGGGAATAACATTATTCTGAATCATCCTGATCATTTGGGAATTCGCTACCGGTTAGTACGGATTGCACCGCAAAAGTTCGCTCAATTGAATCACCCATCGTGTTCATAATGAGTTTAGCTAATTCATGAGGACTATTTTTTTTAGTTGGATCAGAAACGAGATTCTGTAATATCTGGTAAGCGCCACGACCAATCGTTGCTCTTTTGTGAAAAGTCTCCATTGTGATCAAATTGATAGATGCTCCTAGCGTGTTATATCTAGCTCGTTTGACGGAAACTTTATTTGTAATCTTATCTTTCCTAAACTCCAATACTTTATTTTTTTTACTATCGGAAATTAAAAATGGACTGTGTGTGGTAATTATCATCTCAGGTGTTTTTTTAGTGTTGCCTAAACATGCCTTTAGCTGGCTGATAAAACTGGCGCGCCAGTTGGGATTGAAATGCGTTTCAGGTTCATCGAGCAAGAATAAGCTGTTGGTATTTTTGAACAATAAGCATAAACCTAAACTGTGAAGAAACTGATGTTCCCCGTCAGAGAGGTTGCGCAACATAACCGCTTCATCAACCCCCAGTTTGGAGAACTTGACGAACTTAAATCGCATCACTCGTTCTTCGGAAGCGAGCAACGGAATAGTTTCATTTACGTATTGGCTTTTAGAGGCATAAACCCCCGTTTTCAATTTATCACTCACTGAATAGAGATTCAGTGTAAGTAAAATCTGAAAAGCCTGAAATAATTCAATTGCATCCATGAAGTTATCTTGAAATGCTTTTTTTGTGGCTGTATTTACGCAGTAATCTAAAATTAATTCATTTCGATCATCATCTAAAAAATAGCAGGTGGCACAACGTTTAAATTTATCGATAAGTGCATTGCTGTGACCATTTTCTTTGATCGTATCGTGATTGGTTTCAAGTGGACGAAGAATAGGTAGAAAATAAGTATTGTTTTCACTTATTCCATCAGGTTGGCTAACCGCATTTTTTTGATATTTTTGGTGGTTACTAAGCTTGAATTCTACACTGGGTTTCAAAATAATACGGAACTCTTTTAAGTCCTGTAGACCTACAGTATCCGTAAAAGGCTTTAGTGATGGCGCATCATTAAAAAGCCAATTGCTAATTAGTATTGCTTGACTAAACGAGTTGTCTAAATAGGTTAGTCGTGTCTCAGGTGTATCAGGATAGGCACTGCCAGTGTTCAAAAAATTAATATATTCATCGAATTGAAGAAACCGCATTTTAAAAAAAGGTAAGCTTAATGTTTCATTTCCGCCAGATGAATATGCGAGAACATAATCTGGGAGCAAAATATCTAAAAACCCACCAGAAAACTCTGACATAACATCAACATTAAAGTATTGTTGATTTTCCCAATGCAGTTTTACAGATGTATCTGGATCTTTCCATACACGTACGTGCGCCCAGTTCTGTTCCAATTCCCTGCAGTAGTCTTTGGGTACCTTAATTAAATATTCTAATTCGAAAGCGTTGGGCGAGTAATCCCTTTCTTTTAATCCTTCAGGATTTTCTTCTGCATCATAAATAAAGTCAATTGGCAAAAAATTTCGACGTACACGAAATACCTCTAACTGGAAAAAAATTATTGCAAGAGCTTCAAGTACGTTGGATTTTCCGCTACCGTTTTGACCTGCGCATACGAATGGCGCGAAGTCATCAGGATGAGCCAGTTCTTCATCCAGATCTATTTTGCTGCGAAAGTCGTGTTCAAAACCACAGGGTAAGCCGCGAAAACCTTTTAGATCTGTAATCTTAAGTCGCAAAAGTTTCATTACTTTCTCGATTTACGAACGCGCAAATTTATGTTATTGCCAAATTGACGTTTGTTGTTCACAGAGATTATATCCCTCGTCTGTTTCAGAGCATTCAATCCAATTTGATCGAACACCCAAGTTTTGATGTGCTCGTAATCATTAAGGTCTAATTCGAAATTGGTGTCTGGGTGCAATTCTGCAATTCGTATTTGCGCTGCATTCATAAAATTCTCTAGCGAAAAAGTTGCGTTACCCAACTGAGCGCAATAGATTTGCAACCATTTGTGTAATAGATTTTTTATGAGCTTGCGATCTTTTAAAGCAGGTAACAATAAATCTGTTTCAGGTAAATTGATTGCAGGTAGTTGCTCGACAGCAGGACTGAATATTTGTGATTGATTCACAAAGGTATCTGGAGCAATGTATTGTGCTATAGGAGATACTTTGGATAAATCCAATTCGCCCTTGAATGCCTGCTGGCTCAGTGCACCATAAAGGGATTCTAAATCGTTGAGACTCTGCCGGTAAAAGGATTTGACCTTTTCAACTTTTTCGACAATAGAGGCAAATTGGTTTTGAAGTTCAATAGGCGCTTTCAGGATCGGAATGGACTGTAATTCTTGAGCGTTGATATTAGCCATTCCGACGATATTTCGGCATAAATTAAAGAGTCGTGTTTTTCCAAATTTTGAGTTCAAATGGCCCCATACAAACCAAGGATTGGTTTGTTTGTCGAACCGAACCCTAATTAAATAACCTGCAATGATTACGGGCTCATCACGATCATATACTGCTGTTTTACCAACAAGTTCCTTTGAATTTGTGCGATTGAATACCAAATCTCCTTTTCTAATTACGTATTTTTCGAAATCTTTATCACTTACATTAATATATTTTAAACTGTCGAAATTCCAATATCCCTGTTGGGTGATATTGTTCATCCTCAAATATTTATACTGTCCTCCTTCTTGTGAAGAGGAGCTTGTTCCATACTTAACCTCAATCGCTAAATTTCCGATAGTTGAAATTTCCCATCTTTTTTCATTCTTTATCGGATCTCCAAATATTTCCAAAAACACGCTTTTCAGAAAATCATTAAGCTGTTGCAAATATTGTTTGCGCTGAGCGATGAGATCCTGCACTTTGCCAAGTAAATGGGCAATACGGATTTGATCATTCAATGAAATATTTGGAATGTGAAATTTGGATAAATCGTCCTTATTAAATCCAGCTTGTGCTGCTCTACCACCAATTCCAGCAATAAAATTTTGAAAGCTTGGGCTCTTTAATATGTGATACAGAAACAGTTTGCTTAATCGTTTTTCATCAGGAATAGTTCGAACAATTGCAACGTTGTATACTCCTTCAAATCCAGTTAAGATTTTCCCAATGGAAGCACCATATCTACCAATTAAAATGTCATCCGAACTACATTTTTTCAGTTTTTTAGATTCTTTAACATATTCAGGTGTAGTGCGTTCTGATTGAGTAAAATCACGGATTTGAAGCATGCGTATATAGCCTGGTAAAGCTTTCGTACTCCATTCATTTTTTGGTGGCTGTGTTCCGCCTTGAAAATCGCAAAGATCAGTAATTGGAATCAGCTTCACGCGATCATCCCCCGCAACTCCAACAACTCACGCACAATACCATTTTTTATTTTGGCTAAATCTTTATCGCTAGCGTTACCCACTTCAGCCTTTAATAATCTGTCCAAAATTATTGCTGGAGCATCGTAGTGAGTTTCTTCAAATACATCCTGCTTGTAACGAGTTAATGAAAGATCAAAATTATTTTCTTCGTTAGCAATTTCTACGCGAGGTACTGAAAAGTATTTTTGAGTGCGGTCTGAATCTGTTTCAGCATTGCGTGCGTGATAATTGGTAACGATTTCTTGTAAGTCGCCATAGCCTTCTTGCTTGCTGCGTTTATCATCCAATGAATAGCCATCGGCAGACATTTCATAAAACCAGACATTTTCAGTGGCTGGTTTAGTGACTTTATCTTTTGGGCCCCATGCTTTGGTAAATAATAAAATCGCTGTGCTCACACCTGCATAGGGTTTGAAGACACCGCTAGGCAGTGTTATTACCGCTTTTAAATCACAACGCGTAACCAAGGTTTCACGTATATCTCTAAAAGCTTTTCCAGAGCCGAACAATACACCTTGAGGCACAATTACACCGGCGGTACCGCCTTTTTTGAGCAGGCGATAAATATTTTCGACAAACAACAATTCTGTTTTAGTTGTGTCTAATTGCAAGCTCTCATTAATATCGCCTTTATCAATGCTGCCGGTAAAAGGCGGGTTGGCCATGATAATGTCGTATTCGGCTTCTTCGGTAAAACTTTTACTGAGCGTATCTTTGTAATCAATGTGAGGTTCATCGATACCATGCATCATCAAGTTCATTAACCCCAATCGCACCATAGTACTATCGATGTCGTAACCATGCAGAGAGCTCGATAAAATAGCTTGAGCTTTTTCGGTAAGCCCTGCAGCTAGTGAGGTACGAATAAAACCATCTTCATCTGGATGAAGCGCATCTTTTTCTTTTTTCTTTAAATTCTTCAATGCCAACTGAGTGACAACATACTGATAGGCGCCCAACAAAAAGCCACCAGAGCCACATGCTGGATCAGCAATTTTATGGCCGAGTTTTGGTTGCACTAAATCAGCAATCAATTTGATAATGTGACGCGGTGTTCTGAACTGACCATTTTTGCCTGCGCTAGCAATTTCTGAAAGCAGGAATTCGTATACATCACCCTGAATATCCTGAAAGGCTTGGCCCTTCTCCTCTGAATCCTTTTCTATCACCAGGAAAATTTCGTCAATAGTTTTTACTGCCTCAACGAGTAATGCCGGCTTCGGAATAATAAATACCGCGTTGCGCATATGGTGAGTAAAGTTGGATTCAGAACCATTAAGATCTTTCAAAAATGGAAATACTTTGTTCTGCACATGCTGCAACATTTCTTCAGCCTGCATGTGCTTGAATTCACTCCAACGCAACGAGCGCCTTGGGATTTCAAAAGGCTTTTGATCTTTTTTAAGTTTGTCGCGATGTTCAGGCGGAATCCATTTGCCTGCAAATTTGGAAGTATATTTTTCACCTGTCCATTCCGCATCAGATTGTTTTTTTAAATCCAACTCGTCCAACCGCTTCATAAACAGCAGGTAAGTAATTTGCTCTATAGCAGTAAGCGGATTGCTAATGCCACCACTCCAGAATTTATTCCAGAGTTGGTCAATTTTACTTTTTAATTCAGGATTGTTTTGTAACATTGGGTTACCTAAAAGTTATGCAGCCAGTTGCTCAGTGAGTTGCAGGATTTCGTTGATTTCGGCAGGGCTAAATACACCACGTATACCTTGTGGATGGATAATGGTGAATGGTGTGTTGATTAAATCTTTCTTCTCAATTTTTTCGCGCTCTACAATAAAATTTTTCAACAAATCGAGAAATTCTAATTGGCGACTATTTAATGTAGTGTGGGTACGAATAAATCGAGCAAAAGCTTCGCTTACTGTATCGGGGAAGCTCTGTAGAATCTCTATGCCCAGAATGTGACGAATAAACTGAATGAAGTGCGCTTTACGATTTTTGTAAACTTGGCGCAGCAGGTTTTCAGTAATGTGCGGGTGCTCTTCATTTAGCATTTCCGCCAAGGCAGTGGTTTCGTCTGTATCAACTGTTTCGCCATTTTTAATTTTACGCAGAATAGGGTTATGCTCAGTTAGCTCGGCAATTAATGACTCAACCATTTCTCGATAACGGGTAATGCTAACTGCCTCGTGCTGCGGGCCAAATTCCACCCATTCTTTTTTATGAATTTCATCCATTAAATCAAGATGCGTTTGTTCTTGGCCAGTAGTTTTTTCACGAAATTTCATTAGGGGGCCAAGTTTTGTGATGAGTTCATCGAAAGAATCTTCGCTTGCCTTGCCCCAATAATAATTAGTCTGAGCTGCGCGGATCAGTTCTTCTTCATGCGTCACAAAACTTACCGAAAGGGGCAGCTCACTTATTTGTTCGACAATGCCCGTTTTTATAGTATCTGCTTGCTCTTTTTCTTCGCTGAGCAATGCAAGCGAATACTCTAATAAGTCACGCTCAAATCGCATGGCTTTGAAGTCGGCTTCAGATACTGTGCGAAACAAAGGTTTAATTTCAGCGCGCAAGAATTCCAGTTTTTGAGAAGTAAGGTTGACCCAAAAGTTTTCATCTTCAAGTCGGCTTAAAGCTGCTGCGGCCTCTACTATGACCACTGAGTTTTGTGGTAAGCCACTAACCTGCACACGCAATTTGTTAATTTCGCGTTCGGCAATATCGTGCTGATTGGTTTCAAGCGCTTTTTCAATTTTATCCAATCTCAAACCAACAACACGCACCGGCAAAGGTATTTGTGGCTTTAATTCTTTACCTTTCGGGTTGAGTTTGAAGTATTCAAAATTGTCCCAACAATCCAGAATCAGGAACGTATTTTTTTCAATACACCAAGGCTTCGGTTTATTGGTTTCTAGCAGGCGTGTGCCACGACCAACCATCTGCCAAAACTTAGTGTAGGAATATACTGGTTTTGCGAAAACCAAATTTACAATTTCACGTACATCTATACCTGTATCGAGCATGTCTACACTGATGGCAATACGAGGCATGTCGTTATTGGTAAATTGATCGAGCAGTCCACCTTTGCCGTAAACACGCGGATCGTCAGACACTAGAACTTTCGCTAATTCACCTTTATGTTCTGGGTAAAGTTTATCGAAAATTTCTTCCATTCGTCTTGCGTGTGCTTTGGTTGAGCAGAAGAAAATGGTTTTGCCAGGCAGTACACCGTTAAAGTCCTTTATGGATTCCTCCATAAATTCCCGCACTATAAGAGTATTGGTGCCCATGTTAATTACTTGCTTTTCTAACTGCGAACCTTCGAAATTTATTTCCTCAACTTCTTTACCTTGCAGTATTAATCTTTTCTGATCTTCCAATGAAATTGTGCGCTTGCTGATGCCTTCCATCTGAAATTTGGTTTGAATTTTCATCACCTGAAAATTGCAAAGGTAAGGCGGTACATTATTTACCGCTTCTTCATAGGTGTAAGCGAAGGTCGGTAAACCATCTTCGCAATGGAAAAGCTTAAATGTGTTGTGATCAATAATATCGGTTGGTGTAGCCGTTAAACCTAGAGTAATAGTTTTAAAGTAGTCGAGCACTTCGCCATAGGTGTTATAAATTGATCGATGACTTTCATCGACCACTATAAAATCAAAAAAATGCGGTGAAAGGCTTTGAGCTTCATCGCGAATTATATTGAGCATGGTGGGATAGGTAGCCACATAAATACGCCTATCTTTAGACAGCAATTTCTCGCCTACATTGGGCCAGCGCGGCTCATTGGGAAGATGTTCTTTGAATGCAGCGAGAGCCTGTTCCCTCAATGCAATACGATCTACTAAAAACAATATCTTTTCAGCATGGCCTGCGCGCATGAGTGCATCGACCATAGCAATACACGTACGGGTTTTTCCTGTACCCGTAGCCATAACCAGCAAGAAGTCGCGTTTTTGCTTTTCAATACCTTCCAAGACTGAACGAATGGCACGTATCTGATAGTCTCGACCAGCAATAGACGAATTAATGAACTCTTGGGTTAGCGGCTTACGATTACGGCGAATATATTGAAAACGCTCCAGATCATCACGAGTTGGGAAGCCGACCACTTTGCGTGGTGGATAACTACCCAAGTCCCAATAATAGGTTTCAAGACCGTTGGTGTAAAAGCAGAAGGGCAGCTCACCACCCAATTGTTTTTGTATGTTGTAGCAGTATTGTTTTGCTTGTTCACGACCAATAGCCGCATCTTTGCTCGATTTTTTGGCTTCAACAACGGCAAGTGGTTTGCGGTCTTTGCCGAGCAATACGTAATCGCTGAATTGGCGACCTTCATAAGCGGTACGCGGCTCGTTGATGCCGTCAGAGGGGGACGTCAGTATGTCGAACTCTTCTACAACTTGAGTCGGGTCTTTTACATTCCACCCAGATGTAGCAAGTTGCAGATCAATAAGTTCTGCGCGAGTTTGGGATTCAGATTTGGTCATCAATTAACATCCTGTTGCATGCCATTGGCATGATCTTCGGCCGCTCCGCCTGCGCGAACCCAATCATCAACCTCGGAAAGCTTAAACTTCCAAAGTCGGCCTATTTTATGGGCAGGAAGACCTTTTCGTTCGCGCCAGCGGTAGACGGTATCTTTTACAACGCCAAGATGTTGCGCCGCCTGTTCAGCGGTTACCCAGGGTTCTGTGTGCATTTATTATTCGCTTTCGGCAGCTTAGAGTAGTCTAAAATCGTCTAAAGTCTAGCAGAGTGAGGTGCGGAAGGCCATTACAAGCAGTTACGTATAGAGCTCCCCATATAGGTCGAGGTGAGTCAAATACAGACGCAGGTCGAACTCATACTGATGGTATTGCGGCTCCATATGTCGGCAGAGCTGATAAAAGCTTTTGTTGTGGTCCTTTTCACGAAAATGCGAAAGTTCGTGAACAGTTATCATCTTTAAAAATGCTTCTGGTGCATTTTTAAATACACTCGCAATTTTAATCTCGTTAACTGTTTTGGTTTTTTTGCCATGAATTTTAGTTATATAGTGGTGTTGCCCCAGTGCATGTTGTATCACTTTGATTTTTGAGTCATAAGTTACGCGATTGAGTGATTGAGCCTTTCCCAAATATTTGCTTTTAATATCCATCGTGTAGTCATAGAGCTGCTTGTCTGAGCGAGCATCATGAGGTTTTGGATATTTTTGCAGCAAAATTTCGCTTAAGCGACCTTCGCTAATCACCTGGTTGACTTGTTTAAGAGTCTCAAGAGGATAGCCGGTTAAATACTTGAGTGGGTGCATACATTTACACTTCAATTTATTAGGAAAATAATTTTTTAAGGCAAATTAACAAAGCGTGGTCATTCTGATACTGAACTGATGTGAAGTCTCATTTTTTTCGAAAATCTTGCGTGAAAGGTTGATGTGAATTCAATACTTTTTGCTAACTCTCCGTCGAATACTTTACTGAAACTTCCAGCCGGCAACGATAATTCCCTCCATCGTGCCCATTTCGTGGCCGCTATGATCCATGCCTGACATATCGTCCATCTTGTGCTCTGTGATCCATTGGACTACGCCATGCATAGCCATCGGGTAGCAGTAAGTGCGAGCCAGGCCTTTGAAACCTGGCTCAATTACCGTTATTTCCAAGGTATTTTCTTGCGCATTAATTGAAATGCGGCGGGAATTATAAACAGAGACAGTAGCGGTGCTGTAATCATGCCTCCGATCATAGGCGCAGCGATACGGCTCATCACCTCCGAACCCGTACCGCTGCCCAGAAAGATGGGTAAGAGCCCCGCAATAATAACAGTGACTGTCATTGCCTTCGGGCGAATGCGTAAGACAGCACCTTCTTGAATTGCTGCACTTAAATCCGAGTTGTCGGTATGGCCTGAGTCAATTCGTTTTTGCCAGGCTTGCTTGAGATAGAGCAACATAATTACACCAAACTCTGCTGATACGCCTGCAAGTGCAATGAACCCAACTCCTGTCGCAACCGATAAGTTGTACCCCATAAAATAGAGAAGCCAAACTCCACCCGTCAGTGCAAAGGGTAATGTCACCATAATTAAAAGTGCTTCATCGAGACGTTTAAAAGCAAAATATAAAAGCACAAAAATAATGGCGAGTGTTGCCGGTATTACCCATTGCAAACGAGCGTTGGCGCGTTGCATAAATTCGAATTGTCCAGAGTAGCTTAGGCTTACTCCAGGTGGAAGTTTTACCTGTGTTGATACCGCTTCGCGAAGCGCTGCCACGGTCGATGCCAGATCACGACCGTGCACGTCGATATACACCCAGCCACTTGGCCGCGCGTTTTCACTTTTCAGCATAGTCGGTCCATCATTGATCGCAATAGTGGCAATGGTGCCTAGCGTAATTTGACTGCCCATCGGTGTGATGATAGGTAAATTGCGCAATTTCTCAATACTATCGCGCCACTCGCGTGGGTAGCGCACGTTGATAGGAAAGCGCGCGCGGCCATCCACAACTTCACCGATGTTTTCACCACCGATCAAACTGTTCACGACAGATTGCGCTTGCGTGATACTCAGCCCATAACGCGCCAACGCTTGTCGATCCAGTTGAATATCTACGTAGCGCCCGCCATTTAATTGCTCTGCGATTGCAGAGGAAACACCGGCAATAGTTTTCGCAGCTTGTGCAACTTGTTGAGCGACCTGATCTATTTCGATGAGGTTATTGCCAGCCACTTTTACACCGATTGGGCTTTTAATTCCGGTTGCTAGCATGTCGATGCGGTTGCGAATGGGTGGAATCCAAATGTTTGCCAGCCCCGGCACTTTTACTTTTGCATCCAGCTCGGCCATTAATTTTTCAACGGTCATACCGGCACGCCATTGATCACGCGGTTTGAATTGCACGGTGGTTTCAAACATTTCCAGTGGCGCGGGATCGGTTGCGCTATTGCTTCGCCCAGCTTTGCCAAATACACGCGCAACTTCCGGTACCGTTTTAATTAGGCGATCTGTTTGTTGCAAAAGCTTACTGGCGTTTTGCGCGGTAAGGCCGGGTAGCGCGCTCGGCATGTAGAGCACATCGCCTTCGTCAAGTTGAGGTAAAAATTCGCCACCTAAATGACTAATCGGCCATGCGGTAGTGAATAATATTAAGGTTGCGATAATCAGCGTGAGTTTTGGTTTGCGTAGTACCTTGGCCAGTAATGGCTGGTAAGCGCGAATCAACCAACGACTTACCGGATTACTCTTTTCTTGCGGAATATCACCGCGAATCCAGTAGCCCATTAACACTGGCACAAGTGTGATAGACAACCCGGCAGCAGCTGCCATTGCATAAGTTTTCGTGAAGGCTAAAGGGCCAAACAATCGACCTTCCTGTGCTTCCAATGTGAAGACCGGAATAAACGATAAAGTGATAATGAGCAGCGAAAAAAATAATGCAGGCCCAACTTCGACAGCGGCATCAGTAATCACTTGCCAGCGTGTTTCACCGTGAATTTTTTCGTTAGGATGCTGATGCTCCCATGCCTCAATATGTTTGTGTGCATTTTCAATCATCACAATGGCCGCATCGACCATCGCACCAATCGCAATTGCAATTCCACCGAGCGACATAATGTTGGCGTTAACGCCTTGGTAATGCATGACGATAAACGCCACTAACATTCCCAAAGGCAACGAAATGATAGCGACTAATGATGAGCGCAAATGCCACAAGAAAAGCCCGCATACCACGCCCACAACTAAAAATTCTTCCAGAAGTTTGTGGCTTAAATTCTCCACGGCGCGATCAATTAACTGGCTGCGATCATAAGTGGTTACCACTTCAACGCCGGGCGGCAAACTGGCTTTCAATTGTTCGAGTTTTATTTTCACCGCCGCAATCGTTTCACGCGCATTACCACCAGAGCGCATGATCACCACGCCACCGGCAACTTCACCTTCACCATCAAGCTCGGTGACACCGCGTCGCATTTCTGGGCCGATTTGTACAAAGGCAAGATCACCAAGTGTAATGGGTACACCATCGACTAATTTGATCACTACGGCTTTAAAGTCATTGAGGGTTTTGAGGTAGCCAGTTGCGCGCACCATAAATTCGGCTTCACCTAGCTCCATCACACCGCCACCAGTTTCCTGATTCGCCTGGCTAAGTGCTGCAATAGCGTCTTGATGGCTAATATGTAGATTGGCAAGTTTTACGGGATCAAGCACCACCTGATATTGTTTAACCATGCCACCAACCGCCGCCACTTCCGCCACATCGGGCAGTGGCGCAAGCTCAAAGCGCATAAACCAATCTTGCAATGCGCGCAGCTGTGAAAGGTCGTGTTGACCGGTTCTATCGATTAAAGCGTACTGAAAAATCCAACCTACACCTGTAGCATCTGGCCCCAAGGATGGTTTTGCATTTGTCGGTAATTGAGATTGGATTTGGCTTAAATATTCCAAGACGCGCGAGCGCGCCCAGTACACATCCGTTCCATCATCAAACAGGATATACACGTAACTATCGCCAAACATGGAGTAGCCGCGAACCGTTTTTGCACCGGGTACCGAAAGCATTTTGCTGGCAAGCGGATACGTCACTTGGTTTTCGACCAGTTGTGGGGCTTGCCCTGGAAAGGTGGTACGCACTATCACCTGTACATCGGATAGATCCGGCAAGGCATCAATAGGCGTGGATTTAACGGTCCAAACACCCCAGCCTGCAATGAAGAGCGCACCGAGCAAGACCAACAAACGATTGCTGACGGACCAGCGTATCAAGCGTGCAATCATGGTTGCATCTCCATCGCAGATTCAGGTTCTATTCCCATGAGAGACGCTTCTGAATCCAGCAGGAATTGACCGCTGGTCACTACGTTCTGACCCTCTTCAAGGCCGCTGGTAATGACGGTTTGATCGCCAATTTCTTGCCCTAAAGTCACGACAACCGGGCGGAAATGATTGCTGCTGTCAGCCACCATAACCAGCGTACGCTTGCCTGTGCGAATCACCGCCTCGGTGGGCACTAACAACCCCATGTCGGATTGAGTGCCGCTCAACATCACGTGACCACTGGTGCCAGGCTTCAAAATGCTGTTGGGATTGGGTAATAAAACACGGGCTGTTAGGGTTCGAGTTGAGTTATTTACGGAAGGCAATAGCGATTCAATTTTGCCTTTGAGCGGTAGCGAGTTTGGGTTAGCCGCATAAAAAATCGCGGTGTCGCCTGGGTGTAAACTTGAGGCGTCCGCTTCGGGAATCGCCACATCTAGCCATAACGAATCAATACTGGTAATGCGAGCGAGCGTCTGACCGCTGGTCAATGACATGCCCGTTTTGATTTCCAGGGACTCGATAACACCATTGATGGGCGCAGTGATAGTGACCCGTGTTTCCGACTTACGGGTTTGTTCGACTTGGGTAATCAAGGCATCTGGCATACCTAATAACCGCAGGCGGGTACGTAAGGTTTCGAGCAAGTGCGGGCTGTTAATTATCGTTGAGGCCAACAGTTCATTCTGCGTATTAAGCCATTCAGGGACGTAAAAGGTCGCAATCGGCTGACCGGCAATAACATGATCACCAGGTGCTAAGGGCCATGCTTTTTCCACAAAACCGCCAGCGCGCAACTGGATAATGGCTTGGTTACGCTCGTTAAAGCGCAAGGTTCCGGGTAGATCATGCTGCGGATGCAGCGGCATTCGCGTCACCTTCGTTTTGCGCATACCGAGATTTTGTACCTGAACGGGATCAACCTGAAGCGTATTCACGGTCGCGCCGGATTCTGCGTATTTGGGTACCAGCTCCATATCCATAAACGGCGATTTACCCGGCTTATCAAAATGCTGGGCAGGCTCCATAGGGTCATACCAATAAAGCACTTTTGGCGTGGCTGTCTCTGGTTGTGCCGCCGGTGCCGGTGAGTGCATCGGCGATTTAACCGCAACGAATGTCGCGACTGCACCCAAGCCAATACCCAGAGATAATACAAGCAGCTGGCGTAGCTGCACTGAAGTGGAAAACATGGTGTTAACTCCGATCCTATAGACGAAAAGCAGCATCCATCCACCGGTTTAGTGGATAGCGTTCATCGGGAAGATCAGGAGTTAGTTGGAGGTCGCCACACCGAGGCAGGATCAAATGAAGCCACAAAAGGCGTCGCTATCCCAAGGTAAAAGCGTTTATCAGACGTAAAACTCAAGGTGGGTGTTGCAAGAGAAAATACTTGGCAGCTGATGTTGCAGCCATGACAGCTTTGCATTTGCTGACAATCCATCTTGCCGTCCTCATCACAACAATCTGGAGCAGCTTTGTCGGTCGAGGAAGTGGCCATAGCGGATTTAGCGGGACAGCTAGGCGCAGATAGCAATGCACTGGCCGCCACATGAAGAGGCAGCAATAAGCTCAGTAACAATGTGATGAACAATGAGTATCGGCGCATAACCAAACTATAGCGGAAACATTCACTCATAGAAAGCTAGCGAACGACAAGAACCTTTGGGTCGTTCATTGAAGCTTCCAGCCAGCCACAATAATTGCCATTCCCAACAAGGCAACACCTGCACCTAACCAATCGTAGAGTGACAAGGTTACGCCGTCCACAACACGTAACCATACCAATGCAGTTGCAACGTAAACACCTCCGTAAGCAGCGTAAACGCGCCCACTCGCCGCAGGATGTAATGTCAGCAACCATACAAATATCGCGAGGCTTGCCGCAGCGGGTAGTAGTAGCCAAGTTGACCCGCCTTTGCGTAACCATAAGTAAGGCAGAAAGCAGCCAATAATTTCAGCCAATGCGGTAGCGATAAATAACAATGTTGTTTTGAGCATGTAAATTTCCAGATTATTTATTTTGTTCGCTATAGAGGGCATCTACGATGGTGCAGTCAGGCGCTTTCGTACCTGGGCAACAGCATTTGCAGTTTTTGGACATGACCAATAGTGAATCTTTAATGCGCTGAAGCTCTTCCAGCTTTTGGTTCACTGTTGCAAGATTAGTCTCCACAAGCTCAAGTGCCTCGCCACATGATCGCTCGGTATTTTCAGAGAGGCTTAATAATTCTCTCGTATTATCCAACGTAAAACCGAGCCCACGGGCTTTTAAAATAAAGCCCAAGCGCTTCTCATGTTTTTTCGTGTAAAGCCGGTGACCACCATTCGTGCGTGATGGCTCTGGTAGTAAACCCAGTTTTTCGTAATACCGAATGGTTTCGATATGACATCCCGTCTCACGTGATAGCTCTCCAATTCCCGCCATATTCTTTCCTTTAAAAGTACTTGTATCTGTAGTAACTACAGATTTTATCCTAATCACTCCTGTAAGCCTAACTTGGAGTTTTTATGAAAAAGCCTACGTCGTTTTGGTTAACCATTGCTGCAATTGTTGCGTGTATAGGGTGCTGTAGCATCCCGTTATATGCGTTATTTGTTGGATCTGCCGGTCTCGCCGTTCTGTTAAACGAGACCACATTAGAGATTCTGAAATGCTCTTTACCGCTTGCCGTACTTGGCATTGGCTATTGGGTTTATCAGAAGCGCCAAGCCCGGAAGCGTTGCTGTTCTTCACCGCAAGCTGAATGTAACAGCCAGAAATGTGCGTGCTTACCCGAAGATAGCCATTAGCTTTATGTCAATTCACTTTTGATTGTTGATTAAAATCGCTCGTGATGCTGGGAGGTAGAACAGCGTAGTTCCTAAAAATTCGTCGTGATCACAATCTGATTGCGCTGCAAATGCAGTAACAATTCAATCAATAGAGGAGCTTGATCATGCAAGAAACCTTATTCACCCTGGATGGTTATACCGCTGTTTTCACCTTCATCGAAGGCCACTGGCATCTCGAATTACTGAATGATAGAGGTGAGCTGTTGGCCTTCGCTTAATTCACTAGTGCGAGCTGTGTTGACAGTCCGCACTCTTTTTATGAACCCCTCGTACCTAAATTTTCCAAGTCTATTTTTAATACGAAAAAACATATATACTAATTTTCGTATGTAATTAATTCCCCCTCTAAAATTGGTGATGGCCATGAAAAAACGCGTCCTGTTTCTCTGTACCGGCAATTCGGCTCGTTCACAAATGGCAGAAGCGTTGCTCCGTCATCAGGCAGGCGATAAATATGACGTGTTTAGCGCAGGCACCCGACCGGAACAGGTGGATCAGAGAGCCTTGGCGGCCCTTGAGAGCTTTGGAGTTAATACAGGTGGCCTTACTTCGAAACATCTCGATCAATTCCAACATCAGGCTTTCGATTTCGTCATCACACTGTGTGATAAGGCCTCACAAGAGTGCGGTAATTTTGCGAATGCCGGTGAGCGATTGGCGTGGCATTTTGAAGATCCGAAATCCCGTCATGTACCACATCCTTTTGAAATTACTCTTAAAGAAATTAATGATCGTTTAAAAATGTTCTTGTTAATTCAAGCTAAAGGAACCGCCAGAGCATGATTGAGCCATTACAGTTTTACAAAAGTCTCGCCGATGAAACTCGACTAAAAAGTTTGATATTGATTCAACTGGAAGGTGAATTGTGTGTCTGCGAATTAATGGCAGCACTTGATCAAATTCAACCAAAAATTTCCCGTCATCTTGCGTTACTACGCAACGATAAAATTTTGTTAGACCGTCGCCAAGGCCAATGGATTTATTACCGCCTTAATCCCGATTTACCCGATTGGGCTAAAACAGTTCTTGCCGAAACCGCTGAATCAAACCGCGCATTTATTGAAGATAACTATAAAAAATTATGTTGCATGGGTGATCGCCCGGAACGCGCGAAAGCTTGCTGTTAAATAGTTTGCCAACAATATTTTCCTTTGCGCATGCAACGCGGAGTTTTAATGAAATTATTATTTTTATGTACCCACATTGCGTGCCGCAGCATCCTTGCAGAAGCGATTACCCGAAAAATTGCAAGTGATCGTTTAGATGTTGCGAGCGCCGGAAGCCACCCCGCTGGGCGAGTTCACCCGCTGACATTACAACACCTTCAACAACGCAATTATTCAACAGAAGGACTCATCAGTCAGTCGTGGGATGATTTAAAAGATTTCGCACCTGACATTGTGATTACCGTATGCGATAGCGCTGCCGGTGAAACGTGCCCATTGTGGTTTGGTGATGCTGTAAAAGTTCACTGGGGTCTACCTGACCCCACCAGCCAAGAAAATGCATCTCAGGTTGATGTGCTTTTTGAGCAAGTGATACATCGGATTGAACGCCGCATTCAGGCACTTATGAAAATAAAATTTGAACAATTATCGCGCGAGCAATTGAAGAATGAACTTAATATGTTGGGAGAGTTACTTTGAATAGCAATGAAAAAATAATGGACAACTCTTTGCCCAATATCGTTGAAGATCTCTTCCATATCCCAATCCAACAATCCGTAACAGAAAGTACGCATAAACCACGCATTTTGTTGCTCTATGGTTCTACTCGGCAACGTTCATTCAGTCGCTTGATGGTGCAAGAAGCCGAACGCTTATTGCAGCGCATGGGTGCTGAAACAAAAATATTTAATCCGTCTGGCTTGCCATTGCCAGATGATGCAGATGCCTCTCATCCCAAAGTGCAAGAGCTTCGAGATTTAGTGCAATGGTCTGAAGGTCAAGTGTGGTGCTCACCCGAACGGCACGGTGCAATGAGCGGAGTATTCAAAGCACAAATAGACTGGATTCCTTTAAGCCTTGGTGCTGTTCGACCAAGCCAGGGCAAGACGCTCGCGGTGATGCAGGTTTGTGGTGGTTCGCAGTCTTTTAATGCCGTTAATCAAATGCGTGTGTTGGGGCGATGGATGCGTATGTTCACAATCCCCAATCAATCCTCGGTTGCAAAAGCATTTCAGGAATTTGATGAGAATGATCGGATGAAACCATCATCTTATTACGAGCGGTTGGTTGATGTGATGGAAGAGCTGATGAAGTTCACTCTCTTACTACGCGACCGCAGCGACTATCTAGTGGATCGTTATTCAGAGCGCGTCGAATCTGCTGAAGCACTCAGCAAGCGCGTCAACCAAGCCACCATTTAATTTGCCAATATAGCGAAACGACTATGGGATTGTTCGAGCGATATTTATCAGTCTGGGTTGCGCTGGCCATAGCCGCAGGCGTCATACTTGGAAATGTTTTCCCTGCATTATTTGCACATATTGCGGTACTGGAATTTGCGCACGTCAATTTTTTTATGGCGGTTTTAATTTGGGTCATGATTTACCCCATGATGGTACAAATTGATTTTGGTGCACTCAAAAATATTGGCCAACGTCCGCAAGGATTATTGTTAACACTTGTGATGAATTGGTTAATAAAACCTTTCACTATGGCTGGTTTGGGCTGGTTATTTTTTAAAATAATTTTTGCAGATTGGATTGATCCAAAAACTGCGCAAGAATATATCGCCGGAATGATTTTGCTCGGCGTTGCGCCCTGTACAGCAATGGTGTTTGTGTGGAGCCAACTCACAAAAGGTGATGCTAATTACACGCTAGTACAAGTGTCCGTTAATGACATCATTATGATTTTTGCCTTTGCACCTATTGCGGCATTCCTTCTGGGTGTTACCGATATTCAAGTCCCTTGGCAAACGCTCATCGCTTCAGTCTTGCTCTATGTTGTCCTGCCATTGGTTGCCGGTGTAATAACGCGGCATTACTTGGAAAAAAATAAAACCATTAATAGCGCGGCACAAATTCAACATTTCATGGCTAAGTGTAAGCCCTGGTCAGTCATTGGGTTATTGGCAACTGTTGTGCTGTTATTTGGGTTTCAGGCAAAAACTATTTTTACTCAGCCACTCGCAATTGTTTTTATCGCAGTTCCATTACTCATTCAAACCTTCGGTGTTTTCGCCATTACATTTATTGCGGCCAAAGTCATCAAATTACCCTACAGAATTGCAGCACCCGCTTGCATGATAGGTGCCTCTAACTTTTTTGAATTAGCGGTCGCCGTAGCCATTTCGTTATTTGGTTTACATTCTGGTGCAGCACTCGCCACCATTGTGGGTGTTTTAGTGGAAGTGCCGGTGATGTTAGCACTGGTGGCTTTTTGCAACCGCACACAACATTGGTTTGATCAACATTAATTTTTACTTTCTAAGGAAACTCCATGTCGTTAGCTCATCCATTTTCCTCTATGACTATTGCAGATGGTGCAGGTCATATTTTATTTACACCTTGTCCCGGTACCAAAGAGGTTGGATTGCAAGTTTCGCTAGAACAATTAGCCGCAGCAGGTGCGAGCGCGATTTTAACTTTGATGCCAAAAGAAGAAATGCAACGCAATGCTGTTGTTGATATGCCGGAGTTATGTGCTCAACTCGGCTTGCAATGGTTTCATTTACCGATTGAAGACGATCATGCGCCAGAGCAGGAATTTACTGCGGCATGGAGCATTGCGAAGGAAAAAGTACATGCTCTATTAGCGTCAGGTAAAAGTATTGCGATTCATTGCAAAGGTGGCTCAGGTCGTACCGGTTTAGTTGCTGCACAAATTTTGTTAGAGCGCGGTGTATCACTCGACGAAGTGATTGAGCGCGTGCGCGCTATTCGCCCGAATGCGTTGCAAGTGCCTGCACATCAAACCTATATCCAACAAGTCGCGCAACACATTATTGAAAACGCTTAATAAATAATTAAGGAGTAAGACATGAAAAAAATTAAGATCGGTATTAATGGTTTTGGTCGTATTGGGCGTTTAGCGTTGCGCGCATCCTGGCATTGGCCAGAGTTTGAATTTGTACAAATCAATGATCCAGCAGCGGATGCTGCGACTTACGCGCACTTATTAAAATTCGATTCTGTGCAGGGCATTTGGCGTGAAGACGTTAGCGCGGAGAGTGAACACATAATTATTAATGGTAAAGCGATTCGCATCACCACCAATAAAACGATTGCCGATACTGATTGGTCAGGTTGTGATGTGGTGATTGAGTCGAGCGGTAAAATGAAAACCGTTGCGATTTTACAAGCCTATCTTGATCAAGGTGTAAAACGTGTTGTTGTGAGCGCTCCAGTTAAAGAAGCCGGAGCATTAAACGTAGTGATGGGCGTAAACCAACACCTCTTTAATTCTGCTGAACATCGCATTGTGACGGCAGCGTCCTGCACCACCAATTGCTTGGCACCTGTCGTAAAAGTGATTCACGAAAAACTCGGTATTCGTCACGGGTCAATTACAACCATTCACAATTTAACCAACACCCAAAGCATTCTCGATCAGCCGCATAAAGATTTACGTCGTGCGCGTGCATCCGGCATGAATCTCATTCCAACCACTACCGGATCTGCAACAGCAATTGCCGAAATATTTCCAGAATTACGTGGTCGATTAAACGGTCATGCGGTACGTGTGCCACTCGCTAATGCATCGATTACAGACTGTGTGTTTGAGGTTGAGCGTACAACGACTGTTGAAGAAGTTAATACCTTATTAAAAGCCGCGAGTGAAAATGAATTGAAAGATATTCTTGGTTATGAAGAGCGCCCCTTGGTATCAACTGATTATTGCGGTGATCCACGTTCGTCAATTGTTGATGCGCTATCAACAATGGTGACTAATGGCACTCAAGTTAAAATCTATGCGTGGTATGACAATGAATGGGGCTACGCCAATCGCACAGTTGAACTAGCCAAATTGGTTGGCCTTGCTGAGTAAATATTTCATGACAAAAACAGCAACGGGTTTATCCGCCGACGTTAAACAATATCTCGTGGTTACTGGCAATTATTGGGCATTTACATTAACTGACGGCGCGCTGCGCATGTTGGTTGTGCTGCACTTTCATCAGCTTGGCTATAGCCCTCTGAGCATCGCGTTTCTGTTTTTGTTTTATGAAATCTTTGGCGTGATCACCAATTTAGTGGGTGGCTATCTCGGTGCGCGCATCGGTCTTAATCGCACAATGAATATTGGTTTGGCGATGCAAGTTGTTGCACTATTGATGCTTGCGGTACCGACCACGATGCTAACCATTGCATGGGTAATGGGCGCGCAAGCACTTTCGGGTATTGCGAAAGACCTCAATAAAATGAGTGCAAAAAGCTCGATTAAAATGTTGGTGCCCGGCGATCAACAAGGCCAACTTTTTAAATGGGTCGCACTGCTAACGGGATCTAAAAATGCGCTAAAAGGCGTTGGCTTTTTTCTGGGTGGCGCATTGCTAGCAATCTGGGGATTCAAAGGATCTGTGATAAGCATGGCCGCAGCTCTTGGTGTGATTTGGCTTGCGAGCATTGTGTTACTCAAAAAAGATTTAGGCAAAGCGAAAAACAAACCAAAGTTTGGCGAGATGTTTTCCAAAAGTCGCGCCATTAATATTTTATCCGCAGCACGTTTATTTTTATTTGGCGCACGCGATGTGTGGTTTGTTGTAGCACTACCGGTATTTTTAAGTAGCCAATTAGGTTGGGATTTTTGGTGGGTTGGTGGCTTTCTCGCAAGCTGGGTTATTGCCTATGGCATCGTACAATCCCTTGCACCCATGATTACCGGTAAAGCGAGCGGTAAAACTCCAGATGGTCGCGCTGCGCTTTGCTGGGCAATAGGACTTGCGATTATTACCGGTGGAATCGCAGTCGCATTAAATACTGCATTACCAGCCGCTACCGTTTTAATTTCAGGTTTATTTCTATTTGGTGCTGTATTTGCGATTAATTCATCGCTACACAGTTACTTGATTGTGAGCTATGCCAAAGAGGACGGCGCATCTATGGATGTGGGTTTTTATTATATGGCTAACGCCATGGGCCGTTTGCTAGGAACGCTGCTTTCAGGTTTCATCTATCAAAGTTCAGGGCTCACTGCTTGCCTGTGGGTATCTACCGTAATGATTAGCATAGCGGCGGTTGCATCAGTTGCCTTACCTCATTCAAAGGGTCATGATAACTGACTATCGTTTTCCATAATGCCGTTACGTACGGTTCAGAACTCAGTCACCTCTCGTTGCGCTCGCCCCACAAATATTCATCCTTATCAGCATTCGATTTGCTCTGAGTTAATTTGCAACTAAACGTTTATCTATGGCGTAAATATGGCTTCAACTATTCATCAAATTGATCAAGACTTAACGCTAAAGCGCGCCGTCATTATTGTCGCTTTGGCCAACCTCGCGTATTTTTTTGTAGAGTTTGCGGTAGCGCGATACATTGGCTCAGTATCACTTTTTGCAGACAGTGTTGATTTCCTAGAAGATGCTTCAGTAAATTTTTTGATTGCAGTTGCCATTGGCTGGTCGTTACGCAATCGTGCGCGCGTCAGTATGTTACTCGCCGCAATTTTACTGATTCCTGGCTTCGCATTAGCGTGGACTGCATGGCAAAAATTTTTAATACCTACGCCACCAGAGCCGTGGCTATTATCGCTGACGGGTCTTGGTGCTTTAGTTGTGAATGTCAGCTGCGCATTCTTGCTCACTAAATTTCGTCATCAGGGTGGCAGTTTGACGCGTGCCGCGTTTCTTTCGGCACGCAACGATGCTTTCGCTAATCTCGCCATTATAGGTGCGGGCTTAATCACCTTATTTTGGTTGTCAGGGTGGCCAGATTTAATCGTAGGAATTGGCATTGCATTGATGAATCTTGATGCCGCGAAATCAGTATGGCACGCGGCTAGAAAAGAACATAAATCCGCTGAGGCGTAGACACCTATCGTATTTTTAACCACAAAAAAGGATCAGGTTAAAATGACAGCAGAATACCCCGCAGGCACCACAGTAAATAAAGTGACTTGCGAAAAAATGCTCGAAACATGCGCAACTTCTGTGTGCAATGAGGGTGCTAGTTCAAATGCAGAATTATTGAATCGCGATTGCTTTTGCAAAACATTTGATCGCGAAAAATTTAATGCAATATTAAATACTGATGAACTTCATCATGATTTATTGCTCACACATCCGCAATTATTTTCAAACACCGCAGTATTTATTTCACCGGAGCAATTGCGTTCTATGCGTGCGATTATTCGCGCAGTGGAAGACGTAATTGTCTTACCGGTATACCAACACTATGTCTTAAATCAAAGTTACGCCACTGCGTTATTTAATCCGGGGACATCGGGTGTTTTCATGGGCTACGATTTCCACGTCAGCGCCGACGGTCCAAAAATAATTGAAATTAATACTAATGCGGGTGGAGCATTTCTAAATTCTGCATTAGTCAAAGCGCAATCCACTTGTTGCAGTGCTGGCGAAACTTTGCCGCTGATCAAAGACAACATGGATGAGCACATCATTACGATGTTTTTGAGTGAGTGGCGCCATCAGCATAAAGATCTTCCGTTACGCCGTATTGCGATTGTTGATGAATCTCCGAAGCAACAGTTTTTGTATCCTGAATTTAAAATGGCGCAGCGTTTATTTGAGCAACACGGTCTCGAAGCGGTCATCGCTGCACCAGAAGAATTAATTTTTAACGGTCGCCAGCTTTTTTACAAAGAGTTGGTGATCGATCTTGTTTACAATCGCCTGACTGATTTTTCGTTAACCGAATCCTCGCATCAACATCTATTCGATGCGTATCGTGTTGGCGCTGTGGTGCTAACGCCCAATCCACGCCACCATGCGCTTTACGCTGACAAACGAAACCTTGCAATCTTGAGCGACGAAGCAATGCTCGAAAAATTGGGCGCTACGCAAAGTAATATTGATATTTTGAAAAATGGTATTCCCGCTACGCGTTTGGTAAACACCAATAATGCATCTGAATTGTGGAAAAATCGCAAACATTTATTTTTTAAACCGGCATCGGGTTTTGGTAGTCGAGCGGCTTATCGCGGAGACAAAATAACTAAACGTGTGTGGGATGAAATTCAGCAAGGCCAGTATATTGCCCAAGCGTTAATTTCACCTAGTGAGCGTGGTGTCTCAGTAGCGAACGATGAAAAAATTGCCTTAAAGTTGGATATACGTGCCTACGTATATGAAGGTGAAATCCAATTATTGGCGGCGCGGCTTTATCAAGGACAAACGACTAACTTCAGAACTCAAGGTGGCGGTTTCGCACCGATTTTTATTGCATCATAATGTTCACTACACCCAATGACGTAGGTTGAATAACAATGGCTCCGGTTAGGCATTTTAAAAAAATTTCTTCTGAAGAAATCCCTGACGCGCTGAAGTGGTTCGAGCGGCAACAACTCGATACGCAGTGGCATCTTAGCCGTAATGAGCAATTGGCATTACTGGGAAATATTGAACCTCACTTATATCAAAGCTGGCTAGCTGATATCGAGCGCGGCGAAATTCCAGCCTTGCCGAATGAGGTCATCACACGACTCGAAATATTATTGGGCGCTAAGAAATCGTTGGATATCATCGCACCTGATAATCGCCCGGATTTAGCAGTCAGTTGGTTTAACACACCAAATAACAACCCAATTTTTCAGGGAAAAAGCATTAAGCATTATTTGTTGGACAATAATAATCTCGATGCTTTTCGTTCTCTGGAAGCTTATTTAGTGGATGCTGTAGTTGGCTTAATGTCCGGTGTTTATATTTAGCCCTTTTTTGACAGAGTGATTATCTACTGAGGTCATTCCTGAGCAATTTCTCCACGGTTAATGCTATGGCCAAGGCATCATGATCGGCGCGATGTTGCGTTAATTTATTGCCGCTGAAGGTCTTGGCAAGCTCACCGGGAAATCCTTCACGTTGGTCAATGCCGATTAACTCGCCAATATCGGCAATGCGAAGATTGAATGCTCCCAACCGCTGTAACCATAAACTCTCCCACACCGGGGCATCAGAATAAATGACCTGATACCCATTCAGCTTCTCGGTTATTTCTGTGTACACCTGATGAGCAGGAACCCCATGTTCCTCAAGAAAGGAGCGCTTAAGTCCGTGAATAGCCTGACTTTCAAGTGACCAGTCAATCCAATCTGGTTGTGGTTTGATAACCCAGTAGTAGGCCTGGCCTTCAACGACCAATCCTGCGCTTATCGGATAACTGGTATCGGAAAGACTGCTTGCTTCAAAATCCAGTATCGGGGGTAACATTTCCATAAAATATTACGCCTTAGAAATGTAAACTTGCGGCGACTTGTGGATCGACGGTTTTCCGATGTCCTTGGCCCACTAAGATATATACCGTACTACGCGTTATAAAAAAACAGTTATCTTTAAAGGCAACCAATGCTGAGGTTTTTACATTCCAGCCCTCTGGCCATCGACCACGACTATCCCATATCAAATAATTTGCAAAAAGAATTGCAGGTTGAAAACCACTTTGCATGAAGCGATTTTTGTCTTCGTCCGAAATATCGTAATCCCACCACATCCACTGTTTAACAACGCTAATGCCTTTATTAGGATACCGCGTGCTGGCCTGTTCGATCATTTGTGGTAGACACGATTCCTCAATACCAAAATCGCAAATGTCCCCTTTGCAGTAGAGTAAATCCGCGACTTCTTTGATAGCCTCTTGAGGTGAGTTCATTTCTATAAATCTTTTTGGTTAGGCACAAAGCTGATGCAGGGTTAATAACTCCTGACTGAATCGACCGGACATGTTGATATTGGCTTCATAGTATTTTGCCAACATTGAATTGCCTGGTGCTATCTCCATAGGGGTTTCGGTAGGTTCGTTCGACTTTATCGGGGTTTCGGAAAATCCGAGTTTAATTGTTGTAGGCGTGACTTCAGCCCTTGGCGTGCTTTGATATGGTTCAGCAGAGATCTTGTCTGAGGGCATTACATCTAAACGCACCGCGTTTGCTTCTGGGATTTCCTCAGCTACACGTTCCGCATACTCCACCAAACTGGGTTCAGCTGGCATAAATAAAAAACCAGCACCGTCATCGTTGCCGCAGACACGTAATATTCGACCAAGCACTTGTCTGAAATGCAACTCTGTTTTAACTCTTGTCAGGTGGCAGCACACCTGCAAGCGCGGAATATTCGTACCTTCGCTAATCATGCCCACAGAGATAATCCAAGGGTCAGTATTCTCTCGGAACCGCTGAATAATGCCTTGCGCATCCTCCTCGGCATAAGTGGCGATGTGAGGCTGTACCCCCTGATGACGCAGGAGTAAATCAGCAATTTTATAGGCATGTTCCACTGACGCAGCGACAATCAAGCCACCTGCATCAGGGCGTTGCTTGCGAAGCTGAGTTAACTTTTTTGCAGACTGTTTTAGGAGATAAATGATGAGATCGTCGTTGTCGATCAATTGCTGGTAGGAACAGCGAGAACCTTCAAGCAGTTCTCGAATCGAATAGTATTCCTCTCTGTCAGTGCCTTGGTGTACAGCGATGCGGTCATTATCAATTAACGTAACCTGTGGAACGCGGCAAACATTATCCCGGATAGCTTGGGCCAAGCCGTAACGAAAATCACAATGAATGTTTCCTGTTTGCAAATAACTGGATAAGGCAATCGGAATTTTATCTGATCGCCACGGGGTGCCGGTGAGCGCTAACGTATAGGCCGCACGACCCTGGATTCGCCGGATGATTTGTTGCCCCCACGCATTTGCACTCTCCAGAGAGAGACCAGCGCAATGGTGAATTTCATCGAAAATAACGAAAATCCTATGGGTGTCAAACAATGCCCAAAATACATCAGGTAAGAACGACATTGACTGGTATGTTAGCGATTGACCTTTAGAGCCCAACAAGCCATCCATGCGAGCCCCCAAATGCGCCCCTAAACTGTTCTCGAAATCCGTGGCAACCGTTACCGAAGGTGAAAAACACAATACTAAATCAATCATACCGGCGCGCATCATGCGATCTGCCAAGATAGACGCCATTGTGGTTTTGCCAGCCGCCGGAGTGGCGAGACAGAGAAAATGCTTATCCTTCGATTCATATTTCGCCATCGCGCTCGCGATACACGATGCTTGCCAATTTCTCAGTCTCATGGCAACCCTCAGCACGCAGCGAGTAGGCTTTCGAGCGCTTTTACCCGCCCCAGCAATTTTGAGCACTTGTCTCTGGATTCGTTATACCGCGCTTGAACGGTATCGCGAAGCTCAGGCATTTCCTCACATAGCTCGTCATATTCTTCGACTTCACCCATCGCTGACAGCATTTCCAACTTATGGCGATTAAGACGATCACGCAAGGGTTGCATTGGATCTACTAACGCCACAGGAACTTCGCTTACGTTAATGATGACGGGTGCAGGTGAATGAGATTCTTTTTGTCGAAACTTGTCAGTCAACCGGTATTGAGGCCAGGCACCGTCCGCAGGCAATCGTTCCATCTGACCGACTTTCATGAGTCTTTGCATATTGCGGTAAACAAATTGCCGCGCCGCTTTTTTTGAGGAGTGCAAGCTGGAGGGATGAGAGAGGTAGTACTCAGTCAATGCATCGACCGTGAATTGTTTTGTCGTCATATCACGCAAAACGATAAGTAGTTCAGACTTAACGCCATTCATTTTCATGGTAGTAATTATCATTTGTGCCTCGAATTTCGCGGCATTCTAGCTTGTCTCTATCATCCAGACAATGAAATCCTCCCCTTATTCACCTCATTATAAAAATCTTAGAAGCTGGCTAAAAGAGCAGCGAATGAAGCGTGGCTACTCCCAGCGCGATATTTCTGACATTCTTAATCGCCATCATTCTGTCGTGGGCAAAATGGAACAAGACGGTCGCAAGATAGAAATACTTGAGTTCATACAATATTGCCAAGCCCTTGGTGCCGATCCCCGTGAAGGGTTTGAAGTACTCCTTCAATCAATAGCGTGTGAGGCTAATCAGACGGATTAATACATTCACGCTACTTGTTTCGTATTTGTTATTCTTTGATCGCCCGCAATTCTGGCGCGTAGCGTTTTTTGACCGCGAAGAGTGGAAGTGATAATGGATGAAATCCCATATTTCCCGTAGGGTCGCGTTAGTAGATGTTACGTTTTTCGTAATGGAATTACTTTTGATCCAGTAAGTTTAGCTAGCTGTTTTTTTGTTTCGTAAAGCTCATATAGAAGAGAAATCTCTCTACCCAATGCTGCCTCCAATTCGAGCCGGTATTGTTCTGCTTTAAATCTAGTTGCTTTAAGTTTGTCTTCAAATTGATTTGAATTTTTAAATTGTTCTGAGGCTGCAATATTTATTGAATTTATTAAATCGGAAAAGCTATCTCGGGATTTTTTAATACTCCCTTTTTTTCTGCCAGCCTCTAATGCAACTGAATCGTTGGTGATTTTTACACCTTTTCGAACGTTAATAGGTACTCCATTTTTAATTCTATCCAAAGCATCAAAATAGTCGGTTAATGATGATGTTGGCATTTTAGTTACCATTGTTTTGATTAATCTTTATTGCCCGATCTCTCGCGGATGTTAATATATCGAGATCAGCCTTTTCTGTTCTATATTCAACTAAGTTTTTATCCAGTGAATTAACTAATTTTTCTTGTGCGGTGATAATCCGTTCCAGCTTAGGGATACTACATACTAAATTTTTACATCCGTTATCAAGACAATCCGTATTTATCCACTTTAATGCCGGTTGTTTGCAAATCTCTGTGCTTGTACAACCGCCTAAAAGTGTTTCTGTGTAAGCTATTTCGCCTCGCTTAAATTGCTGTAGAGTTTTTTCCCTATCGAATGAAATGTTTCCGTCAGTGTCTAGGATTCTATTTTTAATCCATGAAGCATGACCACCAAACAAAATATCATCAGATAATAAAACATTTATTATGTAGCTCAGTCCTTCTGATTCAGGCTTTGTTTCCTGCCATTGGGCACCAAAATGTAACTTGTCATTGCCTATAAAATTTTTGGCGTAAATAGACCCTTTAGCATAATAGAGAGACATTTCATTGGTGATATGTTGTAGCTGCCGTCGTAAAGATGGTAGTGATACAAGGCCTGAACGTTGAGCGTACAGTGCTAGAGAGCGCCGCAATTGATGTGAAGTGAATACCCATGTGTTGCCAGGGGAGAATTGATAATCGGTTCTCCAGGCTCTGTGCGGGTCGATTTGCTCTAGTTCATGTACATCTTCTTCCTGAATTAATGGTTGTAACATTTCACGTAATTTCGACATGCGGCTTAAGTCGATTTTGCTTGGTCTAAAACGCCCATCGTCAGGCACTATGGAGGTGCCTGCGAAGGCGAGATAGCCTACAGAAACAAATAAGGGATAATATTTTATGTTTGTTTTTAAGTCTTCAGCCTTAATTTCGAAAGTTGAATATATACTCTCTGCAATTTTTTGTGCTGCTCTGATGGCCTTGTGCCCTTCGATATTAGTAACCCATCGAGTCTGCTTTTTTCGGCCATTAGTCAACTTTGTTGTGCGACCTAGAACAATATAATGATCAGCACCATTGATAGTGGTTGTTTCAATACAATCATATGGCAATGAAAATGCTTCATCGTCCCGCATACCAGTAAACAGTTGGATGGTTAATTTGGCGGCTAACTGAATTTCAGCTATTAAAGTCGATAGACTCTTAACATTTTGTTGAAGTCCTTTTTCGGCGATATATTTTAAGCAATTTTCAGGTGCTAGCTGCTGAAAGGTTAAACTTTTCTTGTGAGGGATGTTCAATCTCTTGGCTATTTGGAATTGAGTAAGAAGTTGTCTTCCTATTAAAGGATTTTTTTTGCAAATTTCGACGGTAAGCAGCATATCGTTTGCAACCATATCCCATTCAGCTAACAATGAAGTAAGCTGATTAATAATTTTTGAATATATTCTAGTTGGAATTGGAGCGTGTTGATTAAGTGTATCCCTGTACTGCAATCCACGACTTCGTATTGCTTGAAGAAATTTATGCCCTACTATTGTGAATCCATATTTGTGATGTGTTAGTTGTGGTAGTAGAGAGCCTAATGATTGTATAAGCCACCCTGACTCTTGCGACTCCACGAAAATCCATAATCGCTTTTCATTTGCCAGTAATTCGCTAATCATTAAATTGTTTGTTTCGCAATAACGAGCTATCACTTTAACAGTTGAAAGGTAATTTTGTAGGGTTCGTATGCTTAACGAAGGGCCATTGCGAATCCACATCAATAAGAAAATTATCTGCCGAGACTCGTCCATCAATTTCTTTCGTTGTAAAGTTATTTCACTGTTATTCCAGAAATTAAAGCTAAGCACTCTTGGCTTTTCTTCTGGGTGATAAGCAGATAAGTTCCAAGTTTTATCGCCATATAAAGATGCTATGGAGCCATTACGGTGACGACTGACTACAAAGCTATTCTTAGGTCGCTCAGCACCTGAATCATGAAATACATCTGGAGATGAGGCCCATACGGGTATATCGAAATTGGCTTCATAGATCTGTTTCATTTGATTAACTCTAAATCATTAAGCATTTCAAATTTTTTAGCCCAAAAAGGATCAAGTTCCCCGAGGGACTCTACTTCTTTAATTATTCTTTCGACAAGTTCACCATTGTGTTTGCTAATATCATCTAAAATGTTATTAATTCTTTCTACAATAGGAAAGATTATCTCATCGTAATATTGAATTGTCGGCGACAAATAAGCTGTTTGTTGAATGCAATATCTGCAGCTGACTAGTTTTCTTGTATCAATTTCATCCGCATGAACTTTGAATTTTTCACAGAACAGACATCCCCCAGGATCTTTACAATCTAAAGCTACATTATTGTTAGAGCTTATCTTTGATGGTGATCCATAGCTTTCACAGGTTCCTAATGATTGAGTTACTCCACCTACAATTTTAATATCTTTTGCTATTACAGTTTTTGAAACTTCATTGAGAAATTTTGATACTTCTTGGATTTGCGCATTCTCTGAACCTGCAATATACGAAGATAAAACGGTCTTTTCTGTATTCTGTAAAATTAACGCGGTGGTTGATGGGTCGGTATTTCGAATGAGCCAGTCACTTTTAGCAGCTCTCCACTGACGAGGATGTATGGGTTTTATGGAGGGATATATTTTTTTTAGAGTTTTGTAAGTATAGTTAAGGACAGATTTCAATTGAGTTGGTTCTGCTGTTCTCTTGCAGCCCCTTTGAAAAAATAGCCATTCACATTTGAAGTTCTGCAGTAGATATTTTCTCAATGATAAAAATTTCTTAAACTTCGGCATGAAAGAGCCTGGCAATTCAAAGCTTACCTCTTTATTGTTGGCGCGCCATTTTATTGTTCTAAATAACTGTCTTGAAGGCTCTATAGTGTAATCATCTGACCAAGTTAAATTTATCAGCTGTGCCCAATTCATTCCGGTTTCGGCTAAGAATAAAATAACAAAAAAGTTTAAAGCATTCATTCCCTGATTAAGCCTGTGAACGTCGTGGTAATCGCTGTTAGATTTATCTAATTGATTCTTGGAATTTCTTATCGCATTTTTTATTCGATTTTTCGGCTTTTTTGAACACTCGGGAATATCCATTAGTTCGGTGAAATTAAAAATTCGACCTTTGCTGAAGTCGTATGCGAAGCATTTATTCTTGGTTTCAAGATGGTGCATGAACCAACGAGTGGTCGGAAATATCCATAACTGATTTTGAGGATAATTTGCGAAGGGAGGAACATTAAGTTGGAATGGGTAAGGCCGGAATTCTGTTACAAGCGGAACTATGCTGTCGAACAGGGATTCGCAAAGGCAAAGTATTTCGGACTGATCTTTTTCATCAGGTGGTGAAGTGCTGATTCTCGAAGCGACATTTGTTCTTATCAAATTTATTCCATGAGAAAAACTGTCTTCATTAAAAAGGTCTTCAAGTAGTTTTAACACTGTTAATTGTTGGCGAGCAGCTCCATTTACTGAGATTGCGTTGGTATTAACTTTTTCTCTGAGGTGCTTAACATATTCGCGAAATGCGATTTTTGCTTTGTTTACATTGCTTATTACGTCTCTATAATTATTTTGATCAGCCCAGTCAATGAAAGGAATAAATCTAGTTGTGGCATCTCGGACAGTTTCTGGTCTATTACCGCTGTAAGATAATACATCAGATATGTGTTTGATAAGTTTTCTTACAGCACTTTTCCTATCTTCGTTTAGGCTCTTTAGATCTACTTTTCTTCCGCCAAACCTTTTTCTTCTCTTGTCTGCATTGCTATATTTCATCGTTTCTTCTCTGTCGAGATAGCAAAGGGCGCCAAGATCAACAGTGTTTCCACTAGGAAATTTAAGGATCACGTAATGAGGATTTGGGATATCGCCATCTTCGGGGAGTGGCAATTCACAAATTATAGTATGTCTTACATCGCTCATTTTTGGATTTATAGGCATGTATCCACCAGAGCTTTTAGGTGCTCGTCATATTTTGTGTTGATTTTTGAAGCTACAAAAAGATTGGAACGGTACTGAAGATATCTATCTGTAGTTGCGGAAGACTCGTGACTCATGCGTGACTTCACGAACTCCCTAGCTTGATGTAACGAAATTTCACCTATGTTCACTCTTTCCAGCTGATGATCAGTCAAGTTCATTCCATACGATGCTCTTATGTCGTGGAATTGATAGTGAAAATGTGGGTCATTATTTTTGGTGCGAATCAGTGGAATTACTCTGTCAGTAATAAATTGCCTTACTCCCTGTCCCATTTTTGCATGGCGTATTGTATTTGATTTGCTGAATTTGTTGCTATCCGATTTACTTTGATACAACGGCGCTCCCCTCACGCTAAGAAATAAATACTGATTTTCAATATCGCTTATAGGGGATCTATCTCTTCTTATTTTTGCTCTATCACTTTTAATATATATTTTTAGCTTTTGATAAAACCAAATGGGAATATGAATCACAATTTTTTTATTATTTTTAGTATCTATACCAGTTCCTGGGCCTGCAGGAATTCTAATTTCATCACCGGTTTTATTAAATTCGGCTGATATGTGTTTAATCTTCATTGTCAAAATTGTTTGAATTCTTGCGCCAGTTAATAACCCTAGTAAATGGATTAGCAACATTTCTGTATTGCCCAAAGAAATCAGAGCGTCGATTAGCCATTCTTGTTCTTGTGTTGTTAGGGGCTTAAGTTTACCGCCGTCATCTATTCGCTTGTCATATGGGTCTTGTGACCTGTTTGTCTTAATTGATACATCTGTGGACGTTACATGTTTTGAGAATTTAAAACCATGCATGTCTGTTAGCTGAATGTACCGATCAGATTCCTTCCACGGCAAATGTGCGGGGATTAAAGTACCTTCGTGTTTTAGCCATGAATAAAATGAAATAACGGCACTCATACGACGTTTTGCTGTAGACGCTTTAAGTTGACCAGACGCAATCTCAAGTTTTAGATAACTATGATACCGATAAGTTGGCCTTTTCAATTTGTGCGAAGGGAATTCAGTCCAGTCAATTTCGGTTTCGTCTAAAAAACGACGAAAAGCTGCTAGGGAATCCGCAATACTTGCGTAGGTTGACATTGAAGGTGAAGTGCTTGATTCAATTCGAGACAGAAGATAAATATTTGCTTCAGCCCAAGGTGCACCGTGTTTATCTAAAACTACGGGATATAAATTAAATTTTGACCCCATCCATACTGGTTTTTTATCCGTTCGTTCATTTTCCTCTTCATCATGTTTCTTTCGAACGTAATATTCTGAATAAGCCCCACCCTTAGGCAAGGGAACTTTTATAGCATTTACTTCAGAGGGTAAGGCGGTTTCGGTTATTTCCAAAATTGGTAGCAATATTCTTCTGGCTTCTCGCTTCATCTCGATCATCCTTTGTTTAGGGCCAAAGAGTGAAGCTAGGCGTGCTCAACCTATGGCCTGATGTCCATATTATTGAGACTTGAAAATCACGTCAATTCCTCAATTACTTGTGAGTACAAGCTCGTGCACCACGATCATTTTTAAAAAAGCCTCCGGTGCAATGCGAAATAGGCTCGCAATTCTTATTTCATTTACAGCTTTGATTTTATTTCCTTGTACACGAGTAATGTAATGATGCTGCCCAAGTGCGTGCTGGATAATTTTAATTTTGGAATCATATTGAACACGATTAAGCGGTTGTGCTTTGTTCATGTGTTGGTTTTTTAAATCTATGGAGTATTCATAGAGTTGCTTGTCAGTGCGAATGCCATGTGTGTCAGGGTATTTTTTCAGCAAAATCTCCCCCAGGCGATTATCAGAAATAAGCTGATCGACTTGAAAGATTGTTTCTGTCGAATAACCGGTTAGATATTTTAATGGGCGCAGATTATGCATATGTTCATCGCTAACTAAGATGGACCCATTCTATGGCTTGAGGCTTTTGGCAACAATAGTCGCATGTCATTGGTTGGCCGAGGCATGTGGAAGTCGCTTCCAATTCATTGTAAATCCCTTATGAATTATTCTGCTGCGGATGCCCTTGGAAATTTAGAATGGTTGTTTCGATATTTTCAGTTGGATATTGCAGCGTCGAGTTGAGTGCGTTGCAAATAAGCAAAGCGAAAAATATGTGTGCAAGTAATTATTCAATCTTGATACGAATACAATGCAGCGAGGTTAAATATTGTAATCTATACATACTAATGTCTCGCAAACTAAGGTGTTGAGTTGTGACTGGATTCTTCAAGTGATTCTTGACAAGATATTTTTTGTTGCTTTACGTGACAACCGAAGCCGGTATAATGCTTTCAGAGATGACTAATGGTAGAGGCAATCTAGATGTCGATGACGGAGAGTTTTGTCAGTATTCGTGGCCGCCGACTAGATCTTGAAGATCTTGTCGATAGTCGTCTTCGCAATGATAGCTATCTTTTAGGTTTGCGTGAGCGAATTCGAAATGCCCAACCATTTCGGCATCTTGTGGAAGAGGGCTGGTTTAATCCAGTTCTGCTGGAATTGGTGCTGGAAGAGTTCGAAGAAAACGCGGATCCAGCGTGGAAACCTGTAGCTGACAAATACCAAAGCACACATCGTTCGGTGGTTGGCACCAATTTGGGGCCTGCGAGCCAACTTTATTTTTCCATTGTAAATGCAGGCTGGTTTGTTCGTATGCTATCTCTGCTTACGGGGGTTGATGACTTGGTGGTTGATGTTCAGTTGCATGGCGGTGGGCTGCATGAAACTAGACCGGGTGGAATGTTTGGAATTCATCGTGATTTTGATCGCAATGTTCGTACAGGCTTACATAATGAGATGGTGTTGATTACCTACCTTAATAAAAATTGGCAGCCGGATTGGAATGGCGCTTTGGAGCTATGGGATCCTTCCGCAACAAAAAAAGTAACGAGTGTTGAACCTGAGTTTGGCCGAACGATTTTAATGTGTCATGGGAAAACAAGCTATCATGGGCATCCGGTGCCTCTTACTCCGCCGCCAGGTGTTATCCGCCGGTCTCTAGCGACTTATTTTTATACAAATCGTTATGCAAATATTGATCGGGAGTCGCGTGAAAGCTCTTTATTTTTGTTTTGGAGTAAAGCAGATCGCGTTCGTAGATTTGGAAAGGCTGTAACTCCTCCGATTATTTGGGATCTTATATCGAGTTCGCGACGTCACGAAAAGAAAAATTAATGATGGCTAATTATTTCATAGGCAAATATATTTTTGTCGCCTATGTCAGCATTTAAAATTGCGTCACACTTAAAATTTAAAGGCCATCACTTTTTGCCAAAAAAAACACGATTTTAACCTGTGGTGTAGTTCATATTTTTGAAATTTTATTGTCATATTAAAAGTAGGTTTGATATTTTTTATTTTCGATCATTTTCCCTGCAATTTAAAAAAATCTATCTTTCCGCGCACTGTTTTAACGCTATGCATGCCCCGTTATGTGACGAGGTGCTAATTTTTTAAAAAACCTTAATTTTTAAATGACGCCTCAAATTCTGTACGGGAATTTTAATGCAATTTTTGGCGAAAATCTTATGTGCGGCAACGCACGAAATGAAGTCATACAATCTAGTAAAGTCGCGGCTGCCTAGATTACTGCTTTATTTGCAACCCTCCCTTCTAAGGGCATTCACTTTATTGAAACTATTTTCGGGCACTTTAGAATAAGGAGCGTGTAAGACTGGATTATATTTTTGACCTAAGAATGCTTTAATGGCGCAAAAATTCATTTATTATTTTTTTGGCCATATTTTCGTAATTATTAATAGATTTATATACGTTAGTGTCAGCGTTTGGCCTGAATAATGCAGGTTCTAAATAAGTCACATACTGCTTAGTGGAGAGAGTAATGAACAGTCCAGATATGCCAAGTGGCCCCATGTCCCCGGTGTCTATAAACGCCCAGCCACCGGGGATTCGTTTACATCATTCAAAAATACTAGCACTGTTTCGTGCGATTGATAGTTTATTGATCGTATTCATGCTATGGGCAATCTTGCACGTTGCAAATTTAGAGTGGGTAAATGCATATACGAGTTGTGCAATATCCGCAGTAATTATTTTTGGTTTTTTCGCAGAAGGAAATGAAGTTTATTATCTATGGCGCGGTGACTCCACATACGGATTAGCAACACGTTTGGCTATGGCATGGTTTGGTACTGCTCTTATCATTAGTCTCGCGGTGTTATTTTTTTATCACGGTGGTGAATTAGACACATATATTCTTACGTTATGGGCGGTTGAAACTCCGCTGGTTATGGTTGGTATGCACTGGGGGCGTCGAGTTCTACTCGCTAAGTTGCGTTCTAATCCGGCTGAGCCTCGCAGGGTAGCAATTGTTGGTGCTAACGAATTAGGTCTACGTTTAATTAATTCGATGACTGGTATGCCTTGGTTGGGCTACCGAGTTATAGGTTTCTACGATGACCGAATTGAAAAAGACGATTCAAGTCGTCGTTTAATGGCGCAAAATATTGATATCAAAGGTGGACTAGAGCAACTTTACAAAGATGCCCAAGATGGAAAAATCGATATAGTTTATGTGGCGCTGCCAATGCGTGCCGAATTACGTATGCATGAACTAATTAATCGTTTGGCGGACACCACTGTAACTCCATATGTTATTCCTGATGTATTTAGTTTCGATTTGATGCATTCACGCTTGACCTGCTTGAAAGGCATTCCTGCTCTCAGCATTTATGACTCACCACTTGTTGATAACGGATGGGCAAAACGTCTCGAAGACATAATTATTTCTTCACTCATGTTATTGATGCTTGCAATCCCCATGTTGATTATCGCTATTGCAGTAAAAGTTACATCGCCAGGTACGGTTTTCTTCAAGCAAACACGTTACGGGATGGGCGGCGAGCGTATTAAAGTTTGGAAGTTTCGCTCAATGAGTGTGTGTGAAGATGGTGACAGTGTTGTACAAGCGAAGCAGGGTGATATGCGTGTAACTCCGTTAGGTGGGTTTTTACGTCGTACGTCTCTAGATGAACTCCCACAACTCTTTAACGTATTGAGTGGCAGCATGTCTCTGGTAGGCCCTCGCCCTCACGCAGTTGCACATAATGAGTTTTATCGCGGACAAATTAAAGGCTACATGTTACGCCACAAAGTAAAACCTGGAATTACTGGGCTTGCACAAATTAATGGCTTTCGTGGTGAAACTGAAACCCTGGACAAAATGTCTGGCCGTATCACCTATGACTTGGAGTACATCCATAATTGGTCATTGATGTTGGATTTAAAAATTCTTTGGGGGACTTTGTTCAGAGGTTTCGTGGGGCAGCAAGCCTACTAGGGCAGCAGGATTGTGATGCGAGATATTTTAAAAAAAACTTTCAGTTTTAAATTGTCGGCACTAACATTATTGATTTTGACGCAAAGTAACGGCGTTACAGCCGCGGAAGAAAAATTAATCAGTGGCGCACTAGGTGCTTCACAGTTGTGGGATAGCAATTTTTTTCGAGACCCTGATGAATTTGCGGTCTCGGAGCAAGTGACTGTATTAACCGCTGGTGTCAATGTAGCAACTAATATAAGCCGTCAACAACTTAGTGCACGTTGGGGAGTACGCTCTTTTCAGCATGCAGAAAATGATCAATTTGATGAGACATTCCAGACAGGATTCGCGAGATGGAATGGGGCGTGGTCTGGAGATTTTACCTCCAACCTCGAGTGGTCACGTGACTCTTATCTAGTCGATAGATGGGAAG
>Ga0247739_10000051_pt1 | contig 46151 bp, 41 predicted proteins | sample UWRJL058202B2_FD_180943 | JGI IMG/M metagenome (GOLD analysis project Ga0247739, IMG submission 180943) | Plant litter microbial communities from Arlington Agricultural Research Station in Wisconsin, United States - UWRJ-L058-202B-2 | ecosystem: Environmental > Terrestrial > Plant litter >...
CCCAACCTTGATAATCAGCGCTGGAGCCGGGGTTGGTCATCATTAAGCTTACTGCTTTGGCAAGATCCATGGCACTTCCACCGCCGATGCCGATTACGCCGCTAATGCTACCAAACTCAGCTTTTAGTTCATTGGCCAACGCATCTACTTGTTTGGTTTTAGGTTCGTAGGTTACATCTACGAAAATAATTTTATCGTTGCCCCGCAGCGGAATTTTGTTTTCCAATGGCTTTCCTTGAAAATAGTGATCCAACAAAAATATCATGGGCGCCTTGGGCTTGCGGTGCGGCGCTATTATTTCGTCCAGTTGATTAAAAGCGCCACGGCCATATACCACATAGCTTACCATTTTGAAATTCCTGAATTGCATACGGTTGATTTTACAGAGATAATGCTGCGAAACTACACGAATTTTATTTCGCCTTATTATCTCGTAGTTATTGTTTTAGGTGCATATTTCATTTCAATAAATATGATTACCATTGCCATGCTTAACCCTTTATCACAACCATTTTACCAATACTACCTACATGCCGAAGCAAGAACAATCTATCGCAATCAACAACCTAGAAACCGACACTGCATTAGCGCTTGCCTACGAAGCGATGAAAAAACTAAATTGGACAATCCAATTTGCTGGCGACGAAAAAATATCGGCCAACACAGCAAAGGGCTGGAATACGCAGGGTCAACACATCGTTTTTGGAAAAGTGGATGATCAGTTTATGATTACAAGCGAAATGACCCACGGCCAAATGTTTGATTTTGTAGGCAGAAACAAAAAGAATATAGCTGCCTTTACGCAGGCATTTGAAACCGCAAAAAGCAGTACCGATAATGAAACGATAGCACATAACATGCAAGTGATCGATAACGTGAGAGAACTTACAATCAAAACTATAGAAGACCAAGAACAGAAGGCTGCAGAGGTAGATGCAGCCATGAATTTATCTGGCAGCAACCTGTATGCTACGTATGCTATTATAGGCATTAATGTATTGGTTTTTGTGTTGATGGCCCTGGATGGAGCAGGCATATTTGAGGCTAATGGGTACGTGCACCTACGATGGGGCAGCAACTTTGGGCCACTTACATTAAGCGGCGATTACTGGCGTTTATTAACCAATACGTTTATTCATTTTGGCATTATTCATTTGGCCATGAATATGTATTGTTTGTATACAATTGGTGTTTATTTAGAACCGATGCTTGGCAAGGCCAAATACATCGCCGCATACTTGGGAACCGGCGTACTAGCAAGCGTGACAAGCTTATGGTGGCACAACGATGTGAATAGTGCTGGCGCTTCCGGGGCGGTATTCGGACTCTACGGACTTTTTCTTGCCTTATTGATCAGCAATCTTATACCTAAACATTTGAGAGAACCCCTGCTTAAAAGTATTGGGATCTTCATTGTCTTTAATTTGGTGTACGGATTGAAAAGTGGCGTTGATAATTCGGCACATATTGGTGGATTAGTGAGTGGGTTTATATTCGGATTTCTATATGTAGCAGCTATTAAGGCTGAGAAGAATAAACGAAAAGCCAGCTGGGCCGTCCCAATTGTGGTACTTGCTACTGTTTTTGCAACTGCTGTTTTTTTGAACAACAACAAATCCTCTGCTGAAAAACGAGCTGCTGTTTTAAGTGAAATAAAGGCGGCATCGTATAAGGACAATGAAAAATATGACAGTACCTACAACGAAATATTAGTAATTCAGGAAGAAGCTAACACCCTTCTGAAAAGTGAAATACTTACACAAGACAAGCTAGACCAGGCCGGTAGTTTATGGGTAAAAATCGACGGTAAACTTAACTTACTGAAAGGGTACGATGTTTCTGAGAATAAGAAAATAAAAGTGGCCAAGTTTAGGGAATACTCAGCGCTCAAAAAGAATGAATTAAAAATTCGGGCAAGAATGTTAACGGAACAAAACCCGGACGATTCCATCCCAGCACTGAACGAAGTAGTAAACAGCATCAATGCGGTGGTGGCCGAAATTCAAAAGTTATAATAACTCAGCAGCCCTTTCTAGGTCTTCCGGCGTATCTATTTCTACGCCCATGTATTCCGTTACCACCATTTTGAGGGGAATACCGTTTTCGAGGTAACGTAAGCATTCTATTTTTTCGGCGGCTTCAAGGGGAGTCATGGGCCAGTTTGTGAAATTGAGCAAAGCTTGCTTGCGGAAGGCGTACACACCAATGTGTTCGTAATAGTTGCTGGCGACTTTTTCGTCCCTTGGATAAGGAATCACGCTGCGGCTGAAAAACAAACTATTCATATTTTTATCTACTGCTACCTTTACGTAGTTGGAATCTTCAATCAGTTTTTTATCTTTTAAAACTTGCATCAAACTGGCCACTTCCACCTTCTGGCCTTCGGGCCCATCAAATACCTGTAGCAGTTTTTGCAAAGGTTCTTTTTGTACAAATGGTTCATCGCCCTGCACGTTTACTACAATATCCACGTCCATATCTGCTACGGCTTCGGCTATACGATCACTGCCGCTTTCGTGGGTACGGATGCTCATTTTGGCCTTGCCACCATGGCTGGTTATCTCGTCGTAAATAATATCGCTATCGGTTACTACCATCACTTCATCGAACAGCCCTGTAGCAACTGTATTATCATAAGTATGGCGGATAACGGTTTTATTGCCCAGCACTTGCATCAATTTAGCGGGAAAACGGGTGGCAGCATAACGTGCCGGAATCATGGCAATTATTTTCATTAAAAAGAGACGGTAAAAGGGTCAATAAGATGTAAGCTTTCAATTCTTGAAAAGTCTTTTTGGTTTGCAGTAATCAAACTTAAATCGTTAACAATTGCTGTAGCTGCAATGATTGAATCAGGCAATTTGATTTTATAGTTCTTTCTTATTGAAATTGTTTCTTCTATAATAGCTTCATTGACTAGAATAACAGAAGATGATTGGATTATAAGCCTTGCTCCTGCTTCTTCCTGAAGTGAAATGGATGGGTAACCCAATAATTCAATTTGGGTAACAAATGAAAAAATGGATGAAGTATTTAAAACGTCTTTAATAAATAAAAAACCGCTTTCAGGTAAGGCGGCTTTTAAAAAATATATCAATACGTTAGTGTCAATTAAATATCTCTTTCCCATTCGTCTCTCATTTTAGCAATTTTTGTGTCAATATCCTCTCTGCTTTCTTTTTTCCAACTCCCCCATAATTTGGAAGAATCTATATTACCAGTCGGCTTGCGGATGATTTCGATTGCTTCCATCAATTCCAAATCGTTCAAAATTTGTTTTGCAAACGGTTTCTTGATATTTACTTCTATCGTTTCCATTATTCAAATTTAGGATTTTGAATCGAGTATTTGAAATTGGGTATTTATATCTGATATTGACTAAACAGTAACACTTTTAATAGAAGACTTCATTATTCCCTTCCTTTCACTCCAATTTTCCAAACGGTTTCTTAAGCAATGTCATAAAGTCTTCGTCCTTTTCATTCGGGTAATATCTATCCAAACCGTATTTGATGTCTTTTGGTTCCATGTGCCGGAAGGTTCCAAAAAGCCTATCCCAAATGGCGAGCGCTGCTCCGTAATTACTATCGGTGAACGGCTGTTTCCAATGATGGTGCACCTTGTGCATATTGGGACTTACGATAATATAACTGATAGTTTTATCCAACCATGGTGGCAGGCTGATGTTTGCATGGGCAAATTGGGTAGCTAAAATGAGTAAGGTTTGATAAATCATAACGGCATACATGGGCGCACCGCTCAGCCACACACCCGCAAAAATAAAAATGCCACGAAAAACACTTTCTACGGGGTGGTGACGAAGGCCCGTAGTGACATCTACATTGTTATCTGCATGGTGTACGATATGAAAACGCCACATCCATTTTACCTTGTGCTCTGTAAAATGGACTAGCCATCCTACAAAAAAATCGACGGTTAGTATAGTGATTAGGATAGATAGCAATACACCAGCATTTGTCCAATACACCATGCCAAAGCCATGAACTCGGCACCAATCGCTAATCAACACGATAATTACCGCAAAAAAAGTATGTAGCGCCAAGTGGATTACCGTAAATGAAAGGTTAACGGAGGCGTGCCGCATCTTGTTCTTTTTGTACTGCATGGTAATTAGGGGCACGGCACCTTCTATCATCCACAGCACCAACATGCCGCTTACCAAAATAAGCATCCGCTGAACAGGATGCTGATCCAAAGTTTGGAAATATTCAATGATTTTATGCATATGGCTTCGTTGTAGTTGGTAAGTTACACATAAGTATTTCATAATAAAAGGATGAATTTTTAGGCGTATACAACTGTTTGATGGACAGAAGACTGGAGAAAGCATTTGGCAAAATCATCTTCTTATCGCTTTATTGCCTTGCTGGCAAAAAATTTAAGGTGCTGTCTCATCAAAAAAAAGTCTTTATTGGAGAACAGCTTCATTGCAAACAACCTTGTGGCCGGCGTCCATCGCTTTTCCGTTTCATCTTAAAACCGCTAACCTAAAAACCCTTACGTTTGCACCCGATTAAAAAAAAAATTATGTCATTGATCGCAGTTGGCACCATGGCTTATGATGCCATTGAAACGCCTTTTGGAAAAACCGATAAAATAGTTGGTGGATCCGCCACTTATGTTGCTTATGCAGCTAGTAACTTCATTAAACCTGTTCAGCAAATAAGTATTGTGGGCAATGATTTTGAGGAATCTATTATGGACGACCTTAAAAGTCGTGGCGTGGAAATCGAAGGCGTGGAAAGAGTGGCCGACAAACCTTCTTTTTTCTGGAGCGGCAAGTATCACTTGGACATGAACACCCGAGACACCTTGGTGACCGACCTAAACGTATTGGCCGATTTTGACCCAAAAGTGCCCGAAAGCTACCAAGGCGCCGAGTTTTTGATGCTGGGCAACTTGATGCCGAAACTGCAGATCAGCGTGATACAACAAATGCGTACGAGGCCAAAATTGATTGTGTTGGATACCATGAATTTTTGGATGGAAATAGCTATGGACGATTTGAAAGAAGTATTGACCATGGTAGATGTATTGATGGTGAACGATAGTGAAGCCCGCCAATTAAGTGGTGAGTTCAGCTTGGTAAAAGCCGCCAATAAAATAATGGCCATGGGGCCAAAATTCTTGATCATCAAGAAGGGAGAGCACGGTGCTTTATTGTTCCACCAAGACCATGTATTTTTTGCACCAGCCTTGCCTTTGGAGGATGTATTTGACCCAACAGGCGCTGGCGATACTTTTGCTGGCGGCTTCATTGGTTATTTGGCCAAAACAAAAGATATCAGTTTCGAAAATATGAAAACAGCTATTATTGTAGGTAGTGCCATGGCTTCTTTCTGTGTTGAAAAATTTGGCCCTGAGCGTATGCAAGAATTGACCAAGGCTGAAATTGACGCTCGCATTCAACAGTTTGTAAGCTTGGTGCAGTTCGACATCGATTTAGTATAACCATTTTAAAACATATTCGCAACGCATCTTGATTTTCAAGGTGCGTTTTTTTATGTGCAAAAGGTTTCCTTTTACAAATAATGGTCGATTATTCCTCAAAAAATAACCTTGCTAAATGGTATGCCGACGGTTAGGTTAATAGAGATATTATCACGAAATGTTCTATTGGGGAAAAGGTGATGGGCAAGATCAAGATATTGAAGCTGAAATTCGAAATTAGCCGCTGGCGAACCGATTTTATTAATCAATACTACAGGAATTCCAAGAATCCAATCGATTGTTTTAAAAGTGCCGAAGTGCTGTTCGATCGAACTGCTTATTCCAATATGACTTTCTGGAGGAAAGTATGCTACTTGAAACTTGGCTGCTGGCGTAACAAACGTTTTATAATGACCAATAAAGAGGCTGCTAATTTTACGCTGCTGTAGGGAACTGGTATCTATCCCTCCCAAATTTTTATAATCATGATAGTTTATATATTCAAGCAAACGGCTATCTGCAGCATTGTTTAAATAGGCCTTGGCCTCTATCGTTATAAATAACCGACCTACCTTTTTGCTCTCCAAAAATCTGGTATGACTAACAGCACCTTCGAAAGCATAGGCTTTTTTATTCCTTGAAAAAACATTGAGCGCTTCGGCCACCACAAATCGTTTTAAGATAATGGGCGCATAAACATCCACGCTTGTCCAGTGGGTTGATACTCGTTTGTATCGCTTCTGGCTCGCTAGTTCCTCGTATTGTAAAGCTGCAAACTTTCTTGAGAATTCTTCCCGCAAGTTTGCATAAAAATCTTCTTGCAGTATTTTTTTAGACTGATCAAAGTCCGATGCGGATATAGTGTCTTGCGGTATTTCAGCAAGCGATTGTAGAAATGCTTTGTCTGCTTCTTCTATCTCTTTGGTCAATAAATTTATAATAGATGCCCGTTTTATATCCATTATATTTTTATCCAAACATGTGTTGGTCGTCGTTTTAGGTGTTGCTATCCAAACCTTTTTTATCGTAGCCCCCAAATCATTGCTGAAAGTTTTTCTGTTTGAAATGGAAGGAAGCGTATTGGAGACATTCGCCTTAACCCCTACTACCAAAAAAGACGTTATAGGTTTATCAATACCGCTTGGTTGAAACAGGTTATGACTAAGCGAAAAAGTGCCATTTAAAACATCTGCCGTAATATTATTTTTATAAAATGAAATGCTTTTATATCCAGTGAGATAGGTTCCAATTTTCTCCGCTAGAAAAAGGTTCATGGCCCGGTTTGAAATTAGTTGCCCACTGTTGCACGGTAAACTCCTTACGCTTGTATGAATGGCCTGCAAATCAGCAATCAGTTTTTTGGCAGATTGGGCTTGTAATAAGGTAAACGAATTGATCAACGCTAACGTTAACACTGATGACAGGCACAACTTTCGCTTGCGTATATTGTTTTTCATACCGCAGAATTAAATGGTTCATAATAGCAGTCCTTCTCAACTATATCCTTTAGTGCATGTCCGTTTCGTTTCGTTTCGTTAAAATACACTTTTTCTGTAAAGCACTTTAATTATTCTTGTTGGATTGTCTTGGGAAATCAAACGCTTTAATGCTATTGAAAACAAAATCCCGACTGGCTCAGTCGGGATTTATAAATTATTTCCGGTATTTATCAAAACAATTACATTCCTCCTCTACCGCCGCCCATACGCATCATACGCATACCACCGCCCGGCATACTTGTGCCAAAGCTGCTAAGGTTGTAAGTAAAAGTGGCCATGAAATAACGTTTGAGCACCGTGTAGGTTTGGTCTTGGATATAGTTGCTTGTCGTATTACGTTCTACTCCTTTATTTTGATTAAGCAAATCGTACACACTGATTTTAATTTCACCTTTCTTGTTCTTTAAAACCTGTTTGGCAATATTCGCGTTCCACATCATAATGCGTGGATTAAAACCTGCAGCTCTACCTGTGTTCGCGGTATAATCGAGTTCATTGGTCACGTTGAACCAATTGGGGATGTACCAAGTATTATCCAACGAATAGTTTTGGGTAAAATAGTTAGAGTTTTGAGTAGGCTGCAACGAGTAGGTCACTCTGTTCCAGTTAAGGCCAGCACCCAGCGCTATATCAAATAACTCTTTATATGTGTAATTGAGCGATACCTTTTCACCTAACAAATAGTTGTCGATCTTGTTATGGTTGTCGTTCGTGGTTTGGCCATTGTATAAGAGATTGACATTGTGGCTAAGTGAGCCATTGGTGTTCAGGTTCAAGTTGGCCTTGATGCCAGCAATCTTGATAGGGAAACCATTGGCCATATTGGCGTTCAAGTTATATACGCCACTTACATTGTTATAGGTTGTTTTGCGTACTCCGGTGCTAAAAAGGCTGTCGTTATTTACTATCTTATTAAATGTTTGCGATGCATTCACCGAAATAAAGAAGCTTTTTTGTGTGTAGGGATCAAAAATATTGTAGTTAACACGCAGGTTGTTGGTAAACTCTTGTTTCAAAGTGGGATTACCAATCCTAATGTTTAATATATCAGTGCTATCTATAAACGGTTGCAACTGCGATACGGATGGTTGGTTGTTACTTCCGCGGTAGTTGGCCCTAAAATTTTGGTAGTTGTTCGGTTTGATTTGGATTTGTGCATTGGGCAACACGTTCCAAAACGTTTGGCTGATGGGGTCTGTTTTGCCCTGCAATAAACTTTGTAGCTGGGTACGCTGCAATGCGGCACCAAAGGCATAGTTCCAGGTTTTGCGGTTTTCACGGTAGTTGATACCAGCGCCAGTATTGGTAAAATGATTGTCGAACAGGTTGCTAAGGCCAACATTTAGCATATCGTACTTGCCAGTTGCGGCATTGTAGTCGTACGTTTCCCTGTCACTATTGCTGTTGTTGCGGTTGTGAAAAGCATTGAATTCCAAGATAGAGCGCTTGCTCATTGGTTCTGTATAACTGGCGTTGGCACTATAACTGGTGGAAAGTGCATCATTGATATTTATGCGGTTGATGATATTGGATCTTTTGATACCGCCTGTGTAGCTGTTTACTTCTCCTAATTGCGTGCCTTCGGAATTGCTTTTGTTGCGACCCGCTTTCAGTTCCAAAGAAGCTGTGCGGCCCTTCGTGGTAAATTTATGTCTCAAAAAGGCGGTTGCGTTAATGTTGTATCCGTTGCTGGTGGTATGCGTGGTGTTGAAACCATCGTTGATAATAGTACCTTTTTCGCCCTTGGTCACATAATCGGAATGTGCGTCGTTTTCAGTGTTTTGGATTGTAACAACAGGCGTGATTTTAATGGAATTAAAGGAATCAATTTTCCAATCCGCACCAAGGTTAATGCGGTGGTTATTGTTGATCCTTTGTATGCTGCCTGGTTGTGTCTTGTACTGGTTGGAATCTACCTTGGTAACCCTGTCGGTTACGGTGGTTTGTGTAAGTGTATTGTATTCGTTTTTAAGTTTGGTATTGTTGAAAAAATAGCTGCTCGTAAAGTCAAGCTTTTTGTTCTTGAAGTTGTTATAATTAAGGCCTGCCATGTTAGTTGTGGTGATCCCTTGGCCGTTTCCACTAAAAGCGCCTCCGCCATTGAGGTAATCATTCAACCCAAAACCTTGTTTGTTTATATTGTTGAACTGGCTCACTAAGGATACCTGTTCACCCTTTTTAAAACTGTTGATATTGGCACCTGCATCATAACGGCTCTTGGTTCCTATTCCTCCGTACACTTTACCGAACATACCTACTCTCTTATCGGCCTTCAAGGTCAAGTTAATAGTCGGTTCACTTGTGCCATCATCAAAACCAGTGAACTCACTTTTATCGCTTTTTTTATCATATACCTGCACTTTGTTTACCATATCTGCCTGCAGGTTCTTGCTGGCCAATTTTGGATCGCCAATAAAAAACTCCTTGCCATCCACCATTATTTTCTTTACCTCTTGTCCGTTGCTTTTAATGGTACCATCCTTATCTACAGTAACACCTGGTAGTTTTTTTAATAATTCCTCTACCACTGCATTCGGTTTGGTTTTAAATGAAGCCGCATTGTACTCGATGGTGTCTCCCCTAATTACAATGGGTGCTGCGGTTACTACTACGCCCTCTAGCTCGGTATTAGAATTCATGGGTATGATGCCTGCGTTGATATCAAACTCTGTAGCAGTGATTTCGAATGGTTTTGTGCTTGTACTAAAACCAGTGTACGACACCATCAACAGGTAACTGCCTACATCCAGTTTGCTTACGGTAAAAGCACCTTCGCTGTTACTACGAGCAAACGAAACCAAGGAGGAATCTTTTGCAGTCACTACGCTGATGGTGGCGTTGGGCAATACTTTTTTGGAGGATGTATCTACAATAGAACCTTTAACGGTTCCACTTTGCGATCGGGCACTAAATCCTATTGTAAATAAGGCAATAAATAAAAAGGCGATTTGCTTCATGGTGTCAAAATTGTGTGCTTGGGGTTTACCTCGCAAAACTATTGTTATAAGCGGTGCAAAGCGGTTAATAAGGGTAGGTATAATGTTAATTGTGGTTAAATAGAGACCAAGGAGAAGAATTAATATATCAAAAAGCAGCAAAACCGCTCTGGTGGCAGGTTTTAAGCGTTGTCTATTTAAACGTACGTTCGCTTTGTCGCTCCTTTTTACGGCTTAGGAAACATTAAACAAGACAGTAGTAATTTCATTAAACTAACAACTGTTGAGAGGATGGAACGCATTGCTTACTTCCATACAATTACCAACATTCCTATAAAAATCAATCCGCCTCCAATCAAAACTTTTGGTGTTACTGGCTCATTCAAAAAGATGAAGGCAAGAATGATAGTGAATAATAGACTGCCTTTGTCGATGGCCGCAACTTGGGACGCATTGCCTATTTGTAAGGCCCGATAGTAAAACAACCAAGATGCCCCCGTAGCGGCAGCACTCAATGCTAAAAATAACCAGTTCTGCTTGGTAAGGGCAGACATTTGACCGCCTTGTTTTTTTAAAGCAACTACCGCCCACGTAATAAGCAAGACCATAGCTGTTCGGATAGCCGTGGCAAGGTCGGCGTTTACATTTTTCAAGCCCGCTTTCGCAAAAATGGACGTTAACGCCGCAAACAGCGCAGACAATACTGCATAAATTATCCAAGTAGGCATCATGTTCTTATTAAATCAATCATTTCAAAATAAACTTCCCATATGGCGCTATTGCGGTCATCCGATTTCCCAAGCCACTTCACCAAAACCAAAACTTACTGCTTCATCTTCTATAATCAACAACCGCCCTTCTTCGGATACGCCACGGATCGTGCAAGGCATGACCACATTTTTTTTCCGCAGCCTAACAGGGAAGCCTTTTTTATAAAGATGTTGCTGATATTGCTGATAAATGGCCATCCAGCCACCATTATCCAATTGCTGCCAATACAGCTCTAGTCGGGCACATAAAACTTTGACCAGTTCTAGCAAATCGTGTCGTTTGCTCGTTATTTGTGCCAATGATACTGCCTTGGTCAAATGTTCCGGGAAATCTATCTGATTGATATTGATACCAATGCCCACCACAGACCATTTCCAAGTGCCTGAACCTGCACTTATCCTTGAGTCGTCCGTTATTTCTTGCACGGTTGCACCAATTACATTTTCTATTAGAATGCCACCTGCCTTCCTGTCACGCCAGTAGAGGTCATTCGGCCATTTTATAAAAACTTGCTCACCAGCATATTGGCTAAAAAAATCGTGTACGGCCACGGCCACTGTGGCGCTAAGTCTAAATTGTTGGTCAATAGTTAGGTTGCCAGTTTCCAAAACCACACTTATCATCAAGTTTTCTCCAGCATTAGCTTTCCACTCTTTGCCACGTTGCCCCTTGCCTTGCGTTTGCTCTAATGCCATCCAAACTTGGCCATGTACCGCCATTCCTGCATGTATCTGTTGCATGGCATAGTTGTTGGAGCTATCTACCGATGGTAAAATACCTATATGGTTTCCGATACTTGTCATGATGGTTTACAAACTAAATGGCTATTTTTGGAATTCAAAAATCAAATTATTAATTCAAACCCGCTTAAGGGATCTAAATTTTATAGTGTTTGGCAACTACAAGTGTACTTTCTGTCCCTACTAAAACGCCTGCTAGGCTTACCCGCAATTCCAAAATTTTCAAGACGATCATCAAAGCTATCCAAGAAAAGAAAGGAAGCAATATCATTTCCTTGGACTTACGCAAAATAGCAGAGGCTTCTGCTGATTTTTTTATTGTTTGCGAAGCAAGTAATTCAACGCAGATAAGGGCTATAGCAGATAACATCCAAGAAATAGTAGCAAAAGAAACCGGCGAATCTGCCTATAAAAGCGAAGGCTATCAAGCATTGCAATGGATTTTAGTGGATTATGTAAACGTGGTAGTGCATGTGATGCAAGGTGAAACACGCAAGTTTTATCAGCTGGAAGAAATGTGGCATGACGCTCCTTCGATGGAACATGCTGAGTGAACAAATAAAGGTTTAAAATTGATGTCCAAACATGTACATTAGCAGCGTTTGAAAACATGTGTTTTTTATAGATATACCCTGATTTTGGCCTATCTCTCCCGAAAAGCGATATAAACCAACGTTAAAATATCGAAATCTGTGTGAACAATTGCACACTCGGTCTCATTAATATAACAACCAGAAAGATACAACAACAGATATGTTACCTGAAGAACAACAAAGGGAAGATAGAAATAAAAGGAACCTACTTAACCGCGGCAGCGACGACAAGTCATCTCGAAAAGGGCCAAAATTTAGCATTTATTGGGTATATGCCATTATTGCTGCCGTTTTAATAGGCATGCAATTTTTTGGTAGGGATGCCGATGTGTTTCAAACGGATGAAAAAACCTTTAAAGAGGAAATGTACGCAAAGGGTGATGTTGAAAAAATTGAGACCATCCGCAATAAACTCCTTGTTCGGGTATATATCAAGACAGACAGCCTTAAAAAAGGTTTTTATCAAGCGAAGCTTAAGAATAACAAACAACTTACCGCAGCCAGTAATAAAGCGCCACAATTTGAGTTTACCGTAACGGCTTGGGACGGGTTCGATAAAAGATTGACCGATTTTCAAGAAACGCAAAAGTTACCAGAACTTTACTCCAAAGCCGTGTCGGATGCCGAGTATGGCCCTTGGATAAGTAATATATTTTTCATCCTGCTACTGGTACTCTTTTTTGTAGTGATGATGCGCAAGATGGGTGGCGGTGGCGCTTCTGGCGGGCCCGGTGGAATTTTCAACATTGGGAAAAGCAGGGCACAGATTTTTGACAAAGACCTTAAAGTAAACATTACGTTTGCGGATGTGGCTGGTTTGGATGAAGCTAAAGTGGAAGTAATGGAAATCGTTGATTTCTTGAAACAGCCTAAAAAATATACCGCTTTAGGTGGCAAGATTCCAAAAGGCGCATTATTGGTTGGCCCTCCAGGTACTGGTAAAACCTTGCTAGCGAAAGCGATGGCAGGTGAGGCAAAAGTTCCTTTCTTTAGTTTAAGTGGTAGCGATTTTGTGGAAATGTTTGTGGGCGTAGGTGCAAGCCGTGTACGTGACCTATTTAAACAAGCTCGTGAAAAAGCACCTTGTATCATATTTATCGATGAGATTGACGCAATTGGTCGTGCACGTGGTCGCAATGCGATGATGAGCAACGATGAGCGTGAAAACACCTTGAACCAATTGTTGGTGGAAATGGATGGATTCGGTGGCGATACCGGCATCATCATTTTGGCTGCAACCAACCGCCCAGATGTATTAGACTCTGCGCTATTGCGTCCAGGTCGTTTTGATAGGCAAATTTCCATCGACCGTCCGGATGTGAAAGGAAGGGAAGCGATTTTCAAAGTGCATTTGAAACCAATCAAGATTTCTGAGACACTTGACATTCATAAATTGGCCGAACAAACGCCTGGTTTTGCAGGTGCTGATATTGCTAATGTATGTAATGAAGCTGCATTAATAGCTGCTCGTAAAGGCAAGGCAGCGGTAGATATGAGTGATTTTCAAGATGCGGTGGATCGTGTGATTGGTGGATTAGAAAAGAAAAACAAAATTATTTTACCAGAGGAAAAAGAGATCATTGCTTATCATGAAGCAGGCCACGCTATTTGTGGTTGGTTCTTGGAGCATGCTTATCCGTTGCTTAAAGTAACCATTGTACCGAGAGGAACCGCGGCCTTGGGATACGCACAGTACACCCCGAGAGAACAATATCTATACAATACCGATCAATTGGGTGACCAGATCTGTATGACATTGGGTGGCCGTGCCGCTGAGGATATCTTCTTTGGCAAAATAAGCACCGGTGCAAGCAACGACCTTCAGCAGATTACCCGCATTGCTTATAGCATGGTTACGGTGTATGGCATGAATGATAAAGTAGGAAACGTGAGCTATTATGATCCTTCGCAAGAAAATACCTTTACCAAGCCTTACAGCGAGGAAACTGGAAAAATCATTGATGAAGAAGTTCGCAAGATTATTGACCAAGCTTATATCCGTACCAAGGCCTTGTTAACAGAACGCAAGCCGGAAGTAGAAAAATTGGCCAAGCAATTGTTGGAAAAAGAAGTATTGTTCCAAAGTGATGTAGAAGCATTGATAGGTAAACGTCCATTCGAAGAAAAGAAATCGTTGGATGTTTCCGAACATAAAGCTAGCCATCATGAAAATGGAACCATTATTGCGCCACCCGAAGAAAGTGTGGTACCAGACACATTACCATAATTTAATATAGTATAAAAAGCCGCTGACCAAATCAGCGGCTTTTTTGTGTCGAAAAGTCTTTGGTAGCGTTAGGAAATTGGCACCATTTTTTATCTACTTATTGGAAACATTCAAAAATCATGGATACTGAAAAAGAACTCTTTGATGAGCCGAACGAATCTTCGGCCACCAACAACGAAATCAAGGGCTCAAACACGGTGAAAGACCCTGACGACTGGACAACGGGTGAAGAGCCCATGACAGGGGCGCAACATTCTTACTTAAAAACACTGTCTGATGAAGCCGGTGAGCCTTTTGACGAAACATTGACCAAGGCAGGCGCATCTAAACGTATTGATGAGCTACAACACAAAACAGGCAGGGGTTTGGGCAAATAATACCCCCTACATGATGCAAACGAAATGGCGGTGTTTACACTGCCATTTTTTATGAACTATATCGTTCGCTAAAAATCAATCGTATAAATCCTAAAAAGTTTACTAGTCTCTGTAATTGTTACAGCATATACTTTCCTGCTTTTAAAAACAACTGAAACACTAAACAGATTACCTTGTCGCCTTTATTTAAACGGCGGCTGGTTTGTTACGCATCAACAATTATGACTATTGGAGCATCTTTTAAATCATATTAAGAAATACTATGCGCTCAGCGAAGAGGCGCAGCAGGCGCTACAAGACTGTATGAAAAAAAGCTTATTCAACAAAAATGAGTTTATTCTTACGCAAGGTCAAATTTGTAGGCACTTGTATTTTGTAGAGAAAGGTGCTTTACGAGGTTTTTATCATTTAGACGGCAAGGAAATTACCCATTGGTTTGGCTTTGAAAATGACTTTGTAACCTCGTTCCATAGTTTTATTACCGGAGAAGCAGCGATAGAAAGTATACAACTATTGGAAAGTACCACATGCTGGAGCATTTCGAAAGAAACACTAATGGGCCTTTTTAACGACCATCATGAAATAGAAAGATTGGTGAGGATTATTTATGAAAAGTATTATATACGATTAGAGGAACGGTATGTGAATGCGCAATTTAAAAATGCCAGTGAGCGTTACGAAGACCTGATGCAACAGACGCCTTATATTGTAGAACGCGTTCCGTTAGGATACATTGCCTCCTTTCTTGGTATTAGCCAAGAAACACTTAGCCGGGTGCGTAGCAAGTATTAACATTTGCTTTTTTAGTTTTTGACGGATGTCAAAATATTACTGTTTGCATGGATATAGTTTTGGGATTCATAAAAAAACTATATGCAACAAAAACAGTATCAACAACCATCTTCTGCATTTATTGCCGCCTCTTGGGCCTCCTTAGGTATTGGTGTCATTGCCTTTTTGATTGGCCTTACCAATGCCGATATGCAATTGAACGAAAAGGGCTACTATTTTACCGTTTTGATGTTTGGCTTGTTTGCCAGCATCTCTGTACAGAAAGCAGTGCGGGATCAGTTGGAGGATATCCCGGTTACAAATATCTACTATGGATTAGCGTGGATGTGCACCATTTTAGCCATCGTATTGCTTACTGTTGGTTTATGGAATGCCAACATGTCGAAGGCCGAGAAAGGTTTTTACGCCATGAGTTTTGTGCTAAGCATTTTTGCCGCCATAGCCGTTCAAAAAAATACAAGGGACAGTAAGTTGCCTAGGATGAAAGATGAAGCGTAATGGAGCAATTTCGACTGATGAAGTAAAAATTACGTTACATGTATATATAGGAACGCTCCGATAATCGCAATGTTAATCAACGGCAGGAAAGGATTGCAAAAAACGCACGCTGACTGCGCCGCCGCGTAAGGGATGGGCAGTAGTAGCCCACAGCTGGCGTAAGGTTTTGCCTTGCGAAGCTCGGGTAATTTTTCGCCAGCGAGGACTACTACAGACAGCCCGCCACCGATGGCCGCCACAAGCGAAAATAATGATTCGCGGAGACCAAGGCCAGCGGTGGTACGCCCAAATTCTATTAAAAAAACCTTTTAATGAACTGCGAGCGTTCCTTAAAAAAATCAACAGGTGATGAATGCTATTTCGCCTCTTGCAGAATTTTTCGTGTGCCATCGTCCGTTTGTACAATGTACGCTTCGCCAACATTGCCCAGTTCATTTTTATAGGCGTTCAAAGTATGTTCGATAAAAGTAGACACGCTGGAATCGGCCACAATGTTGATGGTACATCCACCAAAGCCGCCACCCATCAAGCGGGCACCAATTACATCAGGGCTCAGCTTGGCTTGTTCCACTAAAAAGTCGAGCTCGGGGCAGCTCACGTTATACTGCTTGCTCAGGCCTTCGTGTGTTTGGAACATGAGTTCGCCCAAGCCTTTGATGTCGTGGTTCTGCAATAGTTTGGCAGCCCTTTGGGTGCGGTCAATTTCACCTACTACAAACAGGCATCGCTGGTAAACTATATCGCTCATCAAATCTTTGTAAGTGGCCAACTCATCTACACTTTTTATATCTCTAAAAGATGTAATGCCCGATTTGCTCCCTATCAATTTCAAACCCTCTTCGCACTGCTGCCGGCGCTCGTTATAAGCTGATGAAGCCAATGAATGGTGCACTTTGGAATTGATCAAGACCAAGCTATAACCACTTAGTTGCAATGGAAAATATTCGTGCTCCACGCTCTTGCAATCCAGCAACATCACGCTATCCCGCTTGCCGTTCATGTTGGCATATTGATCCATGATGCCGCACATCACATTGGGGTAATCATGCTCCGCACTTTGGTTGAGCAAGGCCATTTCTTTACGACTGAACTTGCTCTGATTGAACATTTCGTTGAGTGCAAATGCCACGCCGCCCTCTACCGCCGCAGAAGACGACATGCCCGATCCGCTCGGTATATCGCCCACAAATACGCAGTCGAAACCTTTCACCTCCACGCCCGCTTTTACAAATTGGTTCACGACGCTGAGCACATAATTTTTCCACGTATCAGTGGGGCCAATGTCGGCCAGTTTGGTGCTGTACGATTCGTCGAAATCTACACTTAAAAAGTTGAGGACGTCTGTACCATTGGGCGCTATGGCATAATATACGCCCTTATCAATGGCAGCGGGCATTACAAAACCATCGTTATAATCTACATGTTCGCCGATAATGTTGATGCGGCCTGGTGAAAAATAGAGGTACGATTCCCGGTTGAATTTTTCTTTGAATATATCCTTTACTTTATCTATTAAAACTTGGTTCATGATACAGGCGCTATTTTATAGGTGGTAGAAAATGTTTTTGTTTCGTTGGGCTGCAGGTACACCAAACCAATCATATTGTTGAAAGCATCTGGTGCGGCGCTCAGGTTTTCGATGGCAATGCTTTTACGATGGGGCGGCGTATAAATTTGTAGCAAAGGGTACGATGCCGCCGGCCAAATTTCCAATTGCCATTTCTTTTGTGCATCAATAAGCATGCAGGCGGGGCCGCTCAACGGATGCTGCAATACAAAACTGTTATCTAAAAAGGTATCACCAAAATCTTCTATTGTCTGGAATTTATCGTACACCAAAACTTCGCCTGTAGGCACTAGTTGGTCGCTGAATTCGAGCATGGAATCTGTGGCCATTTGAAACTGACATTCATCTACCAGGGTGCCAAACGTAAAGTAAGGATGCCAACCATCGGCCATGGGTATTTCTTCGTCGTGTTGGTTTAGTACATGGGTATTGAGCGTAAGGCCATCAGCTTTTAATATATATTCCAACATAATGGTATATTGAAAAGGAAAGCCTGGGTCGGTGCCCGGATAACAGGTTTCTACCTGAACCGTGGCCAGTTGCTCATCAGCGTGCTGGTGCACCACTTCGAACGGCACATCGTACATGAGACCATGGATGGAGTTATCGCCCAATTTGAATTTACCGATTTCATAGTCCACCCCATTGAAACTGTAAAGCCCTTTATCGAGCCGGCATACGTAAGGACTGAGCTTGCAACTCCTAAAACCCTTGGCCTCGCAATTGGCACGAAAATCTTCTTCATTTTCATATCCCTCAATAATGTTTTTCCATTCACCGTCCATTTGCACATGCCAAGCATTAAGGATGCCGCCGCAGTTCGGTATAATTTCTACTTTATGGGTCTCGTTCTGCAAGATCACCTTGCTAAAACCTTCTGAATCTTGTTGTGTAACTGAAAACATATATGGCTATTTTCTATGGTCTAAAGATAGGGGTTCACATAAAAAATGCCGGAGAAAATCCGGCATCGAATGTTGTATGGATGGTCTGTTTGATAAACCTGATTTATTTCATTATTAGGTTGAAGGCTTGTTTGGGCAAGCTTATTTTTCAAGCAGGCCGTCCTTTTTCCATTGCTCAAGTACATTGATGGCAGAATCGCTCAATTTAGGGTTGCGCATTGGCATAAAACCTCTTTCACCTGGGTTTAGATGTACACGGGTAAGGATGTCGTCAATGTCTTCTTTAACGGAGGCGTAGGTAACGTAGGCTTTTTTATTGCCTCTTGGCGGAATATGGCATGGGCTGCATTTCAATGTGATCAATGGCTGCACGTTTGCTTCGTAAGTAAGCTTGGGCACTTCCTTGGGTTGATCAGCCACTGCTTTTTTTCCACCGCCGCAAAAAGTAAATGTCATTACAACAAGTACCAGCACCGATAATATGAGCGTTTTCATAATGTTATGTTTGGGTATGATTGAAAGGCTAAAATAAGTGTATTATTTTCATAATTACAAAACAACACGAGAAAGCGAAAAAAGAGTGCAGGCGTGCCACCGCTGGCCTGCTCTCCAGGGAGAAAATACACTTCAGGTTCGGCTATTGGTGTCGGCCAGTCCCGCTGCGGGAAGCTATTGAATACTCGGCAGGGGCATCTGGAAACTCAAGCTATCGCTATGCAACATGCATACGCCTCTTTACGGGGTATTTGCCGCGTCCCTCACATAATCAATGGAACGGTCATTATGATTTTCTCACATACTCATTTTTTCCATTTAAACTGGCCATTAAAAAGAGCGGTGCAATAAATGGTTATTTATATCTTGTGCTCGTTCGTAATTTTGGGTAAGCGTATAACATTGAAAAAAATATTCACCATCTTATGTTTAATCAGTTTGCTGGCGCCACTAGCTTGCAAGTGGGCTGCCTATGTGCATTGTAAACTTGCTGCTGAAACCCTCGAAAAAGATTGCGGCTGCGATGCCATTATTACCAACCATCCACCCACCCAAGGCGACCATTCTGCGCCGGCCCAGTTGGTGCACCAAAATTTCTCTGATTGGCAGTTTGAAACCTATTCGGCCATTGTAAATATTACCCCTCCTTTTATTGATGCCAATCCGTATAATTTTTTTAAAAATCAACCATTTCCAAGCGATTGGATAGCCGACGTTTTCATCCCCCTGCCTTACATAACTCTCAAGGCTAAAACTTCTTACGACATACCTAACATTTGATGGGCAGCAATTCTATACACGGAATCTTGCTCCTAAACCTGTTGTGCATTTTCGAATGCGCCAAGCCTACCACTTATTATTTATCACTTACAACTTCCTAAAATAACTATCATGAAAATTATATTCATCGCTATATCTGCATGCCTTATATTATTTACTGCTTGCAACCGCAAAGCCATGCCGAGCCAAACACCGCTCAGCAATCAACTGACCAAAGACAGTAAAGGAACGCCTATGTTGCTAGGCCATTGCGCAGCAACTTCTTTTAGACAAGCCCCGTTCAATAAATGGTACGATTCAGCTTACACAGCCTATCAACCTCAGTCGTCATCTGTTGCAACACTTGAAAGGGAATTGGCAAATACGACCATCGAAATATTTTTAGGAACCTGGTGCGGCGATAGCAGACGAGAAGTACCGAGGCTTTTAAAGACGCTTAGCGAAAGCGGATTGGACACCAATAACATCCACCTTATTTTGGTGGATCATGAAGGAAGTGGTTACAAACAAAGTCCGCAACATGAAGAAAAAGGAAAATATATTTTCCGGGTTCCTACGGCCATTGTTTATCAAAATAATAAAGAGGTAGGGCGAGTGATAGAAAGCCCTATTCAAAGTTGGGAACAGGACTTGTCAAACATTGCGACACATCAACCTTACACGCCACATTATGCTGCTGCGGATACTTGGATCCATCAAGTAAGCAAACATTCCATCGGCGATGAAGAGATGAAAAACTTGGTCGCCGCCTATCAACCAAAGCTAAGTTCCTCGGCACTTTTGAATAACGTGGGGTATTTATTGTTGGGTCAAAAACAATCAAGGGCGGCGCTGCAAACGTTCACATTCAATACCCTCTTATTTCCTACAGATGCTAATGTGTGGGATAGCCTGGCAGAATATTATGCCACCATTGGCAATACATCCGAAGCACTTACTTATTATAAAAAGGTGCTCTCCTTAAAACCGGGTGATGCCAATGCCACCGCAAAAATTGCGGAGCTGAGTAAGAAGGGTAAGGGTTAAAAGTTTAGGGTTTAGAGGTTTAGAGGTTTAGGGTTTAGAGTTTAGGGTTCAGAGGTTCAGGGTTCGATGATTGTGGTTAACTATTGTTGATATACAAAGTTGTTGACAAGCGGGCCGTGTAGAGACTTGGCAATGGCAGCAACAGGATGAAACAGTGATCGGATTTTAGATAAAAAAAAGTTTTATTATAGGAAAATAACAGGACAGAATAGTATACCGAAGTTGAACCCTAAACCCTGAACTTCTAAACCCTGAGCTTCTAAACCCTCACCCTTCTCCCATGACCTTTTTCCATAGCGATGGGATGCGTTTAAGCCAAACAAGTTCCCTCCGTTTGATGGATGCGTCTTCGGCGGGGTAACCCATGTAAGTTTTGTTTGCTTCTAGCGAAGCTGTAACCCCACTTTGCCCAAGCACGACAGCATTGTCGCCGATGGTGATGGTTTTGTTTACGCCTACTTGTCCCCACAAGGTTACGCCGTTGCCCACTACCGTTGCGCCAGCAATACCTACCTGCGAAGCGATAATGCAGTTGCGGCCAATGACTACATCGTGCCCAATCTGGATCAGGTTATCCATTTTGGTACCACTGCCTATTACGGTATCGTTGGTTACGCCTTTATCTATGCAACAGTTGGCGCCTATTTCCACATCATCTTCAATCACCACCCTGCCACAGCTGGCCATTTTCTTCGCCCATACATCCCGGTCTTTTTTAATATTATAATAAAATGCATCTGCCCCAATAGTGGTGCCGCTATGTATGATGACATTGTTGCCAATTATTGTATAATCGTAAATGCTTACGTTGGGATGAATGATACAATTGTTGCCAATGGTAACATGGTTGCCTATAAAAGCACCAGGCATTATTACCGTGCCTTTGCCGATAACGGCGGATTGCGACTGCAAGGAAACGGAAGATTCAAAAGGTCTAAAATGCTCGACAATCTTGAGATATGCTTCAAATGGTTGTGCGGTGAATAACAAGGTTTTACCTGCAGGTATCGTTACTTCTTTTGAGTTGATGATTACAAATTGCGCTGGGCTGTTCAAGCACTTTGCATAATACTTTGGATGATCTACAAATACTATATCGCCTACTTGCACCTTATGTATTTCATTGATGCCTGGCACTTGCGCCTGACCATCTCCTATTACTTCGGCTCCTATCAATTCGGCTATCCATTGTGCGGTTGTTCCTGCAGGAAAAAGCATATCATTTTATTTAGGTTGCAAATGTAAATACGAAGCGAGCCATTATTTTTTTTGTTTTTAGGCACATAAATATCTATCGTTGAGCACTTTTAATCTTCTTTGAATAGCTGGTAACATATTGCCCTACCGATAAGGATGCTATCATTGGTTAAACACTGAAAAGCAACGTAGGGATAAGTATATCTATCCATTATATTTTTCACCCTGCCTTATATTATTTTCCTTCTTAAAACATTTAAACAACCTATATATATTGTGGAAACAACATAGTGATAACTACTTGTAATGCGGCACATAATCGACCTGAAAGAATTTGAATCCCGATTTGAGAAGTGGAGACGCAGATTACGAATGCATTATTCAACCTAGATACAATTTGGTAAGTCGGTAAAATAAAACATGCTATAATCTGTATACATCAAAAGCCGCATAAGCAAAATAGATAAAACAATATGAATTCAAATGATATACAAATAGGCAACGACAACAGTTTTTCAACAGCGAAAGCTAGCGAGAATATATCAGGTCATTTACACTCGGATTTAAAGGAGGGAACATTGCAACATGCAGGGGCTATGTTCCTGCTTTTTGACATAGTTGACGCTCATACTCGGAATTACTCATAGGCGGTCGAACCATTCGTCGATCTTATTGATGGGTACCCCTGCTCCTTTTATACATTCATGGCAATGATTGCACTGATTACCCCAATTGGAACCCCATTTTATAAAGTTTTTTTTCTTGGTTATTCACACTATATACCTGCACTATAACAGCAGCTTTTGCCATTTTTAGCAGTATAGAAACGCAGGCACTAATCAAGCATATTTGTATATTTTAAAGTATCATTACTTCTGGAACCCTTTGCCTGCCTATACTTCATAACATTAATTTTGTTTGTATACATCTAACCTTGTCTTTTAAAGAAACAACCCAATCAACCTTGCCATTCATAAACCAGCAAAAAAATCCATGTGCTTACTGGGGTGTTCAAAAAAAATGTGAATAAAAAATTTAGAAAAAATTTTTTGTATGGATGAAATGTTATTTAATATTGTGAAGGGAATTTGGTTCCCTTACTTACTAACCCATCTATATAAAAAGTCCCGGTCTACAGATCGGGATTTTTGTTTGTATGGCATCTCAAATGCAGTGTAGTTGGCCAAGCAAAAAAGCTTCCTCCAGTGTGATTAATCCTTTTGAGATGCACTACATTTATCTCCATTATCGGCTTGTTCACTGTTATGTATATTGATCCTATGTTCCGTTACTTTGCTATTTATAAACCATTCCAAGTGCTCTGCCAGTTCAGTGCTTCAGACAACAAAAAAACATTAAAGGACTACTTCGATGTACCGAAAGATGTATACCCTGTTGGAAGGCTGGATTATGATAGCGAGGGACTGTTGATATTGACCAATGACGCATCACTCAACCAAAAATTATTGAATCCTATACATGCGCATGAGCGAGAATATTGGGTGCAGGTAGATGGAGAAATTACGGAAGAGGCTTTACAAACGCTTGCCAAAGGCATCTCCGTAAATATTGATGGTAAAATACATAAAACAAAACCTTGCATTGCTGAGGCCATGCCATATGTGCCAGACGTACCCGAGAGAAACCCGCCAGTACGGTATAGAAAAAACATCCCAACATCGTGGATGAAGCTTGTGCTTACCGAAGGCAAGAATAGACAAGTAAGGAAAATGACCGCCAGCGTAAATTATCCCACACTGCGGTTGATACGCCATCGGATAGCAGAAGTAAACATCGCACATTGGCAGCCGGGCTACATGCAAGAATTTACTGGGCCAGACCTTTTCAAATTACTTTTTAATTCATCCAAATAAAACATCATGGAACATCTTGTTTATGTGAAAGAAAACTATATGATTTCCACCGACCCTGCCTTGATAGATGTAAATTATGTGCATCATTATCTAGCTACAGAAAGTTATTGGGCGCAGAACATTCCGTTGGCCACCGTGCAAAAGGCCATTGCTCATTCGCTCAACTTTGGGGTATACCTGAATCAGCAGCAAGTAGGTTTTGCCAGGATTGTGACAGATTATGCTTGTTTCGGTTACTTATGCGATGTGTTTATCGACCAAACCCAACGAGGAAAGGGCTTGAGTAAATGGCTTATGCAGGTAATTACCGACCACCCTTTATTACAGGGATTTAGAGGCTGGTTCTTGGGCACCAAGGATGCGCATGGACTCTATGCTCAATTTGGCTGGACAGCCCACCCCGAGCCGCACAGAATCATGCGTAAATCCAACCTTGATGTGTATAAGGCATCCGCTGGTTAAATCGATTGCGAATTGAAGATCACGAATCGCGGCACTTCTGACTACTTTGCTTGTATAGAGGGTAATGTAATGCCAGCACCTACCCTTAAAAACATATCTTGAGGAACAATTATTTTTCCGCCGGGCTGTACGGTGATGGGAATATTGAGGATGCACTGATTGCCATAAGCATGATTGATAATGATTTCGGTATCAGGCGGAACTGGATTTGGGGGCACCGCCCCACCGGCCCAATTTGCCGCGACAGACCAGTTGCCATTTCCTGTAAAAACATATTGCCTTAAACCAGATGCATTTTTTTTCAATTTAAATATAGCTCCATCGCTTTCATAATAATTCGAATTGCCGGGCTGGATATCACCTGCTATCAAAATGCTGTTTTGCGTGGAAAGTTCTATTGCATTTACTTGGTCATACGTGGAAGCTTCCATAGCCAGGATGGCATGTCCATTGTTTGCAAAACTGCTATCGATGGTGCCATTGCTTTTGGCTCTGGATACGGCAAATTTCACCTCGTTATTATTGCCATGATAGGTACCACTTAGAATAAATTTCCCACCTGTATCCACCATCATTTTCGATATGTTATATGGCAAATTGAAGGGAGCTTTACCTGCGGTGGCAAAACTGATATCTGGCGAACCGTTCGGATTATACATGGCAATACCTGTATTGAACAAGGCACCATCACTATAGCAGCCTATTGCTATTTTACCATTTGCAAGCACTTGCTGTCCGGCGGGGTTATCTTCAAACGTAGAAAAGTGTGTAATAACCGGGGCGCCACTGTTAAAGCTTGCATCTAACGCTCCATTGACCAAGTACCTACGGGTGGCCAAGTTTGTGCCTTGCCCAGTAGCTGAGGCATCGTAGGAACCTGTGGCTACAATCTTATTATCTGTTTGCGAACTTATTAATGGATAAACAATATCTGTGGCCAAAATACCGGTGCCGTTATACGTACTATCGAGGCTGCCGTCTGTTTTGAAGCGCATAAAATAACCGTCCTCGTGATAGGTAATCATATCCTCTACGCCAACTGAAACAACTATCTTTCCATCGGGCTGGATCACCAACTGATGCGCTGTTTCATACTTGTCCAAACTGGAGCTATATAGCAACCTTCCACCTTGTGCAAAACTGCTATCTAATTTTCCCGTCGTGTCCAATCTGGCCACAAAAAAACCCGGGCCGGTAATCAAATCATCAGCGGTTCCCAATATAACAATTTTGCCATCGGGCTGAATTTTCATGTCTTGGATCAATTCATCGTACGAAACAGGCACCGCCGCAAAACCTCCGATGCCAAAACCAGCATCAGGTAATCCATTGGCACCATAACGTGCCGCCAAAGCACCCTGCAAATAACCATTGGAATAGTAGCCACCAGCCACAACCTTATCATTGCTCAAAGACTTGACAACGGTAAACCCATTGTTGCCGGCGCTGTCCGATTGCATAAGTAATATCGCTTTCCCATTTGAACTATAAGATTGATCCCAGGCACCCACACTTGTAAATCTCGCAAGTGCAACGTTCAATGCATTGTTTGCATAACTAATTCCTACAGCAACAATTTTCAAATCTGGCTGCACCATACACATGGCCAAATAATCCAGTCCATTACCTAAGTTTATTCGTGCCACACCGTCTCCATCATAGGTATTGTCAAGGCTTCCATTTGCATTGACCCTAATGCTGGCGAATTCATAATCAACTCCATTTTTATACGTGCCGCTTATTAAAATTTTATTATCTGGCTGCAATGTTATATAACCATCCGTATAAATATTTGAGCTGGCAGGTATCCATAATCTTCCATCGCCATCAAAGGTATTATCCAGCGAGCCATTTACATTGTATCTCAACAATAACGTTCCTCTGAATATGCCGGGGTTCTTACCATCCATATAATCGTAGGAACCATAACTACTCACCAATATTTTTCCATCGGGCTGAATAATGATCATGTTGCCACTCGCATCGGAACCGGCATCTCCTGATGCTACCACCTCTCCAGTGCCGTTAAAGCTAGGATCCAATGCTCCTGTAGAATCTACTCGAGCAAGGCTCAGCTCATTAATATTGTTATACAGAACGCCCAGTAATAAAATTTTACCGTCTGAGGTAACCGCCATGTCGTTTTCGTACGGATCGTTGGTTAGGGAATTTATATTCAAGTAACCATTTGATCCATATGAACTGTCTGTATTACCGTTACTATTTATTCGCCAGAGAACTGGGCTCGTGTAATCGCTACAAAGCACCAAGATTTTCCCATTGGGAAGCACCTTAAGTTTTTGTCCATTATACGATGAATAGGTGCTTTCCGACTTTCCATCGCCAGAGAAGCTGAGATCGAAAGAGCCGTTCGAATTCAATCGAATAATGGTCATTGGAAAACCGGTTTCTAGTAATAAAATCTTCCCATCTGCCTGCAGCTTCATGTCATAGATATAGCCATAACCATTGCTAGGATCCAATCTCAATATTCCTGAACCATTTAAGCTCTGGTCCAATGTTCCATCGGTATTATACCTTACCAAAACCCCCTTATAGATTCCATTGAACAGAGCTTCCCCCAGAATGAGCACTTTTCCATCGGCTTGCGTTGTGGAAGTTATTAAGTCAAAATTGGGCATGCTATATTTTTCTATCAACTTTCCAGCTTTGGCAAAACTGCTATCAAACACACCTTGTGCGTAAGTATTTTGTAACAGTGCAAATAGAAAACAGGCGGAAAAGAATATCCCTTTTTTCATGGAAGCAGATTTAGATGGACGAATATAAATGATTGCTTGGATTATAGTATCATTATATGTAAGCAATGTGGGCAAAACAGGATTGCCAATAACCACTACATTTGTCGCCATTTTACTGATTTATTGTTTGCCATTATGCTTGCCTTTATCGCCACTATCACTGGATACCTTGCCTCCATTCTATTAGCCATATCATTGGTGGTTACGAATGATATTAAATTTCGATGGCTTAACACGTTGGGGTGCTTGTCCTTTATTGCCTATGGCATATTGATCAATGCATTTCCCATCATCCTAACCAATACGACGTTATTGCTGATCAATGTTTTTTACCTAGTAAAAATTTATCGAACGCAAGAAGATTTTGATGTGATAGAATTTAAGGGGGAGGAAAAATTGATGGCAAAGTTCTTGACATTTTATCGGAAAGATATCAATACTTATTTCCCAAATTTTGACATGGCTCGATCGCAAGCCAACCTCCGCTTTGTGGTGATCAGGGATATTGTGGTGGCCAATGTTTTCGTTGCTGATCTTTTACCGAACGGAACAGCTGTGGTGGAATTAAATTTCACCGTTCCTAGATACCGGGATTTTAAGGTAGGCACCTACCTTTTTGAAAAAGACAAACAGTTCTTGGCTTCAAAAGGTGTTAAAAAAATTAGGTATGAAAAGGTAGCCAACAAGGCCCACGCAAAGTTTTTGCAGATAATGGGTTTTGTAAAAATGGATGGTGGTTACGTAAAAGAGCTGTAACGATTTCAATTCGATTCTATCCCGCTAGCTGATGTACCACGTGTGCTTCAATTATTGGCTGAGAACTACTCGAAGTGTGGCTTTGTTTGCCGCCTGATTTACTATTGCCTGTGTGAATCACGTTTGACATACCGAATGTCTTCCCGTGGGTATTGCTTTCTGTAAAATCGATATGCAATGCATAAAATTGTTCAAGCATGGATACAAATTGTAAAAAATGCTTGCGACTTTGTACATAGAATCGATAATGAAATCGCTGGTTTTTATATCTGAAAGAAACTACATTATCTATACCGTGACATCTTATGCCAGATGTTGGCTTGGACGAAGCATCAGCATCTGCTGCATAAGAATATTCAGACATGCCTTGAAATGCGACGAAACTAAAATCGAGATTCGTGATTTCAGTAAAAGGGAATATGATATTCGAAATCACGATCTGGTCTTCATATACCACCATGTCATCTTTCAAATCAAAAGGTGCCAAACTGTTTTTTGAAAAGATGGCTGAGAGAACAATGCCCGACATGAGTACCACCAACACATAGCCGCTGTATACCTGCAACGATTGCACGAACAATGATAATTCAAATATAAAAAAACCTAACAATGCAAGCAGTTTAATATTGACGTTTTTATGGCTGAACGACACAACCTTTGTGATGAAAAGCATAAAATAGTTTATGAAGTGAATGAAGTAGTAAGTTATAAGTTGTAAGTAATAAGTTATAAGTTGGATATGGCTGATATAGTTAGCCACGTCACAACTTATAATCCTAAGCAGTCTATTACACCGCTACTACTGGAATATCGGTATCCTGTTTTTTGCCTTTTACCATATCCAACAACTGCATGCCCAACAAACCATTGATTCCACCATCGGTACCTGTGCCTCCGCCAATCAATATCTCTGGTATTATTTTAATATGTCCCTTTGCTATTTCTTCGGTAATCTTATAGCGGGTAAAATTGTCGTTACCCATGGCTTTTACTTGTAGGTCGTAGGCATCTGCGGTACTTTTACCAATGGCCATAATCTTTTCTGCTTCGGCCAAACCGGTCTTGCTTATTTTTTCCGCATCTGCACTGGCATTGAGTTTGGTAGCCTCTGCTTGCGCTCCAGCCCTAGCTTTGGTTGCTTCTGCCTCCGCATTGGCCCGCATCTTGGTTGCTTGCGCTTCTGCATCCACTTGCAGCTTTAAACTTACCGCATCACCTTCAGCTTTCTTAACGGTTGCATCGGCGGTACGTTGTGCTATTTCCACACTTTGTTGTGCCTTTACTATTTCCTTTTGCATATCCGCAATGGCTGTTTCTTTCTCCATACCCTGCCTTTGTTCCTGTGCCATTTTTTGGGTTTGATACGTCTTCTGTTCTTCCTCAGCTATCTTTCTATTGGTCAATGTTTTCATTAGTGCTTCTGGCGGAACAATGTCGCCTATCAAGGTATCCACCGCATTTACATTGTATTCATCCAGCACCAATCGAATATGATCTTTTGCTGATTGTTGCCTTTCTTTACGGGTAGTCAAAAAAGAAATCACATCACTATCCTGCGCTGAGTTTCTAAAGTAGTTACCGATTGTTGGTTCCAAAACTTGACTCACCAAGTTGTTCATACTACCAAAGCGGGCTATCACTTTGGGAGCTTCGTTTGCAGGTATGTGAATAATTTGCGCCACATCCAAATTGAACGGGAAACCATCTTTGGAACGCACCGTGATGGTAGAAAGGTTCTTGTCCAGATTGTGCGATTCGCTCCTAGCATTGGCCCAGTTGAGCACCAAGTTGGTGGTGGGAACTAATTCCATCTTCATTGTATATTTATTGATGGGATATTTACCAGGCCCCAACGGTTCCATCCATACGCCCCTATGTCCCCTGCTTACGATGTTACCATGTTTAAAACCTTCGCCGGTCACGTCTTCCCCATCTTCTCCTATATAAGAAATCACGACCCCAACCGTACCAATTGGCACATCCGTCATGGGTATCTCTTCTAATTGTATAGCCCATGGATTTATATAATAACTACCAGCCAATACAATTTGTGGTTGCAAACCACGGTTACCGCCATTCTTTAAAAAGGCATCAATATTTTGGAAGTTGTTGTGGCCTTCCACATCCTTACCAGCAATCTGCCCGGCTGTAATTGGCATACCATCCAAAATGGTAACGATGCCCAACATGTTCTCGTGGATAACGGCCATATCGGTTAAATAAACGCTGAAGGCATAGGTATTGATACGATAGGTGCCTGTGGTTAAAAAAGCCGTTTGCCTACCTTTTTGCCCGCCGTTTTCCAAGAACTTGGTCGTGTCCTGAAAGTTGTCGGAATCCACTTTGCGAGCTAGTATATTACCCGATGGCAACTCTGCACCATCGTTACTTTGTACCAAGCCAATCTTGCCTTCGGGAATGATGGTAAAGGGCGTCATGGTTACTGCATATTGCCATGGCCACATGCCCCAATATAAACCCGGTGCAAGGCTCTTGGCCTGAAAGCCAGCTTCACCTTTGGTTGCGATAATACGCCCATCGGGCAACGAACGACCGGCACCATATAACACGAATTTTTTGGTAACAAGACCAATGCGGTTTTCTGGAACAATGACCATTCCAAAGAATACCCGTAAGATAAATTTGTATAATAAAATACAGAATACAAGGGCTAGTATCCACCCGTAACTGGTGAACAATTGTAAGAGATCCATTTTGTGTTTGATTTAGTTCTGATGAATGAAATATGCCAACAGCAGCGAGCAAGGCCAAGTTATTTAGCAATAAAAAAAATATTTTAAATATTGCTATATTCCGTTATTTCTACAGACTTTTCTGTAAACTTGGTATACGATTATAATACCATTAAGCCTTTGAAAGACAATGAGGTAAGTGGCGCACTTTAGGAAGCCTTGCAGGAATTCGGTTTGGGACGGGTTTAGCGTTTTAGCCTAGTAAGAGCAGTGGTTTCTTTCTTCAGAAACTTACTTGATTGGAGCTGGGAACTCTTAGGTAATCATAATCTTTTCTATTGTTTTGCTACATCTTGCTGATGATTTGCATTTTGGTTACACAAAGATATATGGAAAGAAATGTCATTCTACCAAAAAAAAGAACATTTATTTTTAGCGTGATACAGTGCAGATATATAAATAGGAAGCGGGCTGAAGAAGTTGTAGGTTATAAGTTGTCAGTCGTAAGTTTTAAGTTGCAAAAAAAACACACGGACAGGGTAAAAACAAGGCAAGAAATGCGATATGAACTTGCTCTAGCATAACCCTTTTGCTCAAATTGATACTTGATTCCATCTCAAGTTTTGCAGCCGCTTTACGAGGAACCAAACTGCGGCGCACAACAACGGAACCAATGCAAGCAGTAACCAAGAAAGCTTCGTAATAACCAAAAGATAATGTGCACCTACCGTAACGGCGATGACCAGCATTTGCAACAACACTTTTAAAAATTTACCGCTTTGCTGTTGCGTATTTGGCTGTCTGGAAAATGGTAAATAATGTTCGGATGTATTGGCAAAAATCAAAAAACACATGAGGTTATTGATCAGTGCAAAACAAATATCGTCGAGCACCGATAAGCCCCACACGTAAATACAAAAGCCCGTTAATAAGAGAAATACTGGGAAAAAGAATTTGATAAATAGAGATTTAACGGCCCCAGTTATTAATTCTCCTGGTTTATAAATGGGCATGCTGTGATAGATCCACGATGCTAAAAAATTCTCGTTGAAAGCTATCAATATGATACTGCCACTTACCGTCATCATAGGAATGTACAATATCCATATATAACTACCACTGGATGAAAGATGGTTCCAATCGTTGGCAATATCCTTGCCGCCTTTGAACACTGCAAAAAACAAGAAAACAACCATATAAGCAAGACCTGGGTAAAACTGCAACTTGAAACTTTTATCTCTTGCAGTCATTTTCCAAGTAAGATGAAACGTACTTTTTTCCACAGGTGAAGAACAAACAATGGAAGATATTTTCTGTGAAATATCTAGTTTTCGTTTTTGATTGATGTTAACTTTTGCAATTTTATGTCCTTCATCGCCTACATTCATGGCATCTAATTTCTTTGCAAAAGATGGCGCTAGATATTTATTCATTAACCAAAAGGTAAATATGGGCAAAATAAATGCAGCGGCAATCATGCCCACATGCAACGCATCGAACTGTAAGCTGCTAAAGGCTTCTATAGTAAGTGCCATCCACACAGGTGGCAGGAAATAAGCATACCAATGCAGTTCAAAAGCAGCCATCATTTCTGATATATCCACAATTCGTGGCAGTACTTGAAAGCCGACGGTAAATAATATCGTCATAAAAATTTGAAAGTAATTGACGATATCCTTTACCTTTTTTTCGCTACTAAATCGTATAATTAGCAAATACAAAAGATAGGTAATAAATACGGCCATCAACACAGTTAGCAACACCGTGAAAATCATTACAAAACCCGCAACAAACCCAAATTTAAAAAAAGTTATTCCGATAGGAATAATGGCAATCGCAATGGTAAATTGCAATAGATAAATCAATATATGAATCAGCCTTGCCATAAACAATGTTTTGCTACTGATGGGTTTTGGCAAGATGACCTGATTGTCTGTAGTGTCTAACAACACAGTGGAAAAATCCGTGATCAACGTCATAGACATCATAAATAAAATGTAGCTATGCATCAAGATCATGGCCAACACAAGCGATGGCAGCATGAACAAAACGAAAGAAATAAATACACCCATCAACCCATAAAAAAACAACACCCCATTCAAGTGGTTACTGCTTTCCTTTTTCTGCTGGCGCTGCTTCCAATTCATGTACACACGGCGTTTGTCCATCATGAGCTTGGTTTGCACAATGGTCATCATCCTCGCGTAATTGATTCCTTGATTTGTAAAAATCGTTTTGAAAATTGCCACCAACTTCAGCAAATACTTATCCATCGTTATTCGATTAGCTTTTAAGAATGTCTACAAAATCATGCGCCGTACTTTGATATCCTGAGTCGCCAGTGAGTGCTGTAAAAATATTTTCCAGCGAGCTTTTATGCGCCTCGGATTGTAGCGACTCAAACGTGCCATCTGCTATCACTTCCCCTTTATTGATGATTACAATCCTATTGCTGATTTTTTCTACCACATCCATAATATGAGAAGAATAAAATATGGTTTTTCCGGCATTTTTAAGTTGTGCCAAAATTTCTTTCACCAGTATAACCGCATTGGCATCCAGTCCGCTTAAGGGCTCGTCCAAGAAAATGATTTCTGGATTATGTATCAAGCCGGAAATCAAGAGCACCTTTTGTTTCATGCCCTTGCTAAAGCCGTTCATGCGCATATCTGCCTTGTCGTCCAATTCAAACAGCTTCAATAGATCCATGCCTTTTTTATAGATAGCAGATTCTTCCAATTGATAAAGTTTGCCCACAAAATCAAGGTATTCGTTAGGTGTAAGCACTTCGTACAGGGCGGCTTGTTCGGGTATATAACCAATGCGTTGTTTTATTTCTATCGGGTTCTTTCGCACATCCATGCCCAACACGGTGGCATCGCCTTCAAAATCGCTGATGATGCCTGTAAGAATCTTGATGGTCGTGCTTTTTCCAGCGCCGTTGGGCCCTATGTAACCAATAATTTCTCCCTCAGAAAAATCGAGATTGATGCCCTTTAAAACGTAATTACTGTTGTACTGCTTTTTAAGCTGCGATAACTGGATGATGCTCATAGATATGCCGGAAATTAGATAGTGAAATTAGGCGAGATTGATTGAAGTGTAACGCAAGACTGCTTTATAATTCATTTTTCTTTATAAAATAAAACTGCCACCTTTTAGAATCTGTAGGCGGATATGAATCGATTTTAGCGAAGACATCCCTTTTTATTAGAATTAATTTTGCCTGAGATTCCGGACTCACCGATTATTTGTGTGCCTTAACCGAGAAAATCGTTTCGATGACCTAAAGCAACTAGGCATAGCTTGGTTATGTGGATAGTTTTGACCTGAAATTATAAATCAACTTATATGAACCAGTTGGAAAAAGACATCCCAAAAAAAAGTTACAGAGGCGACCTAAGCGGTAACCAAAATAATAAATCAACCGGCATCATTTTACTCATTATTGGTGTAGGCGTAATGTTGAAAAATTTAGACACCAATTTACCAGATTGGCTATTTAGATGGGAAGTCGGGTTAATACTTTTAGGTATAATTGTAGGTATACGTAGCAAGTTCCGAAGCACCGTTTGGTTTATTATGATTGCTATTGGTGGCGTTTCTTTATTAGACTTAATCTTCCCACAATTTTTGAGACCTCAATTTACATGGGCAGTCATTTCCATTGCGGTTGGCTTGTTTTTTATTTTTCGCCCAAAGGGCAATAAAAAAGAAAATTGGTTGAGCTGTGGCGTGAAAAAAGAAGTAATAGATGAAGATGACCCCACCGTATATACGGGGCAAGACGTTTTGGATGTAACCGCCATTTTTGGTGGGGTTAAAAAAATAGTGGTATCCAAGAATTTTAGGGGTGGTGAAATTACCTCCGTTATGGGTGGTTCCGAAATTGATTTGAGCCAGGCAGATATAAAAGGCAGGGTGAAACTGGAAGCTACCAATATCATGGGCGGCACCAAACTTATTATTCCGCCTACTTGGGATGTACGCTCCGAAATAGTGGCCATCTTCGGCGGCGTGGAAGACAAGCGAGATGTGCATTCTCTTAAAATTGATACCGAGAAAATATTAATTCTAGAAGGCACTTGTATTTTTGGCGGACTGGAAATAAAGAGCTTTTAGGGAGTTTAGAGTTTAGGGTTTAAAGTTTAGAGTTCGTGGCACTTACAGCGAGAAGTATAATCTTATAACTATTGACCATCCACTATCAACTGTCAACTATCAACTAATCACTATGAACTGGTACCTTGCTAAAATAGTTTTCCGGATTGTATGCGGTGAGGGTAAACATACACCGCAATTTGACGAACAGCTTAGGTTGATTTGTGCCGACGATAGGGAAGCCGCTGTATGTAAGGCTCAGCTTATTGGCAAACAAGAAGAAGATGTTTTTTGCAATGAAAAACAACAATTAGTTACCTGGCGTTTTGTAAATGTGACTGAGCTTTATAGCTTAGAAACGAAAATTGACGGTGCAGAAATTTCTTCACGGATTATTGAAATTTACAACAATGAAGATTTGTTCGAAGAAGAAATACATGAGAAAGCTGGCCGCCTGAAAATTGAGTATTTAATCGACTATTGACTTCACTTAATTGCTTAATGTTAATTGCAACTAAATATTAATGTAACAATTCCATTCATATATTTTGATAAGTCCTTTCTCAGTCATAAAATTTCGAATTCTTTTTGCTAGCTGCTGGCTTATTTGGGCAAGCCTGCATGCTGCGGTATTGTATTGGTTTCAATTTACCTTAATTACCGCTATTATTGATAGTTTAATTAGTAATGTTTTATTATCGTTAGCTTGTTTAATGGTAAGCAACACTTTCAGGTATTATTTGCCAGTATATAAAAGGTACAGCTATCTGCTAGCCATGTGCGTTTTCATTACATTGATTTGGTTTTTTATTAGCCGTTTTACATTAAAATTATTGATTGGATATGAAATAGAATACGACCATATTTTTAGTCAATCTGTGCCCGTACGATTAGTCATTGCTTTTCTTATTATAGGCACCATGATTTTATTAAGTGTGCTTTGGTACACGCTACAAAATCAACAAGAAAACGAAAAAAGAAAAACGGAAACTGAAAAATTAGCCAAGGATGCGGAGCTCTATAACCTACGGCAACAATTACAACCACACTTTTTATTTAACAGTCTTAATTCCATCAATGCATTAATTGGCATCCGACCTCAAGAGGCACGAAACATGATTCAACAGTTGTCTGATTTCTTAAGAGGCACTTTGAAAAAAGAAGGCAGCCCCTGGGTAACTTTGCAAGAAGAACTCACTCATTTGCAATTATATTTAGATATAGAAAAAGTTAGATTTGGCCATCGGCTCACTACAAATATTACAGTCGACGAAACCAGTGGTCAAATGCGCATGCCTGCTATGCTACTACAACCTGTCGTAGAAAATGCCATTAAATTCGGGCTTTATGATACCACAGATGACATAACCATACATATTGCAGCAAGCAGCACGAAGGATATGCTTATCATTACTGTAGCAAACCCATTCGATAAAGAAACAACCGCTCCCAACAAAGGAACCGGTTTTGGCCTGAGCTCGGTGCAGCGACGACTGTACCTTGTTTTTGCGCAGCAAAATCTATTAAAAACACATACAGAAGATAACATATTTATTACTACAATCTCAATTCCGCAGCAGTATGATTAAAGCAATTATTATAGATGATGAACCTTTGGCCCGTATGGTGATAAAAGAATACCTGCAAGATTTTGACAACATACAGATATGCGCAGAATGCAATGACGGTTTTGAGGGCGTAAAGGCCATCATGTTGCACCAGCCGGATCTCATTTTTTTAGATATTCAAATGCCCAAAATCAATGGTTTTGAAATGCTCGAATTGATAGAGAAACCGCCAGCTGTTATTTTTACTACTGCATTTGATGAATACGCTTTAAAAGCTTTTGAAACTTATGCGGTAGATTATCTTTTAAAACCTTTCAGTAAGGAACGATTTGGTAAAGCCGTGCAAAAATGGATGGAACAAAAAAATGGGCCTCAACAACAATTAAATACGCAATCCCTACTTGAATCGACACATCAATCACCCAGTCAACAAGATCGTGTAGTGGTAAAGCTATCTGGAAAAATAAAAATCATTCCCGTACATGATATCTTTTATCTAGAAGCGGCAGACGACTACGTAAAAATAAATACCAAAGAAGGAACCTATTTAAAAAATAAAACAATGAGTTACTTTGAAAAAGTACTTTCTCAAAGTCAATTCGCTCGTTGCCATCGCTCTTATTTAATAAACGTTCAAGAAATAAGCCGGATTGACCCTTATGAAAAAGAGAATTATCTGGCCACTTTGCGGTCGGGCATAAAGGTGCCAGTAAGCAAAACTGGGTATAGCCACTTAAAAAAGATATTAGGGCTATAATAAAAAACCAGGACATAAAAATGTCCCGGGTCACCTAATCAAAATCAAACATGTTGTACATCACTTTACAGTGAAACCATGCATGAATAAAATTTTAATCATAATGATATTTCGTTTTTTGCCAGATATCTTTCAATGTTAATCCTAATGTGAATTGACTGTATTTTTCTGCTATTTGTTTGGAATCTGTCGAACCTCTTTTTCCCATCTCGTAAGCGCCGTATAAATTAAATCGACCAAAGTTTATACCTGCTCCAAAAGTGCCGCCAATATCCGTTACAGGCTTTCCTGCTACTTTCCAGTAAGTGTTTTCATAAAATAATCCGCCTTGTAAAAAATATTGTTCATATTGAAACCCGTTCATCGTTTTCATATTCGCATACTCTACGCCTAATGCAATTCGCTGGCTTGGACCTAGCACTGTTTTGTCGATTGCTACCGTTTGGCTTTTCCAATTTTGAAAGCTATAATCTGCGGCAATTGTAAATGCGTTATTAAACGTGGCGCTATAGCCAAATGCGGCCTTCAGCGGTATTTTATAAAATGTGTTAGATGTAATTATCTCTGCAGTTACGTCCGTTGAGCCTTCTAATATCTTATAACTGTTTTCTGTTAGTAAATTTACCGGCGTACCTAATGTAGCTCCTAAGCGATGTTGCACTTTTTTGCCGGGCTTACTTTCATATTGAATTCCTCCCAAGAAATTAAAATTGCGCAAATAGGTATTGTACTCTTTAGTTACATCCATGGCAAGAGATGGATTATAATAATTTATTTTTTGGTTAAGAGATCCGAATAGATAATTCATCGTTACACCTACGGAAAATCTTTTTCCTAATTGCGTTGCAGCGGAGATATAAGCTTGATTCAATCCGCCGCTACCTTCTACGCTCCGCAGGTATGCATCCGTTTGGGTTCCTATTTGTTTAACAGAATAAAAATTATAATTGACCGAACTATAAGGTTGAAGACCAAAACTAATAGCCGATTTTTCAGAAACTTTATATGCAAATGATAACCGCTTGAACGTAAAATCTTTCGATGTGCCAGTAGCTGTATCAACACCCGGCGCATTGAAAGATGAATACCGTCCTTTGCCAGCCACTTCAAACAGTACAAAATGTTTGGGCAAAGCCGTTAAAGAAGCTGGATTAAATGTATTGATATAATTACCGGACCGCTGCGCAATAGAAACACTCGCCATTCCTGCATATTTGCTCACGTTCCGTTGTTCCACATCGCCCAAGCCTACTAAAGAATACGGAGAACTAACAGACTGAGACATGCTCACAGACACAGAACATCCAAATATTGAAAATAACAACACCTTTCTCATAATAAATAATTTCACTACTAATTTTGGAATAAGGTAAATAGAAATTAAAGCGTCAGTCTATAAATCCTAACCTCTACTGATTTAAACACATTGCTATTCGTAAGAATTAATCTATCCACTGCATTATTGTTGTACAACGCAGGAGTTTGCAACATCAATCCTTTAAAATTCTCTGTCGTTCCACCAATTACATTGTTTATGTATCTCGTAATGTCGTATGAATAATAGGTATTTTCTCCGTAGAGGTCATCTATTTTGGGGGCGATACTTTGCTGTTCGCCATTTGTGTTGTCGAGCACGGCACTATCCATATAATTATCATCGGTTATCTGATTAAGAATAATAGTGCTCGGTAAACGATAAATGGAACTAGGCGTGTATCCATATGGTTTGATGTACAATTCTGCCCGTAATATTTTTTGATAAACATTCTCTGTTTTTAAACTTCGTATAAAAGGTAAATCAATTCTTATTTGGAGTCCCCCAATAGCTTGCAAAAAGCTTCTATTATTGGTGATTGTACTACTTACCCTTTGCCTATTGTTAGAAGTAACAGATTGTAAGGCAGTACCTGTTCTATTCATTGTTACGTGGTTGAATTGCAGGTTGTCATTTACGTATTTAAAATCTACCGTTGAGCTTACTGGGTTAGGATCGCTGGTATGATAATAAATTCTCACATATACATTACTGTCTGCGCAATTAAAAGCATATACTGCATTATTAGCAGCTGTACCCTTTATTGAAAGACCTTTTATATACTGAAAAAAATAATCGTTGCTACTAATAGTATCGCTATTCGATTTTAATTTATTGAACAAATCTGTACCAAAATTATTAGGCAGAGGAATTCCAATATTTTCCTTTTTATAAGGATGCATCATTTGTGAATAAGATGCGATTGGAACTGGATTAATATTTAAGGTATGCGTATTAAAAAAATAAGTTGCTCCATCAAGGTTTATTTCGTCTGCAAGTGCAGAGACTTTTAGGTTGAATGGAACGGACGTGTCGCCGTAATAATTTCCATTTTGCTGAATCCAAAGTTTAGCGGAGTCGTACACGGCAATACTAGCTACTTGATTGATACCTGCTGCACCTATATGCATGAATGTTTCGGCCTCCATAGTTCCAAAGTCTCCATCTGTGTGCTTTCCGATTAAACAATTACCGGTTTGCGAAGTCACAAATGAATCTTCAACAATAGTACTTAATGTATAACTAATGGTATCGATGTAGGAAATATTTGGGTCTTCAATAGTGCTATCTCCAAATTTCACATCTACTTTGGTACAGCTTGCAATTATAAATAGAAGGCTAAAAATGGTTGTTGCCTTCCACAAAATATTTTTCTGTTGCATCATAAGGCCAAAGGAATCGAGCATCTACAACCTATAATTGTGAAAAACGTTAAAGGATGCTTTTTCAGCGACTTAAAAGAGCATTTCGTATACCAGTTTCCATTAGGTATTCTAAATTCAATTAGAAAGAGAATAATGCATAATTAAACTCATCTCAAAATAATTTAAATTGGCTCTATTACTTATTAAACAATTAATTTTTGCATGAACATACCTGATCTTTAAAGTACATCCTTACCAGATAAATGCTGTTAAAGACAGTAACATTAAATAATTCTTTATCAAAGCGAATTTTCTCTGTCCTCAAAAAAACGTATTCTGTCGCAGGTATTTTATGATTTGCAGATTTTAATTTTTTACGAGATACATTAACAGGTTGCTTTGGTCAAAATTCTTAATGATGCGTACAACTTTTATTTTATCAATGGGTGCAGCATGTTTCATGTTGGCGTCCTGTAACAAAACCAGCACTTCTACGGACACGCTAGGCAACTGGATCAAGCGAAGTGATTTTGAAGGGGTAGCCCGAACCGAAGCTGTAAGTTTTACCATTGGCGACAAAGGCTATATTAGTACCGGCTACGATGGAACCATTCGCCTCAAGGACACTTGGGAATTTGACCAAACAACAGGTACCTGGAAACAAAAGGCGGATTTTCCGGGCGTGGCTAGAAACTCGGCCGTTGCCTTTACAGCCGCCTCTAAAGCGTATGTGGGTACCGGTTTCGATGGCACCAATAAACTTGCCGATTTTTACGAGTACAACGCTACTTCTAATGTGTGGACGAAGAAGGCAGATTTCGCTGGCTCCGCAAGATATTCAGCTGTGGCTTTTGCGCTGAGCGATAAAGGTTATGTAAGTACTGGGTATGATGGAAATCATTTAAAAGACCTTTGGCAATATGACCCTACTACCAATGCTTGGTTACAAAAAGCTAGCTTGGGCGGCACCAAACGTAGGGATGCAACTTCTTGGGTTATAAACGGAAAAGCTTATATATGTGCTGGCCTTAACAATGGCTCATATGTAAACGATTTTTGGGAATATGATGCTACTGCCGACGCTTGGACAGAAAAGAGAAAAATAAGTAATGTTAGCGATGAAAGTTACGATGACGATTATAATATTCTTCGTTCGAATGCTGTAGCATTTACCATCAATGGCAAAGTATTTTTAAGCTGTGGTGAAAATGGCTCGGTACTTTCTACCACTTGGCAGTGGAACCCAGCTGATGACACTTGGGCACTCATTAACCCGCTCGAAGGTTCGGCACGTACGGGTGCAGTTTCGTTTCAGCTGGGCAACCGTGGTTATGTAACTACCGGCAGCAACTCTTCTTACCGTTTTGATGACATATGGGAATTGATTCCTGATGTGGAAATAAATACAAACGATTAAATATATGCGGAAATTAACATTACTATTATGCTGCAGCCTTTGTTGCAGCATAATGTTTTCCTGCCAGCCTGCTAGCAACAAACAACCAGTAGCGGCCAACGTTGCATCCTCAATCGTAGTAGATGCGATACCAGTAGACAGTGGTTGGGGATACATGATTGTGGTAGATGGAAAGCCTTTTATCAAGCAGGATTATATTCCAGCAATAGCAGGCAATCAAGCTTTTAAAACCAAGGAAGATGCAGAAAAAATCGGCCAATGGGTAGCGGACAAAATGAAAAACAATGAAAGAATCAATGTAACAACAAATGTATTAAAAGAATTGGGCATTAAATAATTATGTTGTATCAATTGAAAACTTTATTATTGCACCTCAAATTCTATGAAAGCAACATGTAGCGGATAGAAGGCATGTAAAAAAACATAAAACGCTTGGTGACTATTATTGCAAGAGCCCAAAAGTTTAAATGACTCACACAAAAATCCCCTTCACAAATGAAGGGGATTTTTTTAATAATTGTTACTCAACATTTTTGTCTATGCCATGTGTATGCAATAACGAATGTTGTTATTGGTTCGGTCCATCGGCACCAATCAACGAGCCTAATGATTCCCTGTAATTATCACTTACTGGCAGTTCCATATTGCCAATAAAAATACTGTTTTTACGTACTGCATTAATGGCCGTCATAGATACGATATAAGACTTATGTATACGGATAAACTTGGAACCCGCAAGCTTTTCTTCTATTGCCTTCATTGTCATCCTTGTAATAACCGGCCTTGTAGACGAACGTATATGTATTTTAATATAATCTTTAAAACCCTCCACCCACATAATTTCACTCACCACTACCTTTAGCAAACTATAGTCGGAGCTTACAAAAAGATACTCACTATTAGCGGGTGCAGTAGTGGCTTGTGGCTGCTGCAATAATTGGAATTGCTGCATGGCTTTGTTACAGGCCCTTAAAAAACGGTCGAATGGTACTGGCTTAAGTAAGTAGTCCACGGCATCTAATTCAAAGCCTTCTACTGCATAATTTTCGTAAGCAGTAATAAAAATAACCATCGGCATTTTTGCTAGGCTTTTAATAAACTGTAACCCTGTAAGACCCGGCATCTGAATATCCAAAAAAACAAGATGGATTTCTTCTTTCTGCATAATTTGCAGCGCCTCTACTGGGTTGCGACTTTTGGCCACCAATTGTAAAAAGGGAACTTTACTAATGTTGTCCTCCAATAAGTCAAGGGATAATTTCTCATCGTCGATTGCAATACATTTAAGCATGGTTGTCTGTAAAATTTAATGTGAGTAATACCCGGAACCAATGATCCGTTTTATCTATTGTAAGAGAATGGTTTTCACCATATAACAAGTCGAGCCTACGACTAACATTCACCAATCCGATACCTGATGCGTCGTCCTTTTTTTCACCTGTTTGCTCATCGTACTTGTTTTGTACAGAGAACAAAAGTTTACCGTTTTTTATATTCATATCCACCTTTATTTCTGGATCCATAATTAATCCAGCACCATGTTTAAAGGCATTTTCTACAAAAGGAATCAACAACATCGGCTCAATAACTGGGACACTTTCATCATTGCTCGAATGAAAATTTATATGTATATTATCACCAAATCGCAACTTTTGCAAATCGATATAACTTTGTAAAAAAGATATTTCATCTGCCAGTTTCACTTTGGATTCATCCGTATTATAAAGCATATAACGCAATAGGCCGCCAAGCTGTATCAGCGATGGTTCTAGCTGATTGGATTTGAGCCTCGCCATTGCCACCATGCTATTCATTACATTAAACAAAAAATGCGGGCTTGTTTGGGATCTCAAAAAAGAAAGCTCTGTTTTCAACCCTTCGTTTTCCTTCTCCTTAGAAAGCCTTTCATCTCTTACCTTATCACTAACTAGCCTAAAAGTTGTACTCAAGCCCAGCATGGTGAGGAAAGGGAAAAAACCGAAGAACAAAGACAATCCAGGCTTCATGATTTGCCGAGATGGGAAAATATTATTGCGGGGAAATGAAGATGCATTGCGCAAGGTATCCGCTGGGTTCATCATCATCATGAAGGGCCGTTGCGGAAAATGCTTTTGTATTAGATATGCACCGCCTGAGAAAAGCACCAGAAAGCCAAACCAACTTAAAGTCAACAAAATATATCGCTTATGATACATAAGCTTGGGCAACAAAAAATAGGCGTTGCAATAGAAAAAAATGATTTGGATTGAATTAGTATAAAATCCATTTCGTTCCAGGTGAAAATAATTGACCAACGAAAAATTGCCCGCACTAAACGATGGCCTTGAGATAATATTTACCATCAAGAACAAAATCCAAACAGCTACATGAATGAAGATAGTCGTACTTCGTTTTGGCGTCCACACGGGTTTCATAAGGTGAAAGTAGACCCGTCACCAAAAAAAATTTTGCTAAAAGCGTAAAGTCATAGACCAATTGGCAAAAAAACACGATGAACACCAAAACCAGATATCCCGTCGATTCAAAATGCAATAATTACAGAGTTCATCGCTAAAAAGAGCTCCTTGGTCTTGCCATCTTTTACCTGATCAATACTACCGTTCCCTTCCTTATAATTGGCCCACAAATGGTGTTGGCACTAATGATATATATAAATGCTGCTGGATCCAACTTTGTGCCCTTATACGTTCCATCCCAACATTTGGATGGATCAGCAGTGGTAAACACCAACAATCCATACCGATCGTATATATTGAAATGCAGCTCCGTTACTGCGCCCCAGGTTCTCACTCCAAAACAATCATTTTTTCCATCGCCATCAGGCGTAAACGCCGAGGCAACAAAATAGCCTAGGCCACCATCTCCCTTGATCACCTGTACTTCAATGCTATCTTCTGCAGCGCAATTTTTATTGGAAATGGCTTGCACATGATAGACCATCGTTCCTGCCGGTGCTGCTATCGGGTTAGGTATGGTGGCATTGTTAAGCCCCGTTATTGGGTACCACACATACCGGCTACCACCACTTGCTACCAATTGTGCTGAACCTTGTATACAGGTAATATTATTTGATTTCGCAATACTTATCTGAGGTAATGGATCTATACTCACGATCGATCTAAAAGTATCGATCGTGTTACAAATGGGATCAAAAATGGACACTTCATAGTTTCCAGCTTGCGGCGGATAAATCCAGGTTGCTGCCGTGTTAGGCGAAAGAATGCCACTACCTTTTATCCATTGATAACCCGTACCACCAAAGGCACTCAACCGTAAGCTATCTCCATCGCACACGCTGGCTATCGGCGGATTGATTCCCATAGCAGGTCGCGGTGTTACACTCAACGTAACAATTCGGATGATACTGTCGCAACCCGTAGCGCCACGCAGGGTATCCCTATAAATACCAGCGGCGGTAGCAGTGGCTCCCCAAGCAAAATTGTACACTTGCCCTTGGCAAATGGTAGCAGTAGCATTCGTGTTTATAGAGGTGTTTACACCCAACGTAATGTTACTGATCACGCTATCGCAGCCTGCTACATAATGCAGTGTGTCCTGATATGCTCCAGCTGCATTTACCACTACACCTGATGGCAATGTAAATGATTGTCCCGCACAAATGGAGGCCGTTAAAGCTCTACGGGTTACATTTTTAATAGTAACCGCAGTAGTGGTGATGATACTATCGCAGCCGTTCGCATAATGCAATGTGTCCGTGTACGTGCCCGTTACATTCACGACCGTACCCGTCGGCAATGTGTACGATTGCCCAGCACATATGGCGGCGGCTCTATTCACTCTGCTAACAGGTTTTACTGTAAGGTTCACGGTGGTAATAATGCTGTCGCACACTGGGCTTACATAGTGCAAAGTATCTATATAAATTCCCGTGGCTGTTACAACTGCGCCGCTCGGCATGGTAAAATTTTGCCCACCGCAAATGGTATTGTTGGTGGCCCTGCGGGTCAATGTTCTAACGGCAAGGTTCATGGTGGTTATCACACTATCACAGCCAGAAGCATAGTGCAAAGTATCTTGGTAGATGCCGGATGCAGTCACAATTTTACCGGAGGGCAATGTGTAAGACTGGCCCGCACAAACAATGGCCGCAGCAGCAATACGGCTCACTGATTTTACTGTGAGACTAGTTGTGCTGATCAAACTATCGCAGCCACTTGTATAATGCAAGGTGTCCGTATACACACCCGATGCATTTACAACCGTTCCTGCCGGTAACGTGTACGATTGGCCAGCACATATTGCCGTGGCTTTATTTACCCTGCTAACAGGTTTCACCGTAAGGTTAATGGTGGTAATAACGCTATCGCAGACGGGACTTATATAATGCAAAGTGTCAATATAAATTCCTGTAGCCGCTACAACTGCGCCGCTCGGCATGGTAAAACTTTGTCCAGCACAAATGGTATTGTTGGTGGCCCTGCGGGTCAATGTCCTTACGGCAAGGTTCATGGTGGTTATTACACTATCGCAGCCGGAAGCATAGCGCAAAGTATCTTGATAAATGCCCGATGCACTTACAACATTTCCAGATGGTAACGTGTAGGATTGGCCGGCACAAACAATAGCAGCATTTGCAACTCGACTTACCTGTTTTACCGTAAGGTTAATAGTGCTGATCAAACTATCGCAACCGCTTGTATAATGCAAAGTATCCTTATATATTCCTGAGCTATTTATGACTTGGCCGCTTGGCATGGTGTACGATTGACCTACGCAAATGGCAGTGCTCGAACTTCTTCTCGTTACTGGTTTTACGGTAAGGTTAATGGTAAAACGCAAACTATCGCAACCGCTTATATAATGCAAGGTATCCTGGTAATTGCCAGCGGCACTAATGGATGCGCCAGACGGTAATTTGTAAGATTGCCCTTCGCAAATTATCGGATTGAGCGAGGCATTGGCAACCGGTTTTACGGTAAGGTTTACCGTGGTAATCAAACTATCGCAACCGGAAACATAGTGCAATGTATCCTTATAAATACCGGTGCCTGTTACCGATAATCCACTCGGTAAGGTGTACGATTGACCTGCACAAACTACTGGATTGGCGGCAGCGAAAGAAGCTACATATTGCGAAATCGTTACAGACCGTATCAAACTATCGCAACCCGCTGTGCTGTGTGTAGTATCGCTGTATAGGCCAGGCGTATTTACGGATGTTCCCCAAGGTAACGTGTACGATTGCCCTTGGCAAATAGAAGCTGCAG
>Ga0247739_10000052_pt1 | contig 45551 bp, 46 predicted proteins | sample UWRJL058202B2_FD_180943 | JGI IMG/M metagenome (GOLD analysis project Ga0247739, IMG submission 180943) | Plant litter microbial communities from Arlington Agricultural Research Station in Wisconsin, United States - UWRJ-L058-202B-2 | ecosystem: Environmental > Terrestrial > Plant litter >...
TCCTTGCCCTTGCCAGCAGGCAACTTTATAGGGTTAAAAGCCCTGCTTTTGATTTTTACCGGGAAGAAAAAAAGACGGTAAGTGCTTTCTTCCTTTCTTATTGTCTTACCGGTAAAACCCTTTATACTCCTGCCTAACGGCAGGAGTATAGTTAAATTTATTCAGCAGACAAATGTGTATCCAGTTCATCCATCATATTCTTGCTGCCCACAAAGAAAGGTGTACGCTGGTGCAGTTCCGTTGGTTGAATATCCAGAATCCGTTGCTTACCATCCGTCGCACGGCCACCAGCCACCTCCACAATAAAAGCAAATGGATTGCACTCATACAGCAACCTCAACTTCCCCTTTGGTTTGTCCGTTGTTCCCGGATAAGTAAAAATGCCGCCCTTTACCAAATTACGGTGCACATCCGCCACCATGCTGCCAATATAGCGTTGCGTGTAGGGACCGCCAGTTTCCTTCGTCTTGCGTTGGCAAACATGGATATAATCCTGCACCCCCTTGCTGTACTGGAAGAAATTGCCATGGTTCACGGAATATATCTTGCCATCTTCCGGGCATTTAATATCCGGATGGCTCAAACTGAACTCACCCACCGCCTGGTCCAACGTAAAACCGTTCACCCCACGTTTCGTAGCATATACAAACATCGTACTGCTGCCATAAATAACATATCCAGCAGCCACCTGCCTATTGCCGGGCTGCAAAAAATCGGCCTCCGTACACGGCTTGCCCAATTCACTTACCCTCTTGTAAATACCGAAAATGGTACCAATCGAAATGTTCACATCAATATTGCCGCTACCGTCCAATGGGTCAAACAGGCAGACATACTTACTGTTATTGCTCACCTCATCGTCAAAAATCACAATATCGTCCAGTTCCTCACTACCAATACCTGCACAACTGATACCGTGTTTCAGCACGCCCATAAACTGGTTATTGGCATAAATGTCCAGTTTCTTCACCTCCTCGCCCTGCACATTCGTTGTACCATAGTCACCCAAAATGTCCACAAGGCCAGCCTTATTCACCTCCACATTTACACGTTTCGCAGCCAATCCAAGGTCACGTAACAGCGAGCTCAATTCACCCGTAGCACTTGGAAAGTCCCTCATTTGCTGGATAGTAAATTCATCCAGCGTCAAAATATTCCTGTTGATTAACATAGCAGTCTATCGTTTGGGGTAAAGATAAAGATGGGTGGGTAATTGCAAAGGAATTTTTATGGGGTTGAGGTGGAGATAGGATCAGGCTATGGTCGCAAGTTTATCTTGAGCAATAATCGAAAAACACTCTGTACGATATAACTTGAATGGCCCTTGTTAACAATAAGGTCTGCAAGTCAATTCATCTTAAAACATTCGCAAATGCATTTACTATAAGTTGCATTTGCGAATGTTTTATGTGAAGAGTTTCGCATATTTTTGAGTTCCAGGCAATGTTAGACGACCGCCATTGCCCGACATCCTTACAAGAGTGCTATAAACCAGCTATAAAACTTTCAAGAGCCTGATTAAATTCCTTTGGTCTTTCCATCATTGGGGCGTGACCACATTGAGAAAGATATACTAATCGGGCATCGGGCAACATTCTTTGAAAATCTTCTGCAACATTCGGTGGCGTGACACTGTCTTCTTTACCCCATATAAGTAATACAGGTAGTTTTATTTGTGGCAATAAATCAGTTACATAATTATTTTGGGTTTTCTTTGAAGTTCTTATTATTCTTAGACACTTTCTGTTATCGCCAACAATTTCAAGCACCGCATCTACCAGTTCATCAGTTGCAGTCGCGGGGTCATAAAATGTATTTGCAACATGTTCATGTATAAAAGATTTACTATGACGCTTCGGGAAACTTCCCAAAGTTTGTTTTTCATACAAACCAGAACTGCCTGTTAATACCAATGAACGGATATTTTCTAAATTGCGATGAGCATAAAGAATGGCAACGTGTCCACCCAAAGAGTTCCCGACAAGTATCACATTTTTCAATCCTGCATCGTAAATATATTTGCCGAGAAAGTTTACTAAATATTCCAAGTTATCTTCCTTGTGTTCGTCCAGTATGGGCAGCAACGGAACGTGTATGTCGTGAGTTGAACCAAAATGCTCAATAACACCTTTCCAGTTACTTAAACCACCAAACAATCCGTGTAATAAAATAATGCTTTGTTTCATCTTTGTATAATAGAGCAAAAAACCTAAGCCTTCAAAACTGAAAGGCAAATGTTCGTAATGTTATCAAATATCTTTTCACTTACATCAAGCTTTACATTTACACGTAACCCACTCATTGCATTAAGCACAAACTTCGCCAACGAACGTGCCGTATGTGTCGTAGTGAAAACACCATGTTCCTGTCCTTTCTTTATGGCTTTGTAAAACGCATTTTCTGTATCCGCCATTATTTTTTTTGCTATTGCAGTAACTTCCGAATCTGACGGAGCCATTTCAATGGCAGTGTTCACCCAAAAGCAACCTTTTGTACGGTTCAAATCAAAAGTCTCTCTTTTTATAAAATCAAATAAATTTCTGACATACGCCTCTGCGTCAGTTATGTTATTTGCACCTTCTATTGCAGGCTCTATCCACTCTTTTCGGTATTGCAAAAGGGCTTTTACAAATAGCGAATGCTTGTCGCCATAAGTATCGTATAAACTTGAACGGCTTATACCTAAGTAGTCCACCAAATCTTGTGCAGACGTAGCATTGTAGCCTTTTTGCCAAAACAAATTCATTGCTTTGTCAAGCACCTCTACTTCGTCAAATACCTTCTTCCCTGCCATAAAAATTATTTAAAGTGTTTATTAACTTTTCGTTGTTCCCAAAATTGATAAACCGAACCTGCAACAAACAGTATGAATAGCACAAGTAGTGTTTTGGCAATTAAAGGGTCTTTAATATTTTTTGCCAACGGATGTCCGACAGGAATACGGGTAAATGTTTCATTAATAGTGGGAAGCCACGATAGGAAAAAGGTAAACGAAAGAAAGAAATTTTCAAAATATCGACTTCTATTATTTCCCTGTTTTTTAGTGTGAAGAAAATAAGCTGCCACTACTAAAAGCACTATAAAAATGGCAACAATATGACCTAGGTTAAAACCATGTTTTAATAATCCCAATGATGTAAGCGAAGTAATGATAGTTCCGTAAAAATAAATTTTGCCAGTATTGTGTGCCAAATTTATTTTACCATATCGTGTGTAAGATATGATTGCAGCTACAATGGCAATGATGCCAACTGCTGTATGAAATATGCCTAAGTTAGTTAGTCCCATTTGTTTACTTTTCCTTTTAAAAATTTTGACGGTGCAAATATATAATGTTGGAACAAATATTCCAACATAGACTTTCAAAATGTTTAGAACAAGACAAGACTATCCAACAACCGACAACAACACTGCCCGTAACATTGGTTTTATGCAAGTTGGACTTGACGAACATCGCTAAACTTTTGTACTTAACTTCATCAAAATATTTTCAATCAGCAGCGACCCAAGCAGACAGAATTCTAATTCCCAACCTGCATAAAGCCCTGTTCGTAAGCAGCAATTGCATGACAACGTTATATTTAAAAGATTTTATTACAACAGGGAAATTTGACTCTGTAACTATTGGCTCTACGAAAGTCGAGATAGTTCAAGCATTAGGGGACAAATTTGACTCATTCGATTTAGGGGAAACTCAATCTATATTATTTGGTTGGTATGAATTTTTCTATTGGACAGATACAGGAAAGGTTTTAGGAATTCAAAATGACCATTTGACTGCTGACTGTATTAATCATGACGAAATGATTAATTTCAAAAATAGCGATTGGCAGTTAGACACATGGTTTTTAAAAGAGTATCAAAATGTAACGTTCGATGAGATCAAAAAACTATTAGACAAAGAAGGTATTGCTTTTAGAATAGAACCAGCTTATGAAGGTTGTGACGAGAATATTATTAAGTGTTTAAGTAGCGGAGTTACTTTTGATTTCTGCAATCGTTATACGCCAGTTCAATTAAATGACAAAGGAGATTATAAACGATTGAAGGAAGTCAAAATAGAAAACGAAAACGACTTTTTGCTAAACGGAATTCGTCTTTTTGAGTAACGACCACCGCGACAGCAACTGCTACTGACCTGACTCAATTCAAGATGTCTGGACATTTTCTTCAACGCATTCCTTTAGAATTTGTTTCTTTAAGATGCAATGTTGTGTGTTTCCACCAACATTGAATTTATTACAAGAAGACATTACATCGTCTTCTATAAAACATGCTTCTTAATATATCGTGCCTAACGGCACTTTGCCTATCCAACCAATTTCCATCTACTACCAATGGCTTGTCCCCTAACAGGACTTATTAAATTGCTTTTGCAAACTATTGTGCCTACCAACATTACCTTTAATGGATCCGCACAAAATGCTTTTAATCCCACAGGGATAAAACATTGGTAGTATGATAAAATACAAACGTTTGCCAAAGTCCCGTAGGGACGAAATATGTAAAGCAGATTGGTATTCTTCGCTCCCATCTTCACCAATATTGCTTTTTCATCAACATTCAATCTTTACTTTTTAGTGCCTTTTTTTGTTAAGTGGTAATCCCTTGCACTGCTCAAACGAATCTTATTTGAGCAGACATCTATCAAACCATCCATTTTAAAAAAGCCTCTAAAAATTTCACTGAAAAAATGTTAGAGTTCTTTTGTTATAAAAAAAATTCTAACAGAAAAATTATAACACTTTTGTTAAGATTTTTTTGTTAGAGAAAAAATCCTAACAAAATTTTCCTAACATTTTTTACATTGTGTTTATTAATAGCTACAACTATGGCCCATCCAAAACCGTTACGTAATAAACTAGGCGTTTCGCAAGATGCATTTGCTACGCTCATTCATTGTAAAGCAGGTGTGGTGGCCATGGCAGAAAATGGAAGCCGCCGCATTTCTGGTAAATCCGCAGAGCTGCTATCTGCAGTGGAACAGGCTTCTTGGGAGGCAAGTAATAACCCAGTACCTATACTATTAAGCAATGACGCATTAAACAAATTAATGAACAGGACCATCAGGAAGAAGGAAGCAAGCAAAAAGTTGCTGCTGTTGAAACAGGAAAAACTAAACGAACAAATGGAACAGGTGCAGCATTTTCAGCAGACAGCCAACCGATTGGAATCAAAGGTCTCTTTTGTGCAGGACAATACGGTGGGGCTCCAAATGAAATTGCTGAAACGCAAGGCCAAGATTAAACAGCAGGCTTTGCAACTGGCATTGGCCAAATTGTCCATTGACCTTGATTCGTTGGAAGCAGCCATTGCCAAGGCCAAAGTATTGAAAGAATAATTTATGATAAGCATGTGCAAAACTTAGATACCTATTAAAAAGCAGGTGAAAACATTTGCATATCATTAAGGTTTCGTTATGATTATTTTAAGAAATGGTGTTATACGTTTGACATGGCTTGATAAATCCACAAGCCTTTTTATTTATGGTATATAGTTTCCATTTGATTACGCTGCCTAGCCAATGCGACAGCCTAATCGCCATCTCAGAACGGGACAAACGTACGCTTGAAGCCCGCAGGCAATCATTAACAGTTCGTGCCGAAAATTCTGCCCTTGACGTGCAGGACAACGCCATTGACCTGATCAGTCTGAATGCACAGCTTAGTGCCTGCCTCGCCAGCTTGGCAAATCTGCCCGAAGGTCCTAACAAGGAAAAGGAGATTACCAAGAAGATGGATCTTGAATTGAAGATCCGCAGGGCGAACGAGGACGACAACAGGCTGAGCACCGTTAGCCAGTTACTACGTGAATACGACGTGGAACTGCTGGATGCACAGATTGCAAAAATGGAAGACTTTATTGCAGCAGTGATTGCACATAAAGCCACGCTCCATTAATGCCTTGTTTTATTCCCCCCTTATGAAGAAGACCAGTAATGTTCATTATTGGTCTTTTTTTTATGTAATAAACAGCCCAAGTTGTTTTACGAATACAACTTGATAGTTGTTATTGCCTTTGGCAATAATGTAATGTTTTACCGGGAAGGAAGTAAGGCGGAAAATACCAGATACAAAGGTTCGTGAGATACGAACATAAACGGCTTTGCAATGTTTGCAAGTCAACAGCAAATTTTTTGACCATAAAGACACTAAGGCATAAGAGGTAAAAGGTTGCTTTACTGTGAAGGGGGAACAAAAAAACCAAGTCAAAGTTCGTGGGACACGAACAAGGGCTGACAATATTTGTTATTGCCTTTGGCAACAATGAATTATTTACCGGGAAGGAAGTAAGACGGGAATTGAAGGATGCCATGATTGATGTCACATGGAAGGAAGTAAAGCAGGATTTAGCCTAGGATAATTCTACTTGTTTTCTTCTCCCCTTCCCGGTAACAAATTCCTACTTTTTAAACTTCATCTTCAAAGCCGCCAAGGCATCATTTACATTCAGGTTGCTCAAGTTTTCTTCCTGCTTTTTAGGTTGGAATTTGGAATTGGTATTTTGGAATTTGGGCTGTCCATTTTGTGGCTTCTTTGCTGGTGCTTCCAGACGCCAAGGTTCGTGTCCCACGAACATGGGTCTCCCTTCCCGGTAACCATTATCATTTTTTAAACTTCATCTTCAAAGCTGCCAAGGCATCATTTACATTCAGGTTACTCAGGTTTTCCTCCTGCTTCTTCGGTTGGGATTTGGAATTGTTATTTTGGAATTTGGGCTGCCCATTTTGTGGCTTCCTTACTGGTGCTTCCTGCGTCTGCTTGATGGACAATGCAATGCGTTTGCGGGGCAAATCAATTTCCAGCACTTTCACCTGCACTTTGTCGTTCAGTTTCAACACTTCATTGGGATCCGTAATATATTGATGGGCAATTTCGCTTACATGTACCAAGCCATCCTGCTTCACGCCAATGTCTATGAACGCACCAAAACGGGTGATATTGGTAACAACACCCGGCACTACCATACCTTCTTTCACCTCTTCTATTTTGTAGATATTGGCAAATTCAAACTGTTCCAGTTCGCTGCGTGGGTCAAGACCTGGCTTGTTCAGTTCCTTTAAAATATCCTTGATGGTCAATTCCCCTATCGTTTCGGAAATATATTTTTTGGGCTCCACCGTTTTGAGCAGGGCTTCATTGCCAATTAAGGTTTTTACTTCCACTTTCAAATCCTTGGCCATCGTCTCCACCAATTTGTAGGCTTCGGGATGCACGGAACTTTCATCCAATGGATTGTTGCCAGCCTTCACACGGAGAAAACCTGCACACTGCTCATAGGCCTTGCCACCCAATCTCGGCACTTTCAATAGTTGGCTCCTGTCCGTGAACTTGCCAATTTCATTTCGGTGCTTCACTATATTTTCTGCCAAAGTGGAACCGATGCCACTCACATAACTCAATAAGTGCTTACTGGCGGTGTTGAGATTTACACCTACTTGGTTCACGCAACTAACAACCGTTGCATCCAGTTTTTCCTTGAGACGGAACTGGTTCACGTCATGCTGGTACTGTCCAACACCAATGCTCTTGGGGTCAATCTTTACCAGTTCTGCCAATGGGTCCATCAGCCTCCTGCCAATACTCACGGCACCACGAACAGTAACATCGTATTCGCCAAATTCTTCCCTGGCAATTTCACTGGCCGAATAGATGGAAGCCCCATCTTCATTCACTAGGAACACAGGCAAGTTCAATTGCAGTCTTTTAATGAACTGCTCTGTTTCCCTGCCTGCAGTACCATCACCAATGGCAAAAATTTCAGTGGCATATTTGGCTACCAAATCTTTGATTTTGAAACCAGCTTCGTAGATTTTATTGCCTTCGTGTATATAGATTAAATCGTTGTGGAGCAGGTCGCCTTTCTCATCAAGGCAAACCACTTTGCAACCAGTTCGGTAGCCCGGGTCAATGGCCAGAATTCTTTTGCTGCCCAATGGCGAACTCAACAACAACTGGCGAAGGTTCTCCGCAAAAACATTGATGGCTTCTTCATCGCCTTTTGCTTTCAGGGCTGTACGGAATTCCGTTTCCAGACTTGGGTGCAATAAACGCTTGTAGGAATCCTTCACTGCTTTCTTCACTTGCTCAACGCTGCTGTTCAAACTGCCCGTTACATATTTTTCTTCCATATCGTACAGGGCATCTTCTTCCAATGGGGAAATATTGATGCGTAAAAATCCTTCCAAGAAACCACGGAGTACGGCCAATATGCGATGTGAGGGCACTTTATGGATGGGTTCGCTGAAATCAAAGTAGTCCTTGTATTTCGCAGCTTCTTCTTTTTTGTCTTCCAGCACTTTACTCTGTAATGTAGCCGTGTCTTCAAACAATTTACGGAGCTTGGCCCTTATCTCTGCATCTTCATTAATTGTTTCTGCAATAATATCCCTTGCACCCTGCAGGGCAGCATCCGCATCTTTCACATTTTCCGTAATGTATTTGGCAGCTTCTGCTTGCAGGTCAATTTCCTTTTGTTCCATCAACAAATGGCTCAGTGGTTCCAGCCCATTTTCCTTGGCCGTTTGTGCCTTGGTCTTGCGTTTTGTTTTGTAGGGAAGGTAGATGTCTTCCAGTTCCACCAAAGTGGTGGCCTTGTCAATTTTGGCTTGCAGGGCTTCGGTCATTTTGCCCTGCTCGGTAATTGTTTTTTCAATGAAAAATTTACGTTCTGTAAATTCCTTGATGGACTTTGCTTCATCCTGAATATGCTGTATCTGCACTTCATCCAGCCCACCCGTTTGGTCCTTTCTGTACCGTGCAATAAATGGGATGGTGGCACTCTCTGCCAATAAATTCAATACCGCTTCTACTTGTTGTAAACGTATGTTCAGCTTTGCCGAAACACCTGATGCAAATTCTATCATAATGTGCTGTTCCTTTTAAAAGAGGGGAGCGAAAATAGGTGGGTGGGTGGGAAAGAAAAAATGGAAATTTTGCATTGCTGTAACCTTTATCACCCACTAAAAAGTAGGATTTTGGACTCAAAAAAAAGCAGCCCACCTCATGAAGCCGCTTTTTTTGTTGAGCCAGTAAGGATTTATGTGTTGGTATAAAAAAAAAAGGTATTTTCCATCCATCATTACAAACCTTAAAGCCTCTGTGTTATGAGAAAAATTTACCTAGCCGCTTTGACGGTGGTTCTTTTATTGGCATCCAATACAAGTTTCTCGCAAATTGTTACCAATAGGGGGACAGATTTCTGGGTGGGCTACGGTAGCCATCAAGGAATGTATACTGGCAACACACAGGAAATGACACTGTACCTTTCTACCGAAGCCGATACAGCGTATGTAACCGTAACGTTGGACAGCAGTGGAAGTACGCCTGCAACAACGTGGACACGGACGTACAAGATACCACCGTTCACTTCCATTTCCACCGCAACCACAACCGCTTACAGTTATTCAACCGCAGCTGGTGCAATAGGCACTATCCCAAAGACTGGAACTTATGATGCAAGGTTACTGGACGAGGGCATTTACCGCAAGAAAGCAATCCACATAGAAAGCACTGTGCCAATATTGGCCTATGCCTACATTTATGATGCAGTAAATTCCGGGGCCGGGGTGCTGATGCCAGTTGAAGCCTGGGGCATTGGATATATATCTGTTAACAGCAAGCAGAAGTATGCGAATAACTGTTTTTCCTGGATCAATATCATTGCAAGGGAAGACAGCACCCTTGTGGAAGTTGTCCCTTCCGTTCCAACAAAATCAGGCAGGCCTGCCAATGTACCCTTCTATATCACTTTGCACAAAGGTCAAATTTACCAAGTAATGGGTGCTCTTTTAAGTGCCACTAGCGATGAGGGTTATGAACTAACTGGCACAATGGTTACATCGTTTTCCCCAGGCAAGAAGATAGCCGTATTTGGTGGGAGCACAAGAACATTCAATGCCTGCTCAACAGGATCGGGTGGTGGTGATAACGATATACAGCAATTGTTTCCGCAACAGTCATGGGGCAAGAAATATGTTACGGCACCCACTTCAAACATTCTTGGTCCCAGTTACTTCATGCGTAATATTTATAAAGTGGTGGTGTCGGACCCCACTACCGTGGTATTGAAAAATGGCGTACCACTGACAGGGTTGATTAATGGAACCTATTACTCCTATGAGAGCACCACTGCAGATATTATTGAAGCAAATAAGCCTGTTATGGTGGGTCAGTTTATGTCTGGTGGACCCTGTACCAATGCCGGAACAGTAGGCGACCCGGAAATGTTCTACGTGAGTCCAGTGGAGCAGCGGATAAAGAAAACTGCTTTCATGCGTACCAATAAGCAAAATATACAAGTTAGTTACCTGACGATGATTGTGCCGACTGCTGGTGTGGATTCCTTGAAGATTGATGGGATTAAATTCAGTGCCATTGCCGCAGCTGAGAAACATAGTTATGCTCACCCCAATTATCCCGGCCATACCGTACTGGTAAAAAAGTGGCCCGGTGCACAGGCCATGTGCAAAGTGGAAAGCGATTCAAGCTTTATTGGCATTACGTATGGCTTGGGTGATGTGGAAAGTTATGGTTACAATATTGGTGCATATATAGATTCAATCGCCCCTGCTGCTGCAAGGCTTACTGCAGTACCAGTGGCACTGAGTTCATTTGCTGTGGCACGTTACAATAAGGACGTAGATGTAAAATGGCAAACAGCAGTGGGATTGAATGCACTAAGGTTTGAGGTGGAACGTTCAGTGGATGGTGTGGCTTTTGAAACAATTGGCATACTTGCTGCGAAGGACAAAGCTGGGGCATACAATTTTGCAGATGTAAATGCTATCAATAAATTCTCCCAATACAAGGCTTTGTACTATAGGCTAAAGATGGTAGACAAGGATGGCAAGTTTAGCCATTCCCCTATTGGAAAAATCAAACTGCTCAATGACCATCAAGCATCCATTACAGCTTATCCCAATCCTTTTGCAAGCAACCTGACATTATCAATAGATGCAGACGAGAAGGGCACTGCCACCATTATGATTAAGGACCTTGCAGGTAGGACGTTGACAAGCCAAACGGCACCTATTGTTAGTGGCACGAATATTATCAACATGGAAAAGGTAAATGAACTGGGCAAAGGTGTCTATATTGTTACAGTGAGTGTAAACGGCAGCACTCAATGGCTTAAGGTAACAAAATAGTTTGATGATAGCATAAGTAAACCTGTTGCTTATTAGATAATAGTTCTATCAACAGCCCCAGACAATTTAATAGATTGTGCTGGGGCTTTTGTTATCGATATTTTTTGCACGGCTGCTTATAGCTTATTCTCTTAAAAACTGTCTAAGAAATGGTTCATCCAATTTGCATGATGCCGTTGGCATCTGTTTCTGCCACTAATAAGACAAATTTTCACGAATGGTTTCACGAATATATTTTTTTCACTATGATTACTTGCGGCATCATTAGTGAAAAAATTCGTGTGCATTAGTGTTACTCGTGGCTAAAAAGCGGCAAGTGAGTTTGCATAGCAAATTCCTGAGCAAATAGTTCCATTAGCTGGCCAGTACAAATTCGGATTTCCGCTCGGGATATTTGGTGGCATATTGATACACCAAATTGCGGATGAAAGTATTTTCAGGATATAGCTGCATGTAGGGCTTAACGGATTCCGTGGAAGTGAAGTCAGTTTGCTTGGGTACTTTTCCCATGCCAGCAAACTTGCCTTTCTCCACAAGGATGCAGCTTTGTTCAATGGCATCTTCATCATCCTCACGGATAACAAAACTGGGCAATTGGTCTTCCAAATATTTAATGGCAGCGTTGACACGTTTATTGTAGGTAACGGGCAGCTCACCTTTTATTTCAACCAAGGTTTGCCCGGGACTAACATCTATAAAACATAGTTTGGCACAGAGTTCAAAACGGTCTATCAAGCTTTTGATGGCCTGCCTTCCTTCCAACAGGGAACCAAAACTGTGGATGGCCTGTAAATGCTTTTTCTGTTTGTCTATAATCAAACGCCAGTAACCACGGGCATCTTCATAAATATACAAGCCGAAAACCTGTTCCACACGCTTCTGGCTTTTATTGAATGCTGGCCAGAGCCGTCTTATTTCGATGCTTTCCAAAATGGAAGCCATCAGTTCAGTGCCGCAAACTTTATAAGTGATATTGTAAACAGTCTTTAAAAAATCCTGTTTCTGCTTAGTGCTTTTATTATTGGAAAAATGGCTGGTCACACGCTGTTTTATCTCCTTCGCCTTGCCTACATAGACAATCTTCCCTTTCTTGTCATGGAAATAATAAACGCCGGGTTGTGATGGCAGTTTTTCAAACAGTTCATTGGACAGATTGGGCGGCAAATACTGTTCCTTGTTCCTACCCTTCATCATTTTGGTTATTTCACCCTGCTTGTCGTTGGCAATCAACAGTTCAAGCAGTTTGGTTGTTGCCCATGCATCGCCCATGGCCCTATGCCTATCGTTTATTTGAATGTCCAGTTCACGGCAGATGCTTTCCAGCCCATACTTGCGGTAACCTGGAAAAATTTTTCTGGAGCTCCTAATTGTGCACAGTTTCTGGCTATTCAACTCAAAACCAGCTTTTCCCAAATGCCATTTCACGAAGGAGTAATCGAAATTGACATTGTGTGCTACAAAAATCCTGTCCTTAATTAAGTTGAAAATATTTTCTGCAACCGATGAAAACTGAGGGGCCGTGGAAACCATTTCATCTGTAATACCTGTGAGTCCTTGCACATAACGTGGAATGGCCTGGTTGGGATTAACCAGAGTAGCAAATTTACCCTCCACTTCCTTGCCGTTATGCAATACAATGGCTATCTCCGTAATGCCATTGGCCGAAGCATAACCACCTGTAGTTTCTATATCAATGATTGCAAACATAATTTCTAGGTACGATGGCTGAAATTAAGCATCCCATTATTGGGAACAAGAAATGTGGAAAAGAAACCCTGACATTCTTCCAAATAGCCATTATGCACATTAACTAAACGGTATTTGGAAGATGCCTAGTGTATACTAATAAAAAAATGCTTGAAAGCTTCATTGCGAGGAACGAAGCAATCTCCTGCACCATTTTGTTAGATTGTTTCGTTCCTCGCAATGAAGAGTTTTTTTCCTCGCAATGACTAAATTTTCAAGAAAAAGACTGCTTGCTGTAACTTTCTGTTTAAGGAAACGTATAGGTTAATTAACAATGATTAACCTGGCAAGAAACTTTTGCCACGCAAATTTGTAACTGCAAACAAAAAAAGATGAAACCATTACTAATTATACTGTTCCTGTTTTCTATGGCCATAGCCAAAACAGCAGGAGGAAACACCATCAGCAATTCCTGCTGTCAATTGTGCTGGAAAACCAATGTGAACAATACCTGCTTGATAAAGGCGGAAGAAAGTCTCCCTAAAAAGAAAAAAAAGGAATCCGATATTTCTTTGTCCAGCGTTTGGGACGGGAAAATGCTTTTACTATAACCCTCACTTAATAAAATACTCGTTGATGCCCTTGTTGAAAGGGCATTTTTCGTTTAATGCCACACCCCATCATTTCCTTATTTTTGCCACCTTTCTTTACAAATCCCAAAAGGAAAATCCCAAACTCCACCTATCGGCAGCAATTGCTTGGACATTGGAATTTATAAACTGGAATTTAAACAAACATGGAACTAAGCAAGAATTTTAACCATCAATCAGCAGACAATAATTGGTACCAGCATTGGTTGGATAAAGGTTATTTCAACAGTACGCCAGATGAACGTGAAGCGTACACTATCGTCATTCCCCCGCCCAATGTAACAGGTGTGCTGCACATGGGCCACTGTTTAAACAATACTATCCAGGATATTTTGATTCGCCGTGCTAGGATGCAGGGCTTTAATGCTTGTTGGGTGCCGGGAACGGACCATGCGAGTATTGCCACTGAAGCAAAAGTGGTGGCCATGTTGCGTGAACGTGGCATTCCAAAATCATCTTTGTCCCGTGAGGAATTTTTGGGCTATGCCTGGGAATGGAAGGAAAAGTATGGCGGCATCATTTTGCAGCAGTTGAAAAAACTGGGCTGTAGCCTGGATTGGAGCAGGACTTCCTTCACCATGGATGAGGACTATTATAAAAGTGTCATCAAGGTTTTTATTGACCTGCACCAAAAGGGTATCATTTACCGGGGACTGAGAATGGTGAATTGGGATCCTGCCAGCAAAACTGCCTTGAGTGATGAGGAGGTTATTTTTAAAGAAGTTGATAGTAAGCTGTACTTCGTAAAATATCCATTGGTGGATGATGCTGGCCAATTCATTACTGTTGCCACTACAAGACCAGAAACCATTTTAGGGGACGTTGCCATTTGCGTAAATCCAACTGATGAACGCTATGCAGCATGGATTGGCAAGGAAGTAATCGTTCCCATTATCAATAGGAGGATTCCCATTATTGCTGATGAATATGTGGATGCTGAATTTGGAACAGGTGCATTGAAGATTACACCTGCACATGACAAGAACGATAATGAACTGGGCAGGAAACATAACCTGAAAGCATTGAACACTTTGGATGCAGAAGGAAAGTTTACTGCTGAGGAATTAATGGAAGACAGCCCTTCCGAACAGGTGCTTGCCTATAACGGCATTGACAGGTTTGTATTGAGGAAAAAAATTGCAGAAGACATTGCCACATTGAACCAACTGGAAAAGGTAGAAGACTATAAAGGCCAAGTTGGTACAAGTGAAAGAACAGGTGCTGTTATTGAATCGCGTTTGTCATTGCAGTGGTTCATGAACATGAAGGAATTCCTGAACAGGAATCCTGAAACCTTGTCTTCAGTGATGAATGACGAAATAAAGTTCCATCCGGAGAAAACAAAGAATACGTATAGCCATTGGTTGAACAATATCAAGGACTGGTGCATTAGCCGCCAGCTTTGGTGGGGGCAGCAGATTCCTGCTTGGTATGATGCGGAAGGAAGGTTTGTAGTGGCTGCAACCGAAGCGGAAGCAAAGGAACTGTTCAATGCACAATATTCAATTAGCAATGCCCAATTGAAACAGGATGAGGATTGTTTGGATACATGGTTTTCGTCATGGTTATGGCCAATGGAGGTATTCAAAGGCATTAGTAACCCGGGCAATAAGGAAGCCGAATACTATTATCCAACTACCACATTGGTAACAGGTCAGGACATCATTTTCTTTTGGGTAGCCAGGATGATTATGGCAGGCTATGAGTACAAGAAAGAACAGCCATTCAAGGATGTGTACTTTACTGGCATGGTGAGGGACAAGCAGGGTAGGAAGATGAGCAAGCAATTGGGCAACTCACCTGACCTCTTGGAACTGATTGACAAATATGGTGCAGATGCTGTACGTTTTGGCATCATGTTCTCCTCCCCCGCTGGCAATGATTTGATGTTTGATGAAAGCAGTTTGGAACAAGGAAGGAACTTCAATAATAAGTTGTGGAACGCGTTGAAGTTGGTGAAGATGTGGGAAGCTAGGAAGTCAACAGTCGATAGTCAACAGTCCATAGAAGAAAACTTTACAATTGTTTGGTTTGAGAATAGATTGAATGAAGTGAAGTTGGAAGTAGAAAATTTATTGAAGCAGTTCCGCTTAAGCGAGGCACTGAAAACTATTTACTCTTTAATATGGGATGATTTCTGTAGCTGGTATCTGGAATGGGTGAAACCAGGTTTTGAACAACCTATTGAAGCAAGTATTTATGAGAAAACGGTTGGTTACTTTGAAGAGCTGATGCAATTGCTACATCCGTTTATGCCTTTTGTAACGGAAGAAATTTACCATCAACTAAAGGAGCGTAAGGATGATTTGTGCGTAAAGCAAGAAGGGCAATTGGGAACTGCAGAGAAGCAAGTATTGGTACAAGGCGAATTATTGAAGAATGTAATTACCTCATTGCGTGAAGCAAGGGCTAAGAACCAAATAAAACCCAAAGAAACAATTAAGCTGTATATTCAAACAATAGCAAAAGAAAACTATGCTTCCATTGAGGATATTTTAAAGAAGCAAGTGAATGCAGAAAATATTGCTTATGTAAATGATGCTGTAGCAAATACCATTGTTGTAGCTATTGAAAATGAAAAGTTCTTTATTGAAGCAGAAAAGGAAATTGATGCAGTGGCTTTAAAAGAGGAACTGCAAAAAGATTTGGCGTACCAGCAAGGCTTCTTAATCAGCGTGGACAAAAAGCTCAGCAATGAAAAATTTGTGGCCAATGCCAAACCAGAAGTTCTTGCCAACGAACAAAAGAAAAAAGCAGACTGTGAAGCAAGGATAAAAACGATTGAAGAATCATTGGCCAATTTGTAGTATCAGACGCTTCAAAGGCGTCAGACACTTAATATACTTCACACCATAACATGAAAAAAAAACTACACAAAAGCATCCTCCTACTCGCAGGATGCTTTTCTTTTTTCCTAAGTACCCACGCCCAAAATTGGGACGTAAAAATGCTGGACAATATTAACCCAGATGTTCCCAGTTCATCCCTCTGGAAAAATGTTTCTTCTTCTGTTTATCCTATTGCATTGGCAACACCATTCAGCATGTTAGCAGTAGGCTATATACAAAAAGATAAAAAACTGCAGCAGAAAGGTTGGGATGTGGTGGGTGCGGTATTCATCAACACAGTTATTACACAGGGCTTAAAATACAGCATTAACCGTGCAAGGCCTTATGAAAAATACCCTGCATTTGTTCATCCACACGATATAGAAAGTGATGCTTCCTTTCCATCGGGGCATACCTCCACTGCATTTGCAACAGCAACTTCCCTAAGCATCAATTTCAAAAAATGGTATGTGGTTGTTCCTGCCTATGCTTATGCTGCCAGTGTTGGCTACTCACGGTTGTACTTGGGTGAACATTACCCGACTGATGTTTTTGCTGGGGCATTGGTTGGTGCAGGAAGTGCATATCTGGGTCATTGGTTAAATAAAAAAATGTTTGTGAAGAAGAAAAAATAAAGGGAAATTTACTGCAATGAAACGAGCCTTCTGTCTTCTTTGTTTGTTACAGCTACTAACCCACTTTATTTATGGGCAACAAAACAAACTGACCAAGCCCTTAAAAGAATCTGCAAGGAACAGCAGTAATACCACGAATCTCACCAAGCTGCTTGACGAGAAAAAGTGGAACGAATTGTTTCCCAAAAGGTATGGCATAGGTTTAAAGGATTCCATAAACCACAATCCCGATTTCTATTCTTTCAAAACTTTTGTCCAAGCAGCAAAACTGTTTCCCAGTTTTCTTTCAAGTAATGATGTAAATAGCCAGAAAAGGGAACTCGCCGCCTTTCTTGCCAACATAGCCCAAGAAACAAGTGGTGGCTGGGCAACTGCACCCGGAGGTTACTTTAAATGGGGACTGTATTTTTTGGAGGAGAACAACAATGGTCATCCAAATGCTTACAACGACACTTCTAAGAAGTATTACAAAGGCATTCCAGGTAAATATTATTATGGTCGTGGGCCGAAACAATTATCATGGAACTATAATTATGGACAGTTCAGCGAAGCTTGGTTTGGAAACAGGGACAGTTTATTGCTCCATCCTGAATTGCTATCAAAAAATCCTTTGCTTTCATTCGCCTCTGCTATTTGGTTCTGGACAACTGCACAGTTTCCCAAACCCTCCTGCCATGATATTATGGTAGGCAAATGGATACCAACAAAAGATGACGTTAGCAAAGGAAGACTGGCAGGATTTGGTGCAACTGTAAACATCATTAATGGTGGCATTGAATGTGGCAAAGGAACAGATGCAGAAAGAACCAAGTACAGGTATGGTTACTATACTTATTTTTGCAATTATTTCCATGTTGCTCCCGGAGAAAACATAGGTTGTGCCAATCAAAAACCATTTGGCCAATAAGTATTTGCAATTCAATCACATTTGTATCCCATCCTCGCAATCGTTGCCATAGTTTATTTTCAAAGACGCTGGCTTTATAAATATATTCATCTTCCAAAACTTGCCACATGAACCGTAAAACTTTTATCCGCCAAACTTCGGCGGCTTTAGGAGGTGTTCTCCTAGCTGACACCCTACATGCACTCCCCCATTTCCCAGGAATAAAAAAGCAACGCATTGCCATGGTCGGCACTGGTCATAGGGGCATTGGCATGTGGGGCAAACCGGTTGTGAAAGAGTTCGGAAATGACACCATAGAATTTGTTGGGCTTTGTGACAAGAATGAAGGCAGGCTTCAATATGCCCTGAAAGCATTGAATGTTAACTGTCCTGTTTATACAGACTTTGATAAGATGATGAAGGAACAAAAACCCGATAAGTTAATTGTTACTACAGTGGATGGCACACACAATGAATTTATTATTAAGGGCATGGAATACGGTGCGGACATCGTCACGGAAAAACCTATGACCATTGATGAAAAAAAATGCCAAGCCATTCTGGATGCTGAGAAAAGGACTGGCAAAAAAGTATTGGTTACTTTTAATTACAGGTATTCACCCCACCGTCAAAAAATCTATGAGCTTTTAAGGAATGGAGCCATTGGCGATATTACTTCTGTTGATTTCCATTGGTACCTAGACACGTCACATGGGGCCGATTATTTCAGGAGGTGGCACCGTTTAAGGGAAAAAGGGGGGAGTTTGTTGGTGCATAAGGCATCCCATCATTTTGATTTACTGAACTGGTGGATTAATAGCGATCCAGAACAAGTTTTTGCTTATGGTTCATTGGATTTTTATGGTAAGAATGGAACCATGAGAGCGGACAATTGCAGGGAATGCCCATATACGAAGGAGTGCAAATTTTTCTTCGATATCACTAAGAACAAATACCTAACAGAACTCTATGTAGAGAATGAAAAATATGATGGCTACAAAAGGGATGGTTGTGTGTTCAAAGAAGACATCAACATTTTTGACAAGATGGCTGTGCAAATAAAATACAAAAACAAAGTGCAGGTGAGTTATTCCCTAACTGCTTACTCGCCTTATGAGGGTTACAGGATTTCCTTCAATGGAACAAAAGGAAAACTGGATGCATGGATAAAGGAAAAGCAGCCTTGGGAAGTGGAACCTTTTGATGAGATACAGTTGACACCCAATTTTGGCAAGCCAGAAATTTTCAGGATTCCCAATAATGAGGAAGGTCATGGCGGTGGTGATGTCCGCTTACGTAAACAGGTTTTCACTCCCGGAGAAGATACCTACCACCAATCCGCAGGAAGCAGGGACGGTTCCATGGCCATATTAATTGGCATAGCTGCAAGGAACAGTATTGATGGCAATAGGGTGGTGAACATTGCGGACCTGACTTCCTTGAAGCCACAAGCTACAAGGGTTGTGTAATAAAATTTCATTGACTACCGGATGACTATTTGCAAGCAAATGTTTTTATTTACCACCAAGGCACAAAGACACAAAGGGAAAAGTCTATTTTAGTATTAACCTGGGAGTAAGTAAGACGCTAAGTTGTGTTTTCTTTTTCCCGACTTCCTTTCTTCCAGATTAAAACAATGTGGCGAAGCCGTATCCAGCTATGTGCATGGGTGTTTTGGTGGTTAAACCATTCTCACACTCGTAAGGGTGGAAATATTGAATGCTCAATAATCAATGCAATTCTTCTTACAAAAGCCAAAGCCTAATATTTATCCAAAAGCACTTTACCCAAACGCCTACTTTCTTATCTTGCACCCATGGCAAAAGCGAAGAAGAAAGAACAGCCGATTATTCTTATAACTAACGACGATAGCATATATGCCCCCGGCATAAAAGCACTGGCAGAATCCGTACTTGATTTGGGACGTGTAGTGGTGGTGGCACCCGATAAGCCACAAAGCGGGATGGGTCATGCCATAACAATTGGCCATCCATTGCGTTTGCAAAAAGTACCTTTTATAGATGGCGTTGAAGCCTATACCTGCAACGGCACACCCGTTGACTGCGTAAAATTGGCAGTTGATAAAATCCTCCACCGCAAACCGGATATTTGTTTGAGTGGTGTTAATCACGGTGCCAATCACAGTATCAATGTTATTTACAGCGGTACCATGAGTGCGGCCATGGAAGCCGCTATTGAAAGTATTCCCAGTGCAGGTTTCAGTTTGTTGGATTACAGCATGGAAGCAGATTTTAGTGGAGCAAAAGTGTATGCAAGAAAGATTGCTGAACACATGCTGGCAAAAAAAATGGACAAGCATTTCCTTTTGAATGTGAACATTCCTGCAGTGGATGCAAGCTTGATTAAGGGCATAAAAATATGCCGCCAAGCCTATGCAAAATATGAGGAAGCATTTATTGAAAGAAAGGATCCCCATGGAAAGATTTATTATTGGCTCACCGGTGAGTTCGTGAATTTTGATAAGGGAAAGGATACGGATGTTTGGGCTTTGGCACACAACTATGTGAGCGTTGTTCCTGTGGAATTTGATTTGACAAATTACGAATTGAAAAAGAAAATTGAGGGTTGGAAATTCTAATTCCCATTAACTAAGGTTCATTAATAATGCCTTCGACAAGCTCAAATTAAACAAAACAATCCATGCTTAAAATATTTACAAAAGATAATGTGAAACTTGGTCTGGTGCTGGGTTTTCTTGCACCATTCATTGGTGTGTATGGTTACTACTTATGGAAATTGCAATCTGCTGGTAGCTTTTGGAGGTTCTTGGTTTTTCTTGCTGACAAGGATTATGGCCATGCTACCCTAACCAGTGCACTTACTTTCTCCTTATTGGCCAATGCAATTCTCTTTACCGTTTATGCCAACACTGATAAGTACAGAACAGCAAAGGGCATTTTTATTCTTACCATGATTTATGCTGTCCCGCTTGTTATCATGAAGCTTGTTTATTGATAACATTAATATTGGCCCCGCTACTATACAGGCAATGACCAAAGCAGAAGGCTTGACCTTCAAGAAATAACCAATCATGGCAATATCCGGGAAGCTATCCGACGAAGAACAGGTAACAGCACATATCAAAAAACTGGAACCGGAAATAACCAATATCGTTGAATATATTCGGCAGGTTATTTTAAGCACCGATAAGCAAATAGGTGAAAGAATAAAATGGAATAATCCAAGCTATTATTTTATTGGAGAAATGAAACCTTTTGAACCAAAAGAATACAAGAGGGAAATTGCTGTTTTCAATTTATTTAAAGGAAGGATCATGCTCGTGTTTCCAAGTGGGGCAAAGGTAAATGGCCTATCAGGTCTGCTTGAAGGTGATTATAAAGATGGAAGAAGGCTTATCGTTTTTACGGATATGGAAGATGTGAAAGCCAAAGAAAAGCCGTTGAAAAAAATAATTAAGGAATGTCTGAAACTGGTTAACCAATAATGTTGCTATCGTTACGTTCCATGTATCTATCCTATATATAAAGAATTGAAAAGTAATAGTTAACGAAGCCAATAGTCATCGGCATGTAATTAACAAAATAATTTTTTTCTTAATTATCCATTAAGGCAGTCCCCATCAACTTGTTTTCCTTTTCTTTGCAAGTTCAATCAGCTTGCATGTCAAAAGAACCCATGTACTATGGCACTTATCTAGGATTAGAGAAAGTACTTGAAAGTCAGCACCCAGTCAGTTTCGAAGAAGGCAACCAACCAGCACACGATGAAATGCTTTTCATCATCATACACCAGGCCTATGAATTATGGTTCAAGCAAATTCTGTTCGAACTGGATTATGCTTCCTCCATTTTTTCCAAACAGTCCATCAACGACAATTCTGAAGACCTGAACCTTGTCCGCCACAGGCTTAACCGTGTTATAAGAATCCTAGAACTACTTAATCACCAAGTAAGTATCCTTGATACGATGACCCCACTTGATTTTCTGGAATTCAGGAACCTGCTTACGCCTTCGTCCGGTTTTCAGAGTATGCAGTTCCGTTTGATAGAAGCCAAGCTGGGTTTGCAAATTGACAAGCGCCACCAGGCCTCCTACTACAAACGTACCAATGAAGGCGGCTTCACCAGCAATGACTATAACAATATCAACAGTGTGGAGGATGAAAAAAGCCTGCTTCAACTGGTAAATGACTGGTTGGAACGTATGCCTTTCTTTGAGGAAAGGTTCTGGCAGACCTACAGCGGCTCCAATGGAACAGCAGTGACCCACCACCCATTTTGGAGCGATTACAGGAATATTTACAAAAGCGGCCTCACAGAGAGGGAGCAAACGAAAATCATAGACTTCGATTACGTGTTTTTTGAACAGCAAGCGGATAATGTTTCCGCAGAACAAATGGAAGCGCTTCGCAGCAGTTTTTCGCCCAAAGCACTCAAATCTGCACTCTTCATTATGCTTTATAGGGACTTCCCCATGTTCCAAACCTCCTACCAAATACTGGATTCATTAATTGAAATTGACCACATGATGAGCAGTTGGAGGCATAAGCACTTAATTATGGTAAGGCGTATGATTGGCATGAGGGTTGGCACAGGAAATACAAGCGGTGCAGGCTATTTGGAAGGTGCACTGAATAAGCATTATATATACAGGGACTTGTCTGGTCTCTCCACTTATTTAATTGAAAGGAAAAAACTACCAAAACTGCCAAAGGAATTGACGGACCATCTTGGATTCAATTTTTAAGAACCCTAACTGCTTCCTTAAAATTTCTTGTGATTCCTTTCATCCGTTTTTGCCACGAATGGCACTAATTCGTAGCAAGAAAGAACAACGTTAGTCCAACTTAAATTTCTAAACAGGTTTTTAGGAAATTACTTCTCGAAAACGTCATTGCGAGTCACGAAGCAATCTCCAGAACCGTCTTATAGATTGCTTCGTGACTCGCAATGACGAAAATAAATGACAAAACAGGTGTCAATAAGCTTTGCTTATTAACACTTCCTGTACGCTTATCATTAAATTTTGCCATTTCAAATTACCTCTTTTGCTTAGGTGGCTTTGTTTCCATTACTTCGCAGCAGACAAAAAAACATGCTATGCAAAAAATGAAACATTTCATTTGGGTATTGGTGCTTTCCCTTACAAGCACATTTGTATTTGCCCAGGACACCAAGTTGCCAATTGATCCAAAATTGAAGATTGGCAAACTGCCAAACGGTCTCACCTATTACATTCGTCAGAACAAAAAGCCTGAACAAAAAGTGGAGCTTCGTTTAGCAATAAACACAGGGGCCATTATGGAAGATGATGACCAGCAAGGTCTTGCCCACATGACGGAGCACATGGCGTTTAATGGTACCAAAAACTTCAAGAAGAATGATATCGTTTCTTACTTGCAGAGCATTGGTGTTGGTTTTGGAAATGACCTGAACGCCTATACTGGTTTTGACGAAACAGTTTACATGCTGCCTATCCCAACAGACAAGCCAGATAACCTTGAAAAGGGTTTTCAAATCTTGGAAGACTGGGCACATAACTTAACCAACCTGGATGCGGATATTGATGGCGAAAGAAATATCATCCTTGAAGAGAGCCGTTTAGGAAAAGGTGCTGAAGACAGGATGTTCCGCAAAGTTTACCCAACCTTATTTGAAGGTTCAAAATATGCCAACCGTTTACCCATTGGTATTGACAGCATCATCAAAACTTTCAAATACGATGTTATACGCCGTTACTATAAAGATTGGTACAGGCCAAATTTGATGGCGGTAATTGTGGTGGGTGATATTGACCCTGCCAAAGCAGAGGAATTCATCGTTAAGCATTTTGCTGGTCTTAAAAACCCAGAGAATGAAAGGCCAAGGGTATATGCAGATGTTCCTGCGTACAAGAAAAGCAGTGGCATGGTGCTGACTGACAAAGAAGCGACCAACTATAGTGCTAGCCTTGTGTACAGTGCCTATCCTGACAAGGAAGCCACTACTTTAAATGAATTCAAAGAAGACATTACAAAATCGTTGTTCACTACCATACTTAACCAACGTTTGCGTGAACTTACACAAAAAGAAAACCCTCCTTTCTTGGGTGCTGGTGTAAGTTTTGATTCCTATGCCCGTGGCTACAAAGCTTTTCAGGCCGAAGCTTATAGTGGTGGTACAGGTGACGTTACAAAATCATTGACCACTGTTGTTGAAGAAATAGAAAAGGTAAAACGTTTTGGTTTTACACAAGCAGAATTGGACCGTGCAAAAACCAATTTGCTTACAAGGATGGAACGTTCCTTCAAAGAAAAGGACAAAACAGAATCTGCCAATTATGTAGAAGAATACTTGCGTAACTTCTTGACCAATGAACCGATTCCAGGCATTGAAAACGAGTACCAGTACCACAAAGACCTCTTGCCAAAAATCACTTTGCAAGATGTGAATGCAATTGGTACTTCCCTAAAGGGCAACAGTAATTTTGTTACTTATATTACGGGTCCGGATGCCAATGCAAGCAAATTGCCAAGTGGCGAAGAACTAATAGCTGCTGTTACAAAAACTGCAGCAAGAACAGATATCAAAGCTTATGAAGAAAAAGCGGTAGCTACTGTTCTTTTGAAGAAAATGCCAAAGGCAGGTAAAATCGTTGCCACTACAAAAGACATTGTTTTGGGAACAACTACTTACACGTTGAGTAATGGCATTAAAGTAACCGTTAAAAAAACAGATTTCAAGAACGACCAAATTTTAATGGGTGCAAGAAGGTTTGGCGGAACAAGTAACTATGGTGTTGCTGACAGGTACAATACCAACTATGCTACACAGGTTATCACATCAATGGGTGTGGGCGATTTTACCCCAATTGATTTACGCAAAACATTAACTGGCAAAGTGGCCAACGTTAGTCCGGCTTTTGGTGGCACTACAGATGGCTTCAACGGCAGCAGCAGCGTAAAGGATTTTGAAACCATGCTCCAGTTGCTGACCCTTTATGTAACCGAGCCACGCAAAGACACCTCACTCTTCAAAAGCTTTGTTCAGAAAAATAAGTCTGCATCGGCAATGGCCATGTCCAACCCGCAAACAGCCTTTATTGACACATTGCTAAAAACAGTTTACAACAACAGCCCTCTTGGTCCAATAGTGGTTCCAAAAGCAGAATACTTCAACAAAATAAACCTTGACCGTGTTATCGCTATTTATAAGGAACATTTTGGCGACATGAGCGGCATGCACTTCACGTTTGTAGGTAGCTTACCAAAAGACACCACGGAACAATTGATTGAAAAATACATTGCCAGCCTTCCAGTAACAGCCAAGAAATTTACCTTCAAAGACAATGGCCTCCGTCCAGTAAAAGGAAAAGTGAACTTAAACATCTATAAGGGCAAGGAAGACAAGGCTTTGATACTGGCCATGTACAGTGGCGAGATTCCTTACACAGAAGATTTGGATTTCAAGGCTGATGCCATTGGTGAAGTGTTGAACATCAGGATTATTGAAGAAATCCGTGAAAGGATGCAGGCGATTTATGGTGGCGGTATCTATGGAAACGTGGACAAATATCCTTATGGCAACTACAGTTACTTTGCCCAATTGCCTACTGGTGGGGAAAAAGCTGACTCTGCTGTGATTGCCTTGAACCTTGAAATCGAGTCATTGAAAAAGAATGGCCCGAGCAAGGAAACATTGGACAAAGTAAAACAGCAATGGATAGAGCAGCACAAAACTGGTCTCAAGGAAAATGGCACTTGGTTACAAAAGATACAAGGTGTTATGCTTGACGGTAAGAGTGCGGACCGCTACTTGAACTTTGAAAAATATGTGGCAGCATTAACCGCTGAACAAATAAAAGCTACGGCCAACTTATTGTTCACTGGCAAGAACGTGGTAACAGGCGTTTTGAGGCAGGAGAAACAATAGAATTGAACGGAAAAAGTTTATAATAAAAAAGCGGGATTATTTCCCGCTTTTTTATTTCGTATATGCCCCCATGTTCTATTCAATCGTTAAATAAATCACTTGCCAATCACTGGTATCGGCTGCATTGGTTCCTGTGAACTTCAATACAGCGTGGTAGTCATTCCTTAAAGCCACATTATTCTCATTTTTCGATTTCACCCATGAAGCAATGCGGTAACTGCCATCCAGTTTTGCTTCACAGGTAAAATCTGTTGTCCCGAATTCAGCACTTAAGGGAAAGGCCATTTTTTGTTTGACCAATTCCTTGCTGATAACAAAAGCTTCAGCACACAAATCATTCCCATTGGGAACCGCTTGCTTGTTTTTATCCTTTATCGCAATAGTCGCAATTGTTGTCAATAAACCCAGTACAAGCACAAGTAGCAGGATATTTCTCTTTGTCATTTTAAATGCGATTGGTTGTTATGTAATTACTGCACCATATTGCTTCAATATATGCAATAACAATTTCATTGCCAAAGTCCACAACTAGGTACATCGCAGATACTGTACCTACAACCACCATCAAACCATCGCCTCCTTATTGTACTTTCCCCTGTATTCCAATGGCGACATCCCAGTTATTTTCCTGAACACTTCACGAAAGGCTTTTACATCCGAATAGCCCACCTCATACATTACTTCATTGATTGTTTTGCGGCTGGTTTCAAATGCTTTTTTTGCAGACTCAATCTTCACCCTTTGTGAATATTCGACAGGCGTGTTTCCAGTTGCTTTTATAAAACGTCTATCAAAATTCCGCCTGCCCACAGCAAACTTGGAAGACAAATGCTCCACAGATATTTTTTCATCAAGGTTACTTTCTATATAAGCCTGTGCTTGCTGAACCACTTTATCCTCATGCCATTTCTGGCCACTGAATATGGAAAAGGAAGATTGGCTGTTCCTGTCCATCTCAATTTGGAAAACTTTGGAACAATAAATAGCCGTTTGCCTGTCATAATATTTCTCCACGAGATAAATCATCAAGTTCAAAAAAGAATAAGCCCCTCCATTTGTATAAATACCTTTTTCGTCAGTAATTAATTTATCAGTTTCCAATTTTACTTTCGGAAACATTGTTCTGAAATCGTTAGCAGCTACCCAGTGTGTTGAACAACTTTTTCCATCCAAAATACCCGATGCTGCCAGCATAAACCCACCTGTACAAATACTGGCTACTTCTGCACCTTGTTTATACTGCTGCTCAATCCAGTCAATCAGCAGTTTATTTTTCTCCACAGCATTTTGGTAATCATGGTTCAGTGAAGGGATAATAATGAGATTCGTTTTGGCGATGGCTGAAATGTTGGTATGCGGCTTCACCGTAAACAAGCCTTCATAATATTCCACTTCTGCTGAAATTCCTGCCAATTGTATTTTAAATAACTCCTGTTTGCCATTCGCCTTCCAATAAGTATTGGCCCTTGTAAATATTTTGTATGCCCCTACAATACTGCTAAGATTGTTGCCCTCCCCATCGGGGACAATAATGGTCAAATGTTTCATCTGCTATCTTTTATCTGGCAAAGATAGCGCACACGCATGTCCAAATCAACCCACTAAGAAGTCTATTTCACACCCTATGAAAGTTATATTGAGACAATAGTTTTGTGGAGTAAAAAATTACAATCACTAAAAATTAAAAAAAATGAGCACAACACAAACAATGGTTAAAATGACCTTCGACAGGTGGAATGGTCTAGTAAAAGGTTTTGATACAGCCCTTGATTCCCTTACTGATGAGCAGTTGCTAAAAGAAATTGCACCAGGCAAAAACAGGGGCGTTTATTTGTTAGGGCACTTGATTGCCGTTCATGATGACATGTTGATATTACTGGATTTGGGAGACAAACTGTATCCCGAATTAAATGAACCTTTCATTAAATCCCCCGATAAGTCAGTTGCTGAAATTCCATCTGCGGCAACATTAAGAGACTACTGGAAAAAGTCAAACGAAGTATTGGCTCAAAGATTTGCAAGCTTGCAACCAGAGCAATGGTTTGAGAAGCATACTGTCGTTTCTGCTGAAGACTTCAGTAAGGAGCCGCACCGCAACAAGTTAAATATCATCATTACCAGAGCAAGCCATCTATCCTATCATTGGGGGCAATTTATTTTACTGAAATAACAGCAGACTTCCGCCATTAAAAAAAACTCACTGACTAAAAAATAGCCTTTTGTTTTCTATTCATTACAATGAGCTTGGCTTGTTGCTTTTGCCAAAACAATATTCAACCAAAAAAACAACCATGACAGCACAGGATTTTACCACTACCATACTGGTAGATGAAACACCAACAGCAGCATTCAACGCCATCAACAATGTTCGTGAATGGTGGTCGGAAGAAATTGAAGGCAGCACGGATAAATTAAATGCAGAGTTCAACTACCACTATGAAGATGTGCACCGTAGCAAGATGAAAATTATTGAAATGGTTCCTGACAAGAAAGTTGTTTGGTTAGTGGAAGACAATTACTTCAAATTCACGAAAGACAAAACCGAATGGAAAGGAACAAAAATTGTTTTTCACATTGATACGAAGGATGGGAAAACGCAAATAAAGTTTACGCATGTTGGTTTGGTACCAGCATATGAATGCTTTACCATTTGCAGGGATGCATGGACAACTTACATACAAAAGAGTTTACGCAGTTTAATTACAACTGGCAAGGGACAGCCAAATGGCAAGGGCAAACCACAAACGGAAAATGAGCAGAAAATGGGTTCAGAAAATTGAGTACTATTCCATCAGCAAAACAAAAAAATGAACAAACAAGATTACACAGTTAGCATTAAAGTAAATGCTACAGCAGAAGAAGCCTTTAACAGCATCAACAATATTACGGCCTGGTGGTCAAGTAATTTTGAAGGACAATCAGCAAGGCTCAATGATATTTTCACCGTTCGTTTTGGTGAGACTTTTATCACCATCAAAATTGTTGAACTGGCTCCTTACCAAAAAATAGGTTGGCATGTAATTGATTGCCACAAACATTGGCTGAAGAATAATAAGAAAGAATGGCTGGACACTACCATGAATTGGGAAATTTCAACAACGGGTGACGCCACGCAAATTAATTTTACGCATATTGGCCTAGTGCCGGGCATAGAATGCTACAATGGCTGCGAAGGGGCATGGAACGGATATGTAAAAGAAAGTTTGTTCAAATTTTTAACTGAAGGAAAAGGAATGCCGAGTTAAACAAATTATATTAAGCAAAGTAGCCGCATCATCCAATGTGGCTACTTTTTTTTAACGGAACAACGTTTTTCTACTTCCACCAAAGAAGTTTTTATCAATAAAATCTGTTGCAGCTTTTTGTGTTGCAAATTAAATTGCAACAACAAAGATTGCAACAAGCCTGTTGCAAAACACTGAATTATATTTAAAATTGCAACAGCAATACCTGCAACAGCATAATACTGATGAAATAGAAATATATTTTTGATTCCATCATTCTATTTACATTTAGTCTAATCAATAAATCTGTACATGAATACGCCTTACAGCAATTTCTACAAACATTTATATACAAGAACCGGTGGCTTCATCCCAACCAAACCATTGAACCAAAATATTTATCCTGGAGATTTTTTCCAGATGAAAAACGGAGAGATGATTGTGCTTGGAAATATTTTTCAGAAGGGCATCATTGATATAGGGGATGTATCATTGGAACATGGAATTAAACTGAACCCATCAAACTGGGTTATTAGTGATGGTGTTAGTAAACCTTATGCTGGCCGAGGAAGTGGACAGGGAACAATAGATGGTCAATTTGAATTCAGCAAGCAAGTATTGGCCTTCGCATATGCTGGAAATTTCATGTTCCGTGCCAACCAGCCGGCTTCTACCAAAATACTCAATTGGTCCGATTTGCAACAGCAACTCATCATTAAGTTAACACAGACCATTTATTCTTTTAGGGAGCTTTACTTGGTAACAGAAGCAGTGGCCGCATCCGATTGGACATTGGCTATTGCAGGCTCAGACGCAGCCGAACTGGAAATTGCCACTGACACAGAAAATTTTGGGCTAGTGGATATTTTTGGCCATCCATCCGCTAGAACAGTACAGTCCAGAAACATTGAATTTTACCACCGTGAAAACAAACCAAAACCATCTTTCTTCAAAGCAAAAAAATTGGTGGTACAGAATGAAAAAGCAGAGTCACACATGAATGAGCTTGCATTGCAACAGCAGAATAGGGACAAGTGGGCAAACGGTTTCTTTGATAATCAATTCCATTATGACACCGCAAATACCGCTAACTATCCAGATGTAACAGGCTCTTCGATTCTGGACATGCTACAGTCGAACGAACTAAATCCCAATACAGCACTACTATATTTTGCCTGGGCAGATCTAAACTTTGATGATATCAATAAGTTATTTGTAAGCTATGGAAATTAATAACACTATCTGGATTGATTGCAAGCTGCCAAAATAGTATAACAGTTAACAATGAGGAATTACTAATGGCATATTAAAAAAAATACTGGAAAGAAGGTAAACAGTTTTTAACTGTTGTAAATATTTATAAAATGGACAAATTAAAACACCCACGTATCTACCGCAAAAGGTTTACGTAGTTCTACGGAATCTTTTAAAATAGTTTCCTTAAAGCCTTAACTGCTAGTAATTGTTTATATTTTGTTGTCCATACAAACAACCAAAACTACTTTATGAAACAGAAACTATTGCTTCCTGCTTTTGCAGCATTGCTCCTATCCATCATTAGTTTTTTTCCTTCGGTAAATAATGGAACCAATGTAAAGATTGACCCTATTGCATCATTTGTACAAACGGATACTGTTGTCCGTGGTCTCAACTATGCTGGCTTTCTTGCATTGACACCATTGGACACGCCCCAACAAAAATTCCTTCCATCCATGTGGAGCTTATGGGAAGCAGCGCAATGGCAACCGTTGGAAACATTGATTGCAAATAACAGTTTGAATGGCTTTTATCCCCCTGCTGCCGGCTTTGTAAATATGGATACAATGACACTAACCGTTGGCACCAAGCTAGACCGTTACGGTAGTTTATGGGGCAGCTTTGTGGCACCAGAAGATGCCCCTTTTCCTGAAAGGTCGTTGCCAGATAGCTGCAAAAATTTTGTCTATTACCAGTTTATCGTAACGAAGAATATTTCAAATGTGATGGCAGGAAAAGCAATACCATGGTTTGGGCAAGCCGGCATGGGCATGCAGTACAAATTCAAAACGTCCATCAAAACTTTGATTGATAGCCAATGGTTAAAAATTACTGAAACAGTACCAGCCAAGCCGCAAATTGCTGCCAAGCAGGCAAGCAAGAAGATGTTAGCTACTGCGAAGCCTACTATGAATGAAGTTTACACCATTAAAGCAAATGGTAAATCCATTCAAGCTTCAGTAAATGATTTTGCCAGTAATCCATTGCACACTTTGCGGCATAAAGTTGCAGCAGCAAAATTTGAAAAGCTTGTTGTAAATGCCGGTTTGAAAAAGGAAGCGTTAAACCATTATTTCAATAAAAATGGCGTACCTGTTTTCTACTTCCCCTACAAAAATGCTGCAAACAAAAAAAGTTATTGGGTAGCAGTTTCCTATGGTGAGGTTTCTTCAGGACATTTCAATATTGGCTTTGAAGGAATGGTGGAAGAAAGGAATTAATGATACTTCAATTAATTCAATACGCGGCTTAATATCATTTAGACAAGTATGCCGTCCGACACTCCCGAAGGCATACAAAAAAGCTTAATCATAAAAAAATAAAAACAATGTCAACCAATAACGCATACCTCTTTATTTATCTCCAAGCATTGGGAGGAAAATTTCTTGGTCCCAATGCCTTCAACAATAGCGAGATTGAAATTTCATTCAAGTATTCAGGCGGTAGTTTCAGCATCCCCTATCCTATTATTGCGAGTACCAATGATGGCGTTATATCACCAGTGTTTACTGCTGGCAGCAGCACTCCTATACCCATACTTACTGTTACCACAGTAGCAGGAGGCAACCCTACCGTTAATTATTTAACTTCCGATCCCAATACTGTTGTAGGGATAAGCCCATCTTTTGTATTGCCAGCAAGCAATGAATTGGGAACATTAACGATATCTGTTCCTACATCATCTGGCAATAATATTTTGCTGCAACAATCTGTTTGGTTAATTCCTGAACAGCAGGTTTATAAAATAATTGTTACAGTGCCAGGGCTTCTACTGGTACCAAATTCACCTTCGCCTGCAGATACCATTTCTGTGTTTGTAAAAATGATGTGTGGTTGCAAAGTGAGTACAGGGTTGCCAACTTCATTTTGGTCGCCCGCAGATTTCATGGTGAATGCTAATGTACTTTATACGAATGGAAGCATTCAACAATACCCATTAAGCTTCGATGCACAAACCAATGATTCCTTATTTACTGCAACAGTGCAGAATCCAGCGAACATAAGCTCTGTACAGTTTTATGCACAGCAAGGTAGTACTGGCAATTATGGAGCATTGACCGTAACCATTTAGTGGGTAAAATGTAATTGGAAAGAATGAACAAATATTCAACAGACTAAAATGCATAACAGCACTACCCATGGAAAGAATACTTTCAGTTAATACCAATGACTATCTATTTGCGGAACTCATCTTAATTATGATTCACCGACGGATGGTATGGCCACAATTACTACTTACCAATTACAAGTAATGGATCCTATTATAGAAGGGCTGCATCCTGTGATTCCGATTAAACGATACAATGCCCCTTTTACTCAAGCAACTGCTAGCAGCATAGAAGAGGCAAAGACTTTTGATATCGCTTCTTCCATCGAACAGTTCAAGGGTGAGGATGGTTTCAATATCAATAACTATAGTTTCGATTACAATAACAACCCCTTACTTTTCAGGTACGTTGTATACGATGGTACAAATTTATTGGGAATTGCCAATATAGAGGGACTCTTTACAGAAAATGAAAAAAAACTGGAATGGATTTCCGTTAATAGAATGAATTTTGACAAACGGTTACCATCCAGTAGTTTGGAAAACAATATGCAATTACTTGAAAAGCTTGCAGGAGATTTGGGAGCCAGCAATCCCATTTTTAAACAAGTGATTTGATTTCTGCGTTACATAAAAAGTTACCTATTTGGTCCACATCTTAATGCAGTACCTTATCAATAAAATTTCTTTATTAAGAACCATGCTCCTACTTCCGGCAACCACAGAAACAGGCATTACTGGCATCTATCAGCTCAAAAGACTTTGGGCAAAAAATTTATTCAATAAGCAAGGCGAGCCGTCAGAACCTTCATTGGACAATGCTTTGCTTGACTTATTAGGTGTCGGTCTTTTACCAACCTTCCGTTTCCTTTACGAACAAAGACCAAGTTTTGAAACTTTTGAAAATTGGGTTGAATCGCACCATGGAGGCAGCATTTCAAAAGAGTTGGTGGAGCAATGCAATGCCCTTTTTATTGAACCTATTCATCATAAAAGTGATAAAGAAAAAAATGCTATAGAGGATACATTAACACCAGCAGACCTGTTGTTTTGGGAAGAACATGGTTATGTAATTATCAGAAATGCCATTTCACCAGAAGATTGCCAAGCAAGCCGTGATGCTATCTGTGATTTTTTGGAAGTGGATGAAACCAACCCTACCACCTGGTACAAAAATATGCAGTCACTGGAAGGTATCATGGTCACGCTTTACCATCATCCTGCATTGAATAAGAACAGGGCCTCACCAAAAATCCGTAAGGCTTTTGAACAGTTATGGAAACACAACAACTTAATTGTTACTACGGACAAGACAGGGTTCAACCCACCTGAAACAGACAACTTCAAATACAAAGGCATTGGTCTGCATTGGGATGTAAGCTTGGCAACCCCTATTCCGTTTGGTGCACAGGGAATTTTATACCTGACAGATACAAAAACAAACCAAGGAGCATTAACATTGGTGCCGGGTTTCCAAAACAAAATAGAACCATGGCTCAACAGTTTACCTGAAGGATGCAACCCAAGGGAACAAGACCTTACAAAAGAGGCCATACCCATTGCCGCCAACGCTGGTGATTTTATTATATGGCACCATGCATTGCCCCATAGCAGTAGCCCAAACAAAGCTGAGCTACCACGCATTGTTCAGTATATGTACTGGTATGACCCAACAAACGAAATGCAGGAAAAATGGATTTGATAAACCAAGTATTAATAAATATAAATGGTACTAATGTTGACAACCAGAATTCATGAACATTAGTACCATTCATAACTAAAAATTAGATAATTGTTTTCCTCGTCCTGAACCTGTTCTTCGGATCCCGACTATAATCCATCTTAATTTTTTTCAGATCTTCATAGCTTTCCAAAAAATAATTTTTGGTGGGTATGCTGCTATCCTTGAAACTGATGAACGAACCCTCTGTTTCTGGGAAGCGGGCTTCCCTGCATCCTTCAATCCAATCAAGGGCTTCATTGGTGTAACGATGTACATCATGCTCCTCACCCCTTTTAATATCATCTGCCGTTGAATTCCACCAAACTTGGTACTGTATGGTATAAGGTCTTTTCTTGTAAGGAAATGCAGAACCCAATGGGTGTTCTTCCGGCTTATAGTCTTTGTAATAATCACCCATGATGGCACCTAATGTAACATAGCAATGTACACCAGCCTCATCGCCTTCTGCATAAATCAAATTGGATTCCAAGCTGCGAATAAGGTTCTTCCTCCCTTCATCGCCCAACCCTTCTTCCTTTACCAATCTTGAACTGATTTTATGTGGTGCAGGGTCATCCAAATCCGGAGGAATAAAAGTTAGGTTGTCAAATCCTTTTAAATTCCGTTTCCGGGTAGCAGTGGAAATTCTGTCCCACGCTGCAAAGCCCATAAGGTTGTCCTTATCATCCTCGGGTGGAATATTGATAATGGTTGGGGTAAGATTGACAAACCATGCATCCATATCTTCCCTTAAACGTTCTGCGGTACCGGCATAGTAGCCATAAAAAACACATTCATGTATGGAATCTTCAATTGGTCCATCACCAGCTGGTTTTGGCTTGGCCATAATTTTTAGATTGGTACCTAGCAGGTTATAATTCTGGTCCGGTGCTATCAGTTCCTCCCAAAGTTCCAGCACTTTTAAACCCGGTGAATCTACCCAAACCACGTTGAACTTAATGGTGTTGGATGGCAGTGGAAATGTCCTGATGACAAGCTCCGTTACAATGCCATAACTCATGCCACCGCCGCCTCTCAATGCCCAAAGCAATTTGTTGTCCTCTCCATCTTCCGTGAGGTACTTAATGCTGCCATCGCCCAATACAATAGTGGCACCTACCAAGTGTTCGCAGCACATTCCTTTCTGCCTTGTCCATGGTCCCCAGCCCCCACCCATGGTAAATCCAGGTATTCCGACAGTGCCGCAGGTACCATGCGGAATGCCTACATTGTTGTCGTTCAGTACAGGCACCAATTCATTGAAGATAACGCCGGGCTGTATTCTTGCAACACCGAGTTCCTGATCCACTTCCACTTTCTTCATTTTTGAAAGGTCAATCACAATCGTATCTGTTTCACATGATTCGCCCTCGTGATCATGGCCACCGGAACGCACCCTTATTTCATAGCCAAATTTTTCTGCCAATAAAAGTACTTCACTTACCTGTTCTGCAGATTCGCAAAGCACAATAGCTGCTGGCTTAAACTGGAACCTTCTATTGAATACTTGCCGTTTAACATCGTATGCCCCTTGGTTATCACAGCAGTCTATGAGTATTTCAGGAACAGGGCCTGTAAAAGCAGCAGCCCATAATGCTATCGTAATATTGCTCATGGTTTTATAAGAGTTTTGTTTAAGGCTGCAATAAAGACAAAACATGTCATCTAATCAACCGTAGAACTACGCAAAAAAATAGCGTGGTTTCAACGTAAAAAAATAATGGATAAAAGACATTTTATTTGTATGTCTCCAAATGTTCTACTTTCTTCAAAAAGAAATCATTTGGGTGAATGAAGAATATAAAAGGGATATTTACCAGCTACATTCATAAAAACAATAAACCCATCAACATGAAAAAAATAATCTTGTTCGCTTTATTTTTTGTATCCATCAATGCTTTTAGCCAAACATCACAAGAAGAATACAGTTACTTATCAAAAGTATATGGTGAACAAAGGGACACCGGCATGCTGGTTAGAAAGGGTTACAGGGTTATTGAACTAACCAAAACACTTACCGCATTTAGCGATACTGCAAGGAATATTGCCTTTTGGGCGATTATACGCAAGGGGCAAACAAAACCTTCTGCCATCCTTATGAAATATGACAAAGCCGGAAAAGGCACTATCAATATTTGCATACCAACCATAGATGCACCGCACAGCATGTGGCAGCAAACTTTTGAAACAGTAAGCAATGCATTTAAAAACGATGGGCTTGCCATGCAGACCATTATATGGGGCCTGATGAGGTTAAGCGGGGAACAGGAAATTAAATAACTTGCAGGTACGGCATAACCAAAACCTGTCAATACATTTATATGCTATCAACATCCATCCAATCGCCCGGTGTTTATATCAATGAAATAAATGCCTTTCCCAATAACGTAGTTCCTGTGGCCACTGCTGTTCCAGCATTCATCGGTTATACCCCACAAGCGATGTATGAAGGGAAATCCTATACAAACATACCCGTTAGGATAAGTTCCTTTGCAGATTTCAAAGCCTTCTTCTGCTATCCCGATGCACCACCACCGGCCAGTCCTGCCAAACAGTACAGCCCGCAGTATTATTTGGTGCAGCAGAAATCGCAACCCATTAAGGGTGATTACCTATTAATTGATGGAAACTATTATTCTATCCTTCCAGATCCCAATACCATTTACTACTTGTACAATAGTGTCCAACTTTTTTATGAGAACGGCGGTGGGGATGCCTATATCGTTTCTGTAGGAACCTATGGCAACCCTTCCAAGAAAACAATAAGTCCAGGTGATCAAATCGTAAACCCAAATGTTCTATTGAATGACCTGCTGCATGGTTTATCATTATTAAAAAATGAGCAGGAGCCAACCATGTATATCTGCCCAGAGGCGACCCTACTTTCCGTGGAAGACAATGCTACGCTTATGCAAGCAATGTTGCTGCAATGCAGCAGCATGCAAACAGCTATCAGTATTTTTGACATTATTGGTGGAAGGAATCCAGACCCTATTCTATATACTAACGATATAGCAACTTTCAGGGAAAGCACAGGCACTAACGGCTTGAATTATGGTACGGCCTACTACCCTTTTATTGGCACTACCATCATGCAGCCTACCGATATTGATTATACCAATTTATTTGGAGGTGATGTGGAACAACTTCTACCCATTTTAAATCCTGCTAACAATCCTAATCCAACTGCTGCAACCATTATTCAGAACATACTCCATCCATCTGGAACACCCTTAAATATAACACAAAATAACAACGCCCTATTAATTGCAAGCCGCACTTACAGTAATATTATCAAGCATGTGGTAAGTGATGCAAATGTCTTACCTGCCAGCGGTGGCATGGCGGGTGTGATCACCATAACCGATAACAATATTGGCCCGTGGGAAGCACCAGCCAATACATCCATTGTTGGTGCTGCTTCATTGCCCATAAATTTATCCGAGAGTCAACAAGCCAACTTGAATGTAGATGCCATTAGCGGAAAATCCATCAATGCCATCCGGTTCTTCAATGGTTTGGGCATTTTGGTTTGGGGTGCAAGAACATTGGATGGCAATAGCCAGGACTGGAGATATTTACCCGTTAGGCGAACAATGATTTTTTTGGAGCAGAGCTGCAAACTGGCAGCACAGGCTTATGTGTTCGCACCAAACGACAAAAACACTTGGCAAGCAGTAATAGCCATGATTAATAGTTTCCTTACCTCGGTTTGGAAAGAAGGTGGGCTTCAAGGGGCAAGTGCGTCTGACGCTTTTTCTGTAGCCTGCGGATTGGGCACTACCATGACCAGTGATGATATATTGAATGGCTATATGAATGTAACAGTGAAAGTGGCGGTTGTTCATCCCGCAGAATTTATTGTGCTAACGTTTCAGCAGCAAATGGCAACTTCTAGTTAGATAGCTATTATTCCCTTATCCATTTGATCATTGCAGGATAAGTATCCATATTTCTTTCAGTAGCTAATTCTTTGTTGGCACACAATCCAGTCCATTCAAGCATGGGAACGCCAAAATATTCACCCCTTCCAAAACCTTCTGCAATGTATGAGCCACCGCCTTTGTATCCATGCTCATGGAATACAATAAAAGGGTCTATTTCAATGAACAGGGCAGCAGCATAGCTCCACGCAATGGCCATCATTTCCTCTGCTGCGGAATCATTTGTACCGCTATCCAATATCCCATCCATCTGGTTCCTGCTGGCAGGTGTTGCTACTGCTAAATGGCCAGCTTCATGCAATATATCGCCGGGGTATTTCAACTTTTCCATATTGATCAAAAGACCACCGTTGTTGATACATATACCGGGCACAAATTCTTTTTCTTCCGGCACATCTCCATATTCAACCTCAATGCCTATCTGCTTTACAAAGTCAATCATTTTTTGCGTTATCGAAATATCTACTGTTGCTTGCATAGTCATTTTATTTTAAGACTGCTTCCATCTCATCAGCCATTTTATGTGAAGTTGCCGTGTTCAATTCGCGTAAGCGTTCAATAACTTGTCTTTTTGTATTTACATCCTGTTCTTTCTTTAGTGTATTGGCTATCTCTTTTCTAATAATGATTGCAGGATTATTAAACTGCTGAATGAGCCAATCATTCACCTTGCAATCAATGACCAAGTGTATGCGGTCCACTTCACTCCTATTGTGCAGTTTGTGCATCAGGCCAAGGTTCAAATACCAGCACTCGCCTTCTTCCATTATAATACGTTCTTCATCCAAATAAAATTCCACCAATGAATTGGTAACGATGGGTACATGCAGCCTCACTTCGCCTTCTTCAAAATATAAATCCCGATCGCTATGGGGATGAACAACCGTACCAGCTTTCAGGTTCAATAAACGTATGCTCATTTTAGGGCACTCTATACTATCAACTACCTGTTTTATACAAGGTGCAAAATCCATTAGAGCCGTATCTTCAAAATGGTTGCTTGCATCCAATGCCAGTAAATTTTTTACGTCCCCATTAACTGAACGCAATGGCAATGCTTCCCATTGTCCTTCATAATCCTGCGTATTGTAATGCAGCTTCCAATCCTTCAACAAAAGATGCTGCACTTCCCTTTTCATTAAAGTGCTTTCAAATGTAAAAGGCAATTTCAAATATTTTATCATGTTCATGACTTGGCAATAATAATATTGTTTAGTACTAGTACATCCAATTTACAGGAGAAGAAAAAATCAATTGCATCCCCAGGTGTTTCCACTATTGGCATACCTTTTCTATTAAATGATGTATTCAATAATACAGAAATACCGGACTGTTGTTTAAATGATGCCAATAGGTCGTAAAAAGGACGGTTCCAATCCTTTGTTACAGTTTGCACCCTACAAGTTCCATCTTCATGTACAATACCTGCGAGGCTGTCATTCCATTCGGGTTTTATCTTATCCACCAAAATCATATAAGGGCTTTCATGTCCATATTGAAAATAAGTTGCTACATCTTCCCTGAGAACAGCAGGTGCAAATGGTCTAAAGTCCTCCCTAAACTTTACTTGGCTATTAATAATGTTCTTGACATCTGCCTTTCTGGGATCAGCTAAAATGCTCCTGCTGCCCAACGCCCTTGGTCCAAATTCTGCCCCACCTTGAAACCATCCAACCAGTTTTCCATCCATTAAAAGCTTTGCTGTTTGTTCAGTGCAATTATCGGATTCACTATAAACGATAGCCATTTCAGTATGCTGTAACTGGTACTTATTTATTGCGGCTATTATTTCTTCATTTGAATAAGGCTTTCCCAATAAGGTAGAGCCATTATGAACCTGTTTCTGTTTTTTCATTACTTCAATCCACCCATAAAACGCACAACCAAGTGCAAGGCCATTATCACCAGCAGCTGGCTCAATATAGAAATTTTTTATAGAAGTATTTCTCAGCAGCCCAGTATTCGCAACTGCATTCAGTGCCACCCCTCCTGCATAACAGATATTGTCATTATACTCGAAATCCAATCTTGATTGAACGATATAGCCTATTGCTTTTTCTACTTCCTTCTGTACCCAAATGGCTACATCAGCATAATATTGAAAATTATCTTTTAAAGGATGGTCAAGAAAATGCATCGGCTTGTTAAAGAAGGCAAGTACTTCTTCGATTACATGCACACGCCCATCTTTCAGCTTAAATATAGGTTCGGTAAAAACGCCCTGCCTTCCATAAGGTGCCAGTCCCATCAACTTACCTGCATCGTCCATATTGCCAAAGCAGTAGCCACTTACCATACTGTAAAATCCGCCAATGGAATGACTGGAAGTTGGCAAGAATACCGGATACTTATTGTCATACAATTTAATGGTGGAGAAATCCTTGTAAAGGGGGTTCAGCTTATTGCCATCAAAATAATAGTAACTATCCTTCTCTGCATACTGCCCTGCCTGTTGATTAACATCGGCTGGAATAAATGCACCAGCCAAATCTTCGCATTGATCCCATGGGCTGCCGCAACCATCTATCACCAGTACGTTGCATCTTTCATACGGGCATGTACCCACTGCACTGTAGGCATGTGCCAAGTGATGCGAAATAGTGACAAAGGGAACAGTGCTGTTTTCTTCAAACAAACGCTTGCCTTTAAATTTCCAGGGCAGAATGTTATCCTTTTCAAAGTTTGCCACTTGCACCACCAGTGACAAGTCATTAACAGTAATACCCGCAAAATCCAGACAGTATTGAACGGTTAACGAATCATTGCCGCCATCATGCTTTATCTTGCTAAGCCGCTCTTTTTCTATAGCCACTACTATTTTACCATCTTTCAATAAACAAGAGGAGCCATCATGTGACAAGCCAGTTCCTAGAATATAAATCGGGTTGGGTTCCATTATTGATAAAAATAAACAAAGAAAAGATTCAGAACGAAGCGAAGTGGTACAATTGTTATTTTTTGGAATGAATGCGTAGAATTACCCTTTTTTTTACGTAGTCATACGCTTATTTTGTTCAATTAAGGTCGTTACTTTTAAACCCAAATTTCGACAGCAAAGAGGTACCATATTTAATGCGTTAATGGCCAGAAATATAGCGAAGTTGCCAGTTAAAATCTAAACCCTATGTTGCCTTGCACACAATATTGTGCAGCAATTTAAACTTACATCAATGAACAATCTCCATATTGGTTTGCTATTGCCTTCTTCAAGCATCCAGCCCTTAAGTAGAGACTTTGAGAAAGGCCTTAAGGATGGTTTTTCCAATTATACGGCTACCCAATTTTCTATTGAACTGACCAAAGAATTTACGGGTCAAGGCGGATTTAAGCAAACCGAAGATGCAGTGGCAAAAATGTTCGAATATGACGATGTTGACCTTATTACTGGAATACTATCAAACAGGGTTTGTGAAGGTATTGCATCCAAATTCGAGAACAAACAGAAAGCATTGGTAATGAACAATCTGGGTGAATACATTCCCAATCCCAATAAACTCAACCAATTCATTTTCCACAACTCCATTGGGCTGTGGCGACATGCTTGGAGCCTCGGCTATTGGGGCGTGCAAACCTTTGGTAAAAAGGGAATGTTTGTTGGCTCGGTTTACGATGCAGGCTACAGTTTTTCGCATATGTTCCACGATGGCATGAAGGCTGCCGATCCTGCATCCGAATGGTCATTCTGCGTGCCCCCATTAATCAATAATAAGGAGCTCTCCGACATGAACGTCCTTTTCGCCTATATAGAGCAGTACGAACCTGAATTTATTTTTGCTGTTTTCTGCGGCAAGGAAACAACCATGTTCCTGAACCAGTTCATAGCAAGGGGATGGCATAAAAAAACCAAACTACTGGGATTACCCTATTTGCTGTACCCTTTTGAACCCCTACAGGAGGACATCACAATATATACTACTCTATCAAACCAAACAGAAGCCAATAGTACTGCAGAAAAAAATTTCTATCGGATGGGCTATCAAACAGCCACTTCCATTGCCATTGCTGCAAGTGGTATTGACAACGGTAATGACTTGGCTAAAGCACTGAAAGAAAGCAACCAGAACCTGATACGCAATGGGGCCAACTTCCTGAACCATAGTAGTATGAACGTGGACAGTTTAACAATTGTAAAAAATGAAATAAAGACCGGCGAGAAAAATATTGGCAAGGAACCAGTGGCAACCGTGGACACATTTTCACTAAAGGATAAAAGCCTGCTAACAATCACTGAAGAAATTAGCATTGGTTGGCTGAACCCGTACTTATGCGTATGATGGAAAGTAGTATTGATATTAAAACATATTTATAGCAACTCTTTTTTTAACCATTAAACTTTGATTATTATGTCAGATCCATTTATCGGGCAGGTTACTGCCTTCGGATTTTACTTCCAGCCACGCGGATGGCAATTATGCCAAGGACAGATTTTGAGCATTGCTTCAAACACTGCCCTGTTTTCCCTATTGGGTACCACTTATGGTGGCAATGGCCAAACTACTTTTGGATTGCCTGACCTTAGGGGCAGAACCATTGTGGGTCAAGGCCAAGGGCCTGGATTGCAGAGTTATGTTATGGGCCAAATGTCGGGTACAGAAACAGTTACGATTTTATCGACACAAATGCCCATGCACACACATACGCTTCCAGCTGGAGGTGGTGGCACCAAGGCTTCTATTCAAGCGGGTACTGAAAGTGTACCTGGAACAAATGGTGCCGTTACACTTGCCGTTCCCTCAGACAGTGACACTAGGGCAGCAGTAAATTTGTACAATAATGACGCTGCACCAACTGTGACACTAACCGGTAGCGGTAGTGCAGGCGGTCAAACTGGAATTGCTGGGGGAAGCCAGCCTGTGGGTATCATGCAGCCATATTTGACGCTGAACTATTCCATCGCCATTTACGGTATCTTCCCTTCCAGGGATTAATTAACAGCTTAACGCATGTAAGTCAGCACTTGCTATATGGTTAATTCCAACTTATGTGTTTCAAAATTCACTAATTGCTTTTTTAATTATAAAAACTTTGATTTATGTCAGAACCATATTTGGGTCAAATAAATTCCTTTGGATTCAATTTCCAGCCACGCGGATGGCAACTATGCCAAGGGCAGCTATTGAGTATTGCAACAAATACAGCTTTGTTTGCTTTATTGGGAACTAGTTATGGCGGCAATGGCCAAACTACTTTTGCACTGCCAGATCTGCGAGGCAGGACCATTATTGGTCAGGGGCAAGGACCCGGACTGCAAGAATATGTGATGGGCGAAGCATCTGGTACGGAAACAGTTACACTTATTTCGTCGCAAATGCCCATGCACATACATACACTAACCGGTGGTGGAAGTACCAAGGCTTCTACCCAAGCGGGTACCGAAAGTATTCCTGGAACAAATGGTGCCGTTACGCTTGCCGTTCCATCGGATAGCGATACCAGGGCAGCAGTAAACTTGTATAATAACGATACTGCTCCCACTATCACACTAACCGGCACCGGTGGTTCAGGCAGTCAAACTGGAGTTGCTGGAGGAAGCCAGCCATTCGGTATTCTGCAGCCGTATTTGACGTTGAATTATTCGATTGCGGTTGAAGGTGTTTTTCCTTCCAGAGATTAGGGCTATTTAGCAGAGCCCTATTCAATCAAAGGGATTGCTGCTTGAAATCAACGCAGACTTCGTTATTTGAATCACTAACAATTCTTTTTATCATTTAAATTTTAGTTTTTTATGTCAGAACCATATATGGGCCAAATCAATGCCTTCGGATTCAATTTCCAGCCACGCGGATGGCAACTATGTCAAGGACAGCTTCTAAATGTTTCACAGAATGCTGCTCTTTTTGCCCTATTGGGCACTACTTATGGTGGTAATGGCTCCTCTACTTTTGCATTGCCGGATTTAAGGGGCAGGACCATTATCGGCCAAGGACAGGGACCAGGCTTACAACCTTATGTAATGGGTCAAAAAGCCGGTACCGAAAGCACTACACTTCTGGCTACCCAGATGCCTATGCACACACACTTAATTCCTCCTAGTGCCGGAGGTACAAAAGCATCAACCCTAGCAGGGACTGAAAGTGTACCGGGAACAAATAATGCCGTTACACTTGCCGTTCCATCGGATAGTGATACTAGGGTCGCAGTAAACTTGTATAATAACGATACTGCACCCACTATCACATTAACTGGTGCCAGCAGTACTGGCGGCCAAACAGGCAGTGCTGGTGGAGGTTTACCTTTTGGTATTTTGCAGCCGTACTTAACCATGAACTATTCCATTGCCTTGCAGGGTATTTTTCCTACCAGAGATTAAATTATTCTTTGTCATTCTACTATTAATATAAAAAGGGCCTTGGGCCCTTTTTATATTAATAGTACCTATATGCTTAAAGTAAAATATTGACACAAGTAAATAATTTACAACTTTGTACATTCATAAAAACCACACAAAAGACTCTTAAATAAATTGAATCTACAATGTGTTTATTAATTCCAAGTCATAAAAACGCTTATTCAAATATGGATGCATTTTCTCTATAGTGGTATAATACAGCAACGAAAATATGGGGAGTCTATTATAAAAATAGGTAGCATCTATAATTTCTGAAACAGTATATAAAAAGATAAAGGTCCTTCAATAAGGACCTTTATCTTTTTATATACTTAAATAATTAAAATTATTGAAACCTAGCTGTTATATTAAACCTTAAGGTAGGTGTTGTATTTGCCTGACTAATTATCCAACAAACTGTATCCCCTGCATTGATAGAAACGGTATGGGTCAAGTCAGAGCTTGTTGCAGCCACGTTATTACTTCCTGCTGCAGAAACCGAAGCCGTTAACCCAGTGGATGCACCATTTACATACAAAGTAACCGTAACCGTTTGAGCAGATGCTGCTGCCGTTGGTACAACTGATATATATAGCTTATCCATTGTACCTGCAATTGGCATTAGACTTTGTACCACTGCTACGTTAGTATTACCTGTTCCTGCTCCATTTAATGGACCATAGTTAGTAGTAGCAAATGCTGCTTGGAAATTCGAAGAGAATATTGTTCCAGAACCACCAGCACCTGTTGCTCCAGTTGCACCTGCTGCTCCTGTTGCTCCTGTTGCTCCTGTCACTCCGTTAGCACCTGTTGGACCCGTAGATCCATTGGCTCCAGTTACGCCGTTTGCACCTGTGGCACCTGTCGCTCCAGCTGAACCTGTTGGACCAGCAGCACCGGTTGCACCGTTAGCACCTGTTACACCATTTGCACCCGTAGCTCCTGTGGCTCCAGTAACACCATTTGCGCCCGTGGCTCCTGTGGCTCCGGTAACACCATTTGCGCCTGTTACGCCATTTGCTCCTGTTGCTCCAGTGGCTCCGGTTACGCCATTTGCTCCAGTGGCTCCGTTTGCACCCGTTGCTCCAGTGGCTCCGGTTACGCCATTTGCACCCGTAGCTCCGTTTGCACCCGTTGCTCCAGTGGCTCCGGTTACGCCATTTGCACCCGTAGCTCCTGTTGCTCCATTGGCTCCAGTTACTCCGTTTGCTCCGGTGGCACCTGTTGCTCCAGTTACGCCATTGGCTCCTGTTGCTCCAGTGGCTCCGGTTACGCCATTTGCTCCAGTGGCTCCGTTTGCAC
>Ga0247739_10000053_pt1 | contig 44806 bp, 32 predicted proteins | sample UWRJL058202B2_FD_180943 | JGI IMG/M metagenome (GOLD analysis project Ga0247739, IMG submission 180943) | Plant litter microbial communities from Arlington Agricultural Research Station in Wisconsin, United States - UWRJ-L058-202B-2 | ecosystem: Environmental > Terrestrial > Plant litter >...
GCCTTGAACTCTTTGCAGTGAACAAGGTTTACAAGAAGTATGTAACTGGCGTGGTTACTGACTGCAAAACAAATTTGCCGCTGGCCGATGCCAATATCAAAGTGCAAGGGGTAGTTAGCCAGAACACCTCTGCCGATGGGAAGTATTTCTTTGAAGTGAAGGAATTTGCTGCCATGAAAATGGATGCCTCAAAAGCTGATTACAATAATGGCTCACTTTCCTTTGGCAAACCGGCCAATGCTGCTGACGACACGCTGGTGAACGCTGCATTCTGCCTGGCCCCCATTGAAAAAATTATTGACACCACACCTATCGTGGTTACCAAACCAGAGCCAACCGGAACTGATGAACAGGTGGCTTTGTTTGATTTTGCCAAGTACAGCCTGCGTCCTGAAACGGCTGCCGTGCTCGATACTTTAGCTGCCATACTCAAACGTGAAAAATCACTTGGACTTGAAATACTCGGCTACACGGATGCTCAGGGAACCGTTGAGTACAACCTCAGGCTCAGCCAGCTCAGGGCAGATGCATGCCGTGACTACCTTGTTAAACAGGGTGTGCCTGCTGCCAAGCTCAAGTCAACCGGAAAGGGTGAATGCTGCCCCATCAAACCTGACATGGTTGATGGGAAGGACAGCCCCGAAAACCGCCAGGCAAACAGGAGGGTGGAGTTCAAGGTAATTTTTATCAAACAATAACCGACTATAAACCCACATTGAACCCTTATGGAAAACTTAAAGGCCACTTCAAAATGAAGTGGCCTTTTTCTGTTGTTCGTTGTATCCTCTCTTCACTTTTCATATTGAAACATGAAAAAGCCACCAAACATTTTGCGTAATTCTTTTTCTTTAGAAATATCAGAATAAGTAATGCCTTTAATCAAAAAATCATGAAAAAATCTATCCGTGTAAACAGTATCCGGTTCATTCTTTTCATTTTGAAAAATGATTGCAGCATTTACTGAAAAAGAATAATCATAACCTTCATTTTTCAAACGTGAAACCTCATTAACAAAAAAGGTAGCAATTCTTTCACTGTTGATTTGAACAGTATCTTGATATTCTGTGCTAGCCCAAAACTCTTTTATGCCAGTTGCGATAGGTCGCAGCGACAAATCATTATTGTAAATTATAGTCAACTTTCTGGGGATGGGTCTTTCATTTTTATTAGTTAAACTAATAAATAAAAAGAAAAAAGAGGGTAATAATAACAGCTTCATTTTGTTTTATTTTTAGATGCTCTACAATGTTTAATTGCATACGCTTCGATAAAGCCCAATAAAGTTATACTGTACAAGAGTGCGACGCACTGCTGCTCAATCTTCATCCCACTGCTCGTCACCATAAAAAAATGCCATGCTTAACGCATGGCAGTCATCAAATTATCATTTAAAAATACTAAGCCATTTCCCTTTGTAACAAGGAACTGATTAAAGCACTCTTTGTTTCGTTGTATTTTTTCGCAGCACCAATAAAGCCTACAAACAATGGAGCTGGGCGTTCAACTGTACTCTTCAACTCTGGGTGGTATTGCACACCAATAAAGAAAGGATGGTTCGGCAATTCTATAATTTCTACCAGCCCCGTATCAGCATTCTTTCCGCTCATTACCATGCCTGCTTTTTCATACATATCAAGGTAATCGTTATTGAATTCATAACGGTGACGGTGACGCTCCGTAATCTGTGTTTCGCCATATACTTTATATGCCAATGAACCTTCCACAATATCGCAAGGATAAGCACCCAAACGCATGGTGCCGCCCATCATCTTGATTTTCTTCTGCTCTTCCATCATATTGATGACTGCATGGCTAGTGTTGGCATCCATTTCCGTACTATGGGCATCAGCCAATCCTAAAATATTCCTGCCAAACTCTATCACAGCCATTTGCATACCCAAGCAGATACCAAAGAATGGTAGTCCCTGCTCACGGGCATATTGAACAGCAATTATTTTCCCTTCTATTCCACGTAAACCAAAACCGGGAGCCACTAACAAACCATCCAACCCTTCGAGTTTTTCAGCAACGTTTTCCTTGGTGATAAATTCACTATGCACATTTACCACTTGTACTTTTACCTCATTCATGGCACCTGCATGGATGAAACTTTCCAAGATGGATTTATAGGCATCCTGCAGTTCCACATACTTACCAATCAGGCCAATGGTCACTTTTGCTTTTGGATATTTCAACTTGTCGAGGAACACTTTCCATTTGTCCAAATGCGGTTCACCAAATTCCTTGATGTTCAATTTTTTCAAGCAATACAAATCCAGTTTCTCACGGAGCATCAACAAAGGCACTTCATAAATGGTGGAGGCATCCATCGCTTCAATTACCGCATCCACTTTTACGTTGCAGAACAGGGCTATTTTCCGTTTGATATCATTGTTCAAAGGTTCTTCTGTCCTGCACACAATCACATCTGGGTGCACACCAGTTTCACTCAGCATTTTTACGCTGTGTTGCGTTGGCTTGGTCTTCAATTCCTTTGCTGCCTTTAAGTAAGGTACCAAGGTCAAATGCACCACCATTACATCTTCTTCTGGCAGTTCCCATTGCAACTGACGAACAGCTTCAATAAAGGGAAGGCTTTCTATATCACCAACTGTTCCACCCAATTCCGTCAATACAATATCATATTGGCCATCCTTGCCAATTAATTGCATCCTTCTTTTGATTTCATCTGTAATGTGAGGAACCACTTGCACCGTCTTGCCCAAAAAGTCGCCAGCACGTTCCTTATTGATGACTGTTTGGTAAATCCTGCCCGTGGTCACATTGTTTTTCTGCGAAGTATGAATGTTCAGGAAACGCTCATAATGCCCCAAGTCCAAATCGGTTTCAGCACCATCTTCTGTTACAAAGCACTCACCATGTTCGTAAGGGTTCAATGTGCCGGGATCCACATTGATATATGGGTCGAACTTTTGAATGGTAACACGCAAACCCCTAGCCTGCAAAAGCTTTGCAAGACTGGCAGCAATAATGCCCTTGCCCAAACTACTGGTAACACCGCCCGTAACGAAAATGTACTTTGCCATAAAAAATGTTTTGTCCCCCCGTTTGTTGAACAGGCAGGGTTTATAATGATTAGATACTTATTTAATCAGTTGTATTATTAGCATCAAACTTCGGTTGCTTCGCACTTTTTCAACTGTGCCGGAATCCCAATAAATCGGGACCTGTTTGTTTCTAACATTATTGAGCAACCTGAAACATTACACAAATGAGCATTGCACTTGCAATACATGCCTGTGTCTTTTGCCTTCATGGCAAGAACTTTGTGACCTTGGTAATTGAAATTTGAAAGAGAAAAACTTTCAGAGGTCGTACAAACCTAAAGTAAAAAAACCATTCACCGAAATTGGAAAGGACTGTTGAACAATTGCAAAGGACAAGTGTTAACTTACCGTGCAAATCTTTCATTGATAAACCAAATGCCATGAAGAAATTACTCTTACTATCCGCCGCCGCTTTTTGCACTGCCTTATTGGTAGGCTATACGTTAAAAACGCCAGAACCAGCATTCCTCTCGGAAGCCTGTGTTATCAGTTGTTTCAATGCAGAAACCAGGGACATGATACAGTTGGATGCAGCCCAACCCGGATTTGCCCAATTGCATGAAAATCCAACATATTTCAAGTTGGAAGACCCGATGGGCAAGTCCATTTCCTTTAAATCACCCGATGGAATGGATGCACAAGGCTATTTAATCAAGTCAAAAAAGAAAAGCAAAAAATGGCTTTTTGTAATACAGGAATTTTGGGGGCTGAATGACTACATCAAAAAAGAAGCAGAAACCTTCTATAGTGAATTGGGAGATGTAAATGTGCTGGCATTGGACATGTACGATGGGAAGGTGAGTGACAATAGGGACAGTGCTGCATCTTATATGCGTAATGCCAAAAAAGAACGTTTGGAAAATATTGTCAGGGCCGGTATTGATTATGCAGGAGCGGATACAAAAATCTATACGGTGGGCTGGTGTTTTGGTGGTGGCTGGAGCTTACAGGCAAGCATTTTGGCTGGTAAGCAGGCAGCGGGTTGTGTTATGTTTTATGGCAGACCAGAAACCGATACCGAACGCTTGAAAACACTGAATGCAGATGTAATTGGCTTCTTTGGAAATCAGGATAAAGGTATTAATCCGGAAACAGTGAACACTTTTGAGAAGAATATGAAGGATGCAGGAAAGAATATTGCTGTTTACCGTTATGAGGCAGGTCATGGTTTTGCCAACCCTTCTAACCCAGTATTTAATAAAGATGCCGCAGAAGATGCACATGGAAAAGCGATTGCGTTTTTAAAAGCACATTGATTCAAGCTTGCAAAATGAAAATAGACAATTCTTAAAACTCACTAAATCCTACTTTTTGAGTAACGCCGAAAAATATATTCACTTTGAAAACACAAAGCTAATTAATACAATTGCTAAATTTTTATGTGACTTTGCAATTGGTAAAATACAAGGTTCTTTACCTGACCCACCAACATTTCATAGTCGAGAAGCAGAACTTGATTGGGATATGTACTTTGCAAATAGCTATATAGCAAAGTTTAAGAAAATAGAGCAAAGGGTTTCAAGCATTACTCAAATGATTAACCAAAAAATTAGGGTGGTTGGAAATTTAAACTCGAATACTAACTACAATAGTTATATAACATCAAGAATACACGAATTTGCTAGAGAATGGTTGGTATGTGACATTGAAAACCAGAAAAACTATACATCTTTAGATGATTACGATAAAATGTGTTGGGAACACGATGAGGAAGAAATTTTAAACTGGCTGCAGCTGAATCACGGGAAGATTTAAAATTCATAATCTCACACATTTCAATGAGCTTTGTTTTAGAACAGAAATCATGTATGTAACTGTTTCCTCAAAAGCTTAATCATTGTCCAGAACCACGAATGGAGCCCTTCGTCAAGCTTAGGATAAACTTACCGAGAACGTTGCCAAACATTCCTTTCCGGTTACCAAAAATCGTTTGCACCAAATCTTAGTTGGTAACCCTTTTCACCTATTTTTGCCGCCAAATAAACCTAAGCCATGGCAGTTTTACTAAATAAGGATTCAAAAGTTATCGTTCAGGGGTTTACCGGAACAGAGGGAAGTTTCCACGCTTCGCAAATGATTGAATATGGAACGCAACTAGTTGGTGGTGTTACACCAAATAAAGGTGGTACTACCCATCTTGACAGGCCAGTTTTTAATACAGTAGCGGATGCGGTGAAATCCACTGGTGCGAATGTGAGCATCATTTTTGTTCCACCAGCATTTGCTGCAGATGCCATTATGGAAGCTGCTGATGCAGGTATTGCTTTGGTAATATGTATTACAGAAGGTATTCCGGTTCAGGATATGGTGAAAGTGAAGAACTTTTTACAAGGAACAACTACAAGATTGATAGGGCCAAACTGCCCAGGTGTCATCACTGCTGAAGAAGCCAAGGTAGGCATCATGCCGGGCTTCATCTTCAAGAAAGGAAGGATTGGCATTGTTTCCAAGTCTGGAACATTGACTTATGAAGCTGCTGACCAAACAGTAAAAGCTGGAATGGGCATTTCCACAGCTATTGGTATTGGTGGTGACCCAATCATTGGTACACCAACCTTGGAAGCTGTGAAATTGTTGATGGAAGATCCTGAAACCGATGGCATCATTATGATTGGTGAAATTGGTGGAAACATGGAAGCAGATGCCGCACGTTGGATTAAGGACAACAAAACAAAACCAGTCGTTGGTTTCATAGCTGGCCAAACTGCCCCTCCAGGTAGAAGGATGGGACACGCTGGTGCCATTGTTGGTGGAGCAGATGATACTGCCGAAGCCAAAATGAAAATCATGGCTGAATGTGGCATTGCTGTAGTAGCAAGCCCAGCAGATATTGGCAAGACCATGGCTGCTGAACTGGCGAAAAAATAATTGTTATACTTTTGACGAAGGGCTGCATTCATACGGATGCAGCCCTTTTTCGTTGTACAACGTTTTATTGATTAATGCAACTAGATGCAGTTTCAGAAAATTTATTAGTGACTTGCTCGGAATTTTTTGCGGTTTCTCTTGTGTAAATAGATAACGGTTATCCAATAATAATTCACACTTATTTATGAGGATATCTAAATCTGATTGCCCAATAGATTCTCCGGGTAATTAACTCCAAGAAGGAATAAGCCATGGGCTGGAGTCGTAAAATCGGCTTTTGCAGCATTCTTTGATTCAATGATTGTTTCAAAGGTCTCCAAGGAAATAATACCCCTCCCTACCCTTACCATTGTGCCTACCAGCCCCCTAACCATTCCCCGTAAAAAACGGTTTCCTTTTACATTATACATTAATGATCCGTTGTTGAATACCCATTCAGATTTTTCAATACTGCAAATGAAATTCTTCACCTGCGTGTTTTTCTTTGAAAAGGAGGAAAAATCCTTGGTTCCAATAAGAATTGCTGCAGCTTCATTAAGTTGATTAATATCCAACCTATAAGGATAGAACCAGGCCCTATCATTAAGAAATGGATCTTTTTTGTTGTAGATGAAATATTTGTACTCACGGGAAATTGCATCGAAACGGCAATGAGCAGTGTCGGCAACAGGATGGAAAGCTTTTACAACTATATCCAAAGGAAGTATTGCATTAAGATTGTACACTTGTTTGGCTTCAATATGAATTGAGGCATCAAAATGGAAATAATTCTGCAAGGCATGAACACCTGCATCTGTCCTTGACGAGCCTGTGAGGGAAATAGGCTGCTTAAAGAACGTATTCAGTGCTTTTTCCAGTTCATTTTGAATGGTTATAGAGTTTTGCTGTACCTGAAAACCACTGTAATGGGTGCCTTTGTAGGCTAGTTCCAGAAAATAACGTGGCATTAGTTGACTGATTTTCTGAACTGCTCAATCATATTTGGCACTTTGAATTCAGTTTCCAATGATGGATAATTGAACACATCATATATGGAGGATTTGGAAGCCATAAAAAACCTGTACCTGCTCTGTTCTGAAAGAAAAAGGAGACCAAGGTTCTTTATTTGCTCAGTGGTGAAGCAGGTGTTTTTGTAGGAACGTTTTGCAGAAGCAATCATTTTTTCATCTGTAGTTTCTGAAGACATAAGCCTACGGGCTTTGCCATAATCCGCCTCAGTGGCCAAGTTTACGCAGGAACGATTGTATTGGCTGGATGAACCGGCACCTTTTGGCTTTAAGGAATCGCTACTTGTTTCCGGAGTGGATTCAGTTTGAACCGAAGTGGGTGCATAAGGAATAAAAATAGTGATGGTATCGTTCTTTACAGGTGTATAGTCTATATAAACTTGATCTATACCTTGATAAGTGCCTTTATCATATGCTTTCACTACATGGGGCTTCCCGTCTTGCCTATTCTGTACTTGCGATGAGCCGTTATTAATAACTGTTTTCTTTTCTTCTTGAATGGTTTGAACCGGTGTCTCAACAACTGGAACTGCTACTTGTGGCGTAGCTGGTGCAATTACTGCAACCTCTGTTTGCTTTGTAGGCTCTTCTACCCTTTTGGTAGGATTGCTAGCTGTTCCTTCTACAGGTTTTGAATTTGTTTTGGCTGGTTCCTGAATGGATGCATCATCCATATTTAACTTAACTGTATCGTAAACAGCTTTGTCCTTTTCCCAATCCGATGGATTGGCCATGATGGTCTTGAAACTTACATATTCAAATAGCCCCCAGCCTTTGTCACCAAAGCGTTTTAATGAAAAGCCAAGGTCTTTGTCTTCTATTACACAGGAAAATTTTTGTTCTGGGTAAATATCTTTTGGAAAGCCAGCAACAAAAAAGTATCTGCCATTCTTCAGTTTTGGAATAACCAAGTAACCGCTTAAGGTGGAACTATAGTTCTTGTTGTTGAGCATGACATAGAATGGCTGCTTGTCTTCTGCCTGTATATAGATGAAGTGTTTTTTTTGGGCGTTGGCTATTGCAAAAACAAAAAACAGTGCAAAGCAAAGAATGGTTTGACGCAGAATGGATTTATGGTTCATTGATATTGCCATGTTTATACAAATCTAATTTAAAACGCTCAATAGTTATTTAGTTTGACCCTATTATAAGAACGATACTGGAAACGTAACGGTTTCCCTACTTTTCAATCCACTCCATCTTTTCCCATCAATAACGCTTAAACGCTGCAACCACACTTATCAGTATGCAATAGCGAAAAACTACAGCATTTAACCTTTTGTAAAAATATTGTACAGTAACCTTGCCGCCATTATATCTTTATCCACTAAAATACATTTCATGAGAAAACTCTTCTTTTTATTAGGATTATCGATAAGCATCGGAGCCTTATCACAAACAGCCAAGGACGATAGCTGGAAAAAGAACTACCGTGCTTTTGCCACAAAAATCAATGACCTAGTGCATACCAAACTGGATGCTAAGTTCGATTACAGCAATTCCTACCTTAATGGAAAGGCTTGGATTACCTTAAAACCACACTTCTACCCTACTGATTCTTTGCAGTTAGATGCAAAAGGTTTCAAAATCAACAAAGTTGAAATTGTTAAAACTGGCGGCAAGAACGGAACACTTAAATACAGTTATGACAGCTCTTTCCTGAACATTACGTTGGACAGGACTTATAAGGCATCTGAAACCTACACTGTATATATTGATTATGTAGCAATGCCCAATAACCTGAAAACCCAAGGAAGTGCTGCCATCAATGATGCAAAGGGTTTGTACTTCATTAATCCCAAAGGAGAGGAAAAGGACAAGCCTACGCAAATTTGGACACAGGGTGAGACAGAATCAACTTCTGCTTGGGTGCCCACTATTGACAAGCCCAACCAAAAAACAACGAATGAGTTCTACATGACTGTTCCTGCTAAGTATGTGACCCTATCTAACGGAAAGTTGATGAGCCAAATAAAAAATGCAGATGGGACAAGAACAGATTATTGGAAAATGGACCAGCCACACGCACCTTATCTGTTCTTTATGGGTGTTGGTGAATATGCTATTGTAAAAGATACTTATAAGGGCAAGGAAGTAAACTATTATGTGGAGAAAGAATATGAAAAAGTGGCCAAGAAAATTTTTGGCAACACACCTGAAATGATGAAATTCTTCTCTGAAAAGGTTACTGGCATTGAATATCCATGGGTTAAGTATTCACAGATTGTGGGCCGTGACTATGTAAGTGGGGCAATGGAAAACACTACTGCCACACTTCACCAAGAAAGTGCACAACAGGATGCTAGGGAGTTAATGGATGGCAATGGTTGGGAAGGCACTATCGCCCATGAACTGTTCCACCAATGGTTCGGTGACTATGTTACTGCTGAAAGCTGGAGCAACCTAACTGTGAACGAAAGTTTTGCCAACTACAGTGAGGTTTTATGGGATGAATACAAATATGGCAAGGATGCAGGTGATGCACATAACAATAGTGACATGGTAGGCTATATAGGCAGTGGAAGCTCTGCAAAGGACTTGGCCCGTTTTTACTACCGAGACAAGGAGGATATGTTTGATGCGGTAAGCTATAATAAGGGAGGAAGGATTCTGCACATGCTCCGCAATTATGTGGGCGATGATGCTTTCTTTAAATCACTCAACAAATACCTGACCGACAACAAGTTTGGCAATGGTTCTGCACACAAGTTACGCTTGGCTTTTGAGGCCGTTACCGGTAAGGACTTGAACTGGTACTGGAACCAATGGTACTTTGGTGCTGGGCATCCCAAATTAGACATCAGCTATTTCTATAACGAACAGGATAAGTTTGTTTCTGTATATGTGAAGCAAACACAATCTGGCGACAAGGTTTTCAAATTGCCTTTTACCATTGATGTGTATGTTGGCGGTAAGAAAGCACGTTACGATGTTTGGATGAACAACAAAGTGGACACTTTCAGTTTTGCAGCCAATGCAAAACCCGACTTGGTAAACGTGGATGCCAACAAGATTCTATTGACAGAAAAGAAAGATGCCAAAACGCTTGCTGAATATGCCTTTCAGTACAGGAATGCTGGCAATTATATGGACAGAAAAGAAGCCGTTGACTTTGCTTTCAAGAAAGCAAAAGATTCAGAAGCCATGGCTGTTTTAATTGCTGCCCTGAATGATAAATATAAAGACCTCCGCATTAAAGCCATTCAAGCTTTTACAACAAACACACCAGATGCGGCAACAATTGCCAAACTGGAAGCCATTGCCAAAACTGATGCAAACAGGGTTGTACGCGCAGAAGCGATTGATATTTTGGGTGGATTGAAAGAAGCCAAGTATAAGGACCTGTTCACTAAGGGAACTGCAGATTCTTCTTATTCCGTTGCTGGTGCATCATTGGAAGCATTGAGTGAGTTGGATGCGGCGGCAGCTTTTGACATTGCCAAGAAATTATCCAAAATGCCAGCGAAAGGAAGGCTGAATGAGGCTCTTACTACTGTGATGGTTAAATCTGGCGATCCAAGTGCTTATGATTTTGTTGCAGTTTCATTTGATAAGATGCCTTTGTCACAAGCCAAGTTTGGAGCACTAAAACCCTTGGCCGACTTACTTGAAACTGTAAAGGATCCTGCTAAATTCAAAGCAGGTATTGATATGATTGTGAAGTTCAGGGATGGCATACCAGAAGCCTACAGAGGACAGACAAGTCCTGCCATAAATGGCATGATAAAAGGTATTGCTGATAAAAAAGAAACTGCTGGCGAGAAGGAACTTGCCGATTATGCAAAATCCAAATTACCTTAATAGCATTTTATCCAAATAAAAAACGCTGATGGAAATCCATCAGCGTTTTTTATTGTCTTTTTCTAATAAACCCACTTTCCAATCTTTCACTAGCCACTCACTTTTCTTATGGCATTATAATTAGCGGGCTGCCGCCTGCTATTTCTACCAGTTCCAAATCAAATATCAAATCCTGACCAGCCAAAGGATGATTGGCATCCAGTACTACCACCTCATCTTTTACTTCAACTATCACGACAGGGAAATCCTGTCCTTGACCATTGCTCATATTAAGCTGCATGCCAATTTGGGGTTCCATATCCGCAGGAAATTGTGCTTTCGGAAATTCTACAATATTCTCTTGCTGCTTTGTTCCATAAGCCTCTTCAGCAGGAATATGGATGGTTTTCTTTTCGCCAACGGCCATGCCAGTAACGCCATCATCAAAACCCTTGATTACTTGGCCGCTGCCCAATTCAAATTCCAACGGTTCACGGCCAGCACTGCTGTCAAATGTGTTGCCATCAACCAGCTTACCATGATAATGGATTTTTACTTTGTCACCTGTTTTTGCTTGTTGCATTGTGTGATTTTTTGGTTGTAAATTTTTGGTTACTAGCGTTAGTATTCCATGGTGCCGACATTGACGTAGCATTCTTGTACTGAAGAATACATCAGCAAGCATCCCGAGCAATATCACCATTCAATAGAAATGTTTGTAATCCGCTGGCAAAATACAGCCTTACCCCCAACACCACAATTAATTTTATATATCTTCCACTCCTCAAAATAGCCAACATGAAAAAGCTTCTTTTCATTCTCCTGCTAATCAGTTGTTTTGCATCTGCTCAAAACAAGAAGGCTTCTCCAGAAATAATGCCAGCTGCATATCGTACCAATATCTATGTGCCGATGCTGAAAGGAAAAAGGGTAGCCATTTTTGCCAACCATACAGCTACCATTGGCAATGTGCATCTGGTAGATACGTTGTTGAAACTGGGCGTCAACATCACCATTGCCTTTGGACCGGAACATGGTTTTAGGGGAACGGCTGATGCCGGAGAGAAAGTAGGCAGCTATATTGACCCAACAACCAAAATCCCTGTGGTTTCATTGTATGGCAAGAAGCGTAAACCAAGCCCGGAGGATTTGAAAAATGTAGATGTGCTGCTATTTGATATCCAGGATGTGGGTACCCGTTTCTATACCTATATTTCGTCTTTACAAGAGTATATGGAAGCTGCTTTTGAAAACAGCAAACCGTTAATGATTCTGGACAGGCCCAATCCCAATGGTTTTTATGTAGATGGTCCAGTGCTGGATACTTTTTACAGAAGTTTTATTGGCATGAATCCCGTTCCAAGCGTTTATGGAATGACCATGGGCGAATATGCTTTTATGGTAGCTGGCGAACAATGGCTCTCCCCAAAAGCCAATGAAAAATACGCCTATTACAAAACAGCCCAAAATTCCAAGGATACTGCCTTCCATTTTCAATTGATTAAATGTGCCAACTACACCCATAATAGCAAATATGTATTGCCCATCAAACCATCACCCAATCTGCCGGACATGGGCAGTATTTATTGGTACGGCAGCAACTGCTTATTTGAAGGCACCATATTGAATGAGGGCCGCGGGACAGACCATCCTTTTTGCATATTTGGGCATCCATCACTGCCTAAAAATTTGTTTTCCTTTACACCAACTGCAAGGGAAGGGGCAAAAGAACCCAAGTTAAAAGACCAGTTATGCTATGGCTGGAATTTATTTGGAACAAATGAAGACATACTGAAACTGGTGGACAATAAAGTACAATTGAAATATTTATTGGAGGCTTATAAACTGTTTCCCGATAAAGAAAACTTCTTCTTGAAAGTAAAAACAGGTAACCCTGATTTGGCTTTCTTCAATAAGTTAGCGGGTAACAAGGAATTGATGCAGCAGATAAAAGACGGCAAATCAGAAGCTGAAATAAGGGCAAGCTGGCAGCCAAAGTTGCAGGCCTTCAAAGCAATCAGGAAGAAGTATTTAATGTATGAGGACTTTGAGTAGGAATTGCGAAATGTAGCATTTACAATTACGGATTGGCGAATTTTCAAATTCGCCAATCCGTAAAATATTATTTTCACCTATTTAGCTAGGTAACTAAAACAGTTCTTCGCAATTTCAGTAATACTGTTCCAATCACCACTGTCCAATGCTTCTTTCTTAAAGAGTTGGCTGCCCATTCCCACAGCAGTTACGCCAGCACCAAACCATCCTGCAAGATTGTCCTTGGTTGGTTCAACACCACCAGTAACCATCAGTTTCTGTTTGGGGAAAACAGCTTTCACACCTTTCACAAATTTGGTTCCCACCACATCGCCAGGGAATATTTTTACTACTTCGCAACCTGCAGTGGCAGCATCATAAATTTCCTTTACTGTCATGCAGCCCGGCATGTAAGGAACCTTGCTTTGGTAGCAAACATCAAATACTTCTGCAGTGTAGCATGGGGAAACCACAAAACTTGCACCAGCTTCTATAAATGCTGTTGCATCAGCCGCTTTCAACACCGTTCCAACACCTAATGTATAGCCAGGATAATCCTTTAGGCTTGCTGCCAATACTTTAAAAGTATCCAAAGCATTTGCCCCCCTATTGGTGAATTCAAATACACGGATGCCCCCTTTGTAGCAGGCATCAAAAACATTCTTGCAGATTTCCAAATCTGCATTATAAAAAACAGGGACTACTGGATAGTCCACTAACTGCTGTATGGTTTGCTCTTGTGACATGTTGCTTGTTTGCTTTGGTTATTTAAGGGGCTAAAAATACAGCCTAAAGCAACATTAAAAAAGCGGGGTTCAAAATGTTGGAAGATTTCTACGCAAACGAATCCGTATTCATGAACGCTTTACTTTGAGAATAGCCTTTTGGATATTTAGGTTGTTAGCGGACATTTGACGTTTAAAACATCAATAAATATTGCAAAATTATTCGGTAGTGACTCAGTTTGAATTATTGTCAGGCTGAGCTTGTCGAAACCGAATTAGGATTACAATACAAATCGCCTTCGACTGGGCTCTGGCTGACATCCCGATTTTTCAAACTGAGTCACTACCAATTATTCCAGTTTAAAATGAACAGCATTAAAACAACTTCAATAAATGCCTAAATAACAAGGACCGTTTAATAAACGGTCCTTGTTGAATTTCATCTCTACACTGAAAAACTTATTTAGGCATGCTCAATGCCATGGATGGGTTCGAACGGAAGAACAGCTTATCCTTTCTTGCCCCATTTGTATTGTCTATCTGGTAAACCATGAACTGCAGAACAATTTTTTTGCCTTTTGTATCCGGCACAAAATCGCTTGGCATAAACAGTTCAAAGTTATCCTTTGCAGATGTGTTGTAAGACATGGTCGTGTTCGGGAAAAGCTTTAATGGCTGGTAGGTACCAGCATAGCCAAATATATTGTAGTCCTTCTCTGATTTTGCAGGTAATGCATCTCCCCCATCCTCATACACAATTGCCAAACAAAGCACAGTACCCAATTTGGAATTGGTTGCCAATGTAAAAGATGGTTTTACTACAAAACCTTTACGCAGTGCATCATACTTAACATCCAACTTATTAAAACTGGAAACAGTTACCCTTGGAACATCCAAACTTGAAACAGTAAGGTTTTTAGGGTACAGCTCCCCAATTAAGCTTTTGTCACCTTCAGATAAAGAGGTAGATGCTTTTAAGGAATAGCCATTGGTTGTTTGCCATGGTTCCACATCATAGTGCATAATTGATTTTGGGTCATAAGTAGTGCCATTGGTATAGAACCTGTCAGCTACATCAAAAACGTTGAAATCTACCATACGCTTGTCCCAATTCTGTGTTTTCTTGTAGTACGCATACACTGAATCGGATTTGTTCCAACTGATGGCACCTGTATAGCTCTGTTCATGCATCAATCCAATGCTGTGGCCAAATTCATGCACAACTGTCCTGTACAAGGTTTTCTCATCCCAATGGTTGGGGTTCGTTCCCATTTCGTTTCTTACCCATTGAATTCTCTGTGCCATGGTAGCATTATTCCAGTTCATGCCCCGCTGCACGATGCTTTTTGCATAATAGGCGATATCGGCCAAGTACAAGGTATCAAAATTCATCGTCTGCATATTCTGCGGAATGCTGTTGCACTCTGTACCCACTGCAGAATTATGTCCATATCCTGCACCTAACTGAATACGGATATTGGTATTGGCAGCGGCATCATCAACAAACTTGAAAGTGATATTTGCATACTTGCTCCATTCGTTTGCCATCTCCATTACCCTTTTCCTAAGTCCTAGGCCACCACCCGGCATAAACTTCACAAGAATGGTCTGCCCATTGTTCCACATACTGTAATTGCTTGCCACACCCCTGCCATTGCTTGTGTCCAATGCTTTGGGCGTAATGGCTTCGCCTAAAACAGTGGTACATGTTGGTTTGTTCAACAAGGTTTTTTGTGCCTGTACCAACGTTGCTCCAAGAAATATGGATGAGAGGACAAGAACTGCTTTTTTCATGTAGTTTGTTTTAAAGTTTAGTTTCAATGCGGCTTAAAATTCTTTATTGAGCAATATAGAGATAAATTCAATAAAACATCCTTTGGCAAAGACGATTATGTTTGAGAAAATTTTTCAACCAATGACTGTTCTTTATTTTTAAAATTTACAACGGGATGGTATAAGTCAACTGCATTTGAGGCACAGCTTTCATATTTACTGCTGTAAAGGAATTGTTCATTTGAGGCACCATGGTGCTAATGGACTTCAATTTGATTCTTGCTTGCCTATTCAGCTTATCGGCCTTGCGGAAAAAAATGACACCGCCAACTATACCTACCCCAACGCCTGCTAAAGTTGCAATAGCCCCAGTAAGCATCCTTTTCCCATCCTTGTCATAATTACCATTATATCCATTATTCCTGCTATTGCTAAGCATATCACCAGACAGTCCATCAATCATAAGAACAATACCATACACAGTAACCATACCCCCAACACTTACCGAAGCAATTCCAAGTGCCCTGGCACCACCAGCCCTTGCCTTTAAGTGTTTGGCTTCTGATCGCACGGCTTCCTTTGAAGCTTCATCAATTTTTTCTTGGCTGAAACATACGAATGCTAAGAGAACAATCAAAAGGGTTAAAACAGGTTTCTTCATCAGAGTTTTTGTAAAAATGCAAACATGAATAAAATACATGTTTGCAGATAGTTATAAATCAGGAATAATCGCTCCTAAGAATAACAAAATGGGTTTATTGGAGGCGTATAACAAGCAATCCTTACAAGGGAATGGTATAAGTTAACTGCATTTGAGGAATAGCTTTCATGTTTACTACTGTATAGGAACTGTTCATTTGGGGCATCATGGTTGTCGTGGACCTTAATTTAATCCTTGCTTTCCTCCTAAGGTCTTTGGCTCTGTTAAAAAAACATACACCACCTACCACACATACACCAACTCCTACTGCAGTAACAAGACCTCCCCACAATACCTTATTTGCATTGGCATCCTCGTTTGGTGCTTCATCCCTCAACATATCCCCATAAGCAGCATCCATAATAAGGTAAACACCGGCTGCAGTAACCAAAGCACCCGAGCCTACCATAATAACTCCTCCCATGCTGGCTTTACGGGCTTTTGCTTTCAAAGCTTCGGCTTCTGCTTGTTTAGTTGCTTGTGCAGCGTCTTCTGCCTTCCTTTTTTGACTAAAAGCTACAAGAATTGTTAGGGTAGTTAATAGGGTTAAAAACAATTTTTTCATTGGGTTTAATTTTTTGTGAAGGTAAGACTAGGGATAATATACACCTTATAGGTCTGATAATTCACTCAAAATCAGAAAATTGACGCAAACCAAATTGCCAATTAAAAGCTCATTGAGCCAATATCGCTATCAGCAGATTACCATCAAAAACCTAACTCGATGTGAATCAATCGGCATTCAAAAAAAATGGCACACAAAAAAATGGCACGTTTTAAAATGTGCCAAAAAAAAGTGTGCCATTTTTTTTGACGCTTACAGTTCTAAAATGAAAAAGCCACTTGCTTCCTTACGGTAACAAGTGGCTTAGCTGAACAATAGTGAATATGCTCTATAAAGGAATAGTGTATGTTAATTGCATTTGGGGTATGGTCCTCATATTTACTGCTGTATAGGACTTGTTCATTTGAGGCATCATAATAGACGTGGATCTTAATTTGATCCTTGCTTCCTTACGTAGTTTACGGGCCTTATTGAAAAATAGCACACCACCCACTACACCTACGCCAACACCAACCACGGCAGTGGCTGCACCTAAAAGTATCCTGCTGCCATTAACTTGATAATCTGAATAGCCATAATAATCTTCTTCATAATCGCCAACAAGACCATCAATCATCAAAACAACGCCTGTAAGGGTAAGGAGTCCACCAGCACTTACTGAAACAACGCCAAGTGTACTGGCTCCACGAGCCCTTGCTTTTAGGCTGTTAGCCTCTTCTTGCCTAGCTGCTTGAGCGGCAGCTTCGTTTGTCTTCTTTTGACTGAAACACATAAAAGTGGTAAGAACAATGAACAGGGTTAAAAACAATTTCTTCATTAGGTGTAATTTTTTGTGAAGATAGGAAGTTCGTGTTTTATTTGTGAACTCTAACGTTTTATCATGCATCAGGCATGGTGTGTATGACAATCAAAGCGAAAAGAAAAGCCACTTGTTCCAGCGTTGACAAGTGGCTTTAAATTGATAAAATGTCAATACAGACTTAGGCCTTACAAAGGAATTGTATAAGTTAACTGCAATTGGGGGATTGCCTTCATATTTACTGCAGTATAGGAATTGTTCATTTTAGGCATCATGATGGAAGTGGACCTTAGTTTAATCCTCGCTTCCCTTTTTAATTTACGGGCCTTGTTGAAAAAGATGGTGCCGCCAACTACAGCTACTCCCACACCAACAAGTGTAACCACACCACCTAGCAATACCCTATTTCCATCAACTTCCCAGTCAACTTGGTCAGCATTGCTTTTAAATAAATCGCCATAAAGGCCATCCAGCATGATATAAATACCTGTAAGTGCGGTGGCACCACCAACAGATACCGACACGATGCCAAGTGTATTGGCTCCACGGGCTTGTGACTTTAAGCTTTCAGCTTCCGCTTTTCTGGCAGCTTGCGAGGCATCGGTAGTCTTTTTTTGACTGAAACACATAAGGGTTGTGAGGACAACGAAAAGGGTTAAAAACAATTTCTTCATTTGGGTTTAATTTTTTGTGAAGATAGGAATGCAGTTATAATAAAATACATGCTTAAATAAATATCTTCCTTTTGCTCAATAAAGGGCATACAAATTATTGAATGAATTCCTAAAAAAGCAAGAAATGCAGGTACCAATGCACCTTCCTAGCTTTACGCAATCGTATCCGTAATTTCCTAAAATAAACTGGTGTAAATAATGGTTTCCCTATAATTTTGCCATCCTTGCCTGCTTGCTTATTTACTGCTTAAAATTTTTATTTTTAAATCAAACACAATTTTCAAGATGTCAAAAAAAGTTGTAACACTTGGCGAAATCATGTTGCGTTTATCAACCCCTGATTTCAAACGTTTTGTACAAGCCGATACCTTCGATATTACTTATGGTGGTGGCGAAGCAAACGTTTCAGCAGCATTATGTAATTATGGCTTGAACGGAACATTCGTTTCAAAGGTTCCAAACAACCCTATTGGCCAGTCAGCCATCAACCACCTTCGCCGTTATGGTGTGGATACGCAGTTTGTTGCCCGTGGTGGTGACCGTTTGGGTATCTACTTTTTGGAAACAGGTGCTTCCATGCGTGCATCTCAAGTAGTGTATGACAGGGCTGGGGCTTCCATTGCAGACGTGGATGCAAGTGAATTTGACTGGGACAAAATATTTGATGGTGCCGATTGGTTCCATACCACAGGTATCACTCCAGCGTTGAGCGATAAGGCTGCTGCCCTTACTTTGGCTGCTTTGAAAGCTGCTAAAGCCAAAGGGATCACCACAAGTATAGATTTGAACTTCCGCAAGAAATTATGGACAAAGGAAAAAGCCCGTGAAGTAATGACCGGTCTTTGTGAATTTGTGGATGTATGTATCGGTAACGAAGAAGATGCTGATTTGTGCTTGGGCTTCAAGGCTGCCAACACGGATGTTACCAAAGGCGAGTTGAATCTTGATGGCTTCAAAGACATCTTTGGACAAATGAAAGCCAAATTCGGATTCAAATTCATCGCTTCTTCTTTGCGTGAAAGCCACAGTGCTTCTGACAATGGATGGAGTGCTTTGGTTTATGATGGCACGGATTTTTACCACACCAAGGAATACAATGTCCGTATTGTTGACCGTGTTGGTAGTGGTGACAGCTTTGCAAGTGGTTTGATTTACGGATTGGTAACAGGTATGCCAATGGCCGATGCTGCTGAGTTTGGTGTGGCAGCTTCTGCATTGAAGCACACCATTCCAGGTGATTTGAACCATGCTACTTTAACTGAGGTTAAGGAACTGGTTAAAGGTGATGGCAGCGGACGTGTTCAGCGTTAATTTCTGATTTCTTATTTGAGATTTATGATATAAAAATCCGCCTGCTATTTAAGTATGGCGGATTTTTTCTTTTGGTGACTAGCAGAAGAACAAATATTGAACAATAAGGGCGACACTCCATTCAAGTACATAACTTTATTCAGCCTTATCAAAGCGTAGATTATTTTTCTACTCCACCAATTAACTAATTAACCAATTAACCAATTAACAATGATCATCGACCATTTAGACAATATAGGCAAATATGCAAGCCTACACCCTTTGTTTGCACAAGCTATTGAATACATCAAAGCCCAAGATTTAGCCAATGCAGAGATTGGCAAATTCGATATTGCCGAAGGCTTGAAAGCCATTTATTCAGACAAGAAAGGGGTTACCGCAGCAGAATCTGATGCAAAATTTGAATGCCATGACAAACATATTGACATCCAAGTCTGCATTCGTGGCAAGGAAACCATTGGATGGAAACCACGCAACACTTGCAAGGAACAAAAAGGTGAATACAATCCTGAAAAGGATGTGGTATTTTATGCAGATGCACCAGATATGTACTTCCAATTAACGGATAACCAATTTGGTATTTTCTACCCTGAAGATGTACATTCCCCCATGATTAATGTGGATGATAAGGAAATAAAGAAACTGGTGATTAAGGTGAGAATCTAAATTCGCAACTTTATATTTCTACACTGAAACTCAATAAAAGGAAAAGGCTTCAACAATGTTGAAGCCTTTTCCTTTTATTGTAAACGTTTGTTGCTTATTTCAACTTCAATACCACTCTCCTGTTTTGTGCTTTTCCTGCTGCTGTTGCATTATCAGCTACTGGTTGGCTACTGCCTAAACCTGTTGCAGTAATCCTAGTTGCAGCAATGCCTTTCTTCTCAATGTACTTCTTCACAGCATTGGCACGGGCTTGGGACAATGCAATGTTTGCTTTTTCAGAACCTGTATTATCTGTATGGCCTTCTACTTCCAAACTAATACTTGCATCGGCGGTCAATTCCTTGGCAACTGCGTCTAAAGCTGCATTGGATGATTTCTTCAAAATGGCACTGCCTGTTTCAAATAGGATTTCCTTTGCTACAGCGTCCACTTTCTTTTGTGTTTCCACTTTTTTGTCAGGGCAACCGTCATTAGCAATTGTACCTGGAACAGTTGGGCATTTGTCATAATCATCATTCAAGCCATCGCCATCTGTATCCGGTACAGGGCAGCCTTCATACTTGGCAGTACCGGGTTTGGTAGGGCATTTATCCTTTGCATCTTCAATACCGTCACCATCTGTATCTGGGCATCCACCGAAGATTTTCACACCAGCTACATCTGGGCATTTATCTTCTGCATCCGTAACACCGTCACCATCCTTGTCTGGGCATCCTCCCAAAGACCTGATACCAGCAATATTGGGGCATTTGTCTTCCTTATCAGGAACACCATCACCATCAGTATCTTTTGGCGGAACAGGTTTTGGCGTTTCTACAACAATAGGTGCTGGAGGAACTGGTTTTGCTTTAGGTATGCTCTTGATATTTGACAAATCAAAAGCAAGGCTAGTGTACCAATAGCCACCATTAAAGCCAAACTGAGTAGCGTTACGGCTATAGATAAAACGACCATCGCCTGTATTGGCATAATTAACCAATTTGTCAGGATAAACATCACCAATATTATTTGCACCAACAGTTAGGTTGGCAAAATAGAATAGACGGTAGGAAAGGCTCATATCAGTAACATACTTAGGAGAGAAAAACTCATCCAATGCAGGATTTGATGCATCCCTAGTAGCCACTTTGCCGAAACGCGTTATTTTAATATTACCAGTGATTTTACCTTCACGATGTGTGAAACCCAATGAAACTTTGTCCCTTGGTTGTGCTTCTTCATACCTGCCCTTTTCATCACGGCCAAACAAACGGGCCTGCAATGTTGGGTTAGTAATAGTGCTTACATGTGGGTCACCATCAATTTCTGTCTTGTTGAAGTTAGCAGCTAATGTAATGGTAAGTAATCCTTTACCTACTTTATCAGTATAAGATGAAACCACATCAATTCCCTTGGTTTTTGTGTCCACTGCATTTGCAAACAGTACAACAGAACTTACATCACTCAATGATGGGTAAGCATTCAAGATTGTATTAACAGCAGCAGACTCGGCAGCACCGTACCTACGTAATGATGAGCTCAAAACAATCCTGTCCTTGATATTAATCATATAACCATCAACAGTAATAGTCAGTTTATTGTTCAGCAATTTGCTTGTAAGACCAACACTGTAATTCATGGATTTTTCAGCCTTTAACTTAGGAATACCAAAGGCTTTGGCAACTTCGCTCTCATTGCGGAATGTACCTTGTTGAACTGGTACCAATGTAGTACCTGATGAAATAAAGGTGGTGCTTATTGCACTGAAGTTAGCTTGCTGCAATGAAGGTGCGCGGAAACCATTGCTCACTGTTCCCCTGAAAGTTAAGGCATCTGCAACCTTGTACCTAACAGATAGTTTACCAGCCAAGCTAGCATCACTGAATTTCAAATCGCTATTGTTTTCGTATCTCACCGCTGCATTGAACATAAACTTATCGTTTACATCGCTTTCAACATCTACATAACCTGCACGGATATACCTGTTTTTGTTTATTGCATTGCTTGGTTGGAAACCTGGGAATACCTGTGCACCAGCAGCACGGGTATTACTGGCATCGTAATTTTTCCAGCTAGATTCTTCCCCTGCTACAATCTGATAATTTTCAAGTCTATGCTCCAAACCTACAGCTACGTTAAATGTGTTCAGGTTCAGGCTTTTGCCAAAATCCTTTGTCAAATTTAAAGTGGATGTGTTTTGACCATATTTCAACTTTCCAGCATTAAATTCTGTTTGTGCATTCACACCATTTGTATATTGTGATGCATTGTTTGAATTGGCTACTTGGAAACCAAAAGAGTTGGCTCCGTAAGCATTGGACAAAGTCCACTTCCAATCATTTTTCAATCTACCATCCAACGCAAAATTGATGTTGCCATCATAGATTGTTGATTTTATTTGGGGAAGGAACCCATCAGGATAGAGGGCTGCAATTACTTGTGATGTTTGGTAAGGGTAGCGGTAGAAACCAGCAGCATCGCCATCCCTACGGCCTGTTCCACCAGAAGCACTAAAAGTAATCTTGTCACTTAACGGTGCACTCATATTGAACATCCAAGTATAATTGTCTGACTGTGAGTTACCAACAAGCATATTGTTGTCACGGCTAAAGCCACGTTGACTAATCAAGAGGTTGTCCTGTGCTATAATTGCATTCCTGACTGGACCAGCAGCATAGTTTGCATAGTTATAATACACACCAGCAGAATAGGAACCATCTGGACGAAGGCCATAAGTACCAACTCTATTTGTAGCATCCCTTAACCTTACATCAACACCAATATCAAAAAAGCCACCTTTCTTTCCTAGAGCTGTACCCAAACTTCCGCTTGCCATGATTGTTTTTCCATCACCAGCGTACTGTTTGCCATAATGGAAGTTCAAGCCAGCTTTTTTTAGGTCTTTTTTCAATACGATATTAATTACACCAGCAATGGCATCAGAACCATATTGAGAAGCCGCACCATCCCTTAAAACCTCTATCTTTTCTATCATTGAAGTAGGTATAGTATTCAAATCCGTACCAACGCTTCCACGGCCAATTGTACCGTTCACGTTCAATAAAGCTGTATTGTACCTACGTTGTCCGTTTACCAATACCAATACTTGGTCTGGTCCCAAACCACGCAAGGTAGCTGGGTCTATATGGTCAGTTCCATCAGAAACAGTTTGACGGGATGAATTAAACGAAGGAGCCAAAAAATTCAGCATTTGCGTTGGTTCCACTTGACCGGTCAATGCCAAATCTTTAGCAGAAAAAACATCTATGGGAGCCACTGTTTGTGTATTTGAACGTGGCACGGTAGAACGTGTACCAACAACGGTAACTTTCTGCATTGCCTCGTCCTTAGTCAGTTCCACATCCAAGTTAAATACTTGGCCTGCAGTAACTGTAACAGTAACAGTTTTCTTTTGGTGACCAACATAACTTACTACTACAGTATAAGAACCCGGTTTTACTTTCAGTTCAAAAGAGCCGGTAGTGTTGGTATGTGTTCCGACACCCTTACCGTCAAGCACCACTGAGGCACCTTCCAATGTTTCTTTTGAATTTTTAACCGAACCCTTGATGGTGGCCATTTGTGCCATTGCAGCTTGAGCAAACAGGATAGAAAGTACAAGCAATCCCAGCAAGCGGAGCTTTGCAGCAAATTTTCTCATAATCAGTTGATTTTATTTAGAGATTGAAAACAAGTTTAACAAACCTGTTACAGGCATGTTAAACTATTAGCAATATTACATAAGCAAGTGCATAAACTAAAAGAAAAGATAATGCTGGGCAAAATAATTTAGGTTCTTCCAATTATCCACATACTGATATTTTAGTTCGTATATTCCCATTATCAAAACCAAGTTTGATTAAAGGTGCGTTGAGGGTTGGCCAATAGCTGTTAAGCCATATTGAACGCTTGAAATATTGCTTGAAAAAAAAATAAATCCATGCTAAAAAGGAATATTGCTGCTATAATTATTAACAGCATCAGTTTATCTACTTTATCGGCCCAACAAAGAACTACTTGGGTTGGGGCCAAGAAAACGGTTAACGCATATCATTATGTCCAAACAAAATCTGCTGTTTACAAAAATGGAGCTGTTTCGTCTGCACATCCATTGGCAAGCAAGGTGGGTGCAGAAATCATGAAACATGGTGGCAATGCTTTTGATGCCGCTATTGCCGTTCAATTAACATTGGCCGTTGTTTACCCTGGTGCTGGTAATATTGGTGGCGGTGGTTTTTTGGTTGGAAGAAAGAAAACAGGGGAACTGATTGGCATTGACTATAGGGAAACAGCACCTGTAAATGCAAAAAGGGACATGTACCTTGACAAGGATGGCAATGCACAAACAAGCATCTCTCAAAATGGGCATTTAGCTGCTGGTGTCCCCGGAACGGTTGCTGGATTGTTTGAAACAATGAAATATGCAAAGCTTCCTTTTAAGCAATTGGTTCAACCAGCAATTGATTTAGCAGAATATGGATTTGTCATTACTGAACGTGAAGCCAGCAACCTTAATGTCAACCAAGATGCTTTTATTAAGTACAATACTTCCACGCCTGTTTTTGTGAAGGTGAACAAATGGAAGTCTGGTGACACTTTGTTCCAAAAACAATTGGCTGCTACGCTGAGACGCATTCGTGACAATGGCCTTAAAGGTTTCTATGAAGGGGAGACAGCAAGGATGATTGTAGATGAAATGAAAAGAGGGAATGGAATCATTTCCTTGGCTGATTTAAAAAACTATAAAGCAAAAACAAGAATACCTGTCCAGTTCAACTATAAGGATTGCAAGATTGTTGGCTTTCCACCACCAAGCAGCGGGGGCATTATTTTGTTGCAAGTAATGAAGATGGTGTCGAAATATCCGATGGCTACCTATGGTTTCCAGAAGCAACAAAGCACTCAACTAATGATTGAGGCAGAACGCAGGGCTTTTGCTGATAGAGCAGAACATTTAGGTGACCCTGACTTTTGGAAAGTGCCTTTAAAAACCTTGAGTAGTGATACATATATAGCTAACAGAATGAAAGACTATGACCCCAACAAAGCGTCGAAAAGTAGCAATATAAAAGCTGGGGAAATAAAAGAGAGTGAAGAGACAACCCACTTAAGCATCTGCGATGGTGAAGGGAATATGGTAAGCGTCACCACCACGTTGAATGGCAGTTATGGCAGTAAAACCGTAGTAGCTGGTGCAGGCTTTTTGTTGAACAATGAAATGGATGATTTTAGCATAAAGCCCGGTGTGGCCAATATGTACGGTGCAGTTGGTGGAACTGCCAATGCCATTGAACCGGGCAAGCGGATGTTGAGCAGCATGTGTCCTGTGGTAGTGCTAAAAAAAAATAAGCCCTACATTGTTGCAGGCACACCCGGTGGCACTACCATACCTACTTCTGTATTCCAAACATTGATGAACCTATTGGAGTTCAATATGAGTGTGGACGATGCAGTGAACAAACCAAAATTCCACCACCAGCACCTACCTGATGAAGTGTACGTGGAGAATGGTTTTCCCTTAGACACGAGGAAACAGCTTGAACTCATGGGGTATAAAATTGTTGAACGCTCATCTATTGGCAGAACAGAAGTGATACGCATCAATGCCAAAGGAGGTATTGAAGTAGCAGCAGATAGAAGGGGGGATGATAGTGTGGCAGGGTATTAGGAGATCGCTGATTTGTAGTCAAAGTATTATTGAACTTTTAATTGCAACTTAAAGCCCATTATTTACAAAAGAAAAGCAGGGGTTTTATTTAACTGAATTAATACAACAAGACAAAATAATATTCTATGCAAGAAGGATTTTTAAAAGATACCATCAAACGTTTCAAGTACTATAAGGAATTGGGCGATAAAACTTTTGAGCAGTTAGAAGAGAAGGATTTTTTCTTCCAACCAAATGAAGCCAGCAATAGTATTGCCATTATCATACAGCATTTGCATGGAAACATGCTTAGTCGTTGGACCAATTTCCTAACAGAAGATGGCGAAAAGGAATGGCGTAAGCGTGATGCAGAATTTGAGCCCATGCAATGCAGTAAGCAGGAACTGATTGCCTTTTGGAATGATGGATGGAAGTGTGTGCTGGATACGTTACAAAGCTTGCAGTCAGCAGATTTGGAGAAAACTATTTACATAAGGACAGAGCCTTTAAAAGTATATGATGCTATACTGAGACAGTTGGCACACTACCCATACCATGTTGGCCAAATTGTGTACATAGGACGAATGATTAAAGACAATGGCTGGCAAAGTTTGAGTGTTCCAAAAGGCGGTACTGCTGCTTTTAATGAACACATGAAGGAAAAGAACAAGTGATTTTCAGTAAAAGATTGTTTGCATGGTCAGCCCCCAACAGGCAGGTCATGACAAACCCGTTATTTTGTGCCGATAAATTATGTTTCAATTATCCAACTCGCCAAGTAGGACAGCCCTTATAAATGGAAAAGAATTTTTGTTCTTTTCTGGTTACGGTTATTTGGGCATCCAATATGAGCCAGCATTCATTGCCCTTGTTGAAGAAGGCATCAAGAAATATGGCTGGCTGTTTCCTTCGTCAAGAATTTCCAATACGCAATTGTCCATTTTTGACGAGATGGAAGTATTGCTTTCGCTTATTACCCATACAACGTCCTCTGTTTGTTTTGCATCAGGTTTTGGAGCAGGAACAGTTGCTTCATCATTATTCAAAGGTCATCCCATTACCGTTTGCCCAGAATCTCATCCTGCAGTGAACAAGTTGCATCAAGCAGCTTTGAGTTTTGATAAATGGGCAGAAAAAACATTGCATATCATTCATGAAAACAAGTTTGACAAAACACCTGTGTTAATTGCTGATGCAGTGAATCCATTAACGGGAGAAGTGAACGATTTTGATTTCCTGAAATACATAGAGAAACCATTGGTGGTTATTGTGGATGATTCACATGGTATTGGTTTATTGGGCAAAAATGGCGAAGGCATTATGGGATTGCTTCCCCAAAAAGAAAACTTGGAATACATCATCACTTATTCACTTTCAAAAGCAATGGGCATTAATGGGGGAGCTATTAGCTGTACCAACAAATCAACTGTTGATGCCATAAAAAAACTGCCTGAATTTACAGCAAGTACATCCCTGTCGCCTGCATTGGCCCATGCTTTTATCAATGGCCAAAAAACTTATGCTGCTCAACGGATAAAACTGACCAACAATATTTCTTTCCTAAGAAGCGAACTATTGGATAACACCTACATCCACAACGATGAACGGTTGCCGATTTTTATCCTGCCCCCCTATTTGGATGAAGCCCATTTTGCTGGTTCGGAGATAATCATTTCTTCTTTTGCCTACCCTGTTTCCACAGGCAAAAAAGTAAATAGGGTAATAGTTAATGCTTTGCATACTGAAAATGATTTGCAGCAATTGGCCAAAACAATCCAGCAAAAAAACCTGCCTTATTTTAGTTAACGCAATTTGCCGCTTAAGCCAAGGCTTCGGTCTCCTAAACTTTTATTCCTTTTAGAAAATGCGACAATTTTTTTTGCGACATTTTAAAATGTCGCATTTTTTTATGTCGCAAATTTTTCAATCGTCCTGTCTGTTATAGATTGGCAATGAATTATGGGAGGACAAAGAAGTTTGCTATTGATTCTGTTTTTATAGCCATGTTGAACCTAAAGGATAAAAGTTTAATTAATTTAACCAGCTTGTACCTTTTTCGCTTCTTCTTCGCCCTTTCTTCGCCCTTTGTTCGCCCTTTGTTCGGGTCGGCTTCGGGTGCACCCGAACGTGAAGCGAAGAAGACCCGAACAAGGAGCGAACAAAAGGTACCAATTGTTCCAATTATGCCATTGAAAGAAGAGCAACTTCCGTTAATTACTGTGCTATTTATGCAAAACCATTTATAACAACATCATAGAAAAACAGACCAAATGCAACACATAGTGTTAAGTTTGGTACTGAATTTGCCTTTAGGGCATGATTCGTCTATTTTTACCATTCAAAGAAACTTTCCTGAAGACCTTTTTTAAAATATCAACCCGTTACATTATCATATTTGCTGCATTGCTTATTGCAGCAATCTTACTTTTAAAAACAGGCTTGCTCAGTCTTTCCCTACCATTTGTAATCGGATTTGTTGCCATTGCCTTGATAGCATTTTTTACAGATAGGAGCAAATGGATAAGGAGAACCGTTTTTGGTTTGCTAGGTCTTTTACTACTCATTATTGTTGCCCTGCAAACAGAACCTGTGCAAAATTGGCTGGTTCATATGGCTAGCAATAAACTTTCCAAGGAACTGGGAACGGAAGTGAGCATCAAGCATGTAAGTTTTGGATTTTTCAACAGGGCAAATTTGGAAGGCACGCTGATAAGGGACAAGCAGAAGGATACATTGCTTTATGCCGGTCAATTGAAACTTAGAATAACGGATTGGTTCTTTGCAAAAGACAATATAGAACTTAAATTCATTGGCCTTGAAGATGCCAATATAAAAATGTACAGAAGGGATTCCATTTGGAACTATGGGTTCCTTGCAGACTATTTTGCTTCTCCTGGCCCGAAAAAAGAAAAGAAAAACAATATTGAATTGAGCCTGAAAAAGGTGGACATGAAAAATGTCCATTTCATTCAGGCTGATTACTGGAGGGGCGAAACCATGGAAGGAAGCTTCGGCAGCCTTATATTGAATGCGGACAATATCAACTTCAACAAAAATATTTTTGTATTAAGTGATGTAACCATTGACAAGCCTTATTTCAGCATCAGTGAATATGATGGGCTGAGACCCCCACAAGCCAAAAAAATTGTTATTGATACTGGCCTGCAACTGAACTCGGGCAGGATGGTTGTACAGGTAGCAAACCTAAAAATGACGAATGGCAATTTCGTTTGTAATACTACCAACAGAAAAGCGGACAATTATTTTGATGGTGGCCATTTGAACTTCTCAAAAATCAATGCCAGCTTCACGAACCTCACCATGAACAATGATACATTAAGGGCAGATATGGACCTTAACTGTAGGGAAAGGAGCGGTCTTGAAGTGAAGAAGTTTAAAGCGAAATTCAGGGTAACCCCTCAGATTATGGAGTTTGCCAAACTTGATTTGCAAACAAATAAAAGCAGGCTTGGCAATTACTATGCAATGAAATTTCAGCATTTCAATAATGACTTTGCAGCGTATGTAACCAATGTGGTAATGGAAGCAAAGTTCGTGAATGGCAAAGTACATACAGATGATATTGCCTTCTTTGCTCCAGAACTGAAAACATGGAAGAAGGAAATTGATCTTGCCGGCAATTTTTCAGGAACAGTAGCAGATTTTTCAGTTAATAATTTATTGGGGAAAACAGGCGGCTCCTACATAAGTGGCAATTTGGCAATGAAAGGATTGCCAGATATTGATAAAACAAAGATTATTTTAACGAATGGAACTATCAGAACAAACTTCTCGGAGTTAAGTAGCATTATTCCCGAAATAAAGGATATACATAATCCTAACCTTACAGCACTGGGCAACCTCACTTTTAGGGGGAATTATAATGGCTTGATTAACGATTTCAAGACAAAGGGAAATATAAGTACCAGCCTAGGCAACATGTATGTGGACCTTGATATGAAGTTCCCTAAAAAAGCAGAGCCATCCTATAATGGCATACTCAATACGGAGCGTTTCAATTTGGGCAAGTTCATTAATGAAAGCAGTATTGGTATGTTTGCTTTCAATGGTAAGGTTTCGGGCAGCAGTTTTGCTTTGGACAAATTGAAAATGAGTCTAGATGGGAACATCAAGGAATTTGAATTCAATAACTATGCATACAAGAACATTGTTGCGAAAGGCACCATCCAGAAAAAATACTTTACTGGTGAACTGAATGTTAGCGATGAGAACCTTGATTTTACCAGTACCGTAGAAATTGATTTATCAAAAGAGCAGCCACGCATCAATATGTTGGGTGACTTTGTAAAGTCAAACTTTAAAAAACTGAATATTACAAAGGACAACCTGCAATTAACAGGTGCATTGGATGTGAACTTTACAGGCACCAATATCGATAACTTTTCAGGGGAAGCCAAACTACTAAATGCCAATATAAAAAATGATGATGTTGACATCAAGTTCGATTCATTAAACCTTGTATCGGGTTACATAAATAATATCAAGTACTTACGCTTGGCCACAAATGACTTCTCTGCTAATATTTATGGTGAATTCAGCATTCTCGATTTGCCCAAGAGCTTTCAAAGCTTCCTGCACAGGTATTACCCAGCTTATATCAATGAACCTTCTTCCATTCCCAAAAACCAGCAGTTCACTGTGGGTTTGACCACTGGCTTCATTGATCCTTACCTGAAGCTAATTGATAAAAAACTTTCAGGATTGAACGATGCAAAAATTGGAGGCGTTGTTGATACCAAAAACAATCTCTTTAATCTTTCATTGCAACTGCCCTACCTGAAATATGATAATTACAGTTTTACTGGAGTAAACGTTACGGGAAAAGGAAACCTTGATTCATTGGTACTGAACAGTGAAATAGCAAGCATCCAGTTAAGTGACAGTATCTACTTACCCACTACAAAATTGAATATTGTTTCTTCTAATGACCACTCTGTGGTTTCCATCAACACAAAGGCGAACAATACATTGAACGATGCAGACTTGTTTGCAGATATTTATACATTGGAGGACGGTGTACGGGTAAAGTTCAGGCCATCTGCATTTGTACTGAACGAGAAGAAATGGAACATTGAAAAAGAAGGGGAACTTGTTGTAAGAAGGAATTTTGTGGAAGCCAAGAATGTAAAATTTGTTCAAGGATTTCAGGAAGTTACAGTGGAGACAGAAACAGAAGAAGACAATAATGCAAGCAACTTAAAGGTGAAACTGAAAAATTTGGTTATTGGTGATTTTACTTCTTTGCTACATATTAAGGAACCCAAATTTGAAGGTATTGCTACAGGTGATATTAAGCTGAAGGATTTCTTTGGCGATTTCTATGCTGATGCAGACCTGAAAGCTGAACAGTTCAGAATGGATGATGACTCACTGGGCTTGGTGAATGTAAAGGCTAGTTATGACAGCAAAACTGGTGATGTAAAATATGATATTGTTTCTCCAAATGAGAAATACAACTTCACAGCAAAGGGTTCCTACAAAACAAAGGATAGTACTTCCATATCTCCCATGGATAATGAAATTCACTTAAACAACACTAGGCTTACCATCATCCAAAAGTATCTTAAAGGCATTTTTTCTGATTTGGAAGGTTATGGTACAGGTGACTTGAAAATAAGCGGCAAACCCAACTCCATTAACTTGTTGGGCAATGTAAAAATCAGGAATGCAGGTATGAAAGTGGACTATACACAAGTATATTATTTCATTGATTCTGCATTGATAAAATTTGAGGAGGATGGTATCAACTTTGGCGAAATGCCAATCCGGGATACATTCAATAATACAGGCATCGTGAGAGGCAAGCTTTATGAAAAAGGTTTCAAGGATATGGTCTTCGATTTTGATTTGTCCACTAACAAATTATTGCTAATAGATACCAAACAGAAAGATAACCAGCAATTCTACGGTAAAGCAATTGGCAAGGCAACATTAAGTTTGAAAGGTTCCGAAGAAAATGCTAAAATGGTCATCACTGCAGAAGCAAATGACTATTCACATATATTCCTTCCCAATTCCACCAGTAAGGAAAGTGGCGATGCTGACTTTATTGTATTCAAGCAGTTCGGTACAGAGATGGATGCTGAAAAGGGGAAAAATAATTTCAATTTATCTGTTGACCTTGACATAACAGCAAATAACAAAGTATCTATAGATGTGATACTGGATGAGTTGACTGGTGATGTAATCAAGGCTAATGGAAATGGCAGGTTACGCATTAAAGCAGGCACCAGTGAAAAATTGGACATCCGTGGCAGGTACAATATTGAAAGTGGAAAGTATGATTTCAACTTCCAATCATTGATACGCAAGCCGTTTGACCTTATTGCTTCTGATGGAAACTACATAGAATGGACTGGCGACGCCTTGAATGCAAACCTGCATATTGCTGCCAGATACACAGCAGAAAATGTGAGCCTTAAGGATTTAATAAGCAACCAAACAAACTTCACTGCATCCGACAATGCCCTCAAACTCCAAAGAGGCGATGTTTATGTTATTGCCCAACTTAATGGAAAACTGAGCAAGCCAGATATAAAATTCAAGATAGACTTTCCTTCAAACAGTCCAGCCAAAACGGATGCAAATTTCTCCCAGTTTATTAACCGGATTGAAAGTGACGATAATGAAATGCTAACACAAGCAGCTTCACTGATTGTGCTTGGTACATTTGCTCCTTATGGTCAAGGCTTGCTAAGCAATGGTGGTTCTGAATACCAGAATTTAGCATACAATACGATTGGCAAAAAAACTGCTGCTGCTATTAGTAACCTTTTTGCAGGCTATATATATAAAAAGACGAAGTTCCGTATAGATTTAGGGGCATCATTTTATAATGGCTCCGACATCCTGACTTCTGGTGTCGTTACTTCAAATACTGGCAGCTACCGTGGTGTGTTCAACTTAAAAGTAGCCAGAAGTTTTTTAAACGACAATATCATTATCTCTTTTGGAACTGACCTTGATATGAACGTTTTTGGTTCGTCTTCTATACAAACTGGCAACACGCAATGGCTACCCGATTGGAATATAGAATTTGTATTGACAAAGGACAGGAACCTACGGGCCATTGTTTTCAGCAAGAATAGTTTGGACATCAGTGGCAATGCCTTAGGCAGAAGAACGAGGCAAGGTATAGGTATCTCCTACAGAAAAGATTTTGAAACTTTGTTTGGCCCTAAAAAAACAACACTAGATAAAGTGCCTCTTGATAAGAAAAAAGAGGATGACATTCAATATAAAAACACAGCGGATTCATCTGCTATAAAAACAGGTAGCAAGTAATTTTTAGTGATGAACAGGAAATCAATTGGATTTTAGTACGAACAATATTGAACTATTTCCTTACGAACATTATCTACGTTAGTTACTTCCTACTAACACCCACTACCCTTTCACCATTCTCCACTCACCCAACTACATCTTACTTATTCTCCAACAACCACCTTACTGCCAATTCATATCCTTTCAAGCCAAGCCCAATAATACTGCCTTTGCATTTTGCAGAAACATGTGAAATCTTCCTGAAATCCTCCCTTGCATGAACATTGCTGATATGCACTTCAATAACGGGAGCAGTAATGGCAGCAATGGCATCACCAATAGCAACAGAAGTATGTGTATAGCCTCCAGGATTCAGCACTATGCCATTGTATTCAAAACCTACAGACTGTAGCTCAGAGATAAGTTCACCTTCCACATTACTTTGATAGTAATGGAAGTCAAGATGGGGAAATACTTTTTCTAGATGTTCAAAGTATTGTTCAAATGTTTGGCTGCCGTAAACACCCGGTTCGCGGGTGCCTAATAAGTTTAAATTGGGACCGTTGATAATGGCTATTTTCATAAAATAAATAATGAAACCGAATGTACACAGAAAAGCCTTCTTTGCGGAGAAGGCTTTTCTATAAATCATTGTTACTGGAATTAATTCTTACCCATCATCCCCACAAAATTATCAAACAAGTACCTGCTATCGTGTGGACCAGGGGTAGCTTCGGGGTGGTACTGCACACTAAAAGCCTGCCTATCTTTCAAACGTATTCCTTCAATACTTTCATCATTCAGGTTCAAGTGCGTCACCTCCACATTGGGATGGTTACGAACAGCAACAGGATCCACACCAAAGCCATGGTTCTGTGTAGTTATTTCGCAAAGACCAGTAATAATATTTTTTACTGGGTGATTTAATCCTCTATGCCCATGGTGCATTTTAAATGTTGGTATATCATTGGCCAATGCCAATAATTGATGTCCCAAACAGATACCGAAAACAGGTTTGTTCTCTTCCAATATTTCCTTCAACGTTTCCACTGCATAAGGCATGGCTGCCGGGTCTCCAGGACCATTGGAAATAAAGTAGCCATTTGGATTGAATTCCTTCAACCTGCTCAAAGTTGTTTTTGCAGGATGCACCCTTACATGCACGCCACGCTGTACCAAGCAGTTCAATATGTTTTTCTTGATGCCAAAATCAAGCACTGCAACTTTTAAAGAAGAGGTCGCATCGCCCAATTCATATTCCTCATTAGTGCTTACAGTACTTGCCAATTCCAAACCATCCATGCTTGGGCATTGGGCCAGTTCTTCTTTTAACTTGTCTTCATCCAAAATTTCAGAAGAAATAATACAGTTCATGGCACCCTTTGTCCTTACATGTGCTACCAAAGCTCTTGTATCAACACCTTCTATGGCTACCAAATTATTTGCTATCAAATAATCCTGCATGGACCCCCCAGCCTGCAAACGGCTGAACTGTTCTTCTAAATTTCTTCCAATCAATCCACGGATTTTTACAGAATCGCTTTCCACATCCAAATCCTTCACTCCATAATTACCAACGTGTACATTGTTCATAATTAGTACCTGACCGGTATAGCTTGGATCAGTAAACACTTCTTGGTAACCAGTCATGCCAGTATTGAAACACAGTTCACCAGTTGTGGTGCCTATCTTTCCAAAAGCCTGACCATAAAATATATGTCCATCTTCCAAAAGTAAAATTGCCTGCTGCTGTTTGTGGGCCATGGTATTCTATTAATTTTTATTGGTGCAAAAGAAGTTCTTCCTTTCTAAAATCAATCATAAATTTCCTAACAATCTTCAAATAAAAAGTATAAAAAAAGCAAGACTATTTTTAGTCTTGCTTTTATATCTTGAAACTTGAAACATTAATTATGCTTCTGTTTTAGGTTCTTCAGTTACCTCAGCAGAGGCTTCAGTTACAGGAGCAGCTTCTGTTGCTTCTGGAGCAGTTTCAGCTTTCTTTTTGGCACTACCGGCCCTACGCGTTTTCTTAGCAGGTTCAGCAGCTTTAGCTACACCGTTACCATAGATTTCATTGAAATCAACCAGTTCAATCATTGCTTTTTCAGCATTATCACCTGGACGGATGCCCAACTTGATAATCCTTGTGTAACCACCTGGGCGGCTGGCAATTTTTGGTCCAACAACAGTGAACAATTCTTTAGTAGCAGCCTTGTCCTGCAAGTGACTAAAGATAATCCTGTGCTGGTGGCTGATAGCTTCTTTGGTTTCAGCTTTCTTTGTCTTAGTTAACAAAGGTTCTACATAAGTACGCAAAGCCTTTGCTTTTGCCAATGTAGTAACGATACGCTTATGCGTGATTAACGCAATAGCCAAGTTGCTCAATAACGCAACCCTGTGTGCCTTCTTACGGCCTAAATTGTTGATTTTGTCTCCGTGACGCATGACTGTTTAATTTGTCTTCTATCCGTTTAATCTTGAGTGGAGTCGAAGGGTTATAGCTTATACCGTGTCAGGAATTATAAGCTGTTTATAAAAGTTTAAGGTTTAAAATTCAACGTTGAAAACATTAAACTTTAAACCTTAAACATGTAATTAATTATCCAAATTGTCCAAACCTAATTTCACTAAGTCCATTCCAAAGCTCAAGCCTCTTTCATTCAATACTTGGTCAATTTCAGACAATGATTTCTGACCGAAGTTCCTGAACTTCATCAAGTCTTCCTGCTCATACTGAACAAGCTCACTCAATGAATTGATTTTAGCAGCTTTCAAGCAATTGAATGCACGAACTGAAAGGTCTAAATCTTCCAATGGTGTTTTCAAAACCTTACGCAATTGCAGTACTTGTTCATCAACAACATCTTCTTTCTTGTCTTCCCTATTGTCAAAAGTGATATTCTCATCAGTGATGATCATCAAATGCTGAATAAGGATACGTGAAGCTTGCTTAACTGCTTCTTCAGGGTGAACAGTGCCATCTGTAGCAACATCCAATACCAACTTTTCAAAGTCAGTCCTTTGCTCTACACGATAGTTTTCAATAGCATATTTTACATTTACAATTGGCGTGTGGATAGAATCAATAGAGATAAATCCAAAAACACTGTCTTTTTGTTTGTTGTCTTCTGCAGGCACATAACCACGGCCTTTGGCAATGGTCAATTCAATATCAAGTTTAGAAGTATTGTCCATTGTGCAAATAGACAATTCCGGGTTCATTACTTGGAAGCTCTGGCTAGCTTCACCAATTTGGGCTGCACTGAACTCAGTGTTTCCTTTAATTGACAAAGTAACTTTTTCAGTGGCTACATCATGTTCAACTGTTTTCTTGAACCTTACTTGTTTCAGGTTCAGGATAATTTCAGTTACGTCTTCTGTAATACCTTTAATAGTTGCAAACTCATGGTCAACGCCTTCAATCTTGATACCAGTAATTGCATAGCCTTCAAGGCTGTTCAGCAATACACGGCGTAAAGCGTTACCAATAGTTAAACCGTAACCCGGCTCTAACGGGCGAAATTCAAATTGTCCGTCAAATTCAGTAGCTTTCTGAAGAACAATCTTGTCCGGCTTCTGGAAGTTTAAAATGGCCATTTTATACTCTCCGATTTTTAAGTGGTGGAAATTTTTTGATACCAGCGCCCAGCGTACTGAACACCCAAAAATCGTGAATCGGAAATCGCCAGTTTACAACTTGCGAATCCCGATTTACGACTTACGTTTATTTAGAGTACAACTCTACAATCAACTGTTCCTTGATGTTCTCAGGAACATGCTCCCTTTCAGGATAAGTAATGAATGTACCTTTCTTTTCAGTTTCGTTCCAGTCAATCCAACCAAATTTAGGATTCTTGCCACGGCTCTTAGCAATGATGGAAGAATTATGCTCGCTCTTTGGACGGTAAGCAATCACATCACCTGGTTTGCAAGAATAAGAAGGAATATTCCTTACTTCACCATTCACACTAATGTGCTTATGGGCAACCAATTGCCTAGCTTCTGGACGGCTAGCAGCCAAGCCCATACGGTAAACAGTATTGTCCAAACGTGCTTCCAAAAGCTTGATAAGGTTTTCACCCTTAACACCTTTCATCTTAGAAGCTTCCACGAATGTTTTACGGAATTGACGCTCCAACAAACCATAAGTGTACTTAGCCTTTTGCTTCTCACGAAGTTGCAAAGCGTACTCACCTAAAGTTTTACGTTTCTTAGTTCCTCCGTGCTGACCTGGAGGGTTGCTGTTTTTTGATAACCATTTAGCGTTGCCCAAAATTGGCTCACCAAAAGTTCTGCAAATTCTGGTCTTGGGACCGGTGTAACGTGCCATAACTTAATATATGTCTGATTTTTTATTGAATGGATGCGGCATCATTAAAAATCATAAAAATCAATGACGCACCCTATTTAAAATCCAATTGAACCAAATTCGAAATCCCGGTTTCCGATTGGAATTTGAGATTCTTGTTTTTGAATTTGTATTATTGGAATACTATACCCTTCTTTTCTTTGGAGGACGGCAACCATTGTGTGGCAAAGGCGTGATATCCTTGATAGAAGTTACTTCGATGCCATTTTGGGAGATGGAACGGATAGCACCTTCACGTCCAGAACCTGGACCCTTTACATAAACATCAACCCTTTTCAAACCTGCATCCAATGCTACCTTAGCAGCATCTGCAGCAGCCATTTGAGCTGCATAAGGTGTGTTCTTCTTGGAACCACGGAAGCCCATTTTACCAGCAGAAGACCAAGAGATAACTTGACCAGACTTGTTGGTAAATGCTACGATAATGTTGTTGAATGTTGCACTGATACGTGCTTCTCCTGCTGCATCAACCTTTACGATCCTTTTCTTTGCAGCCGCTTTTGCACTGTTCTGTGCCTTTGCTGGTTTAGCCATTTTGATTTGTTGTTTGAGGTAATCTTCTAAAATATCCGCCTCCTTTCCTGAATATCAGGATTATCCAGCGGTTTTGTATAAATACCAAAAAAGAAAATCCCAAATTCCATTAAAAACGGGATTTGGTATTTCCTTTTTTTTATTTCTATTTCTTAGGTGCCTTCTTCTTACCAGCAACCGTCTTACGTTTTCCTTTTCTTGTACGGCTATTGGTTTTGGTACGTTGGCCACGAACAGGTAAACCCTTCCTGTGACGAAGACCACGGTAGCAAGCGATATCCAATAAACGTTTGATGTTCATTTGGGTTTCGCTACGCAACGCACCTTCAACCTTAATTTCAGCGTTGATAATGTTACGGATGGCAGCTTGCTCCTCATCGTTCCATTGATTAACTTTCTTGTCAAGGCTGATACCAGCTCTTGTCAAAATATCCTGAGCAGTAGAACGACCAATACCATAGATATAGGTAAGTCCTATTTCGCCTCTTTTGTTTTTTGGTAAGTCTATACCGGCAATACGTGCCATAATCTATCTTGAATTTTGAGTGTTAATGGAGGATTATCCTTGTCTTTGTTTAAAACGAGGATTCTTTTTGTTAATCACGTAAAGCTTGCCCCCACGTTTAACAATCTTACAGTCAACACTGCGTTTTTTAATTGATGCTCTTACTTTCATTTTTTTAAGCTTTTAGCTATCAGCATTTAACCTTTAGCCAGTTCATAATAAAACTATTTCCACCTATATTGCTTGCTGCCAACAGCTAACGCTAACGGCTTACTTATATCTAAAGTTGATCCTTCCCCTTGTTAGATCATAAGGACTCATTTCCACCCCCACTTTATCCCCTGGCAGGATACGGATATAGTGCATCCTCATCTTACCGGAAATGGTAGCCAAAATTTCATGTCCGTTTTCCAACCTCACCCTGAACATAGCATTGCTTAGTGCTTCTAGAATAACTCCGTCCTGTTTAATAAGTTGTTGTTTCGACATAATTTTTTCGGGCTGCGAAGATAGGGGCGGATTGCTGAAAAATGAAACAATCTCAAAAAAAAATGTTGGATGACACTAAATAGATTAAAAACCAACTAATTGAAGCCTAAAAATGAATATTTTAAAAGATAATTTTCCTGTCAATCCACGAAAGTAGATGAAGGTAAATAACGTGAGCTAGTCAGTTTGGGTACTGTTCCCTGTAGCTGGCAATGCACTTGATTTTGCAGGGAAAGTAAACATAGGTCCCATCAATGCCTCCATTATTCACCAAAATCTTACCGTCTTTGACGATTCATTAAACCTTTGAGCTGTTCAGCAATACCATTCAATGTCAACCTGACTTAATTTTTTGGTAACTTTAGGACATTTGAAAAATGTAAAGAAAAAAATGTAATGATTTTTTCTTTACATTTTTTTCTTTACATTTTTTCAGCAAAAAAAGTTCACTGATTTCGGCAGGAACAATCCAATCCCTGCTAAGTACAAAGCTGATTTTTCCTGCTGGGGCGAAATTGAGTGTTATTGATTGCAGTTGGCCTACAACTGATAAATTGTTTTGAAAAGGTTGGGTTCCCAATTATTTTTCAGTTTTTCCTTTGGTATTGCTCTTTAGTTAACTAGCAACTTACAGTAAATAATATCCTGCAACAAAGAAATAAATCAAAGCTTTGCCTACTTGCACCGAACAAGGTCGCTAAAAAAGACCCACTGGATGGCCAATGCAAAGGTTATTGGATTGAATACCTTTTTCATGGCTCCCTATTGAAATAGCTGTATTACAAATGAATTTCTATGGAAACGTTATCGGTATCGTTTGCGTAAAAATACATGAAATGCTGGGCATCAAACAAGGCACAAGAAAGTAGCTTGCCTTTGATTTTATCATTATCGTGCTATCAATTTGCTTGTTGTATATGAAAAAAAACTACCTAACCCAGTTGTTTAAAGGTTTTCCTACGCTTTTTTGTTTATCAGTATTTCTCCTTCTAACATTAGTACCAAAACTTGGAAAAAGTCAAGTCATCAACGAAGGCTTTGAAGAAAATGCATGGCTTGCTGGTATGGGAAACACTACCAGTGGCTCAATTGTAATTAATGCCACTTCAGCCAGCAGCACCATGAGCTACATGAGCGTTCAGGGTCAAACCAGTTTTAGTACCACAATAAATACAGTTCCTAATAGCGGTACTTGGTTTTATTCTAGAGGAAATACAAGTTCTGCATCAAAACTTGACAGGGCACATTCCAAAATAACTTCTATTAGACTTGGTGGCAGTGGATATATTATTACCCCTTCCACACCAGCAGCAGTAGTAAGTATTACATTCTGGGCATCATTACCTGGAACCTTGACAGTCGGAATAAATACAGACCCAAATGCTGGCCAACCAAGCTATTCCTCTAACGCACCTGTTGCGGCTGGCTATAATTATGCAACTCAGTCATTTATATCTGCTGGCAATAGCAGCATGACCAGTTACAGCTATACTGGAACATTTAGCGGCCCTTGTAGAATTGGTTTCTTCAACGCAAGTGGGAATACAGTTAATATAGATGACATTATTGTAAGCGGCCCAACGGGAACAGCACCTACAGTATCCACCAATTCAGTTACACCGGGCATCAATACAGCCAATGTAAGCTCAACCGTTAATTTGGGGCTACCTGCACCTTCCATGCCCCTGCATTCGAGTGGGGTTATTTGGGGAACTACCAATACCATTGATATCAACTCACCTAGCAAAACCATTAACCAACCTGCATCAACAGGCACTTTTCCAACCACAATAACAGGTTTGATACCGGGCGGAACATTATATTATGCAAGGGCATACGTAAAGGCATTGGATGGTCAGGTTTACTATGGTTTACCTTTACCTTTTAATACAGCAAATCCAGCTCCCCCTACATTAACTACAAAGCCAATTGTAGCACCTAATATTTTCTCCAATAGGGCAATTGGCGGCGGAACAAATATTGATAGTGGCGGTGTCGCCATCACTCAAAAAGGTGTTTGCTGGAACACAACAGGCTCACCAGTTATTGGTACTGCCGGCACTTTTACATCAGATGGGATATATGGAACAGATTTCAACAGCACACTTAAAATACTGCAACCCAATACCACTTATAAAGCAAGGGCGTATGCCAAAAACAGTGTAGGCGTAGGCTATGGCAATGAAGTAACATTTACCACAACAGGCCCAGTGCCCACCATTACTGCAATACCGGATAATATCAATTTTGGAAATGTAAGCTATCAAGCTACTTCACCAGTATCAAGCTATACGCTGTATGGGTCATACCTATCTCCAGCAGCAGGTTCCATTCTTGTTACGGCACCTACTGGATACAAGGTGTCAACACAGAGCAATACAAATTTCAATACAACCGCAACGGTTAACTATTCGGGCAGTACCATTAATGCAACAAAAATTTATGTGCAACTTGCCACCAATACTTATGGTGCAGTTGCAGGAAATATTATCCATACAGGTGGGGGAACAATTCCAAATGATGCAGATACAGTAAAACTTTCTGCTGTAATTGTGCAAGACCCAAATGTACTCACCAATACTGGAACAGATTTTTGGACAGGTTTTGGCTACCAAGAAAAAATGAGTCAGCAAGCTGGCAATTCAGGCGAAGCAAAACTGTCCGTTTACATATCTGTACCAGCAGGTTCCCCACCAGCAACAGTAAATATTGATTTGCCAGGTATTCCCGGTGCAGTAGGGTTTCCAAAAACAGTTACTGTTCAGCCCAATACAGTAACAGAAATAAAGGATTTCCCAACGGGTGATCCCAGTGATGAAATGAACCCTTCAGGGATGCCTGATACAAGGCTTTACTATACGGGCATAAGCAAAAGGTCAATACATATCTACAGCACAAATGGTGTTCCTGTTTCAGCATGGATGCATTCCTATACCACAGGTAATTCTGGAGCAGGTGCCATGCTTTTTCCAAGCAACACCTGGAACTCTTCGTATACAGTTCAAGCTTTTGGTGGCCAGCTTAATAATTTAAGTGGCCAGTCCAATAACTCCAATCCAAACTCATTCTTTTTTGTTGTTGCCAATGAAGACCAAACACCTATCTGGTTCACTCCAAGCAACGACATTCTCGACTCAAGCCAAGCTTCCATCTTTTCGGATGGGCATGTTGCTGCAAATGTCAAGTATCAAAAAGGCATTCCGTATGGCCCTATTTACTTAAATAAAGGACAAATATTCAATGCAATGGGCTTTATTTCGGGAAGTGGTTCTGGCGTTGGCACAGGCAAGGCAAATGGTCTTGATTTAACTGGAACAATTGTAAAAACAGATTGCAACAAAAAGATTGCTGTATTTGCTGGCAATGGAAGATGCTTAATCAATGCAACTGGATGCAGTGCCAATTCGGGATCTGACCACATGATACAGCAGATGTTTCCTAAAGTGGCTTGGGGTACAAAATATTTGACAGTTCCTACAAAAACGATGGAATTCAACATGTTCAGAATCAATGTTGATGATCCAACAACAAAAGTTTGGGTAAACGATCCGAACCATACGACACCAATTACAGGCATCATCAATAATTTATATTACCAAATCCAAGGAAGCACACCTTTCCTTATAGAAAGTGACAGGCCAATTAATGTAACCCAGTTTATTGTTGCAGGTGGATGTGCCAATCAAAATGGCAGCAAAGGAAATGGTGATCCTGAGATGATTATACTTAGCCCAGTCCAGCAGGCCATCAACAAAACAACAGTTTACTCTGCTGGGATAAAAAATCCAAGTGCCAGTTACAATGGTCATTACATAAATGTAATCATCAAAAAAGAGGGTATACCAAGTTTCAGGTTAGATAATGCTGCTGTTGCAGATACCGGCATTAATCAAACTACTGCAAGTTCAACTACCTGCTACAATACCGCTGGTTCAATACCAATTGCCAATGCTTTTGTAAAGCATCCTGGCGACAACGATTACTATTATGCAAAATTTAAAGTTACCCCTCCTCCAAATGGCTCACATTCCTTATATTCAGATTATCCTTTCAATGCTATTGCCTATGGAATGGGTGATGGTGAAAGCTATGGCTACAATGCAGGAACTGCCATAAAGGATTTATCAGCAATAAATGTGGCCCAGAACCCATTTGGAAGCGATACATCTTCTACATCTATTAAAACATGTATTGGCAATCCTGTACGGGTAAAGATTGCCTTGCCATTTAGTTCATTCAATACCGTTAAAGTGGATAGTATTCTTTGGGATCCGGGTAATAGCCCAGTAACTCCATTGGGCATAAAAAGAGGAAAGCTTGATCCAGACCCGGGAAATCCATTGGATTCTTTTGCACATTATGATGGAACAATTGTAGTGGATGGGCAAACTTTTTATGTATATTCTTCTCCAGTAGATTACACTTTTACACAAGAAGGCACTTTTCAAATAAAGGCTACAGCCATGGGCACTTTCCAAAGTGATTGTGGGGGCATCCTAGAAAATATCATCAACGTTACTGTTGGGCATGATAATATTTCCTTTACTGCATCACAAGGTTCATGTGGAAGCACATCGGTTACTTTTACAGATAATTCAACACCGCTTGCAGGTACAACTATTCAGCAATGGCAATGGAACTTTGGGGATGGGCAAAACTTTACCGGAACACCAGCAAACCCAAATCCCCAACCAAATCCCCACGTTTATCCTGCACAAAGCACTTATTGGGCTAAATTAAAAACAATCAATAGTGCGGGATGCTTTAACGAGGATAGCGTTCTAGTTGACCTTTCGTATAACCTAAAACCAAAGTTTGTAGCTTCTACTGATACTATTTGTCAAAATGGAACAGTAATATTTACAGACCAATCAACAAGTAACGCAACAGAATGGACTTGGAATTGGGGTGATGGAACGCCAAACACGGTAGTTACAGGCACTTCACCAACTGCTCCTGTTTCACATACATTTAATACTGCAGGAACTTTTAATGTAAAACTGTTTGTAAAAAATGCCTTGGGATGCCAAAGCGTAATAACTGTGGACACCAATATTGTGGTAATTGCAAAACCAGTGGTTGATTTTCAAACACCTCCAGGTATTTGCTTAGGCGGAAGCATGCAGTTCACCAATCTGTCAACACCAACAACCGGCGTTAGCTATGCTTGGAATTTTGGTGACCCAATAAATTCAACTGGTGCAAACCCAAATACAAGTACTGTACAGAACCCTACGCATATTTACACAAGCACAGGACCTTTCAGTGTTACATTGGTGGTGACGGATAACCATTACGGGTGTAGCGATACCAAAACAAAAGCACTGTCGTCCACTATTTATCAATTACCTACTGCCGTTATAAGTGCCCCTACTAATGCATGTTTAAAAGATACTGTACAATTTACGGATGCGAGCACAGGAGGTACAGGTAATACCGTAACGGATTGGGCGTGGACATTTGGCGATGGAGGCACTTCTATCGTTCAGCATCCAAAGCATCCATACTATGTTACAGGAAATCAAACTGTAATTCTCACAGTGAAGAATGACAAGGGATGCGTAAGCAGTCCGGTTTCCCACACAATTAACATAAAGCCGATACCTAATGTGGTGTTTTCTGCCATACCGAATATTTGTGCCAATGCTTCTTCAATAGCCATTACTCAGGCATCGGAAACCACTGGTATCGTAGGGGCATCGCCAAGCTGGGTTTATACCGGAACCGGTGTAAGCGGAAGCACCTTCAATCCTGCAATAGCAGGCGTGGGCACCTTCCAAATTATTGCTACTTATACAGGTGCCAATGGCTGCAAGGATGCCGATACGACCAATATTACCGTGACAGCACTTCCCACAGTGGCGTTCACAGTTGGTGCTGTTACCTGCGAGGGGTCGGCCATTGCATTTACCGACAATTCCGTTCCCAATGCTGCTTCCATACAAACTTGGGACTGGGACTTCGGCGATGCGTCTGCACATGCTGCATCACAGAATGCGGTGCATGCCTACCCTTCGGCCAGTAGC
>Ga0247739_10000054_pt1 | contig 44529 bp, 35 predicted proteins | sample UWRJL058202B2_FD_180943 | JGI IMG/M metagenome (GOLD analysis project Ga0247739, IMG submission 180943) | Plant litter microbial communities from Arlington Agricultural Research Station in Wisconsin, United States - UWRJ-L058-202B-2 | ecosystem: Environmental > Terrestrial > Plant litter >...
AAAGCATTATCAAAATTTTCCTGTTCCGGCACTTTTGACCAGCCTTCAAAAAATGGAATTGGCTGTGCAATGTCCGGGTTCCAGACTGGCTTTGGCGTGTTACCATAATGTTGGATATAACAGTCACGTAAGCCGGCAACAGCTGATCCTTTTGTGCCGTCAACCTGCAATGTCAGTAAATCATCGCGACGAACACGGACTGTCCATGAAGAGTTAAACTGCGCAATTACATCATCTTCCAGCTCGAAAGTAGCATAACAGGCGTCATCAGCAGTACAATGATATGGTTTTCCGTTTTCATCAATCCGTTCTGGAATATGCGTGGCACCCAGGCAGGATACTGCTTTTACCTTTCCAAAAAGATTGTCCAATACATAACGCCAGTGACAAAGCATGTCCACAATAATTCCGCCGTCGTCTTCTTTACGATAATTCCATGACGGACGTTGGGCAGGGACACTGTGTCCTTCAAAAACCCAGTAACCAAACTCTCCGCGGACAGAAAGGATTTTTCCGAAGAACCCGCTTTCCATCAATCGTTTCAGTTTAAGCATTCCCGGTAGCCACAGTTTGTCCTGTACTACTCCGTTTTTAAGTCCGGCTGCGGTTGCCAGTTCATACAATTCAAGCGCTTCTTCGGTGGTAGTTCCGGTAGGTTTTTCACAGTAAATGTGCTTTCCAGCTAAAATTGCTTTTTTCACGGCCGGAGCTCTGCGACCAGTAACCTGAGCATCAAAATAAACCTGATACGCAGGATCAGCTAGCACAGAATCAAGATCAGTTGTATATTTTGCAACACCCGACTGCTTGCATAATGCCTGCAATTTGCTCTCATTTCTTCCTACCAGAATAGGGTCAGGCATGATCACTTCGTCCGACGAAATTTTCACTCCGCCCTGTTCGATAATGGCTTTGATCGAGCGTAGTAAATGCTGGTTAGTACCCATACGGCCGGTTACGCCGTTCATAATAATGCCAATGGTATGTGTTATCATTTTTTTAGCTGTTAGCCGCGCGGCGGATCATTATTAGTGATTGGCCGTTAGCTTGTTAGGAATAATTCAAATACTTTGCTGCGTATATTTGTTTGAAATCTTTTCTGATTTATTTTATCAAACCTTCTCAATAAATGCTTTTGTTATTTCTTTCAAAAACAGGTGCTGATCTTTTGCCCAATGGATATTTGAAAATATTTCCACTTCACAAAAACCATTAAAACCGGTAGCTTCCACCCATCCGCGTATTTTTTTCAGATCAATACAACCTTCACCCATTAAACCACGGTCATTCAGTAAATCAATGGTGTTCACTTTCCAGTCGCAAACATGATATGCCAGTAAATTCCCATTGGCTCCGCATCTTGCAATTTCTTTTTCCAGATCTGCATCCCACCAAAGATGATACACGTCCACAGCTACACCTACAAAGGCAGATTTGAAAGATTCCGCCATATCATTGGCTTGTCCCAGCGTATTAATTGCCGAACGGTCGGCCGCATACATCGGGTGCAAAGGTTCGATAGCAAGTTTTACATTGAGTTTTTCTGCCAGAGGTAATATTGCTTCAATTCCTTCCCGTATTTGTTCCCGCGATTTTTCCATGGATTGATCGGGTGAAGCACCGCAAACAAGCACGATCATTGGAGCGCCTAATGCTGCGGCTTCTTCCAATAATTTTTTATTATGATCAATTGCCTGTGCTCTTCCGGCGCTGCTCGTATGAGGGAAAAAGCCACCGCGGACATAAGAGACAATTTCCAATCCTGCTTTCCGGATAATTTCACCTGCACGATGCGGCCCAATTCCTTCCGTAGCATTTTGCCATACACTTATTCCTTTTACACCGGCAGCAGCATAATTTTCCACCGCCTCAGGCAAGCTCCACGGTTTGGTAGTAATTGTATGAATGCAGCAGCGATCGAGAGTCATCTTTTTTAATTATAAAGTGTTAAGTATTAATTGTTAAATGAATCTGACGTAATAAATTATTAATTAACAAAATTGTAATTATGAACTGTTAAATCATTAACTGTCAATATTTAACAATTAATAATTAACCCTTAACAATTATTTTATTGCTCCCAGATACGAATAATAAGGCAATCCCTTATTGATTCTGTGCAGATATAATGCTACTTCTCTTGCATGATAATCTCCCCACATACTCGATTCGCCGTTTGGAATTTTTTGTCCGGCAGTAATATTATCCCAGCCATTTGGACGATGATAAATGGAATGCAGGATTAATCCCTGATGCGTTGGATCGGTTGATAAATAAGGTTCAGCAAAAAGAGAATCAACAGCAGTTAATCCGGCTTGCCAGTAACGGCTTCCGTCCTCGTTTTTGTCATTCAGATATTTTCCCAAACGTAGTAATCCCTGTGCTCCAATGGCAGTTGCAGAGCTGTCGATCGGTTCAAAATCATTGTAAGGATCAGATGTTCTTGAAGTATAATCTCCTAATTTATAAAGCTCGGGAGCGCCGGTATCCCAGTATGGAATGCCATCAGAAGCTGTATTATCTATATAAAAATCGCAGGTTGCTTTGGCGGCTTTAAGATAAAATTTTTCGATTTCAGCACGACCTCCGAACTGAGTAAGTTCTTCATCAGAAAAAGATGCCAGTGATTCCAGTTGTTCAGCAAAACCGGTCATTGCCCAAGCCAAACCGCGTGTCCAGGTAGTAAATCCTGAAAAACCCTGCTGCGAATTTGGACAACGGAAATTACCATCGTTGGTGTTAAACACGCTTTCATGAGCTGTACGTCCCCAAATATCATAACTATCGCGACCTTCTCCGTAGTAAACCGAGTATTTTGCCGTAGCCAGCGAATGGTAAGTTCCTCTTTCTAAAAGACTGGTTTTTACATCATTTTCGCCCATTAAACTATGTCCCAGCAAATGCGAAACCATCAGTGCGCGAACAGAACGAATGGTATCTACAAAAAGAGAATGCGGACCGTTGAACGAATGAATATAACCCTGGCCGTCTTTGGTATTAGTCCAGCGTTTTGCCTGCACAGAACCTGAAACTTTAAGTGCCATTTCGTAGAAATTGCGTTCCCATTCGTTTTCAGAAATACGTCCTTCGTTCATCAGACGAAGTAAATTTCCATAAGTGCTTACATTGTTGAATCCATGATCATGCACACCAAAATGACTTACATGCGATGCCATGGAATTAACCGTATTTTTCCTTGCACGATCTAAAAATGAAGTATCACCGGTAGCATCAAATTGTAAAACTTCGGCGCCATATTGAAATCCCTGTGTCCATTCAGTCCAGCCACGAAGCGTATACTTTCCGTTAACTGTAAAAACTGGCGTTCCCTTTGAATTATCGTATTCTTTGGAAATAAGGTTGATTTTTTCTGCTGAGAGTTCCCACAATCTGTCGATTTTAGATTGAAGTGACGCTGCCGTAAGATCGTTGCGAATCTGCATGAGTTATATCAATAGTATTATTTAGCCTTTTTATTTTAGGATAATACAAAGATATTCTCATGAAATCTTGTTAGCAAGGTACATTTTTGCTATTAAATGGTACTTTTCCGAACATGATCCCGGTATTCGTTTGGAGTGAGACCGGTTTTTCTTTTAAAGATTCTGCCAAAGTAGGAAGGATCCTCCATGTGAATATGGTAAGCAATTTCTTTACTGCTCAAATTTGTAAACACCAGCAGGCGTTTTGCTTCCAGTAAAAGTTTGTCCAGAATATATTCCTGTGAAGGAGTACCCAGATATTTTTTTACAATTTTGCTCAAATAATCGGGTGATACTTTAAGTATGGTAGCATATTGCTGTACTTCATGCATCTTCCTGAAATTTTTTTCTACCAATTCCTGGAAACGGCCAACCAGTTCGGGAACCGGATGCGATGAAGATTCCGTAGCATGCAATTCCTTTTGTGCCATTAATCCGCATTTTTGGATCAGTAATCCAAGATATTTTCCTATCAGCGTCTGGTCTGCATCTGTATTTAAATGATCAGCGACCATATTTTCCATGATGTTGTGAAAATAATGCCTGTCTAATTCCGAAAGCGTAATTACAGGTTGGCGACGGCCTGGCTGAAAAAAGGAAAATTGTGAAAGTCCGGGATTCTCAGGATTATAAAAAGTGTAAAAATCTTCTGAAAAAGCAACAATAAAGCCTTGGCAGGAGGTAGAAAAATGAAGTAAATGAACCTGTCCGGGAGTCAGGAAATGCAGTCCGGAAGCCTGTACCGGATAAGAGTGAAAATCAATCTCATGAAATCCTTGTCCTTCTTCTATAAACAGGATTTCGTAGTAAGTATGGCGGTGCGGGGCATCCGTTGGAAGTGGTGTAATGGGCAATGAATCAGGTAATTCCTGATGAATTCCTGTACTGTTTTTAAATCGGTAAATTTTCAGAGCCGGGACTTTACCCGATGATTTGGGAAGAGAATGGACAGGTATGGCATCGGACATGAAAAGTAATTTTTATGACTTTCTCAAACTGAATAACTTCTTTAAAAGCCATAAAACCAATAAAACTACCAATGCAAGTGCAAAAACAGGCAAGAAAATTGCTAAACCTGACAATCCAAACGATGCTACATTTTCAGCTGTGGACACCACAGGGTTACCTAATCCTGCTGTTGTTTTTGAAGATAATAACCGAAGTAAGCCAGTACCTGCCTGCACCAGGCCCGCCGTTCCACCACCAACGATTAATCCTAATCCCCAGTGTAAAACAGGACTATCTATCCGAATAAAGGAAGTAGTTAGCAGCGTTCCTGCAATGACTGCGGCTGGTGTGGCAATGGTATCCAGTAAATTATCAATGAACGGAATGTAATATCCGCTGATCTCAGCAATTGTCGCCATGAATAATGCGAAAAAGGCCGGCCATGTTGCTAGCCATTCGAAGTTTTCTCCCGGCGAAATCCATCCGTTCATCGCAGCAATATTAGCTGCAAGCATGGGTAAAAATACCCTGAAACCACAACTGGCACTAAGTCCTAATCCAAGGCATAAGCTGAGAAATAATTCCATAGGTTTTTTTAGATAGCGTGAACGGGACGTTCGCGTTATCTAAGATATGCAAAAAAAGGATTTTTTATCATCTTAGTGACTAATTTTGCTTTTCTGTTGTTCGTTATTAGATGTTTGAATATTACAGTTTAATTATAAAAATAATCAGTGAATCAGGAAACCAAAAGCGGCCAGATATTTGATCTTCCCACGCTGCGACGTTTATATACTTTCGTTCGACCTTATCAGAAACAGTTTTATTTGCTGATAGCAATTATCATGCTGAATGCGTTGCTGGCACCTCTAACACCACTTTTGATAAAATATACACTGGATACACCGGTTGCCAACGGAGACTACTCGCAGCTGACTTTAATGCTGGTAATCATGATTGTTGTTACGATCATTCAGGGGTTAGCGCAATTCTGGAATACTTATATGTCGGGCTGGCTGGGACAATATATTATTCGTGATATCCGGGTACAGCTCTACCAAAAAATTATAGGTTTAAGGCTTAAATTTTTTGACCAAACACCCATTGGTCGCTTGGTCACCCGGACAATTTCTGATGTAGAAACGCTGTCTAATGTATTTAGTGACGGTATGGCCGCAATTGCCGGTGATATTCTGCAATTGACGCTGATTATTGGAGTTATGTTTTATACAGACTGGAAATTGTCTGTGATCAGTTTGTCTACGATTCCGTTGATGCTTTTTTGTACTTATATTTTTAAGGAAAAAATTAAGGATTCTTTTAATGAAGTCCGGGCGGCAGTATCTAATCTTAATTCTTTTGTGCAGGAACATCTCACCGGAATGAGCATTGTTCAGATTTTTAGCAGTGAAGACAACGAGTACAAGAAGTTTCAGGATATCAATAAAGTCCATCGTGATTCCAATATTCGTTCAATTTTATACTACTCCATTTATTATCCTGTTGCAGACGTAATTGCCGCCGCCGGAACGGGTTTGGTGGTTTGGTATGGCTCAAAACAAATATTGCAATCTGAAGTTACATTTGGTACGGTTACAGCTTTTGTAATGTTTATTAACTTATTTTTCCGTCCAATCCGCCAGCTTGCAGACCGTTTTAATACTTTACAAATGGGAATTGTAAGTACAGACCGGATTTTGAAATTGCTTGACAGTAATGATTATACCACCAACGAAGGAATTTTTGCACCGGAAACGATCAAGGGAAAAGTTGAATTCAAGAACGTTTGGTTTGCTTACAATGAAGAAGAATATGTGTTGAAAGACATTAATTTTACAGTCGGCGAAGGACAAACCATCGCATTTGTAGGTGCAACAGGAGCAGGAAAATCGTCTATTATAAATTTGCTGACCCGCTTTTACGATATTAATAAAGGTAACATTTATGTAGATGATGTAGAGGTTCATGATTATGAACTGAACGCTTTACGCAGACATGTAGGGGTTGTTTTGCAGGATGTTTTCCTATTTTCAGATACCATTGAGAATAATATTCGTTTAGGAGATTTTTCTATTACACATGAAAAAATTGTAGAAGCCGCCAAGCTGGTGGGTGTACACGATTTCATTGAAAGGCTGCCAGGAGGTTACACTTACAATGTAATGGAAAGAGGTTCCACATTATCCGTTGGACAACGCCAGCTAATTTCGTTTGTACGTGCTATGGTTCATGAGCCAAAGATTATTGTATTAGATGAAGCAACATCATCCGTAGATAGTGAAACCGAAGAGCTGATCCAGAAAGCGATTGAAATATTAATGAAAGGCCGTACGGCAATTGTTATTGCACACAGATTATCCACAATTCAGGAAGCTGATAAAATCATAGTTGTAGATAAAGGCCAGATCATGGAGGAAGGGAACCATGAACAATTGTTGGAAAAAGACGGTTTCTATGCCAATTTATATAGGATGCAGTATAAGGAGGTTTTGAAGATTGGGTAGTTTTATTATTGGAATTAAGTTAGAAAACAGTTAAACGGGATAAAATGAATATCAGATTTCTCACTCTTTTTCAAGCAGCCATTATTTTTTGCTTAATTAATACAGTCATCGCACAATCTTCCAAACCAAAAAAATACCTGATAAATGGTTACGTCGGTGGTTTTCGGGGTTTGGTCAATACTGCACAAATTGATGCGAATAAATTGACGCATATCAATTACGCATTTGTGAACGTACAGGATAGTCTGGCTGTGCTGACGAATTTACAAACGGATTCTACCAATTTCAGAAAGCTGAATGAGCTCAAATTGATTAATCCGGATCTTAAAATTGTGATATCAATTGGTGGATGGGCATGGAGTGAGAATTTTTCGGATGCAGTTTTGACCGAGTCGTCCAGGAAAATGTTTGCAAAATCGAGTGTGGACATTGTACGGCAATACAAATTGGACGGTGTAGATATTGACTGGGAATATCCGGGAATGAGAGGAGAAGAAGGAAATGTTTTCAGGCCGGAAGACAAGGAGAATTTTACTTTGATGTTCAAAGCTTTAAGAGCAGAACTTGATATATTAGAAAACGAAACCAGTAAAAAATATTTGCTGACTGCGGCAGTTGGAGGTTCAAAATCTTTTATTGAACATACAGATATGGGCGCATTGCAGCAGTACATGGATTATATACTGATCATGACGTATGATTATGGCGGTCGTAACGGAACCGTTGGCCACCATACGAATTTGTATGCGGATCGGAAAGATGCAGATATGTCATCAGCCGATCGTTCGGTACAGAATTTTATAGCCGCCGGAGTTCCTGCTCATAAAATAGGTTTAGGAGCTGCTTTTTATGGAAAAGGTTGGTTGACCGACACCATTGCTAAAAATGGACTAGGCCAAAAAAGAGTAAAATCGGTGCCGGGTGGAGGTTATACCAAAATTAAAGACACGTTGATCAACCAAAATGGCTACACTAAATTTTACGATAAAAAGGCGAAAGCTCCTTATCTTTTCAATCCTTCAACAAAAACATTCATAACATACGAAGATGAGAAATCCATTAAGGACAAGTGTAAATATGTAAAGAAGAAGAAACTTGCAGGAATATTTTTCTGGGAATATTTCAGTGATCCAAAGGGATATTTGCTGAGCGAAATTAATAGGGACTTGAAATAAGAAATCTTGAAATGAAGTTTTTAAAATATAATATCGGGATCATTATTACTACCATTTTTATGGCAGCAATGTCTTTCCAGGAATACCGGACACCGCGTTATGGCAGGGAGAATGTGGCTTTAATTTATCTGATTATTTCTGTTACGCTGGTTTTGCTTTTGACATTTATTTACTTCCGTTATTTTAATGGAAAACCAGGAAAGAAATTAAGCTCTCCTAATAAAAATATCCCATCCAAATCTAAGAATCGTCGCTGATACGATTACAAGAAAGAAAATCCGGATAAATTTATTGCCTTTTAATAAGGCAAGTTTTATTCCAAGAAATGAACCGCATAAATTGAAAACAGCCATAGGAATCGCAAATTCGTAAAGTATGTGTCCAGTTTTGGCAAAATAAATAATAGCCGCAATGTTAGTTCCAACATTGGCATACTTCGCATTCGCACTGGAACGGATAAAGTCATTTCCCAAAAATGATATAAAAGCAAGCACAAAGAAAGTCCCTGTTCCTGGCCCGATCAGGCCATCATAGAAGCCAATCACCAAACCAAATATTAATCCGATCAGTAATTGTCTTGTAAAAGGCAAATCCTTTTCCTGATGTAATCCAAAGGTTTTTTGGGAATAGGTGTAAATGGCAATACCTATCAGCAGTACAAAAATCACTGGTTTTATACTGTTACTATTTATCAATGTAATACAATAAGCTCCAAGCGTAGCACCGAAAAATGCTGTGAATATGATGGGAATCAGCAGTTTCCAGTCAATTTTTACTTTTCTTGAATACTTAAATGCTGCAAACGCGGTGCCGCTGAGTGAGGGAATTTTGGTTGTTCCTAAAAGTGTTGCAATAGGAAATTGTGGCAAAATTATTAACATAGCAGGTGTTTGTATTAGTCCGCCTCCACCAACAATGGCGTCTACAAAACCAGCAAAAAAAGAAACAAAGCAAAGTAATATTAACTCCTGTGTCATTTGTATTTGTTTCTGCTATTTTTTAATAATTAATAGTGCTTATGTCCCGGGACTCAATAAAATAAAGGTGCGAAAGATTGTTCTCCGCACCTTCATGATATTGATAATTAATTTATAGTATAAGTCAGATAGTTACCAAATGGTAAAGTATACTCTAAACTAATTCCTTCTTCCCGTATCCAGCGGAATAGGAGGGGGGCCAATTAGAAAATCATCTTCCTCATTCTTTCGTGCAGGTGTACTGTCACCTTCTATTTCCAGCGAATCATCGTCAGAAGGCGCATAATATGTAGTGCATTGATATTCTTTATTGATTTTAAAACTCGGTTTTGGAAATGGGCCGGGCTCTATACCAATGGATTTGTCCCTATAAATTTTTTCCAGAAAACTACCGACAATTGGCAAAGCTGTTTTGGCACCTTCTCCCAGATTTGTCGTTCGAAAGTGAATACTTCTATCGTCACCTCCAACCCATGCGCCTATCACCAGATCACGTGTAATACACATAAACCAGCCATCCGAATTATTGGAAGTTGTACCGGTTTTACCGCCAATTTCATTGTTATTTTTAGCTACATCAAACCGCCATTTAATACTTCCTGAAGTTCCTCCCGGTTCTTCTACACCGCCTTTTAGCATGTGAACCATCAAAAAAGCTGATTCGGGACTGATTGCTGCATGTGTTTCAGGCTGGAATTCTTCAATGATTTTACCGTTACTTTCTTCAATTTTTGTAACCAGAATCGGCTTTGTATAAGTACCATTGTTGACAAATACGCTGTAAGCAGCAACCATGTCATAAAGTGATACATCAAACGGCCCCAAACCAATTGAAGGCAATGCTTGCAATGGTGTTGAAATACCCATCTTTTTCGCATACCGAACTACATTTTCCGGCCCAACCTGATCTGTCAGCTGTGCGGTAACAGAGTTAACCGATTGTGCCAGAGCCCGGCGTAAAGTCATATTGGAGTAAGTCCAGTAACCGGTTGCATTTCTCGGCTTCCATTCTTTTTCCTCCCCATCTTCCTCATATTTTTTAGAGAAAGGTTTATCCTCAATCTGGTCACAAGGCGACATATTGAAACTGGAATCATCAATGGCGGTTGTATACACAAATGGCTTAAAAGTTGATCCTGGCTGTCTTTTGCCCTGTTTTACTGCGTCATATTTAAAATAATTATAATCCAGTCCACCCACCCAGGCTTTAATTTTACCATCGTGTGGATTCATTGCCATCATTCCGGCACGTAACACTCTTTTATAATAATCCAGAGAGTCCATCGAACTCCAGTACCTTTTCATTTCCCCGCTATTCTTCCAGTCGTAAACTGTCATCGTGTCTTTTTTATTGAGATAATAAAGGACACTATCCGGACTGTTCGGGAATCTGGCTGCCAGGTTTTTATACCGGCTTGTTCTTTTAATTACATTGGCCAGAAAATCAGGAATTTCTTTACCATTTTCATCTACCCACGGATTTTGTTTGCCCCAATGATCTTCAAAAACGCGCTGTAATGACTTCATTTTTTGCGTCATAGCCTCTTCCGCAGCTTCCTGCATACGGGAATCAATGGTGGTATATATTTTCAAACCATCCGTATACAGATCATAGCCGTTCTCTTCACCCCACTTCTTTACAAAATCAACTACTGCATTTTTGAAGTAATTGGCATTGCCGTCGTAAGGCGTTTCAAATTTTGTATTTAGAATTATAGGTAATGCACTGATAGAATCCGCCTGTTTTACAGTGAGATAGCCATACTTCTGCATTTGAGAAATAACTACATTGCGACGTTCCAGAGAGCGCTTTGGATTACGTATCGGATTGTAAGTAGTTGTAGCTTTTTGTAGTCCGACAAGCACGGCAGATTCCTGTACATTCAAACTATCAGGCGATTTACTAAAATAAGATTTTGCCGCTGTATTGATCCCATAAGCATTATTACCATAATCGACCGTGTTAAAATACATAGTCAGGATTTCTTCTTTGGTAAAATTCCTTTCAAGCTTAATTGCTGTAAGCCATTCCTTGGTTTTATAAATAAGCGTTCCCAATCCAGGAACAGACCCAAGCAAACCTCTTGCATCACTTTTTCTTGTTTTAAAAAGTTTTTTTGCCAATTGCTGTGTAATCGTACTGCCACCTCCACGATCAGTTGTTCCGGAAATAATATTTATTGCCACACTTGCCATGGCCTTATAATCAATTCCTGAATGCGTATAAAAGCGGATGTCTTCCGTTGCTACCAATGCTTTAACAAGATTTGGAGAAATCATTTTTGCAGTAACAGGCGTCCTGTTTTCTGTATAGAATTTCCCAATCATAACGCCATCTGCTGTATAAATTTCGGAGGACTGAGCTACTTTGGGATTTTGCAGATCTTCTACACTGGGCATGCTTCCCATGAGCCAAAGAAAATTGGTTTCTATACAAAAAATATAGAAAGCGAAGCCTATAAAGCCATAAAGTAAGGTTTTCCACGCATATACAACAGGCTTGTAGTAAGCAGAATTTTTGTCCAGCTTGCTGTTCCACCAGGTACTAAATGAATTTTTGTTTTTTCGTGCAGAGTCAAAAAATGTATCGGCACGTTCTTTTCCGGCAATCAGGGAAAAAATGCCATATATTGCGCGTTTGATAAGTATTGCGACCTGTGTTCCAAGGTATTGCAACAAAGTTTTAATTTTAATAAAAAACGATCTGATAACTTCCATCAAACGTTAAGGTTCGTAAGTGTCCAAAGATAAGAAAAGCCGGACATATCTGGTTATGTCCGGCTTTTCCCAAAAAATTAATTTATTCTGCTTTATTGAATTTCATAGCAACACCATTCATACAGTATCGTAATCCGGTTGGTCTGGGACCATCGTTAAAGACATGTCCCAAATGTCCTCCGCATTTACGACAGACAACTTCCGTTCGAACCATTCCATGACTTTTGTCTGTTATTTCTTCTACATTTTCAGACGAAATCGGCTGAAAAAAGCTTGGCCAGCCAGAGCCGGACTCATACTTTGTTTCAGAAGTAAATAATGGCGTTCCGCAGGCAGCGCACACGTAAGTACCTTTTTCTTTATTATCATTAAACGGATGTGAAAATGGTCTTTCTGTACCTTTTTCAAAAAGAACAAAACACTGTTGGCCGGTTAATTCAGTCTGCCATTCTTCTTTGGTTTTTTCTATTTCTCTCATTTTTTCTGATTATAGTTTCTAACTGTCAGTTTTCTGTAAAAAAGTATGCTGATAAGTTAGATAACATATATTTAACGTTTATCGTTTACTAAAAATGCGTCTTATCCAGGAATCTTGTGGCGGCCAGCATTGATTTTGTGATTCTGGTGGCCGGCGAAATAATCCTGCGGAAATACCGAAGTAAATATTAAACGCTTTGGGATTACCAATATTTAAAAGTCCGGTCAAATGATCTGTTCCAATCCAAAGCGGACCCGCTCTTCCCGCCAGTCCGATAGCAGGTGACCTATATCTGTTCATAAGTGTAACCGGAACAGATATTTCATACCATTTATGTTCATAACGCGGTGTAACAGCAATAACAGATTCCGCTTTCATTCCAAAAGCATCCTGAGAGATAAGGTTTTGAACCCATAAACCACTGACATATACTTTTGGCTTAATATTATAATCAACACTTGCCTGGAAAGCCATAGGCAATACTGAACGAAAATCCGGAGCCAGGGAACCACTTACATCCAATGATTTATTAACGGCTAAAAATGCACCTTCTGATCCGCCCATTTTTTGAAAGTCATCAAAAAGTAGTCTCTTATTCTGGGTATGTACTTCCTGCTGCAAAACATAAGCAGGATTTTTAAAACGCACCCTTCCTATATCGGTTAAAGAAACTGAAACACGATATAAATATTTGTTTTTAGAAGCATCTCTCTGCCTGATCCCTTTTTCTGAGTAAGTGAATTTTTGCACATCAGGCCTGTATTCATATACTGCACCCAGATCAAAACCCCAGCCGCTTCCCGGAGGAGCGCCTCCAAACAGCCATGCCGGAGTTGGTTTTATATTTTCAAAGCCCTCATCTCTTGTCAATCCATATTTAACATTGATCTGATTGACATTAATAAATTGCCGTTTATTGGCCCACGTCGGATCCGGTAAAATATTGTAAGAAGAATTATCGATAATGGCATGTGCATTATAAAGTCCGATTAGTCTCTTGACAGTAATTCCTACTTTCAAAAAGTCAGTTTCATCATCCATTACTACACCGCCCAATGTAAATGCTACTTCTCCGACTCCATTGAGATGTAATTGTCCCGACTGATTTTCGAAAACCGGTCCCTGTAATTCTTCAAGTCTTGTTGTTTTACTGATTAATCTTGCCAGCGGTTCTGTAATTCCGGATGCGTTCAGAATGTATCTGACCCTGGTAGAAACGCCTACCCCGACTTTACCTTTAAAAAGCTGAAACATAATAGACGGCAAACGCGTGTCACCGCCCGCATTCATATATTTGTGGTTGCCATTAAGTTTCTCTTTAAGATAGGATCTTGGAAATTGCAGAACACCTTTTTCATTTTTGTATTCATCCGAAACCGTGTTGGTGATCAGGCTTAAAAACGAGTAAGGAGCGTCGTATCTGACATGATTATTGGCAGTGTAAAATTGCGTTCCTACTCCGGTGATATAAACACTGTAACGGCTGTCTGATACAAATGCAGGATTATGGTATAAGGAATTGATACCGGAATAATTACCCATTGCAACGCCTTGCAGGTGTTGCGACCGGCTTGTAAGATAACTGCTCAAAAATATAACTAATACCAGAGGTAGACTTTTATGCATAGTGTGATTAAAACGACAAACCGTGTATTTTCTGTATCAGGCTGCAAAGAAAGGATGTAACCAACTTACTTGCAACGAATGTTTGTTTTACTAAAATATATTTTTGTCAGAAATAACGCATGACTTTAATTAAAACCCGGATTCTTTTTTACATTAAAGGCTGCAATGTATAAGAGATTTCAAGTAAAAGGAACGATAAAAAATAAAAGTGCTATTTTAGAACAAGTTATGTGGGTATCAGAGAATTTATAATTGTCGGATATTTTGTTAATTAAAACAATGACCATATATTGTTCTGTTAATAATAGTAATGTACTTATTCAAATTTTGTATTGTATGAATTTCTCATTCTCTGACTATCAAACCGAAAATTTCTTCGACGAGATGTTTAACCCTGATGGAGAAATCCGTTCCGGCTACGAGCATCTTAAAAATAAGTTTGAAAACCTCACTAATGAGGATCTTACCAATCGTCAGCTTGCAACCGAACGCGCTTTACTTTCAATGGGAATTACATTTAATGTGTACTCAGAAGGTGAAGGAACAGAGCGTATTATGCCTATTGATATCATTCCCCGTGTTCTTTCCAACGCCGAATGGGAATGGCTGGAAAAAGGTTTGAAGCAAAGAATAAAAGCTTTAAATATGTTCATTAATGATGTTTATAATGAACAGAATATATTAAATGACGGAGTAGTACCAAGAGAGCTGATCGAATCAAGTAAATGTTTTTTGAAACCGTGTATCGGTTTGAAGCCGCCAAAAGGAATATGGTGCCACATAACAGGAACTGATTTGATCAAAGGTGACGATGGAACATTTATGGTGCTGGAAGATAATTTACGTTGTCCCTCAGGAGTTTCTTACATGTTGGAAAACAGGGAACTTTCAAAACAAATTTTTCCTGATGTATTGGCAAGAACCGGTGTAAGACCAGTATCAGATTATCCGACAAGACTTCTTCAGATGTTACAGCATCTGGCAGATCGCCCTAATCCGACCATTGCAGTATTGACGCCGGGAATTTATAACTCAGCTTATTTTGAGCATTCTTATCTAGCTCAGCAAATGGGAGTTGAGTTGGTAGACGCCCGCGATCTGGTAGTTTCAGACGGTTATGTAAAAATGCGTACGACCAACGGTTTGCAGATTGTTGATGTAATTTATCGTCGGATTGATGATACTTTCCTGGATCCCGAAGCATTCAACCTGGATTCACTTATTGGAATCCCCGGAATATTTGAAGTGTATAAAAAAGGCCGTGTGGCATTGGCAAATGCACCGGGAACCGGCGTTGCTGACGATAAAGTTGTTTACGCATATGTGCCTCGTATTATTGAATATTATCTCCAGGAAAAAGCGATCATCCCAAACGTGAAAACGTACATTTGCGGAGAAAAAGAGGACTTTGACTATGTGATGGCAAATATTGAAAAGCTGGTAGTAAAGGAAGCAAATGAGGCTGGCGGATATGGGATGCTTATCGGACCAAAAGCGGATGCGGAAGAACATGAATTGTTCAGACAAAAAATAAAAGATAATCCACGTAATTATATTGCCCAGCCAACAATTTCTCTTTCAAGGGTACCTTGTATGGTTGACGGGCATGCAGAGGGGCGTCACGTAGATTTACGTCCATATATTCTTTATGGTGATGATATTAGTGTAATTCCAGGCGGACTGACCCGCGTTGCTTTGAGAAAAGGATCTCTGGTGGTGAATTCTTCGCAGGGCGGAGGAGGAAAAGATACCTGGGTTTTATATTAAATTGTTGTTAACAGTTGCTGGCAGTGCTGTTGATAATTTCCGTTTAATAGAATCTTTGTTTCTTTAAACAGATAATTCACTAATTTGCCGGGAACTGTTAACAGTCGTTTATTTATAGCCCTTTAAAATTTAAGTCATGCAGCGTGAAGTAACAGGATGGTACAGTCCTTCACTGAATAAACATATGGAAGTGGCTGTGTATGGCCATTATGGATTTGCATTATTACTGATTCCAACTGCCGCCTCCGACTATCTGGAATATGAACAGCAAGGATTAATCGAAAGTATTCGTCCTTATATTGATGCAGGAAAAGTAAAGGTTTATTGTATCAATAGTATTAACTCTGAAAGCTGGCTCAATCCATATATGCATGGCTATGATAAAGCGATGCGGCATCAGCTTTTTAACGAATATGTGATTAAAGAAGTCATTCCTTTTATAAAAGATACAAGCAGTGCTTCAAATGAAATCATCGCCGGTGGTGCTTCGTTTGGCGCCTTGCATGCTGCGAATCTGTTTTTTAAACACCCGGATTATATTCACGGAATTATTGCAATGAGCGGATGTTATGACCTGAGCGTTTATACTGATGGTTATTATGATGACAATGTATATTTTAACTCACCGGTTCATTATTTACCGCAGTTAAAAGCAGAGTGGCATTTAGCCATGTACCGCGAAAGCAGGCACATCCATTTTATATCGGGCTCCGGTGCTTTTGAAAGACCAGATTATTCACAACAGATATCAGGTATTTTAACTAACAAAAATGTTCATAACGAACTGGATATCTGGGGATCAGATATGCCGCATGATTGGTGGGTATGGAAATTAATGCTGTCTCATTATCTGGAAACAAGATTTTAGTAGAGATAAAATGCTCAATTATCAATGTTCAAGCGTTGCCCTTGAGATGATCATTGATAATTGAGCATTGATCATTTTTTGACCGTTGACCTTTTTACCTTTAACTTTTTTTGGATCATGCTCCTTCAAACTGGCGCAAAAATCTTACATCATTTTCTGTAAAGAAGCGCAGATCGTTGATGCCGTAACGAAGCATTGTAATTCTTTCAATACCCATTCCAAAAGCAAATCCTGTATATTCTTCGCTGTCAATTCCGCAATTGGTCAATACGTTAGGATCAACCATTCCTGATCCGGCAATTTCGACCCAGCCTGTATGCTTACAGACGTTACAACCTTTTCCTTTACAAATAAAACATGTTACGTCAATTTCCGCACTTGGTTCTGTAAAAGGAAAATAGGATGGGCGCAGGCGGATTTTAGAATCTTTGCCAAACATTTCTTTTGCAAAATGATAAAGCGTATCCTTCAAGTCTTTAAAACTAACGTTTTTATCAACATATAAACCCTCTACCTGATGAAACACACAGTGAGCACGGGCAGAAATTGCTTCATTCCTAAACACACGGCCTGGCATAATAGACCGGATCGGCGGTTTTTGCCTTTCCATTAATCTAACCTGTACATTGGAAGTATGCGTGCGCAGCAATACATCGTCTTTCACATCACCTTCACTTTTGGAAATGAAAAAAGTATCCTGCATTTCGCGCGCCGGATGATTATCCGCAAAATTCAATGCACTGAAATTATACCAGTCGGTTTCGATCTCAGGACCATAAGAAACATTGAATCCCATACGTTCGAAAATTTCAATAATTCTTTTACGAACAATTGTAAGCGGATGCAGACTTCCCTGAAGATTAGGAGCAACCGGCAGCGTCAGATCAATAAGAAGTTCCGGGTTAGAATCCGCATTATTTTCCAAAGATGTTGAAAATTCCTGAAAGCGGTTTTGTGCCACATTTTTTAATGTGTTTAATTCCTGCCCAACAGCACGTCGTTCGTCCGGAGCAATATTTTTGAGCCCGTCAAATAATTCTGATACTACACCTTTTTTACTGATGTAGCGCATCCGGAATGCTTCAAGCTGTTCTTTATTCTGAACCTCAGTCTGCTCAATTTCTGAAATTAAATTTTTTACCCGGTCGGTAATCATATCACTTTGATTTTTATGAGAAGGAGCAGTCGGAGATTATAAATCAACTGATCTTTTTTCTTAATAAATGGTTCTAAATTCTCTTTTTTCTGCCTGAAGGGAAGGAAAAAAGTCTTTAAAACGGACGCAAATATAAATAATGTTGAATTATCCGGCGTGTACTTTTTGAATTGTTACTGTATTCCTTCCAAAAAGTACCTTTTTTTAGCAATTTGGGCACCAGGTAAAACTACGTGTTTTAGCGAGTTTAGTTACGCAATTTTCACAAAGAATTAAAATTAAATACTTGATAATCAGGTATTTAATTATGTATACGTAATTTTACGTATTTTTTCGATGCTTCCCAAAGTACTACATTTGAATCAGAAATTTAGATCAACGAAATTCAATAAGTGATATGAAAACTTTAACTTCTTTTCCTCTTCAAAATTCGCCGGATTCTTCATTCAGCAACCACACAACATTCATTTCAGTTCAATCAATGGGCAGGACTATTTTCTTGCTACCCGATGCAATTACTTTTATGCAAGGTGAAGGAAACTATACTTTTATTTATACCAACACAGGTAAAAAATATTTAGTGTCTAAAACGTTGAAGTCGCTCACTGTGCATTTGAATCCCAATTTTATAAGGGTTCATAAATCTTATGTAGTTAATGCTGATTATGTTGTGGAACGTATGGAAGATGACCGAATGCTGCGTATGTCCTGTGGAAAGGAAGTTGTTGTATCACGTAGAAAGATAAAAGAGATTACCGGATTTTTAGATCATACAAATCTGAGAATCAGCGCATAAAATATTATAGTGAATTAAATTAGTGGGTTATTTATAAAACAGCAGCCATCGCTTTGATCGAAGGCTGCTTGTTTACTTTTAGGAAAGATTGTATTGATTTAGCTATTGAACTCTAAACTCATAAACTCACCACTAATTCATCAAAATAATTTGATACCCAGCGTAACCTGCCACGAAGTAACTTTTTGTTTAACTGATGCATTGCCGTCAACTGGTTTCCCATCGATTTGGAATGATGCCAGATTCGTAAAAGAACCTTCTTTTCTTACATCCAGGCTAATGCTTCCAATATCAAGTCCTGCACCAAGTTGGTATCCAAAAGTAGCTTGTGCAAATGCGTCGTTAAGATTTGAAGTATATTGCTGAAAAGCATCACGTAAACGCTGATTATCTCCAATTCTAAATGAAGTGACCGGGCCGGCAAGAAGACGAATCGGTCCACCTTTTAATCCAATCAGCAGTGGAACATCAATATTACTATACTTAATATTGATAGTTTTGGTGATTGGAGTTTCCTGATCTTTCTGAATAATATCAAAAGATCCTCCCTTTGTTGAAACCAAAACTTCAGGCTGAATAAATATTGTACGGCCAAATCTTGCATAAATACCACCAACTGCTCCGGTTCTGGTATTAAAACTTTGTTTCAAGTTGTCACGAACCTCTTTCCCATCATATCCAAGATATGGATTTCCATTGGCATCATAACGCGTCGTAAAAACATCTCCCATAGTTAGGCGTGACAAATTCACCCCTCCTTTGATACCAAATGCAAAACCCTTTTTTTGTGCCTGAGCTGATGTTATGCCTACCACACATAACAAACAGATACAGGCTAATTTTGTTAGGATGTTCATGGATAATATAATTGATTAGTAAAACCGGATAATAACGTGAAAATTTAAAAAACTGTACCCACTCAATTTATTTTTTGATCAAACGGCTAAAACGTTCTCATATTTGGATAATTTTTCGATCTATTTTGTTATTTATAAAGATCAACAAACAATATTTTAATATTTATGGCCAAAGCCAAAACAGCCTATTTTTGTCAGGAATGCGGGTATAATTCTCCTAAATGGGTCGGGAAATGTCCGTCATGCGGTGAATGGAATACTTTTGTACAGGAAGTTATTGAAAAAGAGGATGCAAAACCCACTGTCACCTGGAAATCAGTAAACCTTGCGAGCAAACCAAAAGCGATTGCAGAAATTATATTTGAAAATGAACCTCGTATTGCCACTGCTGATCAGGAACTTAACCGGGTTTTAGGCGGAGGGATAGTTCAGGGATCTTTGGTATTAATTGGTGGAGAACCGGGAATAGGAAAGTCTACGCTGATGCTTCAGATTGCATTAACATTGTCGGACAAGCGGGTATTATATGTTTCAGGGGAGGAATCGGAGCAGCAGATAAAGATGCGTGCGGAAAGAATGTCTTCCAAAAGCAGTAATTGTTTTATTTTAACTGAGACCCAGACACAGAGTATTTTTCGCCAGATTGAGGAATTCAAGCCCGAAGTTCTCATCATAGACTCTATTCAAACCATGCAGTCGGCATACATTGAGTCGGGAGCCGGCAGCGTTTCTCAGGTAAGGGAATGTGCGGCGGAATTTATGAAATATTCAAAGGAAACCGGTGTTCCGGTATTTTTGATCGGGCATATTACCAAGGATGGTTCTTTAGCCGGGCCCAAAGTATTGGAACACATGGTTGACACCGTATTGCAGTTCGAAGGCGACAGACATACAACTTACCGGATTTTGCGCACGATGAAAAACCGTTTCGGAAGTACTTCGGAACTTGGGATTTATGAAATGCACAGCGAAGGTTTAAGGCAGGTTAGTAATCCATCTGAAATTCTGATTTCCCAGCGGGACGAACCGGTGAGTGGTATTGCCATTGGCTCCATGATGGAAGGGAATCGCCCGTTACTTATCGAAATACAATCATTGGTGAGTGTTGCCACTTATGGAACTCCGCAACGAAGCAGTACAGGATTTGATGCAAAACGACTGCAAATGCTTCTGGCAGTTCTTGAAAAACGGGGTGGATTCCGTTTGGGCGTCCAGGATGTTTTTTTGAACGTTGCCGGTGGTTTAAGAGTTGAAGATCCTGCAATTGACTTGTCGGTAGTTGCTTCAATTGTATCGTCTTATGAAGATAAATTTATTCCGCCTTCGGCTTGTTTTGCGGCGGAAGTTGGTTTGGGAGGCGAAGTGAGGGCCGTCAGCCGTATTGAAAGCCGTATTTTAGAAGCGGAGAAATTAGGTTTTAAGAAAATTTATATTTCAAAATATAATAGTAAAGGGTTGGATATCAAGCGTTCCAAAATTAACATTTTTCCGGTAGCACATTTGGATCAGTTATTTATGGAATTATTTTTAAATCAGTAAGTAAAGACGGGGCACCTAGACTGGCCAAGTCTAGGTGCCCGAAAGCCCTTTAATATTTCGCGTAAAACGTTCTTAATTTATTAGTAAGCCTATCATAAATCGGCTTACTAAATTCAACAAAAAGCTGTTGAGGCGCAGGGGGCAAGAGCTCCTGACTTTTACACATCCGCAATTGTGCTGCAGTAAGCGCACGCTCGTCTCCATTAAAATTCGCCCATTCGCAAGTCCAGTTATATTCACCGTTGAATTTTTCCTGATTAATAATTCGTTGGGTCTTAAAATCTTTTATTTGCATATCCAGCAATCCGGCAGAATGTACCGTTTTGCGATTTTGCGTTAATTTAGCAGTTACTCTGTCGTATATTGGAATTTTTGCCCTTCCAATCGTTTTCTCTCCAATTTTGACGCTGTCTTTACTGGTAACAGTTTCTGTATTTTTTTCAATCAGCGTTTGTCCAACAATGAAGTCGTCAAATTGAAGAGTCACAACCTGATCCGGCTGTAAATTATCTTTTGTAGCTTCATCCGGATTGTAAAATCTGACGAATTTATTCAATTTTTTGTTAGTCCTTAAAAACTCATCCACACGATCCTGAAAATATTCATTGCTAAGTTTGTATGTTCTTGATGTAACCGTTACCTGCTCCACTACTACTTTAAATGAGGCAATCTCATAAGCCAGATCCAGTTTTTTTCGAACCTCTCTAAAATCAGGCATTATTGCCTCTGTTCTTTCAAAGTGCTCATAAGCTTTTCGCGCACTCTCACGATCCCCATCAGAAAGTAATTTCAATCCTTCTACATATCTAATATTTGCAGCATTATTGCGCACTGCTTTCTCTTCATTTTCGAAGCTTTTAGCATCAACAGCCTTGATACAAGTGGTACATTGATTTATGGCTCTGTAAAGATTATTCAACCCTTCATAAGATTTTAATTCCTGTTCCAGTTTGAAAAGATCTGATGAAGACTGACTGAGTTTTATTTCTTCCAGATGTTGTTCAAGAGCAGGAGGATAAGCTTGCTTTAGGATTTCCAGTGAAGAAGAATGACCGGGATTGTCTTTTAATTTCTCAACGGCGCGCAACACGGAATCGTCATAATCACCACGTTTTAGCGATTTTTTTGCTGATTTGCATCCTTGAAGAAAAGCAAACAAAATGGGAAGATAAAATAGAAGGAGTAGCAGTCTTTTCATAAACCTGATCAAAAATATTGTTAGAGGATTTTTGATCAAATTTCATAAAAAATTACCTCATTTTCGAATGCTTTACTAAATACGCCATCAAAACAGGATCAAATCCCTGAGCAATATCAGCTTCGATGAAATCAATTTTATACTGTCCGCATTTAAGTTTCAGTTTTTGATAAAAATCACCCACAAATTTCTGATAGGATTCTCTGACTTGTTCGGGCTGGACTTTTACTTTTTCTCCCGTTTCCAAATCTATAAATTCGTAAGGACGGTTTTCGAATGCAAATGTTTCTTCTGTTTTTTTATCAGTTACATGAAAAAGGAGCACTTCATGCAAATTATGACGTAAATGCTGTAAAGCCGAAAAAATATGTTCAGCTTCTTCCAGATTATCAAACATATCACTGAAAATAACTACCAGTGAGCGCTTGTGAATTTTTTCTGCAATCTGATGAAGTACGCCGGATACTGAAGATTTTAATAATGGTCTTTTGGACTGGAGTAAATTTTCCAGTTCTGCCATAATTTTGTGTACATGAGAAGGTGTGGATTTTACTGCCGTCTGCATTTCAATTGTTTCCGAAAATGTACACAAACTTACCGCATCTTTCTGGCGTTGAAGTAAATATGTAATACTTGCAGCTGCCATGACACTAAAAGTCATCTTGCCGTAACTTTCTTCCGGATAGTACATAGACGACGATGTGTCGACCAAAATGTGACAGCGAAGATTGGTTTCTTCTTCATAACGTTTGACATACAGCCGATCAGATTTTGCAAAAACTTTCCAGTCAATATATCTGGTCGATTCGCCGGTATTGTATAATGAATGTTCGGCAAACTCTACTGAGAACCCATGAAACGGGGATTTATGTAGTCCTGTAATGAATCCTTCTACCAATTGTTTGGCAAGAAATTCAAGATTTCCAAACTCTCTTACTTTCGTTAAATCAAGTTGCCGAACGCTCATAACAGGATGAAAATTAAGAATTATTGTTTCGTTCGCAAGGAAATGATTTTTCCTGACTTCGGATCTATTTCTTCATCTTTATCTAATAAAACCATTCCTTCCATTCCTACTACTTTAACTGAAACATTAGCCACACCTTTTGCCAATATGCCCAATAGTCTTGCTGCTTCTTTACTAATATCTACAAGCCGGTTTTTAGAATAGGGCCCGCGGTCGTTTACACGTACAATGACTTTTTCATTATTATTGAGATTCGTGATTTCCAGCATAGTATTATGCGGGTAGCTACGGTGTGCAGCTGATAATTCAGTGCTTTTATGTGTTTCGCCAAAGGAAGTTTTTTTTCCATGAAAACGAGTTGAATAATACGATGCACGCCCTGTTTCAGTTTTGCCTAACGATACCTGTGCGTGTAAATTAAAGTGCAAGGCAAATGCAAAAATAATTGGAATCAGAATCCGATGATAAGTCATATCTGAGGTTTAGGATGGAACATAAACAAAGTTTAGAACCTTGTCTCTCTATCTAAATTTGTGACAAAAATTGAAAAAGCGTCACGGATTTTTTCAAAAGTAACAGAATAAATGGAGAAATGTATATTAAGCAGTGTTAAAGTGCAATATCGTTATCAATAAACTCATTTTATTACAATTCACACTGCTAATTAATTTAAGTTTTTTTGTTCGCAGCAATAAACTTTCTATTTTAGCGTTTGAAAACCTATTTAAAAAAAAACATAGTGGAAGACAGAGAGCAAATCTACTCCAAAAGGGTCAGGGCAGGAAAACGGACTTACTTCTTCGATGTTCGCTCAACGCGATCCAACGACTATTATCTTACGATTACGGAAAGCCGTCGTCATCCTCAGGGAGATGGTTTTACTTATGAAAAGCACAAAATGTTTTTGTACAAAGAAGATTTTGATAAGTTCGTTGATGCATTGAAAGATACAGTTGACCACGTGAAAACGGAGTTAATGCCCGAAGTGGACTTTTCTCAGTTCGAAGCCAAAACGGACGAGGTGGACGTGGTTGGAGAGTCGTCGGATCTTAAATGGGAGTAAAATTTTCCGTTTAAATGACCAGCCTTCGGAATGTATTACGAGGGCTTTTGGTTTTTGTGTTGCCTAAATAGTAATTTTGCATAAAATTATTATTTGGCTGACAGGTAGTGCGTTTCTAAATGATCCGAAAAACTACTTGCAATTAACTGCATCCTTTAAAATATGAGTCTTCAATGTGGGATTGTCGGATTACCAAACGTAGGTAAATCCACTCTTTTTAATGCTATTTCTACCGGTAAAGCCGAAGCTGCTAATTATCCTTTCTGTACTATTGAGCCTAACGTTGGTGTGGTGACTGTGCCCGACGAGCGGATTGATATTCTGATTGGATTGGTGAAGCCTCAGAAGACGATACCAACAATTATTGAATTCGTTGATATAGCGGGTTTGGTGAAAGGCGCGAGCCAGGGCGCCGGATTAGGCAATAAATTCTTAGCCAATATCCGTGAAGTGGACGCCATCGTGCATGTTGTCCGCTGTTTTCAGGACGAAAATGTGGTCCATGTAGAAGGACGCGTTGATCCGGTTTTTGATAAGGAAATTATTGACATTGAATTGCAATTGAAAGATTTGGAATCTGTCGATAAAAAAATTCAAAAAACCGAAAAAGGAGCCAGAGCCGGAGATGCAAAAGCAAAAGCAGAACTGGAATGGCTGAAATTATACAAGCAAACACTCGAGGAAGGTAAAAATGCCCGTAGTGTTAAAATTGACGAAGAAATGAAAGAGTCCGTTATTGGCGATTTGCAATTATTAACAGCCAAGCCGGTTTTATATGTTGCCAATGTAGATGAAGATTCTATGCTTACTGGCAATGAATATTCAGAAAAACTTCGTGAAGCAGTGAAACATGAAGGTGCAGAAGTAATTATTCTTTGTGCAGCGATTGAATCCCAGATTTCTGAAATTGAGGATCCTGAGGAACATGAAATGTTTTTGGGAGAATATGGTTTGAAAGAATCAGGATTAAGTAAGCTAATCAAAGCATCGTATGCATTGCTGAACCTGATTACTTATTTCACGGCCGGCGTTAAAGAAGTAAGAGCCTGGACGATTGTAAAAGGATGGAAAGCGCCACAGGCTGCCGGAGTAATTCACAGTGATTTTGAAAAAGGATTTATTCGTGCTGAGGTAATTAAAATTGCTGATTTCGAACAATACAAATCAGAAGCCGGTGTAAAAGAAGTTGGTAAAATGGCTGTGGAAGGAAAAGAATATGTTGTCGAAGACGGTGATATTATGCATTTCAGGTTTAATGTGTAAAAATACAATGTCATTTATTAAAAAGCGGGACTCTTAAAGGGTTCCGCTTTTTTAATAATTATACGTCATCCTCAGAACTATCCGGCAAACCCGGATTCAACATTGCCCGGAAAGTTTTGGCCATGTGCACCATGTTATCTGTGCAATCATGCGCTTTTTTAAGAATATGAAAATCGTAGCCGTCATTAATTAGTTCAGCAAATATTTTCCTCAAAATAATAAGATCGTCTACATGCAGTGAAAAATCCTGCACTACGTACATGTGAAATCCTCTGTCTTTTTTATCAGGGAAATATAGCGCAAGATGGAAATCGCGCCCATGGTAAAATGATCGTACATGGCTGCTTTCAAAATCAGTAGGCATTTCCTGATGGTCAACGAGCAGGTCAATGATCGGAGATTCGTCGCGTGTAATGTATAGATTTGAAGTGATATAATTATTGGTCATTTTATTGGCTGATTTATCTTTTGTCAAAGTAAAGCGGCACTCATTCTATCTTCTTCTGTTCCATTCAACTGTTCTGTATCCAATTAAAAGATCAGACCTGCCCGCCTGAGGACGATAATAAACCAAAATATCATAATCATTTTCGGTTGCTGCATAGTTACCTTCCACGTAAGCTTCATCCGGTTTTTTATCCTTTCCTTTAATTACGGTATAATCGTAATTAATTACACCTTGTTTCAGAAAAATTTCTGCCTGGTAGGAATTTGCATCCGGATTCCATGTCATTCGGTTTCGGTCGTTTAGCTGCCATAAATTAAATGCTCCGTTCACGTAAAATACAGCGTCGGGATCCTCCTGAATACGTAAAGTGAAAACAACCGGTGAATAATCCGCTTCCACACTTCCTCGCCCTGATTCAGTTTGATCCACAATATATTGACCATTTAAATCATCAACCTGTATGTAAACTCCCTGCGAACGAAGTTTATCCGGAAATAAAACCAATTTGGTAAAATCAGCCATGCGCTGCAATTCCATGATGCCATAACCTCTTGCTGACAAAGTACGGCTATCAAAATAATGAAACTCGTTGCCGCCAGGGAAGGTATTTTCCAGATTAAAAAATGTGTATTCCAGAATCTGATCAAAAGGCCGCACATTAGTTGGTTTAAAACCTGTTCTGATTTGGTCCCAACGGAAATTTTTACGCATTACCACTTTAAGATCCGTCTGCGGTGCATTCAATGGATTTCCTTTATAATCTATTTTAAAATCAATTTGCTGATCTGAAAACTGTTGTGAAATACCTTGTGAAAAACGTGCCTGTGCATCAATCCCAACTCTGGATTCGTATACCATAAACCTACGTGATAATACCGTTTTACGATCATTATCTGAATAAACAAATAAGACATAATTGCCTGATAGTTTGAGTTTTGGAACCTCTAAACGATAATGAAAATAAGGCACTTTTGTACTAAAAGACTGATCATAAGTAGTAATTGGATATTCATTGAACTGATAAGTAAATTCAATATCGTTTAAACTGGATTTGCTCCAATCTGCATTGCAATGAATGATTTTAGCCCGGTAACTAACAGACGAAGTCGAAAGATCGTCGAATTCTAATATAAGCGGAAAGGTACTTTCAAGCGGAATAATTGGCGAACTGATCAGCCTCCGTGGATTTTCAAGATCATCTATACCCGGATAAAGGAGTACGGTTGAGATATTGTTATTATAAATATGATCTTCCAGCAACACATTTGCACTTTGTGATGTCGCAGTAAAATAACAGAAACTTAATAGAATGAATAAAGTAAGACGCATAAACAGTTTTGAGAAATTAACGTTACCTTTTTATATTATTGTGTAAGTAACAAATTGAAACTGCTTTTTCACAGAAATAACTATGTTTGTTTTATAACCGGAACAATTGACTGGAAACCACAAAAGGATTATTCTCAGGAAAAATACCTGGAAATGGAAAGAGAAGAGAATTATAAAAGTGAATACTTTCGCGGAGAAATATTCGCTATGGAAAGTACCTCGGGATATGGTTCGCTAAAATGTTGAACTCTCAATATTCATAGTTAAGTTATGAACATTGAGAGTTCAACATTGATAATTCAATATTTTTATACTCATTAAAACGTTAAAAATACTATCCGGCAAGTTCTTCAACCTGCATCATGGCATTTTCCCATTCCTGAGTAGCCTTTTCAAGTTTTTGTTTAATATCTGCGTAAGCCCGGTTTAAATCAGCCAACGCTTTTGAATCATTGTATACAGCCGGTTCGGCCAGTTTTGCCTCTGTCTCCGATTTTTTAGTCTCCAGATTGTTGATAGCTGCTTCCAACTCCTCGACCTGTTTCTGTGCTTTTTTTAGCTTTTGAGCTTCTTCACTGGAAATCTGACGGCTATTATTTGTCTTTTGAGGATTTCCATTTGTAGCCGGCTGTGGGTTTGTTTTCTGTGGTGGAGCGCTGCTAACAATTGCTTTGGCACTCGTAGCTGATTGCAATCCGCGTTCTTCAATCCATACTTCATATTCCTGATAAGTTCCGGGATATTGTTTGATCTGATGATCTTCGATATACCAGATTTTATTGGCAATATTCTCTACAAAGTACCTATCATGAGAAACTACAATATAACTTCCTTCGTACTGCTGTAAAGCCTGTATAAGAATGTTAACAGACTGCATGTCAAGGTGATTGGTAGGCTCATCGAGAAGCAGGAAGTTAGCTTGTGAAAGTAATACTTTTGCAAGTGCTACCCGCGATTTTTCTCCTCCGGAAAGTACCTTGATCTTCTTGAAAACATCATCTCCTGTAAAAAGAAAGCAGCCAAGAACCGTTCTTAACTCTGTTTCTGTTTTTGTAGAGTTGGCATATTTAAGCTCTTCAATCAGATTGTGATTGATATTAAGCGATTCAAGCTGATGCTGGGCATAAAACGTAAACATGACATTGTGCCCAAGTCTCCTTTTACCTTCTATTGGTTCATCTCCTGAAACTACGCGTAGAACAGTTGATTTCCCACGACCGTTGGCACCAATCAAAGCAATCTTGTCACCACGTTCCATAGTAACATTGGCACCGTCAAGAATTACTTTGTCTCCATAAGCTTTGGACGCATCTTCCAGTTGGAATACATGGCGGCCAGGCTGTGTAGTAAATTGAAAACGGAAATGCACTTTTGCATTTTCATCCACAACCTGATCTACAACGTCCAGTTTGTCAAGCGCTTTTACACGACTTTGTACTTGTTTCGATTTTGTAGCTTTCGCCTTGAAACGTTCAATAAAACGTTCTGTCTGACGAATTTTTGCCTGCTGATTTTCGTAAGCACCACGCTGAATATCATTGCGCTGGTCTTTTTCTTCAAGATAATAAGAATAGTTTCCCGCGTAATAATTCAATTTTCCATTTGCAACTTCAATCGTTACATCAATTGTATTATCCAGGAATTGCCTGTCGTGAGAAACCACAATAACGGCACCTTCATAATTCTGCACATATTTTTCAACCCACTGAATAGAGGGTAAGTCCAAATGGTTGGTTGGCTCATCGAGCATCAGCAACGACGGTTTTTGAAGCAAAAGTTTTGCCAGCATCACCCGCATACGCCATCCACCGGAAAACAACCGGAGTGGTCTTTGTAAATCATCCGTAACAAATCCTAACCCTTCCAGAATAGCCTCTGCTTTGGACTGAATTGTATAACCATCCAATGCTTCGAATTCTTCCTGAACCCTGGCTAATTTGTCAACAAGAGCGTCTTTGTAGTCGTGCTCCATTTCGTATAGGATCTTGTCAATCTGAACCTGTAAATGGTTCTGACGCTCAAAAGCCTGCATGGCTACGGCCAGAATTGATTCATCACTTTGATAAGAAAGTAAATCCTGATTCAAAAATCCAATGGTACAATCACCGGACTTGGATATAGAGCCTCCATCTGGCTGAAACTCACCATTAATCATCCTGAGCAGGGTAGATTTGCCGGTACCGTTCAGGCCGATAAGGCCAATTTTTTGTTTTGGCTTGATATGAAGCGACGCGCTATCGTATAATGCACGGTCGCCAAGAAAATAACTGAGGTTCGTAATCGCGATCATGCCGCAAAGGTACGGTTAAAGAAGGAGATAGTAAAAATGTAATTGTTGGAATAGTTATAAAATCAAATAGTTAACCGGAAATACAACATTATTCTTGTAAATTTGATTATAAAATATTTGATATTAATATCGATCGAAATGAATTATACATACAAACTTCGTCTTGTGCCAGAACCTGATGGCGGATATACAGTTTTTGTTCCTGCACTTCCCGGTTGTATCACTTTTGGAGAGAATGTTGATGAAGCCATAGAAATGGCAAAAGAAGCTATTGGTTTATATGTTGAAGAGCTAACAGAAAGAGGAGAGCCTATTCCTGATGATAGTAATACATCGGAGTATTCTCTTAGCCTGGTTGCATGAATTTAATATCCAGTACCTTATAAAACTTTTAGAATCAAACGGATTCATTTTTCGCAGGGCAAAAGGATCTCATCATATTTATTACAACGCACAATCAAACAAAACCGCGGTCGTTCCTGTTCACGGTGGAAAAGATCTTAAGAAAGGCACATTTTTAAGTATTTTAAAACAAGCAGGAATTGAAATAAATCATAATTAAATAACTTAAAGACAAGATGCTAATCTCACAAAATGAATAATCTCTTCCCCATATTTTTAAAATTAGAAAACCTGCATACGCTTATTGTTGGAGGTGGTTATGTTGGATTAGAGAAAATTACTGCTGTTTTGGATAATTCACCTGAGGCAAGAATCACACTTGTATCTCCTGAAATCAGAAATGAAATCAGAGAGATTTCAGCTCAAAATTTTAGAGTTATTTTAATAGAAAGAAAATTTGAGGAAAACGATTTTTTAGAAAAAGACCTGGTTATCGTTGCAACCAATGATAAAGAAGAAAATAAGCGAATTAAAGGTCTGGCCAGGTTACGACATATTCTATGCAATGTGGCTGACACACCTCCATTGTGCGACTTTTATTTATCTTCTGTTGTAAGAAAAGGAAATTTAAAAGTAGCCATTTCAACAAACGGAATGTCACCAACGATGGCCAAACGATTGAAAGAAGTTCTTACAGAAGCTCTTCCTGATAATCTGGAAACAGCGATGGAGCAGTTAAAAGCTGTTCGTGATATGCTAAAAGGAGATTTTGCTTATAAAGTAGATGAGCTCAACAGAATTACTTCTGTTTTGGTTGAAAAGAAAGAAGACCAAATAAGGGAGAAATCATAACAGAAAAATAACTCCGCGAAACTCTATTTTACTCCTTTAAGTCTGCGTTTAAACCAAATTCTGCCAAAGCCAACGGAAAATTCCTTCCTTCATGTCCGGAACGGCTTAATTTTACTAAAGCAAAACGCTGTAATGTATCCAGTTCAAGCCAATGCTGAATTGTAATATACGGACATTTCCATTCCACAGCTTTTTGTTGAACTTCGTCAGGAATTTCATTGATGTTATTCCATGAATCGTCTATTGTTGATAATAAACCCGCTTCACAATCAAAATACTCCCGAACCAATTGTTTAACAAATTCGCCATATTTTTCAATTTCGGCGTGTGTATAGCACGATAAATAAGCAAGCGTTTCTTTGTCTTTCAAATTAAATTTAGCCCATTCCGATAGTTTTAGTTTGATTCCGCAACTATCCAATTTATACCTCACGATCATAGGAACGCATTTAAGCGTGTTCACAAAATCACTCTCGAAGGCAAAGAATAATGGACTGATTTGAACAGTTTTCATAGTAACAGCTATCATTTTTTAAGAACTAGACCTGAACCGTTTCGGCTAAAATAATTTCTCGCATTTCAGTTTTATCTGCATCACAAGTGGAACAAGTATAGCTTTCAGGTAAATTCTGAAAAGGTGTACCAGCAAGAATATTATTTAGTAAATCGCCAAATTTTGGATCATAAACTGTAAAGCAGTGCGGACATTGATGTACGGAAATAGTTGTTGACGGAATGTTGTATTCTTCGCTTTCCATTTTAACAACTTCTTTAAAATCAGCAAAACGCCGGTTATTAAATCTTCTGCAAAGCCGCTCTAACTGTCCGGCCAGATGAATTTTAAATAGACCTTTTTCAAAAAGTATGAGTTTACGGCTGTTGGGATTAAAATTTTCAGTAAAATAAAGATCATATAAACTGAACAATGCAAGTTGCCCGATTTTGATTAACGGCCTTTTTTTGATCAGAACAGATCCAAAAACTTCTGATTTAGAGCGCGTCTGAATACCAAAACAAAGTCCGAATGTACGGGTGTCATTTTTTTCGAAATAACGTATCAGGTCACTTTTTAAATGGGTTCCATTATCTGTATGATCTTCGGTTTGCCAGGCAAGTTCAGTAGCTGCATGACGAACGTTGATATTATGTTTACCCAGAATTTTACTCCATTCATCTCGATATTGATCTTCAATTCCTTTGATAATAAGCGATTTCCAGGGTGTTATGCATATCTCACCTATGCGGCTTTTCATGCATAAACTACAAATATCGAGCAGGAATTCAATTGAAAATAATTCATCACGACGATATAATCCCAGCCATGTTTTGGATTCGTAACGGTTAAAACCTTCGTAATAGGGTAGGGAAAAGGCAGGTAATTCCAGCTCCCTGTTAGCAGGAAGTGAAATGTAGCGGATATTGTCGGTAATTGTCTGGTATAAAATTTCCTCGTCCTGATAATCTTCAGCTAACATACCTTTTTCAACCTCTTTTGCAATCCTTCCTATTTCGTTAGTATATATTAATTCACGCCATTTGTACAAAGAATTTCCTTGTTTGGGACGAATGTATAAATACCAGAAATGTGGTTCAGGAGAAGAAACAAAGTTAAGATTACCGGTAAAAAATGGTGTAAAACTTTGGTTTGAATCAGATATATTGACTTTTAGATGTGGTGAATAATCAAAGCTGTCGAAAACTGTATGGTATTCATTGGCTCCCAGCCATTGTCCGGTACGGAATACGTCTTCACCACAATAAGAACTGATTATATTAGGCAATCTTTCTGAATTGATTTCATAGCGGATGTTCAGTTTTTTTAAATCTTTTTCCAATGATTTCAGCTCTTCATAATGCACAATCATTAGTAATTGTTGACGACTTCCAAATCGTACTTTGCGAACCTGAGCATTCCATGCTGCCAATAAAATGTCCTTCAAGTATCCCGGTGAAGCGATGCCTCCGGGTAGGTTGATTTTGATGTTATAGTAGTCGCGCATAATTTTCTGGTTTCATAGGGCGATGCCCTGTGTTGAAGTATGAAGCCCTTTCAGGGTAGTATGATTGTTGCCGGGAATGCCGCGCTGAAAGGTGATTTTTCTCAGCTATGGCCATCTATAAAACCCTTTCAGGGTAATGTCATAATTAGAGATTTACTGCACTGAAAGGGCTTTATATCTCAGAAATGGGCATTGCCCATAGAATTAAGGGCGTCGCCCATTATTATGTTCAAGCCAAAATCCTTTCCTTCATCTTTTCCAAAATGGACCTAACCTCCGGACGACATGAGCCACACCCCGTTCCTGCACCCGTTTTCTGGCAAAGCTGCTGAAAATCATTACATCCATTTTGAATAGCTTTTTCCAGATTTCCTTTTCCAACATTATTGCAGGAACAAACCAGTTTGCCTTGCAAAGGATCTGATTTTTGACTCGCACGAAGCAGTTGCAAGCGTTTTTCGGAAAGTTCAATGCTATTTGTAATCAGATCTTTAAATTCTAAAAACTCATTTTTATCTCCAATTAAAGTTGCACCTACAAGTTTGTCCTGGTGAACAATGCACTTCTTATAATACCGTTTTGATTTATCAATAAATACGATTTCTTCGTAAGAATTATCATTGGCAGGAACTTCTGTCAAACCAATACTGCATAAGTGTAAGCCTTCCATTTTCAATATATTCATGGAGGTACTTCCTTTATAAGGCTGCGAAATATCACCTGCAATAAATCGGGCTGCTGCTTCTGCCTGTTGTTCAGCCGCCAGTGTGATTCCCCACATTTGCCCGCGCCATTCTGCAATTTCTCCTGCTGTAAAAATATCATTATCAGAAGTTTGCATATAGTCATTAACTACAATTCCTCGTTTGCATTCTATTCCGGCTTCGGTAGCAAGTTTAATAGTTGGAATGGTTCCAATGGCCATCACTACAACCTGACAATTTATTTTCCGGCCGGATTTTAAACGTATTCCTGAAACTTTTTCTGTTCCTGAAAAAGTGGAAACCTCATCATTAAAATAAATTTCAACTCCTCTTTCAGTCAAATCCTGGTAAAGTAACTCACTTGCCATTGGATCAAGCTGACGTTCCATTAATCTTCCGCTTCTTTGAATTACTGTAACTTTTACATTCATTTCCCTGAAAGAAGCCGCCAATTCCAGACCTAATATTCCACCGCCAACAATAACTGCGTGAGGATCGGTTTGTTTTAGAAAAGGTAAAAGCGAATCGGCATCCAATCTGGAACGCATATTGAAAATCCCTGGCAAATTTGGAATTCCCTTTGGCATAAAAGCGCTGCTTCCCATGCCCAGGATCAGCTTGTCATACACGTGCTCCTGCCCGTTGCTGTCAACAATGATTTTATTTCTCCTGTCGATATGAACAATACTAATTCCCTTATGAACTGTAATATTATTTTCTTCAAACTGATCTTCACGCAATTTTACCAGTTGTTCCCACGATTGTGATCCGCTGATGTAATCCGGAAGAAGTACCCGATTGTAAAAAGGATAAATTTCTTTGGAAAAAACATGAATTTCATCTTCCTGATTAAGTGCTCTATACGAATTGATAAATCCTAAACCGGCCGATCCTGCACCAATTATAATGATTTTTTCAAAAGGTTTTTTGTAAACTAAAACTTGTACTGCTGAAAATTTAAAGTCCGGTTCTTTTGACCGTGGATCAACCAGAGAATTAGTCAGGTTATTAGCTCTTCCTAAATTACTACCCAGAATTTTGCCCCAATGCATTGGTAGAAAACATAAGCCGGATTTTACGTCTTGGGTAATTTGCGCTTTTACACGCACTTCTCCACGGCGCCCTTTTACGGTTACTAATTGTCCTTCCAGAATATTTCTGTTTTTTGCATCAGCTGGATTAATTTGTAAAAATGGCTGTGGTGTATGCTGATTTAATTTTGCAACCCGACCGGTTTTTGTCATTGTATGCCATTGGTCACGAATCCGGCCAGTGGTTAAAACTAATGGAAAATCTTTATCTGTTGGTTCTGAGGTGTTTTCATCATTTACCGCAAAAATCTGAGCTCGTTTGTTAGGGGTGTAGAATTGATGATCGGTGAATAGGCGTTTGGTGCCGGTTCCTACATGTAAATCGCCATTATTGGTTCCCAGGGCGATGCCCTGGTCTGAGGTATAGAAGCCTTTCGGGCTATTAGTGGCGGCGGATTTTGTTGTTTTTTCTTCTGTTTCGTCCTTTTCCTCCATTCCTTCCCGTTTCTCCTTTGGGTATGGCCATTGAATGCTTCGCTCTTTTTGTAGCAATTCGTAATTTACTCCGGTTACATCAATGGTTGTTCCGGCAGTTATTTTAACATATTCATCGTAAACTTCTGATGGCTTTGTATATTTGAAAGATTCTCCAAAACCCATTTTTTCTGCAAAACGCCAGATAATTTCTGAATCCGGCAGTGCTTCTCCGGGAGCTTCTACTGCTTTTGGTAAATGCGTAATTCTTCTTTCTGCATTGGTCATTGTACCTTCTTTTTCCAGCCAGGCTGCTGCTGGAAGCACTACATCTGCAAATGCAACTGTATCTGCACGGTTTGAAATATCCTGAACTACTACAAAACGGGCATTTTTTAAAGCTTTTTCAGCAACGTTGATGTCCGGCATGCTTACCAATGGATTTGTGTTGATGATCCATATTGCTTTCAATCTTTCGTCGGCCAAAGCTTCAAACATTTCGGTTGCAGTAAAACCGGGTTTGTGCGCAATTTTAACCGGACTCTCCCAGAAGTTTTCCATTTCTTCACGGTGATTTGCATTGGTAACATCACGGTGAGCCGGAAGTATGTTGGCTAGTCCGCCAGTTTCACGTCCGCCCATTGCATTAGGTTGTCCGGTTAAGGAAAATGGTCCATTTCCAGGAGTGCCGATTCTGCCGGTTATTAAATGCAGGTTAATTAGTGAAAGATTTTTATTTACACCAATTACCGACTGATTCAGGCCCATTGTCCATAATGATAAAAATCCTTTTGACTTTCCAATCCAGCTGGCTGCCAGGATAATATCGTCAGGATTAACCCCACAGATTTCAGCAGATTCCTGAATGGTTCTTTCAAAAACTTTTATGCGGAAATTGTCAAATCCGTCGGTATGATTTGCGATAAATTCTTCATTAATATAATTTTCTTCAATAAGCAACCGGCCAATTGCATTGTTCAGAACAATGTCCGTTCCTGGATTAATGGCCAAATGTAAGTCCGACGTACGGGCTGAATCAGTTACACGTGGATCAACACAGATAATTTTAACCTGCGGATTTGCAGCTTTATGTGCTTCAATTCTTCTCCATAAAATCGGATGGCACCAGGCCGGATTTGCACCGGTTACATAAAATACATCTGCCTCTTCAATATCGTCATAACAAACCGGAACACTATCTTCACCCAATGCAAGTTTGTAACCAACAACAGCGGAGCTCATACAAAGCCTGGAATTGGTATCGATATTATTGGACCCAATAAATCCTTTTATCAGTTTATTGACCAGATAATATTCCTCAGTCAGGCATTGTCCGGATACATAAAAAGCCACAGAATCTGGTCCGAATTTTTTAATAAATGTCTTAAAAACCGCTGCTGTGCGTTCCAAAGCTTCGTCCCAGCTAACCCGTTGCAAAGGCATAGAACGATTCATGCGCATTTGAGGATAAAGCAATCTATCAGACTGATCCATAACAGTGTAATGCAAATTCATCCCTTTGGAACAAAGCATTCCTTTGCTGGATTGATGTTCTTTATCGCCCTCCAATGTCAAATGTCCATTGCTTTCTTTATGTACAACTACACCACAACCTACACCGCAATAGCAGCATGTTGATTTGAATGAATTTGTAGTTGTTTTCATTGGATTTGGAATTGTGTTATTGAAAATTCAATTAGGTGAAATATTTATAAGGTGTTAAAAACGAGTATTTTGATTTTAAGTAAGTAAGTAAGTAAGTAAGTAAGTAAGTAAGTAAGTAAGTAAGAATTTATTACGATGTTCTGCACCTGTTATTTTTTTGCCTGTTAAGGTGCAGAGCACCGCAATAAATTTTAAGCTCTTCAATAGAAAATTTTGGAAACTAAGCTTCGGCTATATCCAATGCATTTGCCTCAACCACTACTTCTCTCGTTTTATCAAAATTGATCAAAGCAACAACTGCTGCTACACATGCAATTGCAACGCCGATGTAGACAAATGCCTGAGAATAAGTTATAGAGCTGGATTTGAATAAAAATCCGGCTAGCACTGCGCCCACATTTCCACCCGCTCCAACGATTCCGCTCACAGATCCAATTGCTTTTTGATTTATAAAAGGTACGATTGAATAAGTAACGCCGTTGGCCATTTTCAGGAACATTGCAAAGGCCAGCATTGTAACAACGGCTACAACAATACTTCCGCTTTGTGCAAAAATTGCAATACCAATACCTTCCAAAGCCAGCAACAATGCAAGCAAACGTCCCTTACCAATCATTCCGTATTTTCTTCCTACTTTATCAGCCACAATTCCACCAACTGCACGGGCAAAAAGGTTCATGAAACCAAAAGTTCCTGCAAGAATTCCGGCTACGGCAAGTGATGTATTGAAATTTTCAAAGAAGTATAGAGCAGCGATATTGTCAAAGGTAATTTCAATTCCAAAACAGGCTCCGTAAGCAAGAAATAATGCCCAGGTGCGCGGATCTTTAGCAGCAAGTAACAAAGAACCCTTAGTTTTTACTGCTTTTGGATTTGATAAAGCCAATTCTTCAAAATTACCAGCAGGCGTATCTTTTGTGAAACGATAGTAAACAAAGGCAAAAACTAATAACATTACGCCGGGAATAATCATGGCCAGGCGCCATGCGGATGATGGTAAATATCCAGCTCCAATAAATCCCGCAAAAATAAGCGGCATAATCATATTAGTTACGCCGCCACCCAGGTTTCCCCAGCCGCCCGCAACAGCATTGGCTGTTCCTACAATTTTTTTATCAAACATTACAGACGTGTGGTATTGCGTAATCACGAAGGATGCACCAATGACACCAATTGCCAAACGGAATAATAAAAAACCTTCATAGGAGTGAACCAGGCCTACTGTCATTACCGGAATAGAACAAATTCCCATTAATGCGGCGTACGTTTTTCTTGGTCCCCAGGTATCACAAAGTTTTCCAATGGCAATTCTGGCTACCACGGTTGCCGCAACAGAAGCAATAATAATATTTCCGATTTGTCCTTTGGTCAGTCCAAGATCAGTTTTTATAACCGTCATTAAAGGCGCAAGTCCAAACCAGCCGAAAAAGCAAAGAAAAAATGCCATCCAGGTCAAATGGAAAGTGCGCATTTGAACGCCTTTTGTACTAAAAATATTTAACTTTTCAAGCGGTTTGTTAATCGTTTCCATTGTTTTAAATAATTATAAAATGGTTGGTAGATAAATTCAATAGGAGTTATAATATGTTTGTGAACTAGCGGCTTGGCTAAAAGCTAATAGCCAACAGCTAAAAGCTATTTTAAGAAATCCGGTTTTATATTAATCATTAAATAAGCCCAGTTGGCCATTTTCTGAGGATCTTTAACTGCTTTTACCTGCGCGAGGGTGTTTGTAGGGAGGAAAGTACAATACCCCGCCTGGAAACTAATTGTTTTTGTCAGAATAAAATTGCCAATAATATCAAGCTCTTCTCCAAAATTTGCAGACATTTTCTCATCATTTGAATTTCTAATTGTTGAAGCACTTGAAAATTTGTGCAAGTCAGCCTGGATAGAAAGTTTTTCAGAAATTTTGGTAGTTGAATGAATATAAAGATCTGATAGTCCGCCTTTTCCAAATCCGTTTGCCGCATAGAAATAATCCATTTGTCCCCAGAATTTGTGCGGCGTTCCATATAACGGATCAAAACTATTGTTTTTATTTGAGCCTGTTGCTGTTCCGGAAGTATAGTCGAAGCCAGGCCCAACTGAGAAATTTTTGTTCATAACATACAGGCCTTTAACTGAATACATGTATGCATTTAAATTTAAACCGTCTTTGTCTTTTCCTTTTTGCATATAAGCGCTTGCATTTAGGTTCCAGCTTTTTCCCAATTTGGTATTCAGGTATGGGCCAATTGTTATGCGGTTCCATGTGCCTTTAACAAGCACTTTTGTACTCGTCGCCGACAATGTATATTTTTGAAAATCATCTTTAAAAACCAGAAAAGAGACATTTCCCTGTTTTAGTTTCTTGCCTAAATAAACAAACTGCATGGACTTATACATGGTGCCAATTCCGTTGGTTCCGGCAGCATATCCATTAGGGACACCGTCGTATAAAACACCGGTTTTCAGTTCACGGTTTTGGTTATACGCAGCTCCAAAATGCGCTGTAAATCCTGCATTGCTGTATTTCAGTAAAACGGCATCATGACGGCGCGCTTGTTGTAACCAATCCAGATTTCCCAGCAAACGACTGTCGTCATACATCAACTCCTGTCTCCCGATTTTCAACGCAAATTCTTTCCCCGTCTTGGTTTTATTTGTATCCAGTAAACTGATTTCTCCCCAGGCTTCGTGTAACATAAAACCGTTTAAAGTTGTGTTGGTCAGCCGGTTATTTGTAGAAGCATCTTGTCCCCAAACTCTTACATCCTGTGCAGAAATGTAAAACTGTGTGCGGTAACCTTTGTAACCCACATTCAAACGGGTTCTTTGCGAAGTGAAAAAAGCTGGATTTTCGCCTTTTGATAATGGAGATCCTTGTCCGTGAAGTAACTCAGTTCTTGTGCGTAATTGGCCTGAAACGCTGATCTGCGCTTTTGTTTCGACCGGATTCAACCAATCTGCCAGGATCAGGCATAGCGTAAAATAGTAAATAGTTTTTTTCATAATGTATATAAAAACAGGAGTGATAAGGCTTGTGGAAGCTAATTAATGTTGGTACCAGGCTGGACTTTCCAAGTCTAGTAGACGGGGACGCCTAGTTTTGAAAAGTCTTTATTATTGCTTCGTAAATATTCCATTGTATAACCTGGATGTAAAGCAACAACTTCTCCCAAAATCATAATCGCAGGCGTTCCAATATTATTTTCTTTTACCAGACTAGGCATTTCCCAAACCTGTCCGATTACACTTTTTTCATCCGGGCGCGTACCATTCTGAATGACAGCCATTGGCAAATGACCTCTGCCAAAATGTTTATATAAATCGCAAATCTCCTGTATCCTGCTCATTCCCATTAATACCACAACAGTTGCTTTTGATTGTGCAGCCAACCGCAGATCTTCTGATAATTCGCCATTGCGCGTAGTGCCGGTAATTACCCAAAAACTTTCACTTACACCTCTTCTCGTTACCGGTATTTCCATGGAAGCAGGAACCGCTATACAGCTGGAAACGCCAGGTACTACTTCAACTTTGATGTTATGATTTCTGGCGTATTCCATTTCTTCATGGCCACGACCAAAAACAAACGAATCGCCGCCTTTCAGTCTCACTACATGTCCACGCTTGCGGGCCAGTCTTACAATTAATTCGTTGATTTCATCCTGCGAAAAAGAAGCACTTCCGGCTTTCTTGCCAACGTACATTTTTAATGCATGTTCCGGCGCAAATTCCAGAAGTTCAGCGTTTGCCAGTTCGTCATAAAGGACAACATCAGCATTTTTCAAAGCTCTGATTCCTTTAAGTGTAATAAGTTCTCCGTTTCCCGGACCTGCTCCAACCAATGTAAGTTTCGCTTCCATCTTATAGTATACAAATAGTGAATATTGTAATTGTACTATAAATAGTAAAAAGTAACTATATCTATTTATTGGTTCAAAATTAATAGCAATATTCTTAAAAACAATACTTTTGCCAATATTTATGTTTAAAAATTATCATATCTAAGAATAAAAAATTAGGAAATGGCAAAAACACGATTTAATTTTGACTTATCGAAATGAGATATAAAGTACTGTAATGTTGAAATAATACAATAAAATAAAAAATTTGTCATAATTTAATAGTTATAAATAACTATGGAAACACAAAAACCAATTCAAGTTGTAGTTATTGGGAATGGTATGGTAGGCTACAAATTCTGTGAAAAATTGTTGTCAAAAGAAAAAAAAGGACAAGAATTTACATTAACAGTTTTTGGGGAAGAGCCACGTGCGGCTTACGACAGGGTGCATTTAAGTGAATATTTTGCTGGTAAAACAGCGGAAGACCTTACAATGGCCCCGGTGGAATGGTATGTTGAAAATGGTATCAGATTGTTTCTCTCAGATCCGGTTGTTGATATCGACAGAGAAGAGAAACTGATTCGGTCGCATCATGGACATGTAGTTCATTATGACTATTTGGTAATGGCGACCGGCTCGGGTGCTTTTGTGCCTTCTATTCCCGGCGTTGAGAAAGACGGCGTGTTTGTTTACAGGACAATTGAAGATTTAGAGCTTATCCAGTCATTCGCAAAAAAAGCAAAAAAAGGAGCCGTTTTAGGAGGAGGATTATTAGGTCTGGAAGCGGCAAAAGCATTGCTGGATCTGGGCCTGGAAGAAGCACACGTGGTAGAATTTGCACAAAGATTAATGCCACGGCAAATTGATGAAGCAGGATCGCGCATGCTGCAAAGTCAGCTGGAAACATTGGGATTAAATATACATCTTGCCAAAAGCACACAGGAAATAAAAGGAGGAGATTGTATTGAAGGAATGCAGTTTGCCGATAATTCATTTTTGGAAGTAGATATGCTGGTTATTTCTGCGGGTATTCGTCCACGCGATGAACTGGCTAAAATTGCAGAACTGGAAACACATCCAAGAGGCGGGATTGTAGTTGATAATCAGTTACGGACTTCTGATCCAAATATTTTTGCAATCGGAGAATGTGCACTTGCGCATCACATGATTTACGGATTGATTGCTCCTGGCTACGAAATGGCGGAAGTAGTTGCTACAATTCTTACGGGCGGAAGCAAGGAATTTCTGCCTTATGATATGTCCACCAAGCTAAAATTGATCGGGACAGATGTGGCTAGTTTTGGAGATGCTTTTGTTGAAGAACCAGCTTGCAAAACGATTCGATATGAGAATAAGGCAAAAGGTGTTTATAAAAGGATTAATGTTTCGCTTGACGGTAAAGAATTGCTGGGTGGAATTCTGGTAGGCGATGCGGAGCAATACAATATGCTTTTGCAAACTTCTAAAAATAAAACGATTCTTCCTCCTGATTCTGAAGATCTTATTTTAGGTTCAAGAGGCGGAGAAGAAGCCGGAGCCGGAGTTATGAGTTTTCCTGATGATACATTGATTTGCTCCTGCGAGGCAGTAACAAAAGGAATGCTTTGTAATGAAGTAGGTGAAAACGGGCATACCACAATTGATGCCATCAAAAAATGTTGTAAGGCAGGAACCGGGTGTGGAGGTTGTGTGCCGATGGTAAAAGATATTATTCAGGGTGTTTTAAAGGAAAAGGGTGTTTATGTCCGAAATGTAGTTTGTGAACATTTTGATCATTCGCGCCAGGAACTGCTGGATCTTGTAAAAATGAATGGGTTGAAAACCTATAATGGCGTTCTTAACCAGTTTGGCAAAGGAGATGGCTGCGAAGTTTGCAAGCCGGTTGTGGCTTCACTTTTAGCCAGTCTTTGGAATGAAAATATTTTACAAAAAGACCGCGCACCCATTCAGGATTCCAATGACCGTTATTTGGCCAATATTCAAAAAGGAGGTACTTATTCTGTTGTACCAAGAATTGCAGGCGGAGAAATTACACCCGAAAAACTCATTGTAATTGGCCAGGTTGCACAGCGTTACGGACTTTATACCAAAATTACCGGTGGACAAAGAATTGATTTGTTCGGGGCACATTTAGGCGATCTGCCGGATATCTGGGAACAACTGATTAACGCAGGTTTTGAAAGCGGCCATGCTTACGGAAAATCACTAAGAACCGTAAAAAGTTGCGTGGGATCAACTTGGTGCCGGTTTGGTGTACAGGATTCAGTATCGTTTGCCATAGAAATTGAAGATCGTTACAAAGGACTTCGTTCACCTCATAAATTAAAATCAGCCGTTTCCGGCTGTGTACGCGAATGTGCAGAAGCGCAAAGTAAAGATTTTGGAATTATTGCCACTGAAAAAGGATGGAATCTGTATGTCTGTGGAAATGGCGGGTCTAAACCGCAGCATGCACAACTTATTGCAACAGATGTTGACAAAGAAACATGTATCAAATTAATTGACAGATTCCTGATGTTTTACATCAAAACAGCTGATCCGTTGACCAGAACGGCCACCTGGCTGAATAAAATGGAAGGTGGCATAAATTATCTCAAAGCAGTAGTTGTGGATGATATTTTGAATATCGGAGAAGATCTTGAGCGAGATATGCAGGCACTAATTGATGTGTATCAGTGCGAATGGAAAGAAGTAGTTGAAAGCCCTGAGCTACGAAAAAGATTCTCTCATTTTGTGAATGCACCTGTAAAAGATCCATCTATCCAATTTGAACCCATGCGCGATCAGAAAAGAGTGAAAGAATGGGTTTGAAAGGAAAGGGTTAAAAGGTAAAAGGGTCATAGGTTAACAACAGCTAGTCTGAAAGACTTCCATATCTCAGCACCGGGCATCGCCCGGTGAAACCAAAGCAACAGTCAGCCTGAAAGGCTCTAATACCTCAGCACCGGGCATCGCCCGGTGAAACCAAAAAACATAACATTCACCATTGGGCACCACCCATTTAAAATAAAAAACCATGGAACTGATTAATAACACAAAAGACAGAATTACATGGCATAAAGCCTGTGCCGTAGAAGATATTCCTGAAGATGGAGGAGGTTGTGCGCTGATAGAAGGCAAACAAATTGCTATCTTTAACTTTGCCAGAAGAGGCGAGTGGTATGCAACAGATAATGAATGTCCACACAGACAACAAATGGCGGTTTCGCGTGGAATGATTGGAAGTCATGACGGAGAACCAAAAGTAGCTTGTCCGTTTCATAAAAAAACTTTTTCATTGCAAAGCGGACAATGCCTGAATGACGAAACTTACCGGATCAATACTTTTCCTGTGATGGTAAAAGAAAACCTGGTTTATATTGGATTGTAAAATTTACGGATGGAAAAAATTGATAAACGCGTAGCCGGAAGCCTTACGCGTTTTTATGTTGTAGCCCTTATCGTTGTAGCCTTGCTGACATTGGGGGGGCTTTTTTTGATTAGAAAAACAATTATGAGCCTCACTTATGATGGCCGGATTGTGAATGTAGCCGGCCGGCAACGCATGTTAAGCCAGCGACTTACAAAACTGGCTTTACTTAAAATTGAGAATGTCGGACATCATGATTCAGCTGATTTTGATTCGTTGCTACTTGTTTGGAAAGAGAGCCACCAGCAGCTTGCAAACCGGAAGTTGTTAGTTGAAAAAGAAGCAGTAGTCTGGAAAAGTGCGTCATTGGATGCTATGTTTAGCCAGCTTAATCCTGTATTTGATAATATGTATCAGGGTTTTCTTAAAATTAATGATGCAAAGTCAGCAGATGACAATAAGAGAAAATCACTGGAAATTATATTGCAGAATGAGCCTGCTTTTTTGTCAAAAATGAATGAAATTGTTTTTCAGTTTGACAAAGAGAGTTTTCAGCGTTTAAAAAATCTTGAAAGAATAGAACTGATCATGGACATCATGACCATTATTGTTCTTTTAGCAGAAGGTTTACTTATTTTCCGGCCCGTTGTAAATACTACCAGAAGGGCAGTAAGATTATTGACAGAATCACAGGAAGCGTTACAAAAATCAAATGAAAATCTGGAAATTATTAATCAGCAGCTTTTAAATGCACAAAATGAAATTTTATTAATAGAAGCAGAGAAATATCAGTTGCAGCTGGCAGAGGATCGTATCAGGACTTCGGCTTT
>Ga0247739_10000055_pt1 | contig 44284 bp, 35 predicted proteins | sample UWRJL058202B2_FD_180943 | JGI IMG/M metagenome (GOLD analysis project Ga0247739, IMG submission 180943) | Plant litter microbial communities from Arlington Agricultural Research Station in Wisconsin, United States - UWRJ-L058-202B-2 | ecosystem: Environmental > Terrestrial > Plant litter >...
TTTTTCACAAACTCTGATTTCAATTTCATCGCACCGAAACCTTCAATTTTGCAATCTATATCGTGATCGCCATCCACTAAGCGAATATTTTTCACTTTGGTTCCAACTTTTACGGACGATGATGTTCCTTTTACTTTTAGATCTTTAATCACGGTCACTGTGTCGCCGTCTTGCAGAATATTGCCGTTCGCATCTTTAAAAACTTTTGTGGTTTCGCTCGCAAGGTTTTCGCTTGCTGGCCATTCATGAGCGCACTCTGGGCAGATATACAGGCTGCCATCTTCGTAGGTAAATTCCGAATTGCATTTGGGGCAGGGAGGTAAAGTGCTCATTATGTATCCTGGGGCAAGGGACTGATTTAGTCAGCCCAATAAAAAGTCGGCGCATTGTACGCAAGCCAATGCTATTTCGCTGCTTGTTTTTACCAACCTTCAACCCACCCAACCTAATTGTTAATGGCTCTAGCCTGCTCTTATGGCTATAATGCCCGACTCATTTGCGGGCCATCAACATTTTTGGTTATGGGCCGCCACAATTGCATAAGTCGGGTTAGCCAGTGAATTCCAGCGAAGAAAACAATGATTTTGCGCTTGTCGCCGAGCCTGCGGAGCTTGTAACGAATGACTCTGCACTAGCACCGGAAAGCGACATAGCTGTTATTGAAGCGAGTTCACGTCCGACTCAGGGTGAGATGCCTTTTGCGATGGTTCATGGCAAGGCTTACACCCAGCTTCCGCAGGATCTATATATACCGCCGGATGCATTGGAGGTTTTCCTCGAAGCATTCGAAGGTCCATTGGACTTATTGCTGTATCTTATTCGTCGCCAAAATATTGATATTCTGGACATTAATGTCTCCGAAATTACCACTCAATACATGGCTTATGTGGACTTGATGGACTCTAGCCAATTTGAGTTGGCTGCTGAATACTTGGTGATGGCGGCCATGTTGGCAGAAATTAAATCCCGTATGCTATTGCCTCGCTCCAGTGAAGAAGTCGAGGAAGAGGATGATCCGCGCGCGTCGTTGATTCGTCGCTTGCAAGAGTACGAACGATTTAAGCAAGCGGCAGAAGATATCAATGCTTTACCGCGCATTGGTCGCGATCTTTATCAAGCTTCTGGTCAGGCACCTGATCGCAGTTTGACGCGGCCTGATCCAGATGTTGAATTACAAGAATTACTGCTGGCATTGTCTGAAGTATTACGCCGTGCAGACATGTTTGAAAGTCATCACGTGTCTAAAGAAAAACTTTCTACCCGCGAGCGTATGGCGCAAGTTTTGGATCGCCTGGCGCACAACCATTTCGTGCCTTTTGTGAGCCTATTTAAAGTGGAAGAGGGGCGTTTGGGTGTAGTGGTTACCTTTTTAGCCGTTATGGAATTGATTAAAGAATCGCTGGTTGAAATTGTGCAAAGCGACTCTTTTGGCCCTATCCACGTAAAAGCAAGAATGCAATGACAGACGAAAATCTAATAGCAGAAGAAAATCTCGAACCTGAAGAAATTGGTACAGAAGATTTGGCAAGCGCAGCCGATTTGAAAGAAGAGGCGGGTGAACCTGCCACTGTTGCTGTTACCCAACAGCCAGTCGACAAAGCCATGCTGCGCAAAATTGTGGAAGGCGCGATTTTGGCAGCAGCACAACCAATCACCGTTGCGCGAATTTTAGAATTGTTCGATGAAGAAGTTGCGCCGGAAAAAGATGAAGTGCTTGCAGCGCTGCAAGATATTCAAGCTGACAACGGCGAGCGTGGTTTTGAATTAAAAGAAGTGGCATCCGGTTGGCGTTTTCAAGTGCGCGAAGAATTAGCGCCTTGGGTTAATCGCATGTGGGATGAAAAACCGCAAAAATATTCGCGCGCGTTGTTAGAAACTCTATCCTTGATTGCTTATCGTCAACCAATCACTCGTGGCGATATTGAAGAAATTCGCGGTGTTGCTGTTAGTTCGCACATTATGAAAACCTTAATGGAGCGTGATTGGGTGAAAGTTGTGGGGCATCGCGATGTGCCTGGTCGGCCATCTTTATACGCAACAACTCGTCAATTCCTGGATTATTTTAATTTAAAAAATCTTGAGGATTTACCGTCCCTCAGCGAAATTCGCGATTTGGATGAGATGAATAATGTACTCAACCTAGGCGATGAAGAAGGCCTTGGCGAAAAAGATGATGAAGTCATTCTTGATACACCTGCAGAAAATATTGTTGAAGCAGCGGTTGATGATGAACCAGAAGAATTTGTGGATGGTGAAGAGGCATTTGTCGATGCAGATGAAGAATCTTCTCTATTAGTGAATACAGAATCGATTGCAGAAATTGCAAGCGATGACGATGAAAATACTGACGAGGAACACAACAACGCCTAAGTATTACTTAGGCTTGTAAAATCATATGGTAAAAAAAACTGACCCTACTTTTGATGGTGCATCAAAAGGCCCGGATTCTTCCAAGGGCAAAAAAGCTGGTAGCAGCAACTCTGTCAGTGCAGATCGCGACAAACCCGCCAAGGCTGTGAAGCCAGCGATTGCCGAGTATTTTGCGGCAGCTACTGAAAAAGCAACTCGTAAAAAAGCTGCGGATAATTTTTCGGCTGAATTTAAAGCCAAGCATTCATCTAAACGAAAACCTGAGTTAAAAGAGCGCGATTCGCGCGCGGAAAAATTTGGTGATAAGAAAGCGGCTAAATTAAATTATTCCGTAGATCCAGATGCGAATGACGTGCTTGAAGCGACTGATGAGAAGTTGCAAAAAGTATTGGCGCGTGCAGGTATTGGTTCGCGTCGTGAAATGGAGCGTGCAATCGAAGCTGGTCAAGTCAAAGTAAATGACCGTATTGCAAAATTGGGTGATCGTGTAACACCGAGCGATAAAATATTTGTAGACGGTAAACGCGTTGTGCAACGTACTGAAGCCACTCGTCGCAGAGTAATTTTGTACAACAAGCCGGAGGGTGAAATTTGTTCTCGTTCAGACCCGGAAGGCCGTCGCACCGTTTACGATGGTCTACCAGCTCTAAATGGTGAGCGTTGGATTTCTATCGGACGCCTGGACTTTAATACCAGTGGTTTACTACTATTCACTAACGATGGTGAGTTGGCTAATAAATTAATGCATCCGTCATCTGTTATTGATCGCGAATATTTGGTTCGCATTCAAGGCAATGTAGATGATGAAATGAAGCGTGCGTTGTTGGAAGGCGTTTTGCTGGACGATGGTGTCGCACGTTTTACGGATATTGTTGACGGTGCTGGCGAGTCGCGCAACCGCTGGTTTTATTGCGTAGTGATGGAAGGTCGCAATCGTGAAGTGCGTCGTTTGTGGGAATCGCAAGGCGTTAAAGTAAGCCGCTTGAAGCGTGTACGTTACGCGAATATTTTTATTCCGTCGCATGTACGTGTTGGCCAATGGACTGAGCTGAGCGAAAAAGAAATTGCCGATTTATGCTTAACCGCTGGTTTCGATAAAGACACGCATACCAAATTGATGCCGCCATCTCGCGATGAAAAAAGTCAGCGCGCGCGTCACGAGAATAAATTACGTGCTGCCTCTGCACCGCCACGCAGAGCTAAACCGGCACCGCGTAAACCTAAACCGGAATAGTGTTCTGTAGAAAATAAAAAAGCCAGATTAGTATTTACTAATCTGGCTGCTTAATATTTTCAACTTAAGAAGATTTAAGCTAAATGGTCGCTACATCATTCAAATCTTTCACGCAATTTCTGCCGGCTTGCTTTGCAAGGTAAAGCGCTTTATCCGCGCGATCAAACAAATCGCTAATGTGCTCTTTTTGTGTGGATTCACGTGTGCTTATGCCAATGCTCACAGTGGGTTTTATGGCGTGACCATTCCTGCCCAAAGTGATGTTGTTAATTTCTTTGCGTAGACGCTCGGCAATAATTCTTGCTCCTGAATCGGCGGTTTTACGCAACAAAACGACAAATTCTTCTCCGCCGTAGCGAAAGCTTATGTCAGTTTCGCGGCACACGGTTTCAATAGTGCGGGCAATTAGTTGCAGGATTTCATCGCCGCGCCCATGACCGTGTTCATCATTAATGCGTTTGAAATGGTCCACGTCGATCATCAATACCGACAGTTCGTAATGGTGACGTTCCGCTAACTGTAATTCTCGGCGCAGGGCATCATCCAAAGCCGCGCGATTACCTAAACGAGTGAGTGGATCGAGCAGTGCCATTTGTAACGCGGCGTGGTAACGCAAGGCATTGCGCAATGGATAAACAAGAGCACCCAGGAATATTTCAATAGTGCTGAGCTCGCTTTCAGCAAAACGTTTGCTGCGATTAAAAATAATTTCACCCAGGTAGCCTTCATCGGTGGTGAGTCGATAATCACAATGATGAAGCGAATCGCGACCCAGCTTGGTTATATCCTTGTTATTCGCAAAGCGAAACTGAATGCCTCCCAACGGTACGATGGTTTGCATATGCTTAAAAAAAATTGTTAGCACTTCGTTCGGCTCAAGAGTCATTTGCAACGCCTGGATAATCTTGGCTTTAGCTTCAATCTCTTGTTCGGGTGTGAGCGGCGCTTTATAGCTAATAGACACTACTTGGTTGCCGGTCAACATTGTCATATCCCGCATATTCTTTTTACCTTTCTGAGTGCCGAATTTTCAGTCACCGTCAAAGGTCGCACTGAATGAAATTTGTCCTTGTAAGCACTTAAGCGAAATTTGTGCCATTTGAGTTTTTAAATAAAAATATTATTTAAATCAGCATGTTAAGTACTAATTATGTTTTTTTTGGCCAGCTGTTCCGTCAGCTGGATGGCATATTTTGATCGCGATGTGCGGAAAGCTTTTGCCGTCAGCCAAAATTTTGACGACATCTCAACGAGCATTTGCAGCGCTCAACATTTCAGATATGTAGTTCCTCGATAAACAGCGTTTTAGGGCAACTTCACGCTTTCCGCAGGGGGAGTATTTTGGAGGCGTCAAACAGTGCCTAATCACACCTGCTTGTGGTAGTATTGCGGCCTTTATTTTGGCGGGGGTGGAAGTGTAAAAACTTCGCTTTTTTCAGCCACTTGCATCAACTAGCAAGTATCAGACTCAGACTTAATAACCAAAGCCTTATTTAAAAGGAACGCTGTATTCCCATGGTCGAATTCGCAAAAGAAATTTCACCGGTAAGTATTGAAGACGAAATGAAGCAGTCCTACCTCGACTACGCCATGAGCGTAATCGTAGGGCGTGCGTTACCAGATGTTCGCGATGGCTTAAAACCAGTTCATCGTCGCGTTTTGTTCGCCATGAGCGAATTGAACAACGATTGGAATAAGCCGTATAAAAAGTCTGCCCGTGTGGTGGGTGACGTGATCGGTAAATATCACCCACACGGTGATACTGCGGTTTACGACACCATCGTGCGTATGGCGCAGCCTTTTTCGCTGCGTTATATGTTGGTGGATGGTCAAGGTAATTTCGGTTCGGTGGATGGTGACCGTGCGGCGGCCATGCGTTATACCGAAATTCGCATGGCGAAAATCGCTCACGATTTGCTGGCGGATCTGGATAAAGAAACCGTTGATTTTGTGCCCAACTATGACGGCACTGAGCAAATTCCAGCTGTAATGCCTACTCGTATTCCCAACCTTCTGGTAAACGGTTCGTCCGGTATTGCTGTTGGTATGGCGACTAATATTCCGCCGCACAATCTCGGCGAAGTGGTACGCGGTTGTTTGGCGTTGATCGATAACGCTGATATTACTATTGATGAGTTGATGGAATTTATTCCGGGCCCGGATTTCCCCACCGGCGCGATTATTAATGGTCGTGCCGGTATCGTTCAGGCTTACCGCACCGGCCGTGGCAGCATTGTGGTTCGTGCTAAAACAGAAATCGAACGCGATGAAAAAACCGGCCGCGAAACAATTCTGGTTCATGAAATTCCTTACCAATTAAACAAAGCACGTTTAATTGAACGCATTGCTGAATTGGTAAAAGAAAAGAAAATTGAAGGTATTAGCGAATTGCGTGATGAGTCTGACAAAGACGGTATGCGCATCGTTATCGAAGTTAAAAAGAGCGAATCTGCAGAAGTATTGCTTAACAATCTTTACAGCCAAACTCAATTGCAAACTACTTTTGGTGTAAACGTAGTTGCGTTGGATGACGGCCAACCAAAAATTCTTAATCTGAAAGAATTGTTGGAAGCATTTGTAAAATTTCGTCGCGAAGTTGTTACACGTCGTACCGTTTATTTGTTGCGTAAAGCGCGCGAACGCGGCCATATTTTAGAAGGTTTGGCTGTAGCCATTTCCAATATTGATGAAGTGATTACGCTCATTAAAAACTCTGCGTCACCTGCAGATGCAAAAGATGGTTTGATGACTCGTGGTTGGGATGCTGCCGAAATGGCTCCTTATCTTGAGCGCGCCGGTGAAGATGCATGTCGCCCTGAAGACCTTGGTGCTGAGTTTGGGATGCGCGATGGTCATTACTATTTATCTGCAGCGCAAGCACAAGCCATTCTCGAATTACGTTTGCATCGTTTGACCGGTATGGAGCACGACAAACTGCTTGCCGAGTACGACGAGAAATTAGTTCAAATCGCTGAGTTCCTCGAAATTCTTGGCAACGCTGTCCGCTTGATGCAAGTAATCCGTGAAGAATTGGAGCAAGTTATTGCCGACTACGGCGATAAACGTCGCACAGAAATTGTTGCATCGAGTATGGATTTAACCAACGAAGATTTAATCAACGTTGAAGACCGTGTAGTAACTATTTCTCATGGCGGTTATGCGAAGAGCCAACCACTCGATGATTATCAAGCGCAGCGTCGCGGCGGTATGGGTAAATCCGCGACTTCAGTAAAAGATGAAGATTATGTACAACATCTTCTTATCGCGAGCACGCACGATACAATTTTGTTATTCACCAATGCCGGTAAAGTGTACTGGTTGAAGGTGTATATGATTCCGGTTGCGGGCCGTCAATCACGCGGTCGCCCGGTAGTGAATTTATTGCCGCTTGAAGCGGGTGAACGTATCACATCGATTCTGCCAGTTAAGTCTTACGACGAAGATAAATTTATTTTCATGGCGACTGCAAACGGTACGGTTAAGAAAACAGTGTTAACTCAATTTGCTCGTCAGCGTAGCGTGGGTTTGCGCGCAATCGAATTGGATGAAGGCGATACTCTCGTGGGTACCGCAATTACCAATGGTGCTAGCGATGTAATTCTGTTCTCTACGTCCGGTAAAGCAGCGCGCTTCCGCGAATCGCAAGTTCGTGCAATGGGTCGTACATCACGCGGCGTACGCGGTATTCGTCTGGCTGAAGGACAGCGTGTCATTGGCATGGTTATCCCAATGGAAAATGGGCAAGTGCTGACGGTAAGCGAAAACGGCTACGGCAAACGTACAGAAGTAGGAGAGTTCCCGGCCAAAGGTCGTGGCTCGCAAGGCGTAATTGGTATGCAAACCACTGAGCGTAACGGTCAGTTGGTGGGTGCAGTGCAAGTATTTGATGGCGAAGAAATCATGCTGATTTCTGATCAAGGCACTATGGTTCGCACCCGTGTAGATGAAGTTTCTGTCTTGAGCCGTAACACGCAAGGCGTGCGCCTGATTAAGTTGAAAGAAGGCGAGCGCATGCAAGGTCTTGAGCGTATAGAAGAGAGTGCCGATGCAAGCGCGAAGCGCGAATTAGCTCACGCTGAAGTTCCGGAAGGCGAACAAGCTGTTGACGATGGTGTTGTAGATGACGGCGTACCAGATGCAATTGTTGATGATTCGGCGAACGAATCTGATATTGGTGATGACGAGTAAGTAGATGGCCATAGAGTCCGAAAACAAAGCACAAGTTGAAGCAGAAAAATTGCTTGCATTGCGCACTAAAATTGATGCGATTGATGAAGACATTGCTCGCTTGATTTCCGCGCGTGCAACTTGCGCGCAGGAAGTTGCTGAAGTTAAAAAAGCAAATCTACCTGCTGATTCAAAAATTTTGTTTTATCGCCCTGAACGTGAAGCGCAGGTGTTGCGCAAAGCGATGGAACAAAACAAAGGTCCGCTCAGCAATGAAGAAATGGCGCGTTTGTTTCGTGAAATTATGTCTGCGTGTTTAGCGCTTGAAAGTCCGATTAAAGTTGCGTTTTTGGGGCCTGAAGGCACTTTCACTCAGCAAGCGGCTTTAAAACATTTTGGACAATCAGCGATATCGCTACCATTCTCAGCGATTGATGAAGTTTTTCGCGAGGTAGAAGCAGGTGCGGTTAATTACGGTGTAGTGCCCGTTGAAAATTCTACTGAAGGTGTGGTCAATCATACCCTCGATAATTTTATGGGTTCGAATTTAAAAATTTGTGGTGAAGTAGAATTGCGTATTCACCATAATTTATTGGTATCTGACGTTACTAATACCAAAAGTATTTCACGTATTTATTCTCACTCACAATCGCTAGCGCAATGTCGTAAATGGTTGGATGCACATTACCCGAATGCCGAGCGCATCGCAGTGAGCAGTAATGCCGAAGCTGCCAAACGCTTAAAAGGTGAATGGAATGCTGCGGCAATCGCTGGCAGTATGGCTGCAGATCTTTACGGTTTGACAATACTCGCGGAAAAAATTGAAGATCAACCTGATAACTCAACGCGTTTTTTAATTATTGGTACGCAAGCTGTTCCTGCAAGTGGCGTCGATAAAACCTCGATTGTAGTTGCCATGCGCAATGAACCTGGTGCGCTACATAACTTGCTTGAACCATTTCATCGCCACAGCATTGATTTAACTCGTGTTGAAACGCGCCCATCGCGTACTGGTGTTTGGAATTATGTTTTCTTTATTGATTTTGCTGGTCACGCTAATGAGCCTTTGATCAGTGAAGTCTTGCAAGAAGTTGCAACGCGCTGTGCAGATTTAAAACTGCTCGGCTCCTATCCTAAAGCTGTGCTGTAAATTAATGTCATCACCAACTGAATCCACTTTCGTCGTCAATAAGCTTGTCGTTATCGGTATAGGCCTTATTGGCGGTAGCTTGGCAACAGGTTTAAAACAGCAAGGCAAATGCAAAGAAGTTATTGGCATAGCGCGTAACGAATCTACTTGCGAAAAAGCTGTTAATTTAAAAGTTGTTGACCGCGCTTACACATCCATAAAATCTATTGCGAGTGAACTCAAGGCTGGCGATGTTATTTTTATTTCAGTGCCAACCTTAGCTGTACAGGGCGTGCTGCAGGAAATAAAAGAATATGTATCAGCTGACGTGACCATCACCGATGGCGCCAGCGTAAAAGGTAGCGTTCAAACTGCTGCAGAAAAAATTTATGGTGAAGTACCAAGCCAATTTATTTTGGGTCACCCAATAGCGGGATCCGAAAAAAGTGGTGTCACTGCTGCCAATCCAAATTTGTATGAAAATCACCGTTGCATTTTGACTCCTTTGCAAACAACGGGGGCCGATCACCTTCAGCGTGTCACACAAATGTGGCAAGCAGTTGGCGCAGAAGTGTTGCTCATGTCTGTTGAAGAACACGATGAAGTATTAGGTGCAACGAGTCATTTGCCACATGTGATTGCGTATTCACTAGTTGATACCCTTGCACATGATATTGATAACCCCAATATCTTCCGTTACGCCGCTGGCGGTTTTCGTGACTTCACTCGTATTGCCTCAAGCGATCCGGTCATGTGGCACGATATCATGCGCGCCAACAAAGATGGCGTTTTGCATGCGCTCGATTTATTTATCGCGAATCTGACGCGTTTGCGTACCAGTATTGAAACAGAAGATTCGCAATATATGCTGGATGTTTTTTCACGTGCAAAAATAGTACGAGATGAATTCACTGCAAGCTTTTCGAAAAAGGTTAAAAACGATACCGAAAATCCAACAAAATAAATTGGCATGGATTGCGTGATTTATTTTTATCACATTCAGATTGTAAAAATTCATTTTATTAATTGGTAATACGCGGAATGTCCGACTACAAACTAACCCATTTAAAACAACTCGAAGCGGAAAGTATTCACATTATTCGTGAAGTAGCTGCCGAATTTGATAATCCTGTAATGCTTTATTCTGTGGGAAAAGATTCTGCGGTGATGATGCATCTCACCATGAAAGCTTTTCATCCTGGTAGGCCACCATTTCCATTGATGCACGTTGATACCACGTGGAAATTTCACGAGATGATTGAATTTCGCGATCAACGTATTAAGGATTTAGGTTGGGATTTAATTGTGCATATTAACCAGGAAGGTGTTGATATGGGTATTAATCCGTTTGTGCACGGCAGCGCAAAACACACCGACATTATGAAAACCCAGGGTTTGAAACAAGCGCTGAATAAATACGGTTTTGATGCAGCATTTGGTGGTGCGCGTCGCGACGAAGAAAAGTCCCGTGCGAAAGAGCGCGTTTATTCTTTCCGCGATAAAAATCATCGTTGGGACCCAAAAAATCAGCGCCCGGAATTGTGGAATATTTACAACGGTCGTGTTGATAAAGGCGAAAGCATTCGGGTATTCCCATTGTCAAATTGGACTGAGCTGGATATCTGGCAATATATCCATTTGGAAAATATACCCATCGTTCCTTTATATTTTGCTGCGAAGCGTCCAGTCGTTGAGCGCGATGGGACTCTAATAATGGTTGACGACGATCGCATGCCGATCGGTCCAGACGATAGAGTCGAAGAAAAAATGGTTCGCTTCCGCACGCTTGGTTGCTATCCATTAACTGGTGCTGTCGAATCAACGGCAACAACGTTGCCAGAAATTATTCAAGAGATGTTGCTTACCACAACCTCGGAGCGTCAAGGTCGTGTTATTGATCACGATAGTTCGGGTTCGATGGAGAAGAAGAAGCAAGAGGGTTACTTTTAATGAGCCATCAATCAGATTTAATCGCCGAAGATATCAATGCGTATCTCGCGCAACACGAACAAAAAGAACTGCTGCGTTTTTTAACATGCGGCAGTGTTGATGATGGCAAAAGTACTTTGATCGGTCGTTTGCTTTACGATTCAAAAATGATTTACGAAGATCAGTTGGCGGCAGTGCAAGCTGACAGTACCAAACATGGCACTACCGGAGAAGCAGTTGATTTGGCGTTGTTGGTCGATGGTCTTCAAGCCGAGCGCGAGCAGGGCATTACGATTGACGTTGCTTACCGTTATTTCTCAACGACCAAACGTAAATTTATTATTGCAGATACTCCGGGTCACGAGCAGTACACGCGCAATATGGCGACTGGTGCGTCCACCTGTGATCTCGCCATTATTTTGATTGATGCGCGTTACGGGGTTGTTACGCAGACGCGGCGTCATAGTTACATCGCATCGTTGCTCGGCATTAAACATATTGTCGTTGCCGTAAATAAAATGGATTTGCTGGAATTTAGCGAATCAGTATTTGAAAAAATTAAAGCGGATTATTTGGAGTTCTCTGCCAAGTTGGGAATGCAAAATATTTTCTTCGTTCCTATGTCAGCGTTGAATGGTGATAACGTTGTAAATCGCTCGGAAAGTTCTGCCTGGTACAAAGGGCAGACGTTGATGGAGATTTTAGAAAACGTACCTATCGCTGGCGACAAAAACTTTTCTGATTTCCGTTTGCCTGTTCAGTACGTCAATCGCCCTAATTTAAATTTTCGCGGATTCTGTGGCAATGTTGCCTCCGGCGTTGTGAAAGTGGGTGATACGGTTAAAGCATTACCATCTGGTAAAACCAGTACTGTTAAATCCATCGTAACTTATGATGGTGATTTGCAGGAAGCTTTTGCGGGTCAGGCCGTCACCTTAACTCTGGATACAGAAATTGATATCAGTCGCGGCGACGTTATTGTTTTAGCAAAAGACGAAGTGCCGCTATCTAATCATGTTAAAGCGCACATTGTTTGGATGACAGAAAAAACATTGCAACCTGGTTCAGAGTATTTATTTAAGTTCGCCAGTAAAACAGTGAGTGGGCAGATTGAAACAATTGACTCCCGTATTGATGTAAATACGCAAGAGCTTACTAAAGTTTCCCAATTGCAATTAAATGATATTGCGGTTGTAGATTTACTCTTAACGCAACCCGTTGTTGCAGACACTTATCAAGTTAATCGCAGTACAGGTTCATTTATCGTTATAGATCGCCTCACTAACATTACTGTGGGTGCAGGCATGGTGAGTCAGCGTCTTGATGATAATGCAGTAACAGCTCAAACGAATTTTAGCGAGTTTGAGATTGAGTTGAATGCGTTAGTGCGTAAACATTTTCCGCATTGGGGTGCAGTAGACTTGAATCAGTTATTGCAAAAATAATGACTGTATCTTGTTTGACAAAAAGCGCTATCTTCCAGGATAGCGCTTTTTTATTCGCTTAAGTCATTGTCCTCAGTCTGTAGGAAATGTCGCACACTAAACTCAGCATTTTGCTACTTTTCCGTCTTAATGATATTCAATAATATGCCCTCACTCGCAGCGGGAAGTCGCGAGCAAAATTAATTTAACCTCAAATGGAGTTTGTATGAAAAATCTTTTATCCGCTTTTGTTTTCGCTGCTGTTACTTTGTCCTCTTCTGTTTTTGCTGCTGATTCGCCAGCTACTACAAAACCTGTTGCTGCAGCCACTGTCGCTAAACCTGCTGCAACTGCGTCGCAAGAGTCTATCAATATTAATAGTGCTGATGTTCAAGCTTTAACAAAATTGAAAGGCGTAGGCGCAAAAAAGGCGGAAGCGATTGTGGCTTGGCGTAAAGCTAATGGTGGTTTTAAAAATGTTGATCAATTAGCTGAGGTTAAAGGTATTGGTGCTAAAACTGTGGAAGCAAATCGAAAAATTATTCATATCTAAAAGAAAATTGCACAATAGCTAGGGATTGATTGTTCTAGTGTGTGTTTTTTGATCGTCAAAAAGGATATTGAACTTGAACTAGATAACAAACGGACGTGTTATCTCTTTCTACTTGTAGCACCAAGCATTAAGGTGCTGCGAATTTGCCTGAAGTTTGTTTTAATGGGAGCCTGGATTAATGATCTGGGCTTTTCCATTTTAAGCGAGGCACTCCATGGTAGATATTCAAGGCCCACGTATTATTGTGGCAATGGATTTTGATAACGCTGACGATTGTTTTTACATGGCAAAACGCCTGTCTCCACAATACTGTCGTTTAAAAGTCGGTAAGGAACTTTTCACCGCTTGTGGCCCGCGCGTTGTAGAGTATTTGATGCGACTGGGTTTTGAAGTATTCCTCGATTTAAAATTTCACGATATTCCAAACACGGTTGCCAAAGCCGTTAAAGCTGCAGCGCAATTAGGCGTGTGGATGGTGAATGTTCATGCATCAGGCGGACAGCGAATGATGATCGCTGCGCGCGATATTCTTGAGCAACATGCTCATCATCACAACGGTCATAAACCACTTTTAATTGCCGTGACTGTACTTACCAGTTTGGAAGCAAATGACCTTCACGCTGTAGGTATAAGCGAAGAGCCGGAAGAGCATGTACTTAGGCTCACCAAATTAGCGCAACATTGCGGGCTAGACGGTGTAGTGTGTTCAGCGCGTGAAGCCAATATTCTGCGTACTCATTTCGGTAAAGATTTATGTTTAGTAACGCCAGGCATTCGATTAGAGTCCAGCCCGGTCGATGACCAGAAGCGCACTCTAACTCCTCATGCAGCCATAGTGGCGGGAAGTAACTATTTAGTTATTGGTCGCCCAATAACTAAAGCTCATGATCCAGTTGCTACCTGCAAAGCCATTATTCAATCCATCGCCTAAGGTTTTCTTTCTTGAATATTGATACCAGTAAAGTTGTAATCATAACGATTGATGGTCCAAGCGGCGCTGGAAAAGGCACCATGAGTCAATTGGTTGCCCGTCATTTGAAATATCATTTATTAGATAGCGGTGCGCTTTATCGATTAGTGGCTTTATCGGCACACAAATTGAATAGTAATCTTAAGGACGAGGATGCAATCGCCGATATAGCGAGTAGTTTACAAGTTAAGTTCGATGTTGATGGAGAATCCACGCGCATCTTGTTAGCAGGCGAAGATGTCACTCAAGCGATTCGGGATGAAAGTGTAAGCATGAGTGCTTCGGTTGTTGCTACTTATCCTAACGTTAGAACTGCTCTTTTACAGCGTCAACGAGATTTTGCTCAAGCTCCTGGTTTGGTAGCTGATGGTCGCGATATGGGCACAACTGTATTCCCCAATGCCCACGTAAAAATCTTTTTGACCGCGAGTGCAGAAGCTCGGGCAGAGCGTCGTTACAAACAACTTGTACAAAAAGGTATTGAAGTTGATATGGCTGAATTGGTCCGTGACATTAAAGCTCGTGATGATCGTGATACTCAAAGAGAAACGTCACCCCTTAAACCAGCCGCAGACGCTTTAGTGCTTGACAGCACACTAATGACGATTGATCAGGTGCTAAACGCTATTTTAAATACCGTCCGTTAATTAGCGCACGATAAATTGACATTAAAATAGGTTATAAATAGTTGGAATAAACAGCGACGCTTTCAGTTTAATATTTTTTAAATATACGGATGACTTAAATGAATTTAACATGCTTCAAAGCTTATGATATTCGAGGAAAATTGGGTAACGAGCTGAATGTAGATATCGTTTATCGTATTGGCCGCGCTTACGCGGTTTTTTTAAAGCCAAAATCAGTCGTAGTAGGGGGAGATGTTCGCTTAACCAGTAGCGAGTTAAAAAATGCATTTAGTGATGGCCTGCGCGATGAAGGTGTTGATGTTATTGACATAGGCATGTGCGGTACTGAGGAAATCTATTTCGCAACAAGCTATTTGAAAACTGATGGCGGTTGCGTGGTAACTGCAAGCCATAATCCAATTGATTACAACGGATTGAAAATGGTTCGTGCGGGCTCCCAGCCAATTAGTGGTGACACTGGTTTAAATGACATTAAACGTCTGGCTGAAGAAAATAAATTTGCGCCAGTTGATGCTGCAAAACGTGGTTCATATCGTGAGCAAAGCACCTTGGATGCTTACATTCAACATTTGCTAAGCTACGTTGATGTGAGTCAATTAAAGCCGCTCAAGCTTGTAGTTAACGCGGGTAATGGCGCAGCAGGCCATGTAATTGATGCGATCGAAAAATATTTGCCGTTTGAATTTATTAAAATTCATCATGAGCCGGACGGCACTTTCCCTAACGGAATTCCCAATCCTTTATTGCATGAAAATCAGCCGGTAACCAGCAAAGCGGTATTGGAACACGGTGCTGATATGGGCATCGCATGGGATGGCGATTTTGATCGTTGCTTCCTCTTTGATGAGTTGGGCCAATTCACTGAAGGTTATTATATTGTTGGTTTGTTGGCAGAATCTTTCTTAATCAAGAACCCAGGTTCAAATATTATTCACGATCCACGTTTAACCTGGAACACGCAGGATATCGCCAGCAAAAATAACGGCAATGCAATTCAGTCGAAAACGGGGCACGCGTTTATTAAAGAGCGTATGCGTTTGGAGGATGCAGTGTACGGCGGTGAAATGAGCGCGCATCATTACTTCCGCGATTTTTTCTATTGCGACAGCGGTATGATTCCGTGGTTATTGGTTGCTGAATTGTTGTGTCGAAAAAGCAAACCTTTGTCATCAATGCTGGAAGATCGTATTGCTAAGTTTCCATCACCCGGTGAGATCAATCGCACTGTTGCCGACGCGAAATCCGCGATTGAAAATGTATTTAATATTTACAGCGGTGATGCACTTGTCATCGATAAAACTGATGGCATTAGTCTTGAGTTTGAACAGTGGCGATTTAATTTGCGCATGTCAAATACCGAGCCCGTTGTGCGTTTAAATGTAGAAAGTCGCGGTGATAAAAAATTGGTAGATGAAAAAACTAAAGAAATTTTAGCGTTGTTAAAGTAACTCAATATTCATATATCCAAACTATTTTGGGCGATGTGAGTTTTATAGAATCATGATCAATATCCAAGGAAACAAAAATGCAAATTAAGAAAGCGGTTATCCCTGTTGCTGGTTTGGGTACGCGTATGCTGCCTGCAACAAAAGCCATCCCCAAAGAAATGTTGCCGGTGGTTGATAAGCCGCTAATTCAATATGTTATTGAAGAAGCTGCAGCAGCGGGTATCAAAGAAATTGTTTTGGTAACCCACGCGAGTAAAAATGCCATCGAAAATCATTTTGATACCAGCTTTGAATTGGAAGCACAACTGGAGTCACGCTTGAAGCGTTCTTTGCTTGAAGAAGTGCGCTCTATTACACCAAAAGGTTTAACGGTAATTTCTGTTCGTCAGGCTGAAGCTAAAGGTCTCGGCCATGCAATATTGGCCGCACGGTCAGTTGTGGGTGATGAACCCTTCGCAGTATTGTTGCCGGATGTTCTCATTGATAACGCTGAGTCAAATCTTAAACAAGACAATTTGGCAGGCATGAATAAACGTTTTCACGAAACAGGTTTTAGCCAAATTTTGGTTGAAGAAGTTCCGCAAAACCAAGTGCAAAATTACGGTGTTGTGGATTGTTCTGGCGTGCAAATTGCACCAGGAAAGACAGCCCCGATTAAAGGAATGGTTGAAAAGCCTGCCGCAGATGAAGCTCCGTCAAACATGGCAATTGTTGGTCGCTACGTGTTGTCCAAAAAGGTGTGGGAACTTCTCGCAACGACTCAACCTGGTGCAGGCGGTGAAATTCAATTAACAGATGCGTTAGACGCGTTGTTAAGTATAGAAACGCTTGAGGCTTATCAATTAGTAGGTCGCAGTCACGACTGCGGTACTAAATTGGGTTATTTGAAGGCTAATGTGGTTTACGGTATTCGTCACAAAAGCATCGGAGCGGACTTTGAAGCGTTCTTAAAATATCATTATGCGAAATAACTGTGTTTAATTTCCGCTAAAACGACCTGCCCGCAAAAGGACTAGCGTACAGAAATTTTTCAAGACTCGGAGAAAAACATGATTATTCCCGTCATTCTTGCCGGTGGGTCCGGCTCCCGCTTGTGGCCTTTGTCACGGCAACATTATCCCAAACAATTGTTGAAATTATTTGGTGATAAAACAATGTTACAGCAAACTATTTTACGTTTAACAGGGTTGCCCGAATTGGGTGCTCCTATAGTTGTTTGTAATGTAGAACATCGTTTTATGGTTGCAGAACAATTAAGTGAAATTGGTTTTGCGAAAGCCGCAATTATTCTAGAACCTCTAGCGCGTAATACTGCACCGGCATTAGCACTCGCAGCGCTTCATGCTAAAGAATCATATCCAAACTCCACGTTGCTTGTGCTCTCTGCAGATCACATGATTAACAATGTAGATGAGTTTCAACGCGTAGTTAAAATAGCAGCCGACGCTGCGTCTAAAAATTATTTAGTAACCTTTGGTGTTCATCCAACTCATCCCGAAACCGGGTACGGATACATCAAAACTAATAAAGGCGCACAAGACACCGCTGAAGTTTATCCAGTCGAGCAGTTTGTTGAAAAACCTGATTTGCAAACAGCACAAGGTTATTTGGATGCTGGTTGCTATTATTGGAACAGCGGAATGTTTGTCTTTAAGACGGATATCTTTTTGACAGAGTTACAAGCTCACAGCCCGGAGGTTGTAGCCACTGCTGATCAAGCTCGTAGCTTGGCCGTAAAAGATTTGGATTTTATTCGCGTCGATAAAGAATCTTTTGCTGTTGCTCCAAATATTTCGATTGATTATGCATTGATGGAAAAAAGCAGCAATGTAGTATGTGTTCCATTAAATGCGGGTTGGAGCGATGTAGGCGATTGGAAATCTTTCTCAGATGTTTCGCAAAAAGATTCAACGGGTAATAGTTTTATCGGTGACAGTATTGACGTTGGCTCGACAAACACCTTGGTATTTTCTCAACATAAACTTGTTGCTACGTTGGGCGTAAATAATTTGATGATTATCAACACGCCTGATGCAGTTTTGATTGCTGACAAATCGCAAGCACAACAAGTTAAGGCCATCATTTCTCGTATTGAAAAGCAAACTCGCACTGAGCATCTTCAGCATCGCGAAGTTTATCGTCCGTGGGGCTGCTACGATGCAATTGATGATGGCGACCGCTATCAAGTTAATCGAATTCGCGTTAAGCCAGGCGCAAGTTTGTCTTTGCAAGTGCATCATCATCGCGCCGAACACTGGATTGTTGTTAAAGGTACTGCGCTCGTACAAAAAGGTGATGAAACTATTTTATTGTCAGAAAATGAATCTACTTATATTCCTGTGGGTACAAAGCACAGGTTATCTAATCCTGGAAAAATTCCCTTGGAAATTGTTGAGGTTCAATCAGGGCCTTATTTGGAAGACGACGACGTGATTCGTTATGAAGACAGCTATGGGCGCTCTTAATTTTCGGCTTTATTTTTTATTTATTTTGCGTAGGGAGTGATCTATGAAAGTTACCGTATTCGGTACAGGTTATGTGGGTTTGGTAACAGGCACATGTTTAGCGGATGTTGGGCACGATGTGCTTTGTGTTGATATCGATCAGAAAAAAGTCGATAACTTAAAAAGTGGGATAGTTCCTATTTTTGAACCGGGCCTGGATTCGATTGTTAAACAATCGGTACAAAACGGTCTGCTTAATTTTACAACTGATATGGATGAAGCCGTTGCTCATGGTGAGCTTCAATTTATCGCAGTTGGTACTCCTTCCGGTGAAGATGGCTCTGCTGATTTGCAATACGTTGTTGCTGTGGCTAAAACCATTGGTCAGCGCATGAAAGGCTACAAAGTTGTCGTTAATAAATCTACAGTACCTATCGGTACCGCAGAAAAAGTTAATGAAGCGCTTGCTTTGGAGCTTGGTGCTCGTGGTGTAAATATTCCTTACGATGTTGTTTCAAATCCCGAGTTCTTGAAAGAGGGCGCAGCGATAAATGATTTTATGAAGCCCGATCGTATTATTGTGGGTACCAATAGCGAAAGAGCAGAAAAATTATTGCGCGAACTTTATGCTCCTTTTAATCGCAGTCATGATCGTATGATTTTCATGGATATAAGATCTGCAGAGTTAACTAAATACGCTGCTAACGCCATGCTTGCTACTAAGATCAGTTTTATTAACGAGATGGCAAATCTCGCTGAAAAATTGGGTGCTGATATCGAGCAAGTTCGTAACGGTATAGGGGCAGATCCTCGTATAGGTTATCAATTTATTTATCCGGGTTGTGGCTACGGTGGTTCATGTTTCCCTAAAGATGTAAAAGCGCTTATCAACATTGCCAAGAACGTTGACTATCAAGCGAACCTTATGGAAGCGGTGGACAAGGTTAATCAGGTACAAAAGAGCAAGCTGTTTAATTATGTTACTAAACATTTTGGCGGCAATCTCAAAGGCAAAACTTTTGCGATTTGGGGTTTGGCTTTTAAACCTAATACTGATGACATGAGAGAGGCTCCAAGCCGCGTTTTGATCGAAGCTTTATGGGCCGCTGGCGCTAAAGTACAAGCATATGATCCAGTAGCAATGGATGAGACCCAACATATTTACGGCTTGCGTGAAGATTTGAAATTGGTAGGTACAAAAGAGGCAGCACTTGAAAAAGCTGATGCACTAATTATTTGCACCGAGTGGAAAACCTTCCGCGCACCCAATTTCGATTTAATTAAAAGCACTCTCATTAATCCGGTAGTGTTCGACGGCCGCAATCTCTACGAACCAGAGCGTATGCTTGATTACGGTTTTGAGTATTACGGTGTTGGGCGTGGTAAAAGTGTTGTTCAATATTAATACCCGTTTCGTTTTGCTTCACTATTCTTCAATCCCTGCGACGCAGGGATTTTTGTTTTACGTTGCGGCAATTAAGGTGCATGCATGAAAGTGCTTATTACAGGATGCGAAGGGCAGCTCGGATTACATCTAAGGTATAAATTTAAAAATATAAAATGGATAGAACCGCTAATCACTAACAAAAAGACATTAGATATCTCTGATACCGATCAAGTCGATAGCTATTTTGAAAAATATCTGCCAGATATTGTTATTAATGCAGCGGCTTTTACGTTAGTCGATGCTGCAGAAGAGTCGCCTTCAAAGGCTTTTAAAGTGAATCACATCGGCGCCGCTAACCTTGCGAAAGCTTCAGCAAAATATAATGGTGTAATAATTCAAATATCTACAGATTATATTTTTGATGGCAATTCCAACAGAGCCTACATTGAAAATGATTCTCCAAATCCATTAAATATTTATGGGCTTAGTAAGTTGAACGGTGAGAAAGCTGTTATTCAATTTAATCCGAAACATATTATATTAAGAACATCTTGGTTATTTAGTGGGGTTGGGAAAAACTTTTATTTAACTATATCGAATATGCTCAATACGAAAAAATCAATCTCCGTTGTTAATGATCAGATTGGCGCCCCAACTGCCGTCTCAGATTTTGTAGATTTAATAAGTAAAATTCTTGAAAAATTACATAAAGAAAAGGTGCTGCAGTGGGGTGTTTATCATTACGCTGGATTTCCCTTCATTTCTTGGTTTGGCTTTGCAAAGCACATCCAAAAAGTAATTTATCCCAAAGGAATGGAGTGTGAAATTCTTGAAAATAGCGCGCAGCTTTATAATTCGCCAGCAAAAAGGCCGCTTAATTCAAGTCTTAACTCATCCAAAGCCTGTAGCTATTTCGGCGTCGAGCCATCAGATTGGATTTCCGGTCTAAATAAACTTTAACTGCTGTAGGTCCGTCGATGGATGTCATAGAAACAAGCCTGCCCGATGTTAAAATTATCGTTCCTCAGAGGTTTGAGGACAAGCGAGGGTTTTTTTTTGAAAGTTACAATTGTCGGGATTTTAACCTCAGGATGAATTCAAATATTCATTTCGTGCAAGACAATCACTCTCGTTCTCTGAAAGGAACTTTACGAGGTCTGCATTACCAAATTGCACCCAAGCAACAGGCTAAATTAATAAGGGTTGCTTTAGGAGAGGTATTTGATGTGGTTGTAGACATGAGAAAAGATTCGCCGACCTTTGGCTCTTGGATTTCCGTTTTGCTATCAGATAAAAATGGGTATCAGCTTTGGGTACCGGAGGGTTTTGCTCACGGCTTTTATGTGATCTCAGATGTTGTGGATTATTTATACAAAACAACAGAATACTATTCAGTTGAACATGAGCGTAGTCTCATATGGAGTGATCCTGATTTAGCAATTGATTGGCCGTTAATTGAAACTCCTATCCTATCTCACAAAGACTCTACAGCTGGTCTATTTAAAAGCGCAGAGTACTTATAACTTCTTGAAAAATAAGGCTGATTCTGTTAGTGTGCCGCACCTCTTCAAATGTGCTATGGTTTTTGAAGAGTAGAGGGCTAGCATCCTGCCAGAGGAAGCCTTCGCTCCCATTAATTGACCCGCTTTACTGGCCAGCGGTATGGCATGGAGTTGTTTCTGTGTCGCAGATAAAGGTATCACGATGAGTAATATTGAAAGTTTTGCTGATTTATTTGAAGAGAGTTTAAAGACCGTTGATATGGTGCCGGGCACTATTATCACTGGCGTAGTTATCGATATCGATAAAGACTGGGTGACTGTTCACGCCGGCCTGAAATCCGAGGGTGTAATCCCTGCAGAACAATTCCGTAACGAATTGGGTGAGTTGACTCTCCAAATCGGCGACGAAGTACAAGTAGCGCTAGAAAGCGTGGAAGACGGTTTCGGTGAAACCAAGCTGTCTCGTGAAAAAGCCAAGCGTTCTGAAGCTTGGAAAGTTCTTGAAGCTGCTCATTTGGCAGAAGAAGTTATCAAAGGTGTTATAAACGGCAAAGTTAAAGGTGGTTTCACTGTTGACGTTGCTAGCATCCGTGCCTTCCTTCCAGGTTCATTAGTAGATGTTCGCCCGGTTCGCGACACAGCTCACCTTGAAGGCAAAGAGCTTGAATTCAAAGTTATCAAGTTAGACCAAAAGCGTAACAACGTAGTTGTTTCTCGTCGTGCCGTATTGGAACAAACCAATTCTGCTGAGCGCGATGAATTGTTGGCTACCTTGCAAGAAGGTCAAGCTGTTAAAGGTATCGTTAAAAATCTTACCGACTACGGCGCATTCGTTGATTTGGGCGGTGTAGATGGCTTGCTTCACATCACCGATATGGCTTGGAAGCGTATTAAGCACCCAGGTGAAATCGTAGAAGTTGGTCAAGAAATCGATGTTAAAGTATTGAAGTTTGATCGTGAACGTAATCGTGTATCACTTGGTTTGAAACAACTCGGTGAAGATCCATGGATACAAATCACCAAGCGTTACCCAGAAGGTGCTCGTGTTAAGGCGAAAGTTACCAACCTTACTGACTACGGCTGTTTCGCTGAGTTGGAAGAGGGCGTAGAAGGCTTGATTCACGTTTCTGAAATGGATTGGACCAACAAAAATATTCATCCTTCAAAAGTTGTTCAATTGGGCGACGAAATTGAAGTTATGGTTTTGGATATCGACGAAGAGCGTCGTCGTATCTCTCTCGGCCTGAAACAATGCCAAGAAAACCCATGGGATGCATTTGCTCGTACTTGTGCTAAAGGTGACAAGATCAGCGGTAAAATCAAATCAATCACCGACTTCGGTATCTTTATTGGTCTGGACGGTGGTATTGATGGTTTGGTTCACTTGTCTGATATTTCTTGGCACGAAGCTGGCGAAGAAGCCGTTCGTAAATACAAGAAAGGCGATGAGTTGGAAACCGTTGTATTGGCAATCGACCCTGAGCGTGAGCGTATTTCTTTAGGTATCAAACAACTTGAAGCTGATCCATTCTCAGAATATGTTTCTGTAAATGATAAAGGCGCTGTTGTTAAAGGTATCGTTAAAGAAGTAGAAGCCAAAGCTGCAACTATTACCTTGGCTCCAGATGTAGAAGCAGTATTGAAAGCATCTGAGTTAAGCCGTGAAAAAGTTGAAGATGCACGCAACTTGTTGAAAGTTGGTGATGAAGTTGAAGCTAAGATCATTGCTGTAGATCGCAAAAATCGTGGTATCAGCTTATCTGTGAAATCAAAAGATGTTGAAGAAGAAAAATCAGCCTTGAAAGATCACAGCACCAAGCAAACTGAACAAGCAGCTCCAGCAACAACTCTGGGCGACTTGATCAAAGCACAAATGCAAAATAAAGAATAATTTTGCGATACAACGGTTAGAATTTATCTAACCGTTGTTTTTTATTTTAGTAACAGGTTTTAAATCAGTATAAATTCTCACGAGTTTATAGCGCTTTAAATACTGTATCTTGAGTTCTACTGTTTTTCTACAGATTTAAAAAGGACTGCGGAAAATTTTGCTTGCCACTAACTAACCAGAGTATGGGTCATGACAAAATCTGAACTTATTGAATATATTTCTGAAAAGCAAAATCAATTACCGGTAAAAGATGTGGAGCTTGCAGTTAAGCTTCTGCTTGAGTATATGTCTGATATTCTTGCTGCTGGCGAACGTATTGAAATCCGCGGTTTTGGAAGCTTCTCTCTTCATTATCGCGCACCGCGCACAGGCCGTAACCCAAAAACTGGTGAGTCGGTTGTTCTTGAAGGAAAATATGTCCCACATTTTAAACCCGGCAAAGAAATGCGTGACCGTGTGAATGAAAGCATTCAATCAATTTAAAAAATTATTGTAATTGCGAAGCCACAATCTACTTCATCCCCTCTACTTATTTGCCGCAGTTGTTTGCTCTGTTTGAAGGATGTTTATGAAAATTTTAGTTACTGGTGGTGCAGGCTTTATCGGTTCTGCAGTGGTGCGCCATATTGTTAACAATACGCAAGATACAGTAATTAATCTCGATAAATTAACTTACGCGGGCAATCTCGAATCGCTTAAATCAATTTCTACTAGTAGCCGATATCATTTTGAGCAGGTAGATATATGTGACCCTAAGGGGGTTGCTGATGTGTTTGAAAAATATCAACCGGATGCGATAATGCATCTTGCTGCAGAGAGTCACGTAGATCGTTCCATTGATGGTCCAGCCGCTTTCATCGAGACTAACATTATTGGCACTTATGTTCTTTTAGAGACTGCTAGAAGTTATTGGAAATCTCTGGATGATATTAGACAAAACAAGTTTCGCTTTCATCATATATCCACTGATGAAGTTTATGGTGATCTTGAAAGTCCAGAGGATTTATTTACTGAAGATACGCCTTACGCTCCTAGCTCTCCGTATTCTGCCAGTAAAGCCAGTTCAGATCATTTGGTACGAGCTTGGCTTCGTACTTATGGGTTACCAACGATTGTCACTAACTGTTCCAATAATTATGGTCCGTTCCATTTTCCCGAAAAGTTAATTCCTTTGATCATTTTAAATGCTCTGGAAGGAAAGCCTTTGCCCGTCTATGGCAAGGGCAATCAAATTCGTGATTGGCTTTACGTTGAAGATCATGCAAGAGCGCTTTACAAAGTCGTAACAGAAGGTATTGTTGGCGAAACATATAATATCGGCGGGCACAATGAGAAACAAAATATTGATGTTGTAAGTACAATATGTAATTTATTAGACGAATTAAGACCAGTGGCGTCAACGAATCATCAAATAGCTAGTTACAAAGAATTAATCACTTTTGTTAAAGATCGCCCCGGCCACGATATGCGCTATGCAATAGATGCATCAAAAATTGACCGTGAGTTAGGTTGGATTCCACAAGAGACTTTTCAAAGCGGTATTCGTAAAACAGTAATTTGGTATCTCGAAAATTTGAATTGGGCTCATAGCGTTCAAGATGGAAGCTATCAGCGCGAGCGTCTGGGTATCGATAAGTAGGAAAAAGTATGAAAGGTATTATTCTAGCAGGTGGTAGCGGCACTCGGCTCTATCCGATCACTAAAGGCGTATCAAAACAGCTATTACCTGTTTACGACAAGCCAATGATTTACTACCCACTGTCCGTGCTGATGCTAGCAGGCATAAAAGATATTCTTGTAATCACTACTCCTGAAGACTCAAGTAGTTTTATTCGTTTGCTCGGGGATGGAGCGCAATTTGGCATTAATTTAAGTTATGCAATTCAACCAAATCCCGACGGTTTAGCTCAAGCATTTATTATTGGAGAAGAATTTATCGGTGAGGATGCTGTTTGCCTAGCTCTTGGCGATAATATTTTTTACGGCCAGGGATTTACCCCCAAATTACGTGAAGCCGCAAGTCGAATCAACGGTGCAACTGTATTCGGCTATCAGGTAAAAGATCCAGAACGCTTCGGAGTTGTTGAATTTAATTCTAACTACCAAGCAATTTCAATTGAGGAAAAACCTGTAAATCCAAAATCAAATTTTGCCGTTACAGGTCTTTATTTTTACGACAATAAAGTTATAGACATTGCAAAAAATGTTAAACCCTCATTACGTGGTGAACTAGAAATTACCACCATCAATCAAGCCTATCTTGAGCAAGGAAACTTGCACGTTGAGTTGCTCGGGCGTGGTTTCGCATGGTTAGATACGGGCACCCATGAAAGTTTGCTTGAGGCTGGAATGTTTGTGCAAACTATCGAGCATCGGCAAGGTTATAAAATTGCCTGTTTGGAAGAAATTGCTTTTAAAAATGGATGGCTGTCATCAGCTCAAATAGAGTGTATTGGTAAACTATTAAGCAAGAATGGTTACGGGCAATATCTATTAGACCTGATCGTGGGAACATTATGAGCTTGGTAAAATTAATTGATTTTGATCAATTAGGTGATGAACGAGGCTCGTTGATAGCGCTTGAAGGAAATAAAAATATTCCGTTTGATGTGAAGCGTATTTATTACATTTTTGATACCAAAGAGGGTGTCTCCAGAGGTTTTCATGCACACAAGGCTCTACAGCAAGTTGCGCTTTGTTTGAAAGGACATTGTAAATTTGTCTTGACTGATGGCAATACTACAGAAGAAGTTATTCTTGATAATCCTGGGAAAGGTTTAATTATTGGCAATATGATGTGGCGAGAAATGCATGATTTTAGCCAGGATTGTATTTTATTGGTGCTGGCAAGTGAATTTTATGACGAAAAAGATTATATAAGAGATTATTCCAAATTTTTGGAGGTTGTAAATGAGCTTAACTAGGTCAGGGAAAACAATTGAGTTTAGATTGGTTCACCCGACGGATGCGGAGTTTATTTATAATCTCAGGATGAATCCTAAATTTAATACACATTTGTCTACTGTTTCAGGTGATGTAAAGAATCAGATTGACTGGTTGGAAGCTTACAAAAAGCGTGAGCAAGCTGGAATTGAATATTATTTTATCATTGAGAGAAAAGCTCCACGCATTCCGATTGGAGTTGTACGTGTTTATGATTTTGTAGGTGATAGGAAATCTTTTTCTTGGGGAAGTTGGATTTTAAACGATAGTAAAACTACTAGTTCCGCAATTGAATCTGCATTAATTATCTACGATTTTGGTTTCAGTGTGTTGGGTTTTACATCTTGCCATTTTGACGTCAGAAAAGATAACGAAAAAGTAATTTCCTTTCATGAAAAATGTGGCGCTTTCAAAGTTGACGAGGATGAGCAAAATATTTTTTACAATATAAATCCTGAAACCTATACAAAATTTTCCGAGACTTATGCTAAATATTTGGGCGGACATAATGATTAATTTTTTAGATTTGAAAAAAATAAACGAGCAGTATGAAAAGCAGTTAAAAGAAGCTTGCGCTCGTGTAATCGATTCCGGTTGGTATATTTGCGGTGCTGAACTCAACTCGTTTGAAAAAAAGTTTGCCGCATATTGCGATACAAAATATTGTATTGGTGTCGCTAACGGTTTGGATGCGTTGATATTAACTTTACGCGCTTGGAAGGAGTTAGGTAAATTAAGAGAGGGTGATGAAGTTATTGTTCCCGCCAATACCTATATTGCAAGTATTCTTGCCATTACCGAAAATAATCTTACCCCCGTACTTGTAGAGCCAGACCTATTGACTTATAACCTTTGTCCAATCAACACGAAGCGTGCAATAACATCAAAAACGCGAGCGATTTTAGCAGTGCATTTGTATGGTCAGTTGGCAAATATGCCAGCCTTAATGGATGTCGCAACTCAGAATGATTTGTTAGTATTGGAAGATTGCGCGCAAGCGCACGGTGCAAGCATTAGTAATCGAAAAGCGGGAAATTGGGGGCATGCTGCTGGGTTTAGTTTTTATCCCGGCAAAAATCTCGGAGCACTTGGAGACGCGGGAGCCATAACAACAAATAACGAAGAGCTTGCCAAAACATTGTATGCGTTACGCAACTACGGTTCTCATGAAAAGTATAAGAATTTATATCAAGGTGTAAACAGTCGACTAGATGAAATGCAAGCCGCAATGTTGTCGGTGAAATTAAAATATTTAAATGCCGAAACCCAACATCGTCGCAGAGTTGCAGAAATATATATGAATGGCATCAATAATCCAGCAATCATATTACCTTTGCCTTCTGGGACGTCCGCCTCGACCCTGGAAAGCCATGTTTGGCATTTGTTTGTAATACGCTGTAACCACCGTGATGAACTCCAAAAATTTCTTGCTAAAAATGACGTTCAGACATTAATTCATTATCCAATTCCTCCGCATAAACAAAAAGCATATACAGCATGGCATGAGTTATATTTCCCAATTTCAGAACTTATTCACAGCCAAGTTTTAAGTTTACCGATGGGGCCAATGTTAACTTTAGAAGAGGCGCAACAGATTGTAGAAATTTGCAATCGTTTTAGTGCCTAGGTTGTCTCAATGACACTTGTTAAGACCAGTCTGCTGAATGGGATAGCGGTTATTGTCAAAATGCTAACATTGCTAGGCATTAACAAGGTTTTGGCCATTTACGTTGGTCCTGCCGGTTACGCTGCAATTGGCCAATTTCAGAATGCTGTTCAAATGATTACAACGTTCGGAAGCGGAGCTATTAATACTGGTGTAACAAAATATACTGCTGAATATCATGATAAGGAGGAGCAACAGCATTTAGTTTGGCGCACGGCTGGAACAATTGCTTTGATAGGTTCTCTTACCACATCCATTTTAATTGCTTTATTCAATAAATCCTTGGCGGTTTGGTTTTTAAAAGATGCAAGTTACGGGGGTGTATTTCTCTGGTTCGCGGCGACATTAGTGTTATTTGTTTTCAATACATTGCTGCTGGCAATTCTAAACGGAAAAAAAGAAATAGCGCGGTATGTGGTTGCGAACATTGCAGGCAGTATTTTTGCCCTCGTTGTAACTACATTTGCGTCTATCGAGTTTGGCTTGTACGGTGCGCTAGTTGCGTTAGCAATTTATCAATCTATCAGTTTCTTTGTAACGCTCATTATTTGTTGTAGAGCTTCATGGTTTCACATTTCTTATGTGGTTGGAGGCATTGATAGTCAAGCAGCTCGTAATCTCGCCAAGTTTATAGCGATGGCATTAACCTCAGCGAGCTGTGTTCCGATTAGTCACATAGTGGTTCGCAATCATCTTGGATATGAATTTGGTTTGGATGCAGCCGGATATTGGGAGGCGATGTGGCGCTTAAGCGCAGCATATCTTATGTTGGTCAGCTCAACTTTGTCAGTTTATTATCTACCTAGATTGGCCGAGCTTAAAAATTCTCAGCATATAAAATCCGAAATTATTAACGTTTATAAATTAATTTTACCTATTGCTGCGTTAAGTGGCATCGTAATTTATATATTGCGGGACTTTCTAATTCTAATATTGTTTACTAACAATTTTTCTCCAATGCGTGATTTATTTGCTTGGCAAATGATTGGGGATACACTGAAAATCGCAAGTTGGATATTGGCTTATGTAATGCTTGGGAAAGCCATGTTCAAAATTTATATAGTTTCCGAAATATTTTTTTCGGCATTATTTATTTTCTCAACTTTTGGATTCACACACTTCTATGGTTTTGAAGGTGTTGCAATTTCTCACGCATTTACCTACGGAATATATTGGATCTTTACATATTGTTTTATTTGGCGAAAGCTTAATTTTTAGTGATTAACTATTTTTATTAATTATGTGGTATGCATGAAAATTTTGCTTCTCGGGGAATATAGCGGACTGCAGAATCAGTTAAAGGCTGGTTTGCTTATGCAGGGACATGACGTAACACTTGCGGCTTCTAATGATTTTTGGAAAAACTTACCCGTTGACTTATCTTTAGGTCATGGCAAAAGCATTTATACTTATAAGCTTCGTCAACTATTGCTGCCAATCCTAAACCTTCACAAACTAAAAAATTATGATGTCGTTCACCTGGTCAATTTTTACATTGTTCCAAGATTCCCATATTTAAATTACCTTCTAATTAAATTTTTAAAGAATAACAACAAAGTTGTTACATTATCAGGCGCTGGAGATGAGCCTTTTTTTGTGAGGCATTCTACGGAAACGATGCGTTATTCCCCAATACCGCCGTATGAAAAAATTGATTTGAAAAAAGGCTATTACATGCGTGGTGGAAGCCACTACGATTGGTTTGAGCGATCATTAAAATATATAGATAGGGTCATTCCTATCATGTATGAATATTACTCTACGTTTGAGAAAGCAGGTTACCAAAATATTTTAGAGAAACCGGTGCCAATTCCTATTGATACCTCACGTAAGAATAGAATCCGCAATTTAGCAAGTAATGACAAAATTGTTTTTTTCCACGGTTTGAATAGGCCGGGATTTAAAGGCTCTAATATTGTTCAGGATGCATTTGTGGCAGCAAAGAAGATTTATTCAGATGTTGCTGATTTCCATATTGAAGGTAATTTACCTTTTGATCAGTACCGTGATTTGTTGGATAAGACAGATATCGTTGTGGATCAACTTTATTCATATAGTTTGGGTATGAACGGATTATTTTCTATGGCTCAAGGTAAGATTGTATTAGGCGGTAACGAGCCTGAATCTAGAATAATCTATAATGGTGAGTCGCCTCCTGTATTCAATGTGCTTCCTGATGCTGGCAATCTTTTAGAAGTGATTGAGCACCTAATTGCAAAACGGACTGAGATTTCATCTTTATCCCAACAGTCAATGGACTTTGTTAGCAAGCATCATGATGCTTTAAAAGTTGCATCACGATATATAGAAATTTGGCAAAAACTTTCTTAACGAATTAATTATGTGTGGAATTGCAGGCTATCTTACCAATGAAACCCCAACTGACCCGATAAAAACTCTATCGGCAATGGGTAAGGCTATACTTTCTCGCGGACCGGATAGTTCGGGGGAGTGGTTCGATTCCGATAAAAAAATTGGATTAGCTCATCAACGTCTTGCGATTGTAGATATTTCTCCTGCGGGCCATCAGCCCATGTCTTCACCTAATGGAAGATATGTTATTTCATTTAATGGTGAAATATATAATCACAATGAAATCAGGGCGGAGTTGGTTGAAAGTAAATCAATCCATTGGCGAGGACACTCTGATACTGAAACTTTGTTAGCTGGCTTCGAAGAATGGGGCATTCTCGATACGATAAAAAAAGCAGTTGGAATGTTTGCAATTGCTATATGGGATAAAGTGGAATGCACTCTCACTTTAGTTAGAGACCGGCTTGGCGAAAAGCCTTTGTATTATGGGTGGCAAAATGAAACTTTTTTATTCGGTTCGGAATTGAAGGCGTTAAAAGCCCATCCTTGTTTTCTTGCTGAGATAAATCGGGATGCCATTTCGACGTACTTAAGATATAGCTATGTCCCAGCTCCCTACTCGATATACAAGGGAGTTCAAAAATTAATGCCCGGAACTTTAGCCGTCATATCATTAAAAAACCCTACTCCAAAAATTGTCACTTATTGGTCAATCGAGCAGGTGTTAAGTGAAAATCATAATAGGTTTATTGGATCGACAAATGACGCAATAAATTCTTTAGAAAAACAATTAAAAGAATCCATAAAGTTACAGATGATGGCAGACGTGCCTTTGGGGGCGTTTCTTTCGGGAGGAGTGGACTCTTCTACAATTGTTGCTCTTATGCAGTCGGAATCAGAACGCCCAATTAAAACTTTTTCAATAGGATTTCATGATCAACAATATAATGAGGCGCATCATGCGAAAGCAGTAGCTGATCATTTACAAACTGAACATACCGAATTATATGTAACAGCTGATGACGCTCTAGCTATCATTCCTCATTTGGCGGATATATATGATGAGCCTTTTGCTGATGCTTCACAAATACCAACTTATCTAGTCGCAAAAATGGCTCGTCAGCATGTGACGGTTGCCTTATCTGGTGATGCTGGAGATGAATTATTTTCTGGTTACAACCGTTATCTGATGACGCACAAAATTTGGCGTATTTTATCTAGGCTTCCATTGTGGTCAAGAAAATTAGCTTCGCAACTCATCATATCCATATCACCTAAGGCTTGGAATTTTTCCGCAAGGGTAGTTAGAGCAATACTCCCAGCAAAGTATAGAGCGGCAAGTGTTCCTTTCAGTGATAAACTTTACAAAAGCGCAAATGTTATCTGTGCCGAAGATATATCGGATCTCTACCAAAAATTAGTATCTGTGATTCAAAAACCAGAAAAATATGTATTAAATTCAAATGAATTGAAGGCTCCTTTTCTGAACACTGGGTCTCAGCCAAAAACTTTTAATGATATCGAGACGATGATGTCCATAGATATGCTTGGTTATTTACCCAACGATATTTTAACCAAAGTTGACAGGGCTGCTATGGCTGTCTCGTTGGAGACTCGGGTCCCTTTACTTGATCATAGGATTGTCGAGCTTGCCTGGAAATTGCCCATTCATTATAAATTGCGTGATGGAGTAGGAAAATGGATTCTTCGAGAGGTACTTTACAAATATGTGCCTCGAAAGCTTATCGAAAGGCCTAAGATGGGATTTGGAATTCCAATTGATGCGTGGCTGCGTGGCCCTCTTAGTGCTTGGGCAGATGAGCTTCTAAATGTAACTCGTCTTTCGAACGAAGGCTTTTTTGATGTAAATGAAGTGCGACAATTATGGAGTGAGCATTTGTCTGGGCGTCGTAATTATCAGTACCAATTGTGGAACATTCTTATGTTCCAATTGTGGTTGGATAAAAACTATAGTAGACCTGATTAATGGACAAGTACTTTTTATATAAAGTGTCAGCTGTGAAACTATTAAGCTGTTTATTTGCAGTATTGGTATTTTCACGCTTTGCTCAGCTCGGTGATTCTGAAAATTATATTAACGCTACTTTCGAGTTGTCTATTGAGAGGCTGACTGATAGAACGTTTTTAACAGAAAATTTTTTCGCGTTGATAGCTTTTTTTACGGGTAGAGGTCTACTCACGCATTTAGTAACTGCTCTTCTAGTTGCTTTTACAATATTCTATGTTTTTAAAAAGGATTCGAAACGAATTCCAATTGTATTCTGGGTATTATTATTAATGCCGCTATTTGCTGTATGGACAAGCGTAGTGGGGAAAGAATCTTTAGCGTTTTGTATTTTCCTATTAATTTCAAAATGGATATCTGAGGTTGTTGTTTGGGGAAAAAGTAATAATTTAATACTACTAATATCATTGCTGGTGGGTGTAGTTATACGTCCGCACTACTTATTGGCTTACGCTTTTATTGTTTTTATGATTTACTTTTTTCTTTACAGGCGCGAAATAAGCTTGATTGCTGGCGTACGTTTTTCCGCAGGTGTATATACGCTGATAATGTTGAGTTTAGCTGTACTTGGTTTTTCATTTGTTAATTTTTATGAGTCATATTGGGAGCCTTATTTACTTGAGATAATGAAAACAGCTGAATCTTATTTCTTAAGCTATGACGGAAACTCAAATAGGAATTGGATATCCTGGGACAGTTACGATGATTTTTTATCGAATATGATGTGGGGGTTTCCTATATCTTTAATAGGGCCAAGCTTAACTGAAGTTATAAAACAACCTTTATTATCCCCTTTCTTCATCGAAGGGCTGCTGTCAATCTTTCTAATTTTTTTCTTTTTAATACAGCTATCGCGTCATGCAAAATACAATTCGCGCATTCGTTTTTTTTTGTACGTAATTTTTATTCCCGCTATTTTTTTGGCTCTTCTCGTTCACTATCCGTTTGGTATATTCAATCCTGGAAGTGCAACTCGTTACAAACAAGCCCTAAGTCCTTTACTGTATTTTTTACCCATTTTGATTATGACCAACGCAACTCGTAAATCAGGTAGCATTTGATTGGAAGCAAAAAAATTACTCTTATTCGTTGTTAATGATCCGGCTTTTTTCCTTTCTCATCGAGTAGCTATTGCTCTTAAAGCTAAGGAAAACGGATATGATGTGCATGTCGCAACTGCATTTGGTGATTCCATAAAGGAAATTGTCATGCTGGGCTTCATCCATCATGAAATTTTCCTAACTCGAAGTGGAGTGAATCCTTTCCTTGAGTTTAGATCGTTATTTAATCTTTATAAATTATATGGACGATTGCATCCAGATATAGTGCATTTGGTGACTATAAAGCCTGTGCTTTACGGTGGTTTAATAGCAAGAATAAAGAGGATTCCAGCTACGGTTGCAGCTATATCAGGTTTAGGATCGGTATTCGTAGCAACATCTAATACTCGAAAAATAATGAAATTTTTTGTGTTGTTGATATATCGGTTAGCTTTAAGCAACAAAAATATTAAGGTGATTTTTCAAAACCAAGATGATAAAAACAAATTAATTTCGGCAAAGGTGATAGAGGAAAAAAATAGCACACTTATTCGTGGGTCAGGAGTTGATTTATCGTTATGTCCTGTGATACCTGAGCCAGAGGGGCCACCAATTGTTGTTATGGCCTCAAGGCTTTTGAAAGAAAAAGGCGTGTTAGTATTTGTTGAAGCCGCCAAAATTATTAAGTCCAAAGGCATTAACGCGAAGTTTCATTTAATAGGCTCTCCTGATCACGGTAATCCCTCCAGTGTCACTGTAAGTGAAATCAATTCCTGGGTAACTGCGGGTTTGATTGAGGCATTTGGGTTTAGAACTGACATTCCTAAAATTTTTTCAAATTCTCATATAGTCACTCTCCCATCTTTTTATGGAGAGGGGCTTCCAAAAGTATTAATTGAAGCTGCCGCTTGCGCTAGGCCCGTTGTTACCACAGACAACCCTGGATGTAGAGATGCCATTGAAGATGGTATCACGGGTATTTTAATCCCAATCAATGATGCAGCTGCTTTAGCTAATTCACTGGAAAAGTTAATTCTTGATAAAGAATCCCGTATAAAGATGGGGGCTGCAGGTCGCGACTTAGCGGAGCGAGAGTTCACAATAGAAAGCGTTGTTAAAATGCATTTACATATATACGAAAAGTTGCTAAAAAATGAATGATGAAAACTACTCAATTGGTGTTACAGGGGCATCCGGTTTCGTGGGTTCATACCTTGTTAGAACATTGATGGAGCAACCCCGGTATTCGGTAGTTGCGTATGCGAGAAAACAGCTAGCGTATCCTGCAGCTTCGGTTGATGTACAAATCGTAGGTGATATATGCAGGGTATCTGATTGGAGTGTTTTTTTTGCTGGTTTAAGTTGTGTTGTTCACACTGCTGCTCGGGTCCATGTTATGGAGGATAATTCAACTAATCCTCTTAAAGAATTTAGGAGGATTAATCTTGATGTTACTTCGAGAATGGCTAGGGGTGCTGCCATTGCCGGCGTTAAACGTTTTATCTTTATAAGTTCCATAAAAGTAAATGGCGAAGAAACTAAACCTGGAGTTTTTTTTTCACCGCATGATGATCCAAAGCCTACGGATCCTTACGGTATTTCAAAAATGGAAGCTGAACAGGCTTTAAGAGTTATAGCTAGGGAAACGGGAATGGAAGTGGTCATCATCCGTCCTGTTTTAGTTTACGGTGCTGGTGTAAAAGCTAATTTTTTAAACTTATTAAAACTAGCAGGAAGAGGATGGCCGCTACCTTTAGCCTCAATTGAAAATAATAGAAGTTTTGTGTCTGTATACAATTTAGTAGATTTGATTATTACGTGCATAACTCACCCGAATGCAGCTAATCAAACTTTTTTAGTAAGCGATGACTGTGATTTATCGACTCCAAAGCTATTACGTCGGATGGCAAAGTCCCTAAATAAAAAAATATTATTGCTACCATTGCCTTCCCGTTTGCTTGAGCTTGCCACGGTTCTTATGGGGAAGGGTGCGGTTGGGCAGCGACTTTGTCGATCTTTGCAAGTCGATATTTCTAAAACGAAAGACCTTCTAAATTGGAATCCAATAATCACTGTTGATGAAGCGCTTATTGAAACAGCAAATTACTTGAAGGAAAAAGCTTGATGTATATTTGGATTACAATATTTCTGGGGATAATTACATCGTTTTTATTAACTTGGTTATTGCGTCGTTATGCGCTCGCTAAATCGGTAATGGATATACCTAATGCTCGTAGCTCACATTCAATTCCAACTCCTAGAGGTGGTGGAGGGGCCATAGTAATCAGTTTTCTAGCAGCATTGCCTATTTTTTACAGTGTATCGTTAATTAAGTTCTCCGATATGTGCGCTTTATTAATTGCTGGATTAGGTGTCGCAGTGGTTGGCTTTCTGGACGATCATAAACATATTGCCGCACGTTGGCGTTTAATAGGGCATTTATTAGGTGCTATATGGATCCTGTTTTGGTTTAACGGATTACATCCTTTAAAGATATTGGGTGTGGAGGTGAATCTAAGTTGGATAGGAAATATGTTGGCGGTAGTTTATTTGATCTGGATGTTAAATCTTTATAATTTTATGGATGGTATTGATGGGCTGGCCAGTGTTGAGGCCATTACTGTTTGCATTGGCGGCGCAATTCTGTACTTATGTTTAGGTAAATCAGACGCCGCAATGTTGCCTATTTTACTTGCCTCAACTGTCGTAGGTTTTCTGCTTTGGAATTTTCCTCCAGCCAAAATTTTCATGGGCGATGCTGGCAGTGGATTTTTAGGGCTTATGCTTGCGGCTTTTTCTTTGCAGGCGGGTTGGGTAGCCCCTGAATTATTTTGGAGTTGGATAATATTACTTGGCGTATTTGTGGTAGATGCAACAGTAACTTTATTGCATCGTTTAATGCGTGGTGAAAAGGTCTATGAAGCTCATCGAAGCCATGCATATCAGTTTGCAGCGAGGCACTACGGAGCGCATAAGCCTGTCACTTTGGCAGTTCTCGCAATTAATTGTTTATGGTTATTTCCCTGTGCATTTATTGTTGCAGTATTTAAATTTGATGGATTGGTAACCACAGTAATTGCTTATACGCCGCTAGTTTTTTTTGCCATCAAATTTAAAGCTGGCGCTAAAGAAAATATTTGAAGAGAAATATTCTGCTAGATAATTTTTATAAATAAGTTTTGAATGACTTTGCTCAATTTTGATTTAATAGTTGAATCGATTTGCGCGCATTTTTAAGCTGCTTCGAGTCAGGATTTTTAAACGAATTCGCAGCCATAACCATTTTCGAACTGTTTTGATAACGATGTTCCTCCTGAAAGAGCGGAGGCATTCCTGATTTCAAAATAGTTATCCCCCACCTTATTTGGCTACTGCAGCTGAACCGCCGCTCTATACGTGATGCAGTGAACATATCATTCGCAGGTTCTTCTAAAACAACTATAATAAAAATACTTTTCTATAAGCTTGAGGTGTATTACGTGAAGCGACGCCAATTGATATTAACAGCTACCCAATGTGCTGGAATTCTCGCTCTTCAGTCATGTGGAAGTGGAAAGTCGAAAAGTTTTTTCTTTAATGATTCCACAATAAAAGTCAAAAATATAGCAGGTTTGCGTTTAATGGAGCCGCAATATAATGGTCAGCAGTTCGAGGTTTTAGGGCATACATTCGAATCCCAAGGGGGGGGATTATTTTATTTTGATGGGGAAGATCATACTTCTGTTGATGACAATGGCTCTATAATTGTGGGTGGGGAAAATCGTTATAGAAGAGTTCGTCCACTGGAACCTACTGCGGAAATGTTTGGTGCCCGTGTTAATCTAGAAGCTGATCAGTCTACATTTATTAATAAATGTATGGAAGTGTATGGAGCCTGTTTTCTTGAAGGGGGAAAAACGTACAATATTTATAATCAAGTTACAGCTACTATATTAAAAACATACGGTAGCGGTTTGGCTACGTTAAATTGTGTCTCCTTAACGAATGATAAAAAATTTGGCATTGGTGAAGCTGCTGTTTATTCAGCTGGAAATTTATACAAGCCTCTTGCGGGAGTAGATATCCAAAATATAAGTATAAATTGCAACGAATTATTCAGTTCAGGCGGAGCTGTAGGGCTGAAGGGATTTTGGTTTCATCGTTGTGAAGATTTTTTACAAAAGAACTGCGTTGTTTCAAATTCAGCTTATTCAGCCTATTTAGATAGTGATGATATTACTCTCGATTCAATTTTCTGTCATGGCTTCCGAGAAGCTTGCCGTGCAAACGATTCCTATGAAGCATTCAGGCAAATTAATGTTCTGGATGTAACGCTAAGTAAGTGTAGTGCCCACATTTCGACAAATACGTTGTCATATATTCCCCAATCTTTATTTCACCCTCAGGGTGGAAGTGCAATGAAAGTTATTTTAAATAATTGTTCTGGAGTCGTAGATGGGGCATGTCTGAATATCTTTCTCGGAATGATTAATTGTAATAATGTTTCGGCTAACGATTGCACATTTATTAATAATTATAATGGTAATTTTAATACTGTTATTAATTTTGAAGGCGAGGGAGGTAATTTTGATAATATTGTTTTCGAAGGCTGTACGATAAAATCGAAACACTCTCCTGCTGCATTTCTTGATGTGGGTGAAAATGCATCAAATAATGCAAAAATTAAATTTATAAATTGTAAAATTGAAGGTTATCAAATCGGTGTTCAAATTAATGGGATTGGGGGAACTTATTCCTTTTCGGGGTGCGATACGACGGGTGTCGGTAACGAAGCTTTAACCCCTTATGCGTATTTTCGAAATGGTCCAGTAGTTAAAGATAGTGTGGTTGTACGTGTAATTGGTGGCAGCGCTACCGCCGAAGGCGCCAATGCTGTGACCACCACAAACATGAGCAAATTTATTTATACAAACACGCTTCTGACACCTCCCGACTTTTCTGTGGAGCCAGTAATTAATGTAAAAAATATTGATGAGTTGCGTAACATAATCCCCAAATATAACAAACAACAATTTAATGTATTGGGTTACGCACTTGAAGGAGTTGGTGGAGGAGCATTTTATTATGATGCGAGCGATTCGACAACTGCCGATGATGGTGGGGCTGTCATTGTTGGTAATGGAAATCGTTTTAAAAGAGTCCGCACATCAATGCCAACAGCTGAAATGTTTGGGGCGAGAGTTGATTTGGATGAGGATCAATCAGTCTACATAAATAACTGTATGAAAGTATATGGCGAATGCTATTTAGAAGGCGGAAAAACGTATAACATTTTCTATGAAATTAACGCGGTTGTTTTAAAAACTTTTGGGTCAGGTAATGCAGTATTAAATTGCGTATCTCAAACAAATAATAATATGTTTGGTTCATATTCAGCTGTAAACGCACAAGGGTCCTTTTTGAATCCGTTATTAAATGTCGATATCCAAAATATAAATATCAACTGTAACGGTTTATATGGCCCTAATGGTCTAGTAGGTCTCAAAGGTTTTTGGCTCTATAGATGCCAAGATTTTTATCAAAAAGGGTGCACTGTAAATAATTCTGCTTCTTATGCTTACTGGGATCATGATGATTCAGAAACCGGAATCACGTATTGCAGCGGAGTAAGGGAGAGTTGCTGGGCTATTGACTGTAGTGTGTCGTTTGAACAAGTGAATGTTCGAGGCGTCACTTTAAATAATTGCCATGGATACATATCTAACTCCAAATTGCCCTATGCCATCGAGTGTATATTTCACCCCTACGGTGGAAGCGACATGCAAGTTGTCTATAACAATTGTACGGGTGTTTCGGATGGCGATTGCCCCGCAGTATTGTTAGCGTTACTGAAATGTAAAAATGTCACCGCTAATGATTGCTCATTTGTTAATAATCATGATGGGGGAGGTCACACCAGAACGGCCCTGTATTTTAATAACTCCGGCGGTGATTTTGATAATTTTATGTTTAGAAATTGTATTCTGAAATCCTCCTACTCACCTGCGGCATATTTGGATGTAGGAGCGAGGGGATCTGAGAGTTCGATTTTTAAATTCACCGATTGTATAGTCGAGGGTTTCCAGCTCGGGGTGCAAATAAATGGAATAGGCGGATTTTATTCTTTTGTTAACTGTAATACCAAAGGTGTTTGTGATTTAAGCGCAACCCCATTTGCTTATTATTTAAGTGGGGCGTCTGCTCGGGATAAGGTGAGCCTTAGAGTTATTGGCGGAAGTGCAGTTGCAGAAGGTCCAAATGCGAGAGCCACCACAAATGTTGATAAGTATATCTACACGGATACATTGCTGACTCCTGCGGGTTTAGTTTTACCTAAAGTAAGACAGGAAATAGTTGGATCTGGCAACCTAAGCTCAAATGTGACATATGCGTATCTCACTATCAGATTTCCAATGCGTATTGTTGATCCAACCAAAGTTGTGATCAGCGCAATGATAAATGCAACCGGCGCCCTGACTGGTGTAGAGGCGGTGTCTTGGTCAACCCCACTATCGTGGATAAGTTTGGATGACACAAACTTTAGATTATATGCTCCTGTTGAGTTTGCGGAGCGCACAGTAAACTATGTTATGACAGAATATGAATAGAAGTTGGTTTGCGGCTATTTGTAAATATTTCTGTGCGAGCTGGGGATTTATTTGGATGCTATCTAAAATTTAATTTAATACTTAGGTTTTCTCATGTCTTCATTTAAAACCGATTATGTTTCTGATTTTTTATCATTATACGGGTCCTTTTCCATTTTTTTATTTTCTGCAATCTCACTGGTAATTCCCAGTGGGTTCTCATATGGTCCGGTACTTTTAGTCATAGGCAGCTTTTCACTTTTATTTTATTTTAATAGATTGAAGCTTGGCGTATATGATTGGATTTTCATAGGGATAATCTTTGCATATTGCATGATTAATTTTTTTTTCAACTACATACATGAGCTTCCTCTTAGATCATATGATCGCCCCTCACGTTTTTTGTTAGCAATTCCTGCCTATCTTTTTTTAATCGTTTTTCCCCCTAAAAAAATATTTTTTATTGTAGGAATAACGACGGGAGTAATTGCAACAAGTATTATGTCGTTTTATCAACAATATACAAATACTCAAGATTGGGGGGGACGATCCAATGGTCTCATGAATCCAATTCAATTTGGTGACATTAGTTTACTCCTAGTTGCGTTTTTATTGGTTGGTTATTTAAAGTATCGTCATAGCACCAGCGCTGTTAAAATAATTTATTTTTTAACTTTAATTTTTGGATTTATCGGATCCCTTTTTGCGTCAGCACGCGGTGGTTGGTTGGCGATACCTGTTATCCTCCTCATTTTTCTAAAAACAGCAAAATTTAAAACAGCCGTGCTCATGTATGCGTCCTTGATATGTTTTTGCATAATACTTTGTTTTATGTTTTTACAGCCCGATAACATTATTAACAGTCGCATTATCCAAGCTAAATCGGAAATTAGTAACTACCTCAATGGGAACGATGATGGTCGTTTAACTTCGCTCACTGCCAGAATAAAAATGTGGGAAAATGGATTGGTCGCTTTTAAAGATCAACCGCTCAAAGGTTGGGGAAGTCTTGATTCTATCAAAAAAGCTTATCCGTCTCGCTGGCAAGAGTTAAACCATGAGGATAATTATGGGCATTTACACAATGAGTATATTGATGAGTTGGTAAAACGGGGCTTAGTGGGGCTTTTAGGTTTGTTGGCATTGTACCTAGTGCCTTTACTTTATTTTTATCGCCTGACAAAGGTTACAACTGACACAACTCTGCAATTTTTTTCGGCATCAGGTGTCATCTTAATATTGTCGGTAATGATATTTGGGTTGACACAAACATTTATGGCGCACAATAGTGGAGTAATTATTTTTATTTTCTATCTCGTAATACTCAAGGCTTATTGTCGAAATCATAATGCATTCACGCAGAATGAATTGTGAAATATGTTGGCCTTAAGAGTGTTTGCAACTGAATATCTGCATATGTTGAGGAGGAGAAAACTTCCTGCGTATTTACCTTAGTTGTCCACAAAATTTTTGTCCGTAAAGAATGTAAATTGAGCGATATCTACACTAAGCGTAGTTTTCCAGGCTCTTGCTTTTTCAACCACACGGCATCGCTTAAGCTCTCTGTGGAGGTATATCCTGTAGGAGCTTTGATTAATAACTCTTTGACTAAATCGCACTTATAGTTGTGGCATGAGTCATCAATTTTTGCCAATAATAATGCAGTTTCTTGCCAGCTTAAATATTGCTCTTCGGCGCGCATAATACGACTATGTTCGGTGCCACTAACATTATCTCCAATTAACAGTTCTTCGTAGAGCTTTTCCCCTGGTCGCAATCCAGTGTATTGAATTTCGATATCTCCATTTGGATTTTTTTCGTCTTTGATCTCAAGGCCAGACAAATGAATCATGCGCCTTGCAAGATCAACAATTTTAACCGGTTCACCCATGTCCAATACAAAAACATCACCACCAGTTCCCATTGATCCTGCTTGAATAACTAATTCGGCAGCCTCAGGAATGGTCATAAAGTATCTAATAATATCGGGATGAGTTACGGTCACCGGACCACCGCGCTTTATCTGCTCTCGAAATAAGGGGACGACAGAGCCAGAGGAGCCGAGTACATTTCCAAACCGTACCATAGTAAAGCGCGTTCTATTTTGACGTTTAGATAATCCTTGTAAAACAAGCTCCGCCATACGTTTAGATGCACCCATGATGTTGGTAGGTCGCACAGCTTTATCTGTGGAAATTAGAACAAACGATTCAACACCAGCTTTTATTGCAGCTTCTGCGCAGTACCATGTGCCAAAAACATTATTAACGACTCCTTCAACAATATTATGTTCAACCAAGGGAACATGTTTATAGGCGGCTGCATGATAAATTGTTTGCACGCCGAAGGTGCTCATAATGGTCTCCATTCGATCTTCACGTTGCACAGAGCCAAGTAGGCTTACCAATTGCACATCTGATTTACCAAGTGAACCAAGTTCTTGTCGTAATTCTTTTTCAATTGAATACAAACTAAATTCGTTTAACTCGAATAAAATGAGTATTTTGGGCGATTGTCGAATAATTTGTCTGCAGAGTTCACTGCCAATTGAACCCCCTGCACCTGTTACCATTACAACCTTATCTAAAATGCAGGCATGTAATAAAAGTGGATTAGCTTTCACTGCATCACGACCTAATAAATCCTCTATGTCTACGTCACGGATTTGTTCGATGCGCGTCTTTCCACTTAATATGTCGGCTACTGCTGGAACTGTTTGTACTGAAATAGAATATTGCTCAAGCTCTTTAATGATTGCAGAACGGCGTGAGTGTGTTGTATTGCCAAGTGCCAACAAGATTTTCGACACATCGTTATTCGTAATTATTGAGCTTACCTGATTAGGTTTATAAACTTTCATTCCAAAGATCGTGGTGCCGTGAAGTCTCGGATTATCATCAATGAATCCAACTAATTTGTAATTTTCTGTTTGTAAAGCTAAGGCTAATTGATGACCTGTTTGTCCGGCACCATAAATGAGTACACGTTCTTGTACGCTGTATGACTTACTATTTAACATCAAGACGACACTGCGCACTAGAAGACGCGGAATACCTATGAAGAGAAAACCTAATAGGGTATATATGAACGGAACTGAGCGGGGGATGGCTGAATGAGTAAAAAAACTCATGACTGTTAAAATCAAACCTGAAATACATATTGAAACGGCAATAGAAATCATTGCAGTTGTTGACATATAGCGTAGAACGGCTCTATACATCCCCATTCTAATAAATACGAGAATACTCATTATGGCCGTAAGTAAAAGTACCAAGAACTCTGCAGTTGCGATTGGTGGGGTAAAAGTGCCTAAACGAAGGCATGCCGCCATGTAAAGCGCCAGCGATATAGCAATACAATCATAGGTTAAAGATATTAACCGTTTTGCTGGCCTAGAAGATTCAAATAATTTTTTTAGCATGTGCTAGCCTTGCGAGTCTGATTGGGACATGGAAATTTATAATTTGGTATTCTACTGTAAATTGCGTGGTTATTCATTTTTTAACCAGCAACTTTTTGTATGTTTTTAGATTAATGAATTTATAGATTTGCTTCTATTATCTATAATAAGGAACTTTCAATATCTCTTAAGGAGAGGCACATTGGGCCAGTCTAGTTATCCGACAAACTTTAATAACGATGAAATTGATATATTGAGTCTTTTCAGAGGTGTTTTGGCCACGTGGAAGTTTTTGTTTCTTGCGTTGATTTTGGTGACGATCATTTTTGGTGTCGCACAATCAATCAAATTATCATCTACAGTGACTGAGTCAGTTTACAGTAAGCCAATCCGACTTACTTTTCCGAATGCGAATAAACTTCTATTTCCTAGTGGAGCTAAATTTTCTTACAGTGACATTGTCGCGCCAGCTGTGGTTCAAGTTGCTTATGAACGGAATAAGTTATCAAACTTTGGTTTCACAATTGCCGATCTTCAGTCTGGACTTTCAGCAGTCCCATACGCCCCTACTTATCCGTTGGTAATAAAAAGATACGAGAGCTTGATGGCTGATAAGAAGCTCAGCATTGATCAGCTAAATAATCTCCAAAGCCAGATGGAAAAGGAAATAGATCAAATAACAAGCGGTGAAGCGTTAATTGTCTTACGCTTGGAAAAAAAGGAACTTCCTAAAGATGTGGTGGAAAAGGTTTTAAATGATATACCCGCAATTTGGGCTGAGCGGGCGATGAAAGAAAAAGGTGTACTTTCAATTAATGCTCAACTTGCATCTGTAAGCTCGTTAAATTCTGAATTAATTTCTATGACGGATGATGTTCAGCTTGGTGACTTGTTAACCGAAAAACTAGCGCTACTCAAAAAAAATATAAAATCGTTATCTTCTTATGAGGGGGCTCAGTCAATCGCTGACCCTAAAACGGGTATGCGTCTGATGGATTTGTCTTTTGCTATAGATGATTTTGGCTCGTTTGTGATTGCCGATTTAGTTTCTCCTTTGCGACAATTAGGTCTAAGTAAAGATGTAAAATCTTCCCTCTATTATTACGAGGATAAAACTAATAGGCTTAAGATTTTATTAGCAGCTCAAAAAACAGAAGTTGATGCTGTAAGAGAGGCGTACGATTCATATGTAAGTTATGAGCGTAAAAGTAATGATTCAGGGAAAGATGTTCAGG
>Ga0247739_10000056_pt1 | contig 42675 bp, 49 predicted proteins | sample UWRJL058202B2_FD_180943 | JGI IMG/M metagenome (GOLD analysis project Ga0247739, IMG submission 180943) | Plant litter microbial communities from Arlington Agricultural Research Station in Wisconsin, United States - UWRJ-L058-202B-2 | ecosystem: Environmental > Terrestrial > Plant litter >...
TTTGTGATTTACAATCGAAATTATTTGGGCTTTTTTCAAATTACGGTCTTCGGAGTAACCATATTTTAGTAATGCAACTTCTAATGCATCAAGATGTTTTGAAGGTATTTCAATAGGATCAATATTCAGCATCGCCTTGGATAAAGTTTTTGCAGGAATCTTTGCTTCTTTCTCAATCTGAGAAACATTTAATCCGTCTCGGGATCTTATAAACCTAACAATCTCTTCCGATGTTATCATAAAAGGATATTTTTAGTTCTAAACTGATGCATCAAATATAACTAAAAGAACTATTTAGTTCCAAATAATTTAAACAAAAGTGACACGGTGTCACTTTTGTATTTTCTTCTTTTTTCCTTGGGCTTTTAAAATTTTACGTTTTTCTTCTTTCATTTCATCTAAGCCACGACTTCCAAACTCATTTTCATATCCAGCCGCATTTCTTTTAATTTCCGCATTAATTTTAGCCCGTGATTTTGCAGAGTCTGCTTCTACTTGTCCCGCATTTGTACTAGTCAGTAATCTCTGTAAATCAAAATCCAAACCACTATTACTACTTCCAGGGGCTACATTGACTTGAATATCCCGATCTTTAACAACACCCGAAGTATTATATGCATCAGGCTTTCTATCAGAACTGTATTTATGACCAAAATCATCCCATTCAGATTTGTTAAAGTTTTTACTTATAATTGAATACTTGAATTCAGGACCTAATTGAGATCCGGTTATCATTTTGTCATAGGAAGGAGATTCAGGATTCAGACTCTTGGAAAAATTCTTTGTGAATAGAATACTGGTAAACCTTTTAGAAGAAGCTTTATTTTCTAACTCTTTCGTACGGACCCCATATCCAGCTTTACCTAAGGCTACTTCAAAATCGCTGAAATTTCTTGACTTGGGCGCTAGGTCTTTAATAATTGCTCTTAATAAATCTTTTTCGTTTACTCTGCCACTATTCTGAACAAATTCTTCATTGGTTTCGTAAGTGCCATTGATTCGCTTTTCAAGATTTGACTTTGAATATTCTCTTCCTAAGTCAGACCCTTTAATAACAGCACCACTTGCATTATGGATGAAAGTAATACCATTGCCAACTTTGGTTTTAACTCCTTTTTTCAAAAGCATCACTTGTAATGATTGTAAGTCCTTAGACTCTGGAATCATTTTGTCAATATGATTGCGCAGCTGCTCATACAATGGATTACGCTTGACTTCTGATTTACCATCAATTCTCAAACTATCCATTTGCTTTACAGACTGAAGGCCATACTTGTTTTCTATCTTCCTTGCAAAATGCCCCATATCAAGATAATTATAGCTTGAATTGTAAGTATTTTTACCGTTTTCATCGATCTTATTTGCCACGATATGTATATGATCATGCTTCTTATCTATGTGTTTATAAGCCAGAACTGAATTGTCTTTCAAGCCAAACTCATTTGCATAATCTTTAACAATATTAGCTAGGATTTCATTAGAGGGACTTTCACCGGGAGGAAAAGATAAAATATCATGAGAAACTGGCTTTTTAGTTCTTGTGTTGGTTGCGGCTACACTGTGGAGTTCCTCAGAAATGAATTTCAACTTAATATTATCCCCATATAGTTCAATACTTCCAACATTCTGAAAATATATTAATTCACCTCTTACTTTAATATTCTCTTCATCACCTACATGTTGACGTTCATACTTACAATAGGAAAGAACGCCTAAGAAATCCCCACCAGACTTACCGATTTTACCTATCATTATGACCTAAAGATTATACATCTTCAAAAATGGTGCAATCAAATTCCTTATGTTAGTTAAACAATCTACAATCGAATTAATGTTCTCAGTCTTATGTTCTTTTATTGCTCTGGCACTATGCTTTTCCAATTTATTTAATAAAGGAACCAACGAGCTTATAAGACTTTGACCATACACATATTCATTAACCGAAAAATCTGCTCTTTGAACTACCCTCTTAACACTAGCAGACATTTTTAGAAAATCTTCAGATAATAGTGCTTGGTCAGTTGTCCTTTTGGCCAAAAGAAGTAGACTTCCTGACATTTTTAATAAATCAGTCATTTGTTTTTTAACTTCATCAGGTAAAGGCTTTCTTAAAACCATGGCCTCTCTGTCAAGTAATTTCTCACGACAGAAAACCGAAAAATTAACGCTAAATCCGTTATGTTCTTTTGAAAGCTTTTCAAACTCATCAGAGGTTAACCTGATAGTAACTTCCTTCTTTCTCACCTTGTTGTCAGCCAATTTTGGCCGACCACTTTTCTTAGTTCTATCTTCCATTTTCTTTCAATGAGCCGTTAGGGCGAATTGTTTCCCAAAGGGCAAGCGGTTTTCAGTGGGTCATAAGATAACGAAGTTAATTATGAGCAGCTGAAAACATAGCTTGCTAAAATAATTCTATTTATAAAAACAAAAATAATCAAAAGTTTTACCTATAGACTACGCTGAGATTAAAAATATCAATGTGGTAAGAGCATAAAATGTACTATTCTAATAATTTATTCCTTGAGATGACATTGAAGAAAGAATATTCCGAAAAACCGGCAACCATTTTGGGCGATCCTTGTGTCACAATTGGGAGTTAAAAAAATTTTTTGATAGCAAACCAAGATAAAAACATAAAACCTGGGTAATACTTGGGTGATAAGTGCGGCATACTTGCGTGATAAATTTATTTTAGGATTAAAGCAGAATAAAATTAAAAATTCAATTTGTAATTATTAATTATAAATTTAATATTTGATAAATAATAATTTAGTAGCTATGAATTCTAACAAAGATTTAGATACTCGAAAAATTTATAAAGATGAACTTATTTATATGATAAGCTCAAATAGAAGAAGCGGAAGACATGAACTTATATATAAACTCTATTCTGAGTACATAAACAATATGTCCTACCATGGAGCTGCTGAGTTTATTACTAAAGATCTTGGATTGAGTATAACCTGGCACACAACCCGGGCTGTTAGAAGCAAAAATTTTAAACAAAAACTTAAAGAAGAAACATTATGGGAAGAAAAGAAGAAAGCTAGTATTACAGATCAAAAAGAATTCGATGACTTAGAAACAAATGAATCTTTTAAAAAGAAAAGGGAGGTACTTAAAGCTTTCAAGCCTTTGGATTTATTTGATCAAATTAACACAAAAAAATCTAGGGAGAATTCAGTCCGTTTTTTAGAATAGCTTAATCCATTTAGAATGTCAAAGAAAATCATGAAGAAATTTCATTTTATTGTTCAGTCAAAAGGGGGAGTAGGGAAGTCCTTTCTAACCTATATGCTTGGAGTTAAACATCAGGAAAACGACAAATCTTTGTTTCTTGATGTGGACGGCTCCACAAAAACATCAGTAGCTCAATTAGGATTTCTTAAAACAAAAAAAAGAGTAGCGGTTATTGATCTTCAAGACTATCAGGAACGGATAGCAAGAGATAAATTATTTGGCAGTATTGAAGAAATAGCCAGTTTCCCTTTTGAAAATTATTTTTTAGATTTTGGAGCTCCCGAATCAGAGCAACTTCCGGCATTATTTTCTCGTGATGTAAGTCAGAAAGACTTTAAGGAATTTGCAGAATTTTTAAATAGTGAATTTACCTTCCATATTGTCATTGCTGGTGGAACTGCATATGTAGCATGTATGGAATATTTAACTAAGTTATATGGAGTGATTGGTGAAGAATTTAAAATAATCGTATGGCTCAATGAAAGTATGTTTCAGAATTATCAGCTACAAATTGACCAACTCGAAGCAACAGCGCTTGCATTAGAAATTCCAATTACCAGATTCGGCAATATAGGATCTGGCAGTGTTTTAGAAATTGCTGTTGTAAATAATATACAACAAGGTTTGGGCCAGGAAGGAATAGACAAATCCGGATTTTTAGTCATTAAGCAAATGAACAAATTAATATCAGCTTTAACAATATAACGATGGTCACAGTCAAAACCGACGAGTTAAAACGTATTCAAGGTCTTTTTCAGGCCAAATATGGAGAGGTTCTTGATCCATCAACCGCTATGTTGCTTAATGAAGTTATGGAATTAAAAAAAACCGGCTGTAATAAAAATGAACGTATGCTAGAAAGCATTTTTACAGAGATTAAGGATATGAAAGCTGTTTACAAACCATTTTCAACATCTGATCCAAAAATCGCTTTTTTACATGGGCTTGGCAAATTTACCTGGGCTTGGCTGTCTGTAGTTGTAATTGCATTAGCTGTAATTCAATATCACCAAAGAGAAACAACGAAGTTGGAATATATAATGGCAAGAAAAATAGGAGAAAAGTATCCAAATCTGGTAAAATTAGAAAGTCTAATCGAAAGTGCGAAAATTGTTGAAAGCAACGAAGGTCAATTTTTAGAAATCCAACCGGCAAGAAAAAAGTTGATCCTTGGAAATACCTATGTTGTCGATCCAAAAACATCTATGAATGATAAAGCACCGGCAATCTTAATACCTCTAAAATTTAAGTAAATTTTTATTAAATATAAATTATTAATTTAATAATTTATATCTTTGATTACTCAATTTAAAATTGGCCATAAAAGTGATGATCGCTATTGTTATAAGCAATCCTGCTTACATTATAATTTCATTCATGGTATTCATTATTTATTCTTTTATCTATTTGTCAACAAATGGCTTGCTACAGAATAACAAAGATACAATGCTTGATAAGCCCAATACGAAATCTTTTGACTCATTAAAAGGGGGTAGGGGAGTAGGAGTTAGTGAAGCTGATAGAGTTAGAATTAACCAAATCCTTAATAACAATAATTCCGAAGATGGAGAAGAGTTTATCTTTGATGAAAATACAAGAATTGATTCTAGTACCTTAAATGACAATAAAATTGAGCCAGAGTTAAAGGAAGAATCTAGCGAAAAAAAAAAGCAATTAGATGATTCGGAAAATTCAAAAAGTAATTCTATTGAAACATTCGAAAACGATGATGATGATGAACATGTCTGGAACGCAGTAATAGTTGACGAAGACGAAAATCAATTAGAGCTGGAAAGTGATACTATAGGCAATATGTCTGAATCAGAATTGATTCTCCTAAGTACATTAAAAGCACAAATGCTTGAGAATCCTGAAATAATACCTAATCTAATTGAAGAATGTATGGCTGCAAATGAAGCGGTCAACAGATTCGCCATTGAAACAAACAACCGTATAGAGGTTATCGTTAGCAACCTTCTAGATTCGCGAGAAAGGGTCATTTTTAATCTTTTCCCTCGTTATAAGAATGAACAAGCAGCATAAATATCACGATTGGTTAATTCTTTTAACCCTTTTGTTAATCCAATTTTTTGTATTTGAATTCTAAAGATCATTTAGAAAAATAACCATTGGAGAAATAGGATTTTATCTAATATTCTCATCTATTGGACTTACAATTAGCCATTTAACTTATCAGTTCATCACGAAAAAAAAATCAATGATTCCTTTTTTGGCTCACTAGCAAACAGTTATATTCTATACAATTAAACAAACATATCTATGAAACAGATTTTTAAGAAGACTGCCATTGCAACTGTAATGGTTTTGGTAAATTTTAATGTATTCGCTCAAAATGCTGGTGTACAAGCAGGGGCACAGGCTATAAACCAAGCTACGACTGATATTAAATCATTTTTCGAGCCAACTATGTACTTAATGTATGTGATTGCAGCAATTACAGCCATTTTTGGAGCTTATAAGGTATATAGTAAAATGCAAGCAGGCGATCAAGATGTTCAAAAATCTATGGTCAACTGGGGTTTAGGGGTACTATTTCTCTTATCAATTGGAGCAATTTTGCAGGCAGTATTCTTCCAATAAATGATTAAAGATGTAAACATGCAAGGTGAATTATTTCACCTTGCTATTATTTGACCTTGCAAATTATATAAAACATGAAATTGATTTTTGTGCAAATTCAACATTACGTTGGCAATGGTGAGGGCGCTATTAACGATTCCATTTTAGATAGGTATATAACAAATCCAATCTCAGAAAACTTAACTGTATTTACAACATTTGTATATGTGTTATGCGCTATGATGGCTTTGTTAGGTGCATTTAAAATCTACCAAAAACAAATGCTTGGTGAAGAAGATGTTAAATCTGACATGTTTCGCTGGGGCGCTGCTATTGTTGCCGTTTTAGTAGTTGGAACTTTGATACAAAGGATCGCATCTAACCAAAAAGCATTTCAAGGGGATTCAAACGTTCAAAACTTTATTAGTGAATAATTATGAGCATGTCAGGCGCTTGGATAATGTCTAAGATCATCGCTTTAACAATTATCGCTGTAGCTGCTGTAGTTGCAGGACTCAGAATATATCAGGGAATGCAAAGAGGAGAAGGTTTCGAGTCTCCTGCCACTCGATGGATGGGAGGCTTAGTTTGTGCATCTGCTTTGATATACGCTGTTGAAGCATTTATCTATACAGATAGTGCAGGTTGGGCTAGTACCGGAACAGCTCCACATTTAGTTGCAATCAGCTACGGAGCGGAAGCATATCAAGCGGCACTATATCTTGGACTACTATTCTCAATTTTTGGGTTGGTGAGAATTCACAAAAAAGTAAAAGACGGAGATGAAGACATATATGATTATAGCCTTAAATGGTTTGGATCCCTTATGTTTCTAATTATGATGGGTTGGATAATCGACTCGGTCCTAAATTAACAAAAGTGACATGATGTCACTTTTATGTAAGCGATAAAACAAAGGCAAAGAACATTAGCATCATCAAATTATTAGCAACAAAAGTGACACGGTGTCACTTGCATCATCAAAATTAGCCATGAAAAAATATAATATATACCGGGGAATAGACAATGAAATTGAATTTAAAGGACTTAAAGGACAGTATTTTTATTATGCAGCAGGAGGCGCTGGCTGTTCTGTTTTTCTAAGTTTAATTTTTCATATGATTGGATTACCTATCATAGTAAGCCTTGTTTTCCTATTAATTGGATTTTCAGCCTCCTACTTTGTAACTACACATTTCAATAAGTCTCATGGCAAATGGGGTTTTAATAAGCTACCGGTTATTAGCCTTCAACCAAGATACGTCGTAAGGAGAAAATCAATTCGGAATATCGTTAAAGTTCGGACAGTTAAAAAGATTTAAATATGGGAATTAAGATAAAAGATGAACAAACGATTTTTCCAATCTTGGCAATCGACGAATCAACAGGTGTAATGGTATCTGCTAATGCTGATTTAACAATGGTATTTAAAGTTGAACATCCGGAGGTTTTTACCACTTCGGATGGAGAAATCGACATTTTAGCTGATACCTATATAAATGCGATAAAAACACTCCCGGTTGGCTATATAATGCATAAGCAAGATTGGTACGTCGAAACAGAGTATAAAGCTGACTTTAAGAGCCCAACAGTTCGGAATGGTAATTATATCGCTTTTGACAATGAAAAGCATTTTTCAGAACGTCCATTTGTTGAACATAGATGTTACATCTATATAACGCGTCCATCAATGGATGCAAAAACTCGTACAAGTAAAAATTCTTCATTATTGAAAAGGCATCTGGTTCCAAAAGAAATGCTTCAACAGTCTACCTGGGATGCATTTATTGACACCTGTGTACAATTTCTTTATCTCTTAAACGGTTCTGGAAAAATTACCGCAAACAGACTTACTCCACAAGAAATTGTTGGAACCGAAGCAGAAACAGGGATTCTTGATAATTATAGGAGTCTAAGTTACAATGATAGAAGTCTTTCAGAGACTGAAACTACGAATGATGGGTCAATGAGAATTGGTAGTAAAACCATATACACGTATGTAATATCTGAATTGAACGATTTTCCACCCGCTGTGACCAATTCATTAACTTACGACCCATATTCATCAGATCGTTATAAAATACCAGTAAGTACAGGTGCAGTTTTGGGCATTGGTTTACCTTTTAATCACATTTTTAATCAAGTTATCCTTATTGAGGACAGAGGATCAATTAATAAAAACTTGATATCCGAAATCAAAAGACATAACTCATTTTCCGAATGGGAGAAAGGTAACCAGGTTTCTATGAGTTACAAGGACGAGTTTCTACTTGAGATGGAAAAAAATGCTCGTGTTCCTGTCAAATCTCATTTCAATGTAATGGTGTGGGGGAATGATAAAGAAACAGCTGAAGCTTATAAAAGCACAACTGCGTCTTCAATCGCTAACCTTGGTTTTACACCTAGGCAAGCCAAACATGACATTGCGACAATTTATTGGTCATGCCTTCCAGGAAACATTGCAGAGATTGGTATTGATAACTTGCTGACATCATTTGTAGATGAAGCAACCTGCTTACTTACCTTAGAAACTAATTACAATGATGCCGGATTTTCTCCTGCCGGAATAAGAATGACTGACAGATTCGGAAATCCATTAATGGTAGATCTTTATGAAGAGCCATTAAATAAGGGTACAATTTCAAATCGTAATACATTTATTGTTGGACCTTCCGGATCTGGTAAATCGTTCTTCACTAATAACATGGTTTACTACATGTTAACGGCTGGGATGCATGTAAGCATTGTTGATGTTGGACACTCATATAGAAGACTTTGCGAAACATTGGGTGGTCGTTACGTCACGTACACCACAGAAGATCCCATAAGCTTCAACCCATTTTTCTTTAAGGATCTGAACCCTTCTGAAGAAGATGAAGATGCCTTAGGTGAGTTATTATTAAGCCTATGGAAAACTGACAATGATGCGTCTACCAATGCCGAATTAACGACAGTACGTGATGTTGTACATGGTTTCTATGTTTACCTAAGAAAAGAAAGACAAAAAGATACGAGACATTTTCCATGCTTCGATAAATTTTACGATTACACCAAAATTGTTTTTCCTGACATATTTAAAGCAAATGGAGGTAGAGATGGTAAAGAATTTGACATAAATAATTTTCTATACTGCTTACGTCCCTACTATAAAGACGGACAATATGGATTCCTTTTAAATTCTCGAAAGAATGTCGATTTAATGGATCTCCCTTTTGTGATCTACGAATTGGATAATATCAAAGATCATCCAGTGCTATTTCCTGTCACAACTATAATGATCATGAACACCTACGTTCGTAAGTTATTCAACGTCAAAGGAACAATTAAAGCACTCATTATTGAGGAAGCCTGGAAAGCACTTACAAAAGAAAAGTTTGCAAACTTTTTAAGATGGGCTTCAAAAACAGTGCGAAAGCATGATGGAGCTTTAATCGTTGTAACACAAGAGCTGGATGATTTGATCCATAGTGAGGTAGTGAAAGACGCAATTATAAATAACTCTGATATAAAAATACTTTTAGATCAGAAAAATTACGAAAATCGTTTCAGTGAAATAGAAGGATTGCTAGGCCTTAGCCCTAAACAAGCAGCTATTGTTCAAAGCGTTAACAGAAGCCTGGATCATAAAAGGCCACAATACCGAGAAGTGTGTATCCTTCTAAAAGATTATGCAAAAGTATATGGAGTAGAAGTTTCTCCCACAGCATACGCCGCATTTACCACTAAAAAAAGTGAGGTTGAACAAATTCAACAACTTGCAAAAGACAATTACGGAGGCAATATGGATAAGGCTATCCGGGCGTGGGCCTCAGGTGAAAGACCTGGACGTAGGCTTGCCAAAGTTTATTAAACCATAGATCTTAAACTAAATCATATGAAATTCAAAAAGTATTACCTCTGTTTTCTTCTGTTTTTCTCGGTATTTGCTGGTAGCCAAGCACAGATGATAACCAATGATCCTATTCATACTGTTATCACAACGATAATAAAGTTTTTTCAAGAGCCATCTTTTGTTCAATTGGTAGGTAATGTAAAAAAACTAGTTCAAATAAGTAAGTTCATCCGTCAGGTTGCGCGTGGTGTTGATTTGGGAAAAGAAGCAACCACTACCTTATCACTCATAAACAATTACGGTAAAGCCTTAGCTGCGGACAAACATATCCTGTCAACCGAGTACAATGTTATATCGAAAGACTTCAGCTCATTTAGCAAGGAAGTTGCATCCATTACAAAAGATTTAGCAGAAGTTGTTCAACAAAAAAATTCAACGATGGACGATGGAGCACGATTAGACGGTGTAAATAAAGCATCTGAAAGACTCAAAAACCTGAATGCTGAAATCAGAGCTTATGTAGGTAAAATTAATTATATCTCTCAACGAAGAGCTTTTGGAATTGATGACAAAAGCGCAACAGCCCGGCTTTATAAAATTGCAAGTAATGTATCAGGAGTTGGTGGAAGTGGGTTTTCAGGGGTCGATGAATTCCCAGGTTATACATATCAAAATGAATATGATAATGAAGCCGTTGACTTTGATGTTGAGAAGAAAATGGCACAGGAAGCTGCTATGATTCAACAACACTTATATCAAGAATTTAATAACAAGCTTCAAATAGCAGAGCTGGAAGCTCAATCAACAGCAAATTTAGCAATTCCTAAAACAACAGAGATGGGGTTCTATTCAATTAAGATAAAAGAAGGAGCATGCCCAATGCCTCCCACTCCAAATGGAAATGGAACATTCTTTGGAACAACAATGCACTATGATTCAGCGTCAGGAGTAACGGTCACCACTCAATACGAAGATCGTGGAAAAGATGATTACAAGGCTGCTCAAAAAAATTGGGAACTTCAAATGGAAGAAGTTTGCGGACCATTATGGGAAGCTTATGAGAAAAAAATTGACATGCAACGCAGTATGATGGTGCAAGCCGCAGTCGCTCCACTCAGAGACCAATACACAAAAGACATGAACGAAAAAATGACAGCAGCCGAAGCTGCCATCGCTGAAAAATACAAGGGTCAAACTAAAACTATTTCGAAAAACAGTGAAGGTTGATCAAACAATTTTATCTCATTCACATTACAGATAACTAAAAATATGATAAGCAACATTACAGTATTAGCTTTTGGAAGCGCTGACTTTCTAAAAGTTATAGACCTTATGTATGCAAAGCAAATTGCCGAAAATACCTATGAAAGCGCTATAGGAGTAGAATTAATGAGTGCTTCCCGTGGAATTGCCGGTATAGCTGGGTTATTTTATATCGCTTCGAAATTATCAGGGCAGATCATCCGTAACGAGGGTATTAACTTCATTCCTCTTTTAAGACCATTTGCCTTAATGATTCTGATAGGTTTAATTCCCGACATCACAACTTTAATTGATACAACTTTTAAAAAGGTAGCCGTTGCTGCAAGGGCTGATAGCGAATCAGTTAAAGTTAGGGTTGACGAATTACAAAAGAAAAGAGAACAAGCGGTAAAAAGGAAATGGAAGGAAATTGAAGATAATGAAGATGCATATAATACTGAATTTGGAGAACCAGAAGATGATGGGATGTTTAAATCGGTGATAAAAACTTTTAACATTGCTACCGGAAAAATGGCTGATGATTTTAAGTCAGCACTATACGACTTCACCCAGGCGATGTTATCATTACTAGGAGATATCGCTTATATTATTCTTTATCTTATCTCTGCAATATATCGTATAATTCTAAGAATTATTGCTCCACTGGCTATTGCATTTGCGATTTTTGACGGACTTGCAAATAATGTAATTGAGTGGTTTGGAAAATACATAAATTATGCACTCCTGCCCATGGTTGCTGGAATCTATCAAAATATTGCAGTGACCTTAAATATTGGTTTTTTAGATGAAATGATGATTTCGGGAGATATGTCAACCACTCTTCCAGGGCAAGATCCATTTGCATTCGGATTGGTTTACACTGGTGTGCTAATAATATTATTGGTTTTATATACACAAATACCCTCTATAACCAACATGATTATGGTAGTCGGGGGATCATCCGGTATGATTCAAGGGCTAACAGGCAAATCAATAGCAGGAGCAAGTACCGCAAAAAGAATTGGTGGAATGTCCGTAGCGGGAGGTCCTATGACAGCTGCTGCGATGAGCACTGCTGGTGCAATGGGTTCCGTTGCTAAGCAGATGGGCCAGTCAAGAGGAATGGGTAATATAATGGGAAATGCTTCTTCGCCAAGTAATTCTGGTGGCGGTCCATCTGGAAAATCTGGATCTTTTGCAGGAAATCCAATGAAATCAAACCAAAAAGTAACGAGTAGCTGATGAAAAGAAATTCAATATATGAATCCTATCAACGAGTTCAATTAGAGGCAATTATAATTTCAATTCTTGTTCTTACTCTGACGCTTGGTTGCATTGTTTGGTGTTACAGATTTTATAACAAAAACACTTCTGTATTCTATGTGCATAATAAAGGAGTAACGATCCAAGTATTTGATAATTCTAGAGAAAAAGAGGTAGATATTCCTTCAATTAAAAAAATTAAGAAATGAAAGAACTCATAAATTTAGAAAAAGGACATCAGAGAGCCAGGCTTCTTGTAATAACTGTTGTGGTGGGTTGTATAGTATTGTGTTTAGTATCTGTAATAATGGCTTTTAAGCACACTGCGGACACTAACAACAGGATTTATGTGATAAACAGAGGAGTTGCACTGGAGGCATTTAGTGCTAATGTAATGGAAAACAGACCGGCTGAAGCAAAATTTCATGTTAACAGGTTTCACGAATTGTTTTTTACAAATCCTCCCGATGCAAGATCAATCGAAGCCAATTTTACAAAGGCTTCATTCCTAGCTGATGAGTCAGTTAAATTAACATTTGACCGCCTTAAAGAGGATCAATTTTATCAGAAGCTAATTCAAACCAACACAAATCAAAAGATTATCGTTGAAAGTGTGGATGTAGACATGAAAAATTATCCTTATAAAGTTCGAACAATCTTTAAGATCATTCAGGAAAGGGCTACTAACCGAAGTACTAGAATGTTAGCCTCAGAAGCTACGCTTGTTGATGTTACCAGGTCAGAAGTCAATCCGCAAGGTTTCCTATTAAGAAATTTCACAATAACCCACAGAAGTGATCCAAAAGAAGAAAACGTTGCTACATCGAGATAATATGAAAATTAATGGGACTTTAAAAAAACTAAGATTAGAAAAAGAAAATGGGCCCTTACCAGGTTTTGAGCTAGGAGTAAATATTCGTAAAAATGTTAATGAAAAACTCCTTTTAACTGGAAATATCCTAAATGACTGGCAGTTAAAAATTGGCATCAAAGCCACAAGTATTATCGTGGTTCTTATCTGGTCAGCCGCATTTATCTACTTCCTTCTAATATTATTAAATGTCATAACTAAAAAATAACATGGCTGAACACTTCGAAATAAAGGCCGAGAAGGCAAAGTCTCTCTCCAAGCCTACAAAACACATATTTATGATTTTATTACCCCTACCCCTATTACTTGGACTTGGGATTATAGGAAATATGCAAGGCTGGATCGGGGGAGAAAAAGCTGAAAAAACAAGTGAAGTAGGCTTAGATTTGAAAATTCCTGACGCAAAAGTCAAAGATTTAAAAAAGGATGAAAAGTACGATCCAACACAAAAATTAAGCACCGATATGCTGCCAGTAGCTGGATTAGGGCTATCGTTAGACGATAACTCAGAGTTTAATTCTAGGTTGATCGAAGGAGATCAAAGTAATTCCACAGGAATAGAAGCAAATTCAAAAGCTGACGTAGACGCTTATGAAAAATCTATCGGTGCTTCTAATTCGAGAAATTATTCAAAATCTACTGAAGACTTGAAGTTAACCAGTCAGCAAAGAAAGGATAAAATGCGCATAGCTAGTCAAAACCAGCAATTAGTATACAACAGAGACGTAAATCGGACAGTTGATAAAATGTATAATAATCCGGTGGCTGATCGAGAGGAAAGAGCTGAAAGAGCAAGAATGACGAGAGAAGAAGAGCAAAGATTAAAAGCTAATGATAAACTTTTGGCAATGCTTGACAGACAAATGAATCAACAGCAGAGTACACAGACAAAACAACTTAATAATATTCAACCTACCAATAATTTTTCTATCGGCAGGCAATCTGAATCAAGTAAACCACAAACAAACTTGCCAACAAATAGTAACAATTACAGCGTAGAAGTGAATAGCTCTTTTATTGGTACAAATGGGAAAGAAGGTGGGAATGGCTTTTACGGACTTAACGGAAATAGAGTTAAGAACAACCGACCATCAAAAGTAAAGGGGGCAATTAAAGCCGTTATCCACGGAGATGGAGATGGAATCACAGTAACTAATGGTTCCTCGGTCTCAATTAGGATGCAGGATGAAACTAAAATTATGATTGAAGGTGAACCTCTAATTCTTCCTAAGAATACTTTGGTATATGGAATTGCACGAATAATTGGCGATCGTATAGATATATCCGTTAATACAATTCGAGTTAACAACTTTATTTATAATGTTAGTTTGGTAGCATACGACTTAGATGGACGAAAAGGGCTATATGTGCCAGATATGGTAATGAAACAACAAGTAAATAATTCACTCTCCCAAGGTACAACTCAAATGATGTCACCTTCTTACGTTATGGGAGGATCTGTTGGCCAACAAGTCGGAGGTCAGCTTGCTAGCCAAGGGGTAAATATGGTTATGCAAACAGGGAGAAATATTTTACAACGAAAAATGCAGCAACCCAAAGCACAAGTGAGGTCTAATTATCAAATTCTGCTACGGGCTGGAAATGATATGATTTCTAATTTAGAGGAAGGAACAGACGCAGATCCAATCGAATAAACCTTGTTTCAATCATTTCTTTAAAGTAATTAAATAGTCATGAAAAAATTAATTTCAGTTTTGTTATTCATAGTATTAAGAAATTCAGCAACTGCCCAGGTAATAAGTGATACGTTGTTGCCGAATAGTGCAACACGTAAAAGTTTTCTAAAACCAATTATAATTGATCCACACCCATTTATACTACCAATTGCGAAGGCATCAGTAAGAGGTAGCTACCCTATTGAATTGTCTTATAATAAAACAACCCATATTGTTTTTCCTTCTAAAATAAAAGATTTTGACGCAGGAAGCGACGTAGTTATAGCAACTGTTCCGGAAGCTGTATTAAATGTTCTCAGGGTTAAAAGTGATGTGAAGGGTTTCATGGAAGAAACGAACATGACTGTATTGACCGAAGATGGGGGTTTATACAGTTTTCTAGTTCGCTACAATGAAAATCCAGCGGTTTTCAATATCAACATATCAAATAATATTGTTGTGGATTATGAAGCAACTAGGGCATTAGGAATAGGGCAAAGTTCAAATAGTTCTCCTAACACTTATGTATTGGCTGAAGGAAATTATCTGGAAGAAGCTTTAAAAGTATCATCTCAAAAGGTAGTTCACAAGAAGAGTTTCATCCGGCATGTCGGGGCTAAAAAAGATAATTTCGAAGCATTGGTCAAAGGCTTGTATCTTGACAATAACAATGTTTTGTTTATGAAGCTTCAATTAAAAAACAAGAGTTACATGCCTTATAAAATTGATTTTATAAAGGTTTTCGTAAGAGATAAAAATTATGTAAAACGAATGGCTGTTCAGGAAGAAGAAATTACAACTTTACTTAATTACCCTATTGCTCCTGAACATATTAACGGATATGCAGAGATAGATAAAGTCATATCATTCCCCTATTACACTCTGGCTGATGGAAAAATACTAGAGATTGAAGTGTATGAAAAAAATGGAGGTCGTCATGTTAAATTTCAATTGGATAATCAAACATTGTTACAAGTAAAAAATTTATAATCTATGAAAAATTCTTTGATGACATTTTTATTTATGTGCCTATCGGTTACTTACTCATTTTCTCAAGTTCATGTAAAAGGAAATAGATATTTTGATATAGCAGCTGGCACTGTAGATGGAATTGAACATGACTTAAATAGAGATAATGCTGGTTTCTGGATTTCATTAGGTACAGGAAAATATAACAAGTTTGAAAATTCTTGGCGATGGAACCTCGATTACCTTCAAAAAACCTACGCTTACAGTCCTGATGGAAATTCAACCGGCATTATCCCAGTCAGGCATTACAGCGTTCAATTTGGTCATGCATTTAAACTTTTACAGAGTAAAAGGCGCGTGTTTTATCTAAATGCCATTCCACAATTAATTGCAGGTTATGAAAGTGTCAATAATAATATCAGTACTGCTGGCAATTATCATATAAATAATCGTAATAAATTCCTGATTGGAGGTATGATTGGATTGGAAATTGAGATTGAGAATTTCAATATTCAAGCAAAGCAACGATGGTTACCCACATCCAGCACGAAAATCTTCCACACGCAATTAGGAATTGGATATCGGTTTAACAGATAACAAGTAAAAAAAATGAAAAATATAATTTACATATTTTCAATAATTTTTGGGATGGGATTATTAACTGGCTGTGAAGGTCAGCTGAATTTAACACCAATGGAAGATTTTGGAGCTACGCCAGGATATCCGGATTTCAATTTTTCATTCCGTGCAATGAATGGCAAAATTGGTCAGGATACTAGTTACATTGTTATTGAATCAGATACAGTCAGTAAAACACAGATTGTATTTCTGGAATTATATCTTAAACAACTCACATTTACAAAAAATGTCAATTATAGAATAATTTACACCATTGATGATGGAACTGATGCCAGCCTGATTTATAACAATCAAGAAATTAGAGCTAACGACTGGTTGGACCTTACGGCAAATAACTTCGAAAACGATAAGCTTTATGTTCGTTTCATACCAATAACAACTGGTCAAATATCTATAAATATTAACTGCACAGATGATTCTAAAAAATCGAAGATTTTTAAAAAGAGCTTTTTTGTAGTAAGGTAAAAGCTGGTTTTGTACTTCTAGAGGCCGGCGCTTAAAGTACCGTCACCGCTGCTAGAAAGCTCCAATAGTATTTTTATAAAATATTAATTTTGACAAATATTTTTAGCCTGCCTATCTTCACAATTATACTTGAAGAACTTCAATGTAATCTTTGAAGATAGTGCTGAGATTTGAATACAGGCGTTACAAGCCTGATCTCATTTGTTACATGAAACCCGTGGCGCTTTTTGCGGCGGCCGCTGCCGTACTAACTTTTAATTTAACCCAAATTATGGACAGTAACCAGAGAAAACAAGAATTCCAAGACGCACAAAACAAATTTGTTCAGCTCCAGGAGCGCTCGCTTTCTGACATAACCCACTAAGCAGGCATTAAAGGTTTAGTTTCGGATATGAACACTTTTGGTACTGATGATTGGAAAAGGACTGTTACATGCTTGTCATGGCTTCTAAACAATACTAATTACCCTTACGATAAAACGGTAATTGATTTATATGCCGATCTAGATGCCGTTATCAAAGGATATAATGACATTAGATACATTTAAAATGGTCTCAAAAATGGACGTATCATGTAACAGACTGGACTTTATAAATTAAATTGGTTCCGCAAATCTATACCATAAAGAATTTTGATCCGAGTGGCGTTTTCTCTAAAATTTGAAAATGCATTCGGGTCTTCTAGATTTAGTTTAGTCCCATCACAGTAGTGTTAATGTATATTCGTAGAACTGGAAAGTGAATTTTGAACCTCAATAATATACTGCTCGTTATACTTGTACAAAACAATCCAATCAAGTTCCAGCCCACCCATAAAATTTTTGAATTCATCATTGAGCCATTTTAAATCGTTCACTGGATTTGCAACGCCACATAGGGTTAAATTAAAAGATTGAACGAAAAGTACCGCGGGTTCGGTAGAGCCATTTTTGTAGCGAGACGTTTGCTACGTGTAAACCTCACCGCCATCTTTAAATATTGAAGAGTTTAAAATTTACCTTTTCTCAAAGATGCTTTCTGGAACTGGCTGTCATAAAGCATAGGCGATTTGCTTTCAACTATATGGATGATTATACTTACTCCATATAAGCTTTCAAAAGCCTGGCGGTCATTTATGTACAATCTTTAGCCTAACCCACAAAGCTGAGATTTGAGTATAGCTCATTTATTTCCTTCAATTTTGCTACGCGAAACCCGTGGTGCTTTTTGCACTTTCTTTTAATTTAACCCTGATTTCAGTTAAAATTAATAAATACACGATCTCAGACAACTTCAAAGGTGTAGTATTTCGGACAGCCAATTGATAGTTTCTCCTTCTAGAAGTTATATAGTTTTGGAAAGAAATTAAATATAACATGTAGAATTCAGACTAATTAAAATCAGTTGATAATTAATGTAGTTACCGTCATATAAAATCGCTCGTGTAGTAATTCGGACAACCTTAACTTTTAAGAATGATTTTTCCAAACACATCCATTGAATTTTGAACAATCTGGTTAATTGTAAAACTAATACTTACATCTTAATTCATCATTATCAGCGTTATCTCGACTTTTACCTTGTCTTATGTCATAACTTATTAAAAAGAGAACTAGCGTTAAAATATGGACCTTAATATCTACCTCTATATTAAATGGAATGTGTAAAATTATGTAGTTTACCCAAATACACATAATATAGCCTATACAAATTAATAAGAGACCCATTAATACAATTGTTCGTTAGGTATTTCCCATTTTTTCATAAACATGTTAGTTAGTAGTTTGTACTATAAAACTAAGTAACTAATAGGTAATAAACAATATAATGCAATAGTTTAATTATATATCTAAAACAAAATTAAATTTGGCAAAACTAATTTCTTAGTTATAGGACGTGTCTTAAATTATTTCATACTGTCTCTACAAAAGAAAATTTTGAATAACTAACTTATTAGTTGATAATTTCTTATTTGTACTTTTTTTCCCATTTGTTCAAAATAAAATATGATATGAGCGATAGCGAATACCTATTTGTTGTTTTTTATAGTGTTTATAATTTTGTTATAATATTTGGTGTAGCAATTCGGACAACCACCTCACTCAGTTCGCTCTAAATGGCCTTTTACAGTCACCAATAGGTGTACTAATTCGGACAGCCTTCAAAAAATTTATCCAGAGATGTAGCAATTCGGACAGTCGAACAATGATTGGTGTAGTATATCGGACAGCCAATTTTGTGTAAGTGTAGTATATCGGACAAGGTTAGCCTTGTTGGTGTAGTATTTCGGACAGATAAAAAGCTTAGGTGTAGTATTTCGGACAACCTAAGATTCGCCAAGTGTATGATACAGGACAACCATAGCACTTTCGGTGTAGTATTTCGGACAACCGATCTGTAAGACGTTAGCTGCAATTAAACCCGCAGCTAACCTTTATATTGCTTAAATGTCACAAGCTCCTCGTAATATCGCAAAATCGACTTTAAACTTTATAATTTGCCTAAATGGCCTTTTTAAACTTATTTATTCCTGAAAGTCCCTTCCTTCATTAATAATTATAATACAAAGTCTAAATGACTAAACCTTTGTATTACATAATTATTAAAATGATAAATTAAGATATCAGGTTTAGTCTTATAAAAGATTCACTATCAACCCATTGTATTATTTAAACCATATATTTTAAAAATGGTGTACTATTTCGGACAACCGATCTTTTAATAATATTTAACTTAGATTTTCTCCGCCCATTTACCAATAATTGAGATAATTATCGAGTAATCACGAATGACTAAATATTTAATGTACACATTCTAGTCTCATGTGCTAAACACTTTGTGTAGTATTTCGGACAGCTAAAATGTCCGACCAGTAGCTGTTATAAATTTTCGTTTATATCTCAGTAGGTGTAGTAATACGAACAGCCTAGTCCATCATTTCTTTTTAAGAAAACCCTCTGGAATTGGATTTAAAGAGAGAAACATTTTCATTTCATCAGCTTTACGTTGAAAACTAGTATATCCTGAAATATGGCTCTCAATAGCAGTGAATCCATTTTTATTTAAAGAAGCCTTTGATTCATTTACTTTACTCTCAGATTTCTTTGCTTCTTCTTTCTTTACAATTTGACTAGCCATACGATTGGTACGATTAAATTATATAAATAAATGTAACCATCTATTTTAAGTTTAACAAAAATGCATCATAATTCGTGCCTGATTCAAAGATTTCCCAATTACCTTTCAAGTAAGGCCATCGACCAACAATTTCGCCATTAACCTTCTCAGCAACAAATCCATATATATTATGTTTTTCGGAAAGAAACTCAAAATTTGAATTTATTCCCATTTGATATTTTCTGGTTCTTAATGCAAGCTGGCCTTTTAAAATGGTTCCTGTTGCCATAAGGTTGGCTTCTGGATTTTTGATAAGAAATTCTAATGCATGCTGCCCTACGGTCGCCAGGATATTATCCGTATCGCCATTCCTAACCTCAGTTTGATCATCAAGTTGACCTAAGAGTGGGTTCCAAATACCAAAACCCAGATTATAAATACTTCTTTCAGCATCGATCTCCGAAAACTGAATTCTCATTTCATATTTTCCAGAATTTCCTTCACTAAAAAACTGAAATTCATTCTCCGAAATTCGCTGTGTTATATATTTTTCAATATTCATCTAACCAATCTTACTTACTAAGCTACAAAACTAGGCTAATTTGGGGCTATATATGAAAATTAGTCACAAAGAAAATCTACACTTCCTGTACCACCATCATCAGATATATAGCTTAAGGAGCCTTCCTATGGCGCCCTATGGGGGCTAAACCATGCTATATCTTCAATTGAACCTATATATAATATTATAGGCTGATTGTTAGGGTTTTTAATCAAAATCCTTACTTCTTTTTGATAACTATAATCTTGATGCTTCATAAAATATCCACAAAAACCTTGATACTCTTCCGAGTAATATTTGACAATCGAAACTTGGATATCATCTTCTGTAAATCCCTCATTCATAAGCCCTTTTAAAATTCGATCTATAAAACTTGGCAGTCTAGTATGAAAACAGCGGCCTCTCCAAAATGCAATCTTGTTTTTAGGAGAATCTTTTCATTCATGTCAATGCAAGCCTCAACATCAGATCTGTAAATAGTTGAAAAACTATAAATGTTACCGATAAAACCGGATGGGATAACCATGGATACTGATTTGAAGGGAATTCCAATATCATTCTCATCAATTGATTTAAAGAACACTTCACCCCCAGGAATATAAAATCTTTGAATTAAACCTCTATGACTGTCCCCACGACCAGATTCATCACAATTCTTTATAAAGTTTACAGTACTAAAGTATACTTCCCCTTTTTCGTATAAAGCTTTAATATGCTCTACTTGGCCTCGCTTAATAAAACTTAACACATTTCATACTAATTAAATTATGGTATTAAGCTTAAATTCAATTATACAATTTATTAAGTAAACGACTAATTATCAATATATTAGAATAAACTGTGTAGTATTCTGGACAGCCATTTAATATATCCTCAATAACCGAAATATATATAATTAGATGGTCGTAATAAGCAGGTATTAACACTATTGTAGACATTTATAGCCATTAGATTCTACGAGGTGTAGTATTTCGGACAGCCTATTTTAATATTTATTTCAATGGGGATGGAATATAGTGTAAAGAAGACATCTTAGGGCTTAAACCTACATTTTCAATTAGTTTATAAATATATAAAAAGGCTCCAAAATACCTTTTGGAGTTAATAAATTTACAAATATTGTTGATTGGTGTAGTATTCTGGACAGCTTATGATGGCCAATATTGAAACATCATTTCCTGCGCTACATCCTGAGATATATTTTTTTGATATGCCAATCTGTAACACTTCATAAAAATATCTATTTTACTGTCTCGGTCAGCAACAGAATTAGTTAACCATCTTTGGAAAGGATCAGTCTCTTCTTCTCCGAAATTATAATTTCCATTACCATGAACAGACTTGAAAAATTCCTTTAATCCGCTCATAAGCTTGTAATAAAAATGGTGCTCACCTTTTGACTCCTGCAATTGCTTAGTATCCAAAGGTGCAAAATTCACCTTAATCCAATATCCTCTAATAGAGGCAAATTCATTGCCTTGTTTCTTTACGAATTCATAAGTAATCCTAAGGCCGCCTTTTTCTATAAGTAAGTCTAAATACTTTGTAATAACCCGTTTTCTTTCTTTCGATTCAGCAAAATTAACGTCACATATTTTGCATAAATAATCAACAGTAAACCAAGACTTAGTAATATTCTGACTAAGGTTCATATGCATAGCCTTATATAAGAAAAGGTAAAGACTTTTTCTTCCATCGCCACCTCTACCTTTTCCCACCTTGGGATATCCATTAACTTCCAAGGTATAGTACCGATTGATAAACCCGTCAAGAAAATCTTCACTTAAGCGAATCTGGTAAATCTTCTTATTATCATTACTTTTATCAGTAGTAATCTTCACTTGCTTGATAACTTGAATTCCAACCATATCAAGCGTTTTACCTTGATCAGTGTACTTATAGCTTTTTGAGAAAATGATATTTCGCAGCTGCATTTGATATAAAACGTAATCAAACACAGAAATAAATTGATAGCCATTATGCTCAACTGCTTCTGCACCAGGAAGATTCATATAAGAATGCTTAGATGCTAACTCTTGCCGTCTTCTTCCTGAAACCTTGGAAAAGTCAGCCATTGTAAAAGTTGTGAAACCAAATAGATCTCTCTTTAAATTTCGGCTAATGAAAATTATTATGTCCTTAACAATGTCTGCATCTGCACCATAACTTTTTTTAATCGCATCAAGATTGTCCGCTATGCTGCGATCAATACGACTGATAAAGGGAGTATCATTAACAACAAGAGACTGATTTTCCATGACTATTTTTTTGATTCAGGATTACTGATTGAGTTAGCAAAAATTGTAGTAATAGATTCGAGGCTTACATTGAGATACTCAGAAATTATAAGTAACTCCCGAAGTTTGAAAGATTCAGGCTGGTGAGCCTTATAATTCGTAAAACTCGTAGGATTCATATCCAGAACTTTTGCAATCCTGCTCTTAGGAAGATGCCTGAAAAGATCATCAAGATTTTTAATGAATCCATTTTTTATAAGTACTTCAACTTCTGACTTGGCTGATGAAACATTCATAAGGCATTAATAATATTAGCAAACTCAAATATATATAAATATATATATACATACACACATTTTTATATATATTTTTGAGCTTGCCCATTACTACTAAAAGTGACACGTTGTCACTTTTAGTAGTAATATTACACAGATATTAAAGTAGACTCCAGCTCGTATGTACGTAATCGGATTAATTAAACATCCCACTTCCACTGTTCTGATTGATCCAAGGGATTTCAGTAGCATTGAAGATCTGTACCATTATTTAAATAAGTTCTTCTCAAAAGAAAATTTTGAACTTTCTGTTCCAATAACAAGGGACAGCCTTGAAAGCAGCTTGAAGGAAGGTAAACCGGTTTTGATCCCATTTAATGGGTCAAAAGTGGCACTCATGTTGGGAGAAAAAAACCTAATTACTAAAAGAACCTCTCGTTTTCTCCATGCAGGTATTATAGACGAGTTTTTGAAATAATGCACTTCCTAAGATCCTACATAGAATTTTAGCTTTAATACTTGCAGATACTTAAAAAGGCTACCAACAAAATATCCGGATCTTCTATTACCTGGTACTGCTTCAATGGCTTCGCCCTGACTTTGGCTATTAAGCTCGGCTAATCTTGAAGTTATGTTAATAGTTAATCCTTGATTTACTCTCTCTCTGCTAATCTGTTTTCCAATAATTTCAATATCAATTTGTGGCGCATAAACGTCAAAGTCATCACTAGATAGGCTACTAACAAGTAAATCATGTAGTTGCTGTTTTTCAGCATCAGTTAAATTCTCAGCTATTCTCTGAAAAATTTCAAATTTCATTTACTGACATAGAATTTAAACTCAAGAGAATTAAGATAATTGAATAGAACTTGTGCTGTATAGTTATCAAATTTTTCATCTGACCCTTCCAGTGTCCTAACTTGTACTGGCCGAATATTAGCACGTTTTGCTGCAGCATAAACTGTTAGACCCTGATCTTCTCTCAATTTCTTCAATACTAAGCCTAATTCCAGTTGAGAACTTGCACTAAGCATACCTTCTGCTTTCGGAACAGAAATAACTTTATCATCAAGCTGACCATTTAAAATCTTAAAAAACGCTAATTTTTCTTCTCTACTAAGCGCCTGCACAAATCTCTCAAAAAATTCCTGTGTTTCTGTCTTCATAATGAACCACTATGTTTTAACTAAATTTTTGGTTTCTTAAAAAAGGACAGAACTATATCTCTCAAAAAAAGTGAGATAATTCCTAGTACAAATGAGCCAACCATTATAACCAATGAATTTTGAATAACGATTTCCCATTTTCCCATAATGATCTAAATTAAAACTAACGTTACCATTTCCTGTATCCCAAAAGTAAAAACATTGTTTTGAAAATAAGTGTACAAATCAATTACACGAGATGAAGATATTGTAATTGATCATTTCGCTTTATATTCCCACGAATGATCCATTACTAAACTTGAAGATTGCACCTTAAACGATTTGTTATCGATTTTTTTTCCATTTTTATAAACATTAATGGTAAATTCTGCTAAATCGTTAACACCTTGTTTAGGAACTAGTTTGAATGTTAACTTCAGCAGTTCAATCTTTCCCTTTGTTACGAGAGTGTATTTTTCATTTGTTAATTTAGAATCATCTAAAACTGCACCTGTACTAATATCTGTGCCTTCAAATATTAAGTTCGGTTTAATTCCTATTGTTCTTGAATACCCTTCAAATTTTCCAGTTTGGATATACTCTACTTTAAATGATGCATTATTTTCCGCAGTAATCTCATTTGCATCTTTTGAGCAGGATAAAAACATAATGGGAATAACCAGAGCTAAAATAACCTTCTTCATAATTAATCATTTAAATAACCCATATACAAATTTATAATTAATAATTGTATATCAATAGTATCTACTAGTTAATCCATACCATCCTCCATAAACCAATGGTTAATAGAAAAAAGGAGAAATTTTGTTATGACTTTTATATAGAATCTTTATTCTTTCTTTATTTGAGATGGTTTCTGCCCTATTTAAAATTCCGTCCTCCCGGAAACATCTCCGTCTGCGCATCTTTACCCGTAGCAGCCTTCTTTTCCTTGGGCTGGTACTGATACGGGTTCTTCTCATCCGAGCGTGATAGTGTCAGCACGGGCTGATCGGGTTTTTCTATGGCAGTAAGCTTGCGAAGTAGCCCGGACAGATCAAAGCAGCGGCGGACGATCACGTGTATGATCTGCCCTTCCCGTTGCAGCTTACCTTCGACCATCAAAAGCTTTGATTGCAGAATTTCTTTGCGGTATTTCTCATATAGATTTTGAAAGACCACCAGGTTGGCCACGCCGGTTTCGTCTTCCAGGGTAATGAAACATACCCCTTTGGCTGTGGCCGGTCTTTGCCTCACCAGGATCAGCCCTGCAACTTTCAGGATCGTGCCGTCTTTCAGCTGGCCCAGATCCTGGTTGCATACAGCTTTGAGAAGGGCCAGATCCTGCCGCACAAAGCTGATCGGGTGCGCCTTTAAGGAAAGCGCTGTAGAAGCATAGTCCTGCACGACGTGTTCGGATGCGCTCATCACAGGCAGCTGCACCTGCTCGCCTTCGCTTTGAGAGGCCTGCCCGCTGAACAGCCCGACCGGACGGTCACCGAGCGCGGATACTTCCCACAGCGCCTGCCTTCGGTCCAAACCGATTGAGCGGAACGCATCGGCATCGGCGAGTTTTTCCAAAGTAGCAGCCGAAACGCCAATGTCACGAAGGGCATGGATGCTGCTGTAAGGTTTGCTTCTGGCCGTGATTAACAGCTGCATGTCCTGCTGCCGGATGTTATTGATCTGGCGGAATCCCAGACGGAGTGCGTGGTATTTGCCGGTTTTATCTTCCAGCAGGTTGTCCCAGTCTGAATAGTTGATATCTACGGGCTGCATTGGCACCCCGTGTTTGGCGGCATCTTGTACGATCTGCGCGGGCTGGTAGAAACCCAAAGGCTGGCTGTTCAGAAGGGCGGCCGCGAAAATATCGGGGTAATAGTATTTTAGCCAGCAGGATACATAGACCAGCAGGGCAAAACTGGCCGCATGGCTCTCGGGAAAACCGTAGCTGCCAAAACCCTGCAATTGCTTAAAAATGCGCTCTGCAAACTCGTGCTGATAACCTCTTGCCACCATGCCATCGATGAGCATTTTTTCAAACTTGTTAATAGCCCCGGTCTTGATTTTAAAGGTAGCCATGCTGCGCCGCAGCTGATCGGCTTCCGCCCCGCTGAAGCCCGCGGCCACAATGGCTATTTTCATGGCCTGCTCCTGGAACAGGGGCACGCCCAGTGTACGTCCCAGGATCTCTTCCAGCTCTTTGGAAGGATACTCAACGGGTTCTTCTCCGTTCCTGCGCCGCAGATACGGGTGCACCATATTGCCCTGGATCGGGCCTGGCCGCACCAGGGCCACTTCAATCACCAGATCATAGAAACAGTTGGGTTTCATGCGTGGTAGCATCGCCATTTGTGCCCGGCTCTCAATTTGAAATACACCGATGGTGTCTGCACGGCTGATCATATCATAGACCAGCGGGTCATCCTGCGGGATGTTTGCCAAAGTCAGGTCCAGCCCATAATGCGCTTTGGCCATGTCGAATGCCTTTCTGATACAGGTCAGCATGCCCAGTGCAAGAATATCGATTTTGAGAAATCCGAGGGCATCAATATCGTCCTTGTTCCACTCGATGTTGGTGCGGTCCTGCATTCGCGCGTTCATCACCGGGCACAGATCGGAGAGCTTGAAGCGTGTAATGACAAAACCGCCTGTATGCTGTCCCAGCTGCCGGGGAAAACCCATGTACTGACGTGTGAGATCCAGTATTTTCAGCAAATGCGGGTCTAGTGGGTTGAACCCGTGCTCTGCCATACGCAGGTCATTATCCGGGCCTGGTCCTATAAAATCCCAGATGCAGGCCGCCAAGCGGTTGATCGCATCGACTGACAGTCCCATCGCTTTGGCCACATCCCGGACTGCGCCTTTTTCGTGCTGCGTGGTAACGGTGGCCACAATGGCAGCGCGGTCACGCCCGTATTTGTTATAAATGTACTGGATGACCTCTTCCCGCCGTTCGTGTTCGAAATCCACATCGATGTCGGGCGGCTCGTTTCGGGCCGAGGAAATAAAACGCTCAAAGAGCAGCTCGAACTTGGTCGGGTCTACCGAGGTGATGCCCAGACAAAAGCACACGGCGGAATTGGCCGCAGAGCCCCGCCCCTGGCACAGGATCCCTTGCTGCCGGGCAAAACGGACAATATCATACACGGTCAGAAAGTAAGGCGCGTAGTCCATTTCCTCAATGAACTGCATCTCATGCTGGATCGATGTAATGATCTTTTCCGGCAGGTTGTCTCCGTAAAACGCATAGGCCCCTTCCCAGGTCAGCCTGACCAGCTCCTGTTGAGGGGAGCGGGCCTCAGAGGTAATCTCGGTGGGGTATTCGTATTTCAATTCATCCAGTGAAAACCGGCAGGCGTCGGCAATTTGCTGCGTCCGAAGGATAGCGTCCGGGTACTGCCGGAAAAGCCGGATCATTTCCTGGGTGGGTTTTAGGTAACGTTCCGCGTTGGGAAAAAGCTTAAAACCTGCCTTGTCGATGGTGCAATCTTCAAGGATACAGGTGAGAATATCCTGCAATTGCCGCCGCTTGGGATGATGGTAATAAACATTATTGACTGCCACCAGCGGGACATCCAGCCGGGTAGACAGCTGGGAAAGCCGGTACATCTTTTTTGTGTCATCGCCTACATACGAGCGGCTCAATGCTAAAAAAAGTGAATCTCCCAGTACCTGCCGGTATTCTGCCAGGACTGCATGAAACGCCGGATCAAACTCAAAATTTGAATTCAGCGCAGCAGGCGGAATGACAATGAAGAGGATGCCCTGGGCATACCGGTAGACATCGGCTTTATAGAGATGGCATTCGCCTTTTTCTGCCCGCAGGTTCCCTTCGGTCAGAAGTGCAGACAGCCGCCCGTAGCCTTCTTTTGATGTCGGGTAAGCGAGTAGGCTGGGGCCGTCGATCAAATTCAAACGGCATGCAGGGATGATCCGTATTCCGGCTTCTCTGGCTGCTGCATGTGCCCGCACAATCCCGGCCAGCGTGTTGTGGTCGGTAATGGCAATGGCCTTGTGGCCCAAAGCCGTTGCCTGCTCGACCAGTTCTTCCGGGTGAGAACATCCCTGAAGAAAGCTGAAATTGCTGGTGACCTGTAATTCCGTGTAGTGCATATGCCGATTGGTTAAGCGAAAAAGCCATGGATAAACCAGGCAGGTTTATCTGAACTATAATGCCCCAGACGAAAGACCCAGTAACGCGCGCCTGCTTCATCTTCCAGACAATAATAATCCCGGTGCTCGCCCTGCTGCAGCCACCATTCCTGTTCGATCCTTTCGGGCCCGTCCGCTTTGCTGACCTGATAGATCCTGCCCTTGTAGCGGAACAGCATCGGGGGATAATCGGGTATGGGCGCTGTGACATCGATCCGTTCGGGCTCGGCCAGAAGATGCACAGGCCTGGGCCGGTCAGTCCTCCAGGCCGTTTGTGGCTGGTCTTGTAAGGAGACTGCGGTTTCTACCGACCGCTCCGGCCAGTAATGTTCGGAGGGCAGATAACGGTGGATGCTTTCCATGCCTGCCCGGCCTGCCAGCCGGTCAAGCAGCTCAAGTATTCCGGTTTCGTGGTGGCTTGCCGTATGCCAGAGTGTTTCCTGCACGGCAGCCGTAGCCTCTACCACCGGTGCTTCCAGCACAAAGAGCTCAATGCCCCATCCCGGTTCAAGAGAAGGTATTTTCAGCTCAAACAGTTTGAATAAATGCGCTACATGGCAGGACGGGCCGCTGGTTGCAATCTCAATCTGCACGATTTTGCCGTCCACCCGGTAACCTTTAAAAATGCCGGTCCTGAGCCCTTTGTTTTCTGCTGCCAGACGCTGGCAAAGCGCTTCCAAAAGCTTTTGCAAAGCAATTTTAATGGCGGTCGCCGTCACAATGGGCTCCATACAGGGCAGCCGCTGCTGGTAAGGTTCCACTGGCCGGACCGGGTCAATGACTTCTTCCAACAGCCCCAGCGACTGGTCAATACGGTCAAGCAGCGGTTGTCCAAAACGGCGTCTGAGTACAGACCGGGGCATACTGATAAAACTTCGTATCTGGTAAAACCCAAGTTTCTGCAAACGCTGCAGCGTAGACGTTTCCAGCCGCAGCGCCGCAGGCGGCAATGGCAGCAAAGCTTCCAGGGTGCCGCCCGTTTCTATAATGGGTGTGATCTGCCCGTAGTGACAGACTGCCCAGGCTGCGCCGATGGTATTGGCCATAGCCCCGCGTACATCATAGCCGGAGCTGCGAAGCTTGATGACGAGGTCTTTCAGGTATGCACGCTCCCCTCCCCACAGGTGTGCACAGCCTGTCACATCCAGGACCAAACCGTCCGGCAGGTCCACCGCTGCAATGGGTGTATAACGGATACACCATTCGGCCAGTGCATTTAAAAGCCTGGCAGCCATTTCGGGTTTGTCTTCGATCACATGCAGGATCGGAAGCACAGCCCGCGCATCGGCCACCACCATGCCCGGGCTAATGCCCTGGGCTTCGGCGGGAAGATTGGCTGCCTTGACCACCATGCGTCCGCGTTCAGGTGCGGCCAGCACAAAAGGCACATCTTTCAAAGCAGGCCTACGAAGGATGATGCGGTCTGTCGTCAGGTGCCTGAACCAAAGCACCAGGTAGCGTTTATCCATAGGTCCCTGTGTTTATATGATCCGTTCCAAATCTTGCCTGCCTGGCAGGATCCGCAGCATGCTCAAAACGGCCCGCTGCCCAGCCGACCTGCCAGCTGCCAGGTTCGCCGTTACGCACTTTTTGTAGGGCGACCTGCCAGCGCGCGTGCCCTACTCCCGGCATGCCCTGCTCCAGTTCGCTGCTGACTGGTGTAATTTTCCACCGGCACACGCAGGCCAAGGTATTCACACTGCGAAGATTATGACGGTGTACAAATCCGGGCACCCGGCTTTTTTCCACCACCAGCTGCAAACGTCTGGACGCAGTAAAGCTGATCTCGTTGATTTCTGCGACCACGCAAGCTAGTGCTTCACACTTGAGCGCTTCTTCCATCGCCCACAGCGCATCTTTCTGCCGGGTAAGATCGATAAAAATGATCCGGTCGGGTGATATATCAAAAATTGCAAGAGCTGGCGGGAAAATCGTCCGTTTCGTACTGATCCACAAACATATGCCTGTACCGCTCTGCATCAGACTACTGAGCAGGCACGCCATAAAGCCAGCAGTGGCTGCTGCGTCTTGTCTGCTGGCACTGATAAATTCATGCAATCCGGTCGGAAAACTGCGGCCGGGAAATGCTGCTTCGATGGGACCCAGGCCAAAATCAATGCGCTGCCGTGAAGTGGGCAGCCTGAAACCCTGCAGGGAAAGGATTTCACTTTGCAGTTTTTCCAGAATATTTTTTTGGCCTGGTGCTGTCATAACGAATAAAAAACTATATTTGTTGCTGTGAGCAACAATTTGTTGTTGCCAATAATAACAATTAAAAATCAGCTCTGATGGAAACTGTCACATTTTTTTTTCACAGCAACATCCGGTTCCTTCGGGAAAGACGTCGTTTAAGCCAGGAAACGCTTTCTGAAACGCTGGTTTTATCCCGCAATAAATTGCAGGCTTTGGAAAGCGGAAAAACCAGAAATCCTGCCGCAGATGACATGATCAAGTTCTCCGAATACTTCAAAGTCAGTGTCGATAGTCTTTTTAAAGTGGATCTTTCCAAATTATCCGAGCTAAAGCTCCGGGAATTGGAAGCTGGCAATGATGTTTATATGACCGGCAGCAAAATCCGCATACTGGCCATTACCGTTAGCCATGACAATCAGGAGAATGTCGAATATGTGCCTGTCAAAGCAAAAGCAGGATATAGAAGCGGATACAGTGATCCGGAATTCCTGGCTGCGCTGCCCAAGTTTTCGATGCCGAACCTACCGACTGGAACACACCGTATGTTTCCAATTACTGGAGATTCCATGCTGCCGATTCCTGATGGAAGCGATGTGATTACGTGTTATGTAGCAGACTGGAAAGACCTCAGAGCTGATACGCCTTGTATTCTAATCCTAAAAGGCGAGCAGGAATTTGTTTTTAAACTCGTCAGCATTATAGATAAAGCGTTTCTGCTTAAATCTCTCAACGTGGCTTATGATCCTTATACGGTTCCTGCATCAGAAGTTTTGGAAATCTGGCAATTCCATAGCTATCAGACCAAAGAGTTCCCCGAAGCGCTACCTGATCTGAAAGTTCTGGCAAAAGCTGTAAGGGATTTGCAGCAGGATTTTAAAGAGATGAAAACAAAAAAATGATGTGTCTTGTTGCCCTATCATTGGAACCCATAAGATACAGTGCAATTTAATTCATTACATCAAACCCCGTAGGCCATGTCTGTTTACGCTAAAATAAAGGAATATCTCGAATACCGAATTGGAAACCTGGTTTACGCAGAGCTGAACAATTGGACAGAAGCGGCGCGGATTCTTAGTATGGACAGTACCGGTTGGCAGCTCAAACTTGAAAGGTCAGGCCAAATTGTCTTTTGTGACCCGGACAATATTTTTCCGTTGGAAATAGAGGATCTGGACCTAAAACATATAGGATTTATCCAGATAGAAGATAACGACGGTTTTACAAAAACCAATGGCCGGATTGATTTAAAGGTGATTGACCAGATACTTGAAGGTTACTATGAATTTGAGGATGAAGATGATAATAATGAGGATGAAGAAGGTTATACTGAACAGGAACCAGATTTTCCTGATCCTGACCAGCTATCATTAGACCTGATTATCTATCCGACAAAGCATCCTGTGGAGCCGTTCGATTTTGCAGCCAACAGTACATACAATCTGCTCTATGATCTTGATGGCGATTGGAAAAGCACTTAAAGCCTACAAGGCAGGCCTTAAAAAAAGCAAGGATAAAAGCGAAAGTGTTTACGATGATTTTATCTCTGAAAACCCAATTGTCACCCATAAGGGCTATGAAGTTCGCATGGCAGGATCACATCAATCTCTGTACAACACACTTGTCTACCATGACGATTTAAACGTTCTTGAAGGTCTGAAATTTGTACACGAGCTGCAAAATCTTTGTCTTGATAAGTTGGCAGGTTATCTTTTTTTGGAAGAGGGTACCTATAAAAAAGATAATTAAATGATTATCCTTCAACAGATCAGGACCGAATAATTAATCAAATTGACACCATCTGCTATTTAGGTTCATGCCATTCAGATGTTGCCAGTATCATTCTCAACGTTTGCTTTTGATAATTTTCATTTTATCATTTGTGGAATGCATTCATTGCGTATATATTCACTGGATATGATGCAGATTAAGTGAGAATAAAACATTAATTTAGAACGCAGTTAAATCTGTATATAAAAATGGGTATTTAAAAATCTACCAAACTTTTGACATTCAGCCATGAAATATAACAACTGTACTGTAACAGAAGTAGCTAGTATACGGCCACACGAATCTGATGGAATTTGGTGGATTGTCGTCGAATACAGACGGCCCGACGGCAGCGAAGGCATGATGCCGCTGTCATTTAGCACCTTTGAAGACGCGGATAAAGTCGGAGCCGGACACGAATTTTATTCAGATGGCAGTGATGATTTTTAAGCTTGTCTTTCTAAGGTTTATACTCTCAATTAAAATTGGCATGTAATAATTTAACTTCGCAAGTTATAAATCTGTGCACTATACATGTATAATGGATGGGTTAAACGGTTGAAATTTATAATTCTTTAAAATTCTATCTGAAAATGATAGACTGTCACTTCCAAAACACTATTCAAATTCATCAGGCATTGTATTTTATATTAAAATATTAAACTAACCTCAAATAAAAGTAACTTTTCGAAAAATCTATAAGTGATATTGAATCATAATAAAATGATTTTTGAAAATGAATATTTTTCGTTAGAGCTGGATGGGGTAAAAATGAACATTCAGGAACATACCGTCCATTACATGCAGGTTTTCCGAATAAATTTTTCGGATAACCGTGCGCCTCTGAATATAACCAGAATTTCATCGAAAATGGGAAAGACCTGGGTTTCTGTTCCACAAGGAAGGCAGAAAGAGGCTGAGCAAATTGGCTCGCTGATTGTTGAATATTTTAAAACAAAATAACCATGTGTTACTACAACGGACAAAGGGTATCCCGGTCTGAATTTATCAGATTGATCGAATTAGAAAAGGCAGTAGCAAACTATGATTTTCTTGATAAGGATATTCAGGAAGGATTTGCCTATGGCCCAAGTGCAGTATTAAAACCTAATGATTTAAAAAGCAATTTTGATATTGTACAAATGGAATGGGGTTTTATCCCTTCCTATTTAAGGACAAGGGAAGATGTTAAAAAAATGCGGATCGGATATAAAGATTCATCTGGTAAATATCATCCTCCTTTAACCACTTTAAATGCCAAAGGCGAAGAGTTGCTCTTTCCCGGGAAAATGTTTCGGGATGCAGCATTGAAAAGACGTTGCTTGGTTTTATCAACAGGCTTTTATGAATGGAGGCATGTTTTCCCAAAAAATAAAAGAACCGGCGAGCCACTTAAAACGGCAGCCAAATATCCTTACTACATTAGCTTAAAAGACCAGGAATATTTCTATATGGCCGGAATTTGGCAGCCTTGGGTAGACAGACAGACCGGGGAAGTGGTTGAAACAATGGGGATTGTGACAACTGATGCCAATTACATTATGACGCAAATTCATAACAGCAAAAACAGAATGCCTACAATTCTTAATGATGAGCTGGCGTGGGAATGGATGATGGATGATTTAAAAGAAGAGCGTATAACGCAGATCGCCACACACCAATATTCGACTGAGCTTATGCAGGCTTATACAATTGATAGAGATTTCAGGACTTCAGTTGAGCCTTTAAAAGGCTTTACCTATGATGAATTACCAAGTCTGGAAGTTAGCGCGGCAACCTAAGCTAAATGTATATATAAGAAAAACCTCATGTTTCATTGAACTCATTTTGTTACTTTGGTATTCTACCTATAGGTTAGTAAATTAATGTCAAGCTATTTCAGGGTAATTCCCTAAAAGATTTTGTTCTTTCATAAGCTTTGTAAACTTATCGCGGCCAACTTTAATGCCATGCTGCCGACAAAAGTCAGCAGTCATCACGTGCAGCTTTTCGGCTCCAATCCTGGGCAGGTTTTTTCGGATTGAACGCACTTCTTCCAAAAGCATTGCGTATTCAAAAGCGGTTTGATCTTGCTGTTTCTGCTTATCATACCAAGCCTGACGGCTTTTCCCAAACAGTTCGCAGAGTTGCTGCATACTAACCAAAGGGTTCTGTATACTCAAATGGGTCACTGCCTGGGACCAGATTTTTTTCGTATGGGAATCTTGAACTGGTCTTCGGCCAATGTAATAACCGTTTCAAGAGCCTGTTTTTCAAGCAAGAGCTTGCTGCTATACTGTTCTAATTCAGCCACTTTACGTCTCAAAGCAGCTAAATCATTGGTAGTTTTCGTTTTCATAGAGCCATACATTTTTATGTAAACCCGTTTTTTATTCTGATAACGATCATAATAACGATTCCATCGTCTCAATAAAGTACGGGAAATTCCGACAGCTTCCAAAATTTGACGCTCAGAATAGACATTCATCCGATACAATTCCACAACCTGACGTTTCATCAATCCCGTTTTGTGCTTTCCTATTACATTCTCTAAAATATTGATTATCATAGCTTTGTAAATTAATGTCAAGCTATTTCAGGGCAATTCCTGTCATATGCTACTGAAATAGGTTGACACTTAGCCAGTACGCTGATATTCAGACGGATAGCAAACATTTCCAAAGCGGATTTTTTTGTACGGATACCATTTCAGTGGGAGCGGACCTGTCCGGTAATGTGCCTGGTGAGGGGTCAGATAGCCAATCGAAGCATGGGGCCGCATGGCATTATAATTGTTGATAGCTTTCTCAACTGCCTCTCTTGCTGCTGAAAAAGAAACAAAACCACGTAGGCCAAAGTCTTCCTTCAGCGTCCGGAATACCCGTTCGGCCATGGCATTTTCATTAGGGTCACCGCTCTGGGTCATGCTGATAGTCACGCCGTTATCTCTGAGCCGGTCTACATATTTCCAGGAGCAGTACTGAACACCCCGGTCCGAATGGTGGATCAATGTTTTGTCCGTTTTTCCACAGGAAAGCAAAGCCATATCCAGGGCCTGTACTGAGCCCCGTGCCTCCATGGTTTTATCCAGGTGCCAGCCAACAATTTTACGCGAATAAGCATCCATAATCACAGATAGGTAAACAAAATTTGAACCCAGTGGGATATAAGTCATATCAGTGACCCATAGCATGTTAGGCCGGTTAGGCACTACATTTTTTGCCCGGTTCGGGTATTTGTAATAGCAATGATCGGAATCAGTAGTCTTGATCCGTTTTCTTTTCTTGATTGACAATAAATTACTGTCTTTCAGTAACTTATGCAATTTATCCCGTCCCAGTTTAAGCTGGTGGTTACGGATAAAATCCTGCATGACTTCATGCAGTTTCGCAGTACCGATCCCTGGAATCTTTTGCCTGATCCGTCTGACTTCTTCCAGGATCAGATCCTTTTGAAAACACTTCTTCTCCTGACGCCCGGCAGCCGCATACCAGGCTTGTCTTGTCAACCCGAACAACTTACACAACTGCTCCATACCCGTAAGAGGGTAGCGACGGGTCAGTTTTTCGGTTGAACGGTGCCAGACTTTTTTAGGATTGGTATTTTGAATTCTTCTTCTGCAATCTGGATGGCAATTTCAAAGGCTTCGGCTTTAAGCCGAAGGAATTTGTTTTCTCTTTCAGCTTCCAAAAGCCGCTTTTCAAGTGCTTTCAGGTAAGACGAATCAGTTTTCTTTTTCATAGTCTGCTTAAAAAATGAATGGGAAAATAAATAAGGTCTCAAGCGGTGCTTGAAGTACCACCGGTTCAAACAGCGGAGTTCTGTCGGTGCAATGTGCAGATGCTGATGGATCTCATGCATGTTTGATATCTCAGCACGGTAAATTTCCACAACTTTTCTCTTAAAAGATACAGATTGTCTGCTTTTTTTATTTCTTTGTAATACGTTAATATACATGATGTTACGAGTTTAATGTACACTAAAACCAGTAACATACGATTTGTTGTATAATTTTAGTTATGTTAAATAGAATTTTTAAAGCGGCTGTACTTTTAAAAAGTTCTGGTCACAATAAATCAACTGACTGCCTTACCCTACCGTCTTTTCCAGTCCCCTTTAAAGCGGCTGTATGCAGTGCTGCTCTCTGCTTATTTCCACATGCCAAAAAATAACGCTGCAGTATTTGCCTTTTTCTGCTGGCTGATTCCTCAGCTGACAAGCTGATAACCATTTCCTATATCGTATTTTTTCCACTCCTATAGTTAGCGTGACGACGGAGATGGGTTAAGCCCATTTGCAAATACTTTTGCGTCATATCTGCACTGGCAAAATCATGATGATTCAGGTAAGCTAAAAATTGCCTATAAATGTTGGTGCTGCTTTCCTGGACAACTTGTTTTGTCCTGAACCGCCAGAACTGTCCGATCTCTGACTATTAAGGCTCACAAATCAAAATACCCTATTCGCATTTTTCATGGCAGTAAAGCTCGGGATGTTCTCTAATTAGTATCCGGTTTCCAGTAGCATATTCTTTGCCTGACTTTTAGTTTTATTTGCAGATATATGCTTTCGTTAAGTACATCATATTTCACAATTTTGAAAATTAACGGTCAATATACGGTTGTGAAATTATTTTGAAGCAATTAATTTCACCCTGTTACATTTTTTTATTAGTGATTAGGATAGGATGAATTAGTAGACAAGTACAAAATATGATTACAGATCTGGGAATTCTTAACAAGTAAATCGACTAGTTGGATAGAAAAGCCCGGATCAAACCCATTTAGTCAGAATCAATAAGTTAAACAAAATTTCGCCTGGTTGCCTAATTGGGACTTACCACTTCCATAGCGAACTGTACAACCGGATGTTGGTATTTTAACGCTTTTTATGGAAACCCCTGATTCTTACGCTTTCGAACCCCTTTCCGAACTGGTCAGCTATTTATTTACCCGGCGTGAAGCGATCTTGAGTAACTGGCGCATGGCCTGTGAGCAGGACCCTGCACTGGGAAAAGTTTCACTGCTGAACCGCGAGGAATTCAACAACCTGCTGCCTATTGTTCTTGACATCCTTGAGCAGCGCCTGCTGAATAAACCTCAGCAGGCTGACCTGGGTATGACTGCCCAGGGCCACGGCCTGCACCGCTGGCACAAAACCCATGACCTGATGGAAACTATGCAGGAGCTGAATTATCTGACCCGCACACTGTATAGCGAACTGGAGTTGTTTACAGAGTTGTATCCTGAAACGGACAAAGCCCTGATCATGTATGTGCATGGCCAGATTGTACTTCTGATGCAGGAAACCATCCATGGAAGCCTTCAAAAGTATGATGAGCTCCAGCGGCTGCAGGCCAGCAGCCGGGCTGCTACTCTGCAGCAAGCCCTGGACCAGATGCAGGAGCTCTCTGTCCAGCGCAATGATATGCTCCGGACTTCTTCCCATGATCTGAGGGGCAGTTTTGGTATGATCAGCTCGGCAGCCATGCTCCTTAAAATGGAAGGGCTTACCCCGCAGGAACAGCAGCAGTTTCTGGACGTGATGAGCCGGAGCCTGGAAAATGTGCATGCCATGCTGACAGGCCTGATGGATTTGTCCCGCCTGGAAGCAGGCCAGGAAACATTGCAGACAGAAAAAGTTGATGCTGTCCGGCTCCTAAAAGATATCCTTGCAGGCGCGCAGCCTATGGCTGCCCAGAAAAATATTATTCTGCGCGCAGACGGGATAGATACGCTGATGGTAGAAACAGACCGGGTCAAGCTTGGACGGATCATTCAGAATATTCTTATCAATGCCTTGAAATATACCCCTTCCAACCCGCAGCATCCGGCCATTGTCTCGGTTTCCTGGTCCTCTGAGGGGGACTACCGCTGGGCATTCAGTGTCCAGGACTCCGGGCCGGGTATGCCCGATAACCTGACGGGTATTTTCAGCGATCAGCTCCGGCCAACCGTAGAGCCAACTGCTATCATGGGACCGGATCACGCTGAACCCACCGCCGTCCTGCCAGATGATATTCCACGCATACCTGATAGTGACGAACTGGCCAGGTTAACAAACCAGGCAACAAAGAGCGAAGGAGTAGGATTGCAAATTGTAAAACGGCTGTGCGAGCTGCTGGATGCCAATCTGGATATCGAAAGCACAAAAGGCAGGGGCACGTTATTCCGCGTGCGGTTACCGGCCCATTATTCAGCTTAACAGCAACCCTGCGAATCCAGGTGTTGCTGTCTTAAATTGCATGTAAACATTTAATTATCCCGAGAATGGAAAACAGCAAGCTCATTTACCTGGTCGACGATGATGAAGATGATATCTTTCTAATGAAAGAAGCACTTGAAAAGGTTATCACAGATATTGATATCAGAGAAATCAGTGATGGCCAGTCGCTGCTTGAGAGCCTTGAACAAAACCAGCCGCAGCAGCCGGCAGTGATTTTAATGGATATGAACATGCCACGGTTAAATGGGCTGGAAGCACTTCATGTATTGAGGACAAATCCCAAAACGCAGCATATACCGGTTGTGATGGTTTCCACAAGCGCAAGTCCGGACCATATCTGGCAGGCTTATCAGCGGGGTATCAATGCGTTTATTACAAAACCCGTTTCCCTTGCCGATTATACCTTTATGGCCCATACGGTCAATGCCTGCTACCTGAATAATTATCAGGCCCTTGATACGGTTGCTGTGCCTGCTATACGAGACCATAAAAGCATTCTGGTTATAGAAGACGATCCGGACCAGTGGGAACTGATGAGCCATATCTTTAAAATGAGAATGCCGGAAGTAACCCTGACCAGGATAAGTGACAGACCAGGCACACTGGACTATTTAACCCATCACTGGAACCGCACAGAACCGGCACCCGAACTTATTATCCTGGACCTTTATCTGCCCACCCGGCGGGACGGGCTGAACCTGCTGGATTCGATCCGGTACTTTTTCACTATACACAGATTACAACCCGTGCCCGTCATTGTTTTCAGCTTTTCAGAAAATCAGGAAGATATCAAATTAAGTTACAGCCACAGGGCCAATGCCTATATGGTCAAGTCCCGGAATCTTCATGAAACAGTTTCAAACCTGGAAAAGGTATGCCATTTTTGGTGGAACACGATTTCTCTGCCTAAAAAAACCGGGTAGCATAGGTGAATAACAGGTAGCCGGAATACATAAAGGAATACTGCTTTGTATATTTGGGTTCCTGATATAGATATGCATGGTTTCAAAAACATGGCGCAGGCCCTTTCACTGCATATGCTATTCTTTTTAAATCTGCCTGGTGATTTCAATCAGGAAGTCAAGCTTTGCCAGCATCATCTCTGTTTGCCACATGTAAAATGGCTTAACTCAATGCTCATACGACCGTCTTAAAAAAAGCAAGAACACGTCCGGTTAAGCAGCTCATTTTTGACCATCCGTAGTTATTGGGAAGTGAGCCTTGAATCATCCATAAAACGTTTTGCTTTGCTTTGACAAATACGCAACGCCCATGTAAATGCCGTACAAGTGCCGCGATCGTAGCCCCGGATACTATGATGGAACTCCAGAAAGGCTTCATCTAGTAAAACACCGGCAATCTGCTCATTTTGTACCAGTCTGCAAATGACCCCATATAGTGCCGCTGCATAATCGTCATAAAATTGTTCAAATGCACGGTACTCATTCCGTTTAAGTCCCTGCTTGATTTCAAGTGGTGTATATTGTGTATCCTTCAGCATGAATTTTGTACCCAGAGATCTTAATTGAAATGAACAATCAAATTAATTCTATAACTAACTTACAAAAATTTAGCTTAGATACCAAGCTATCAGAAAATGATTCCTGGTTATTGAAGAGTAGAACAGCCATCAGGGGTTTATTTATTGTTTAAGCATTTTGTCGGAGTCATCGCTGCACCGCATTAAATGCATAAATTAGCAATATATAAATCGTTACTTTTTGTGAGCAATTTCTTGCATTACCGTGAGCTAACATGAAGAAACTCTTAGGTCCTTATTTCGTTTATTTTACCCAGGACATATCGGTAAACTGTTGAAGCATTTGGTATCGGGATGCATGTAAATAACAGTTGAGACTGTTTTCACGTCCAGTTGACTGGTGGTAGTTGTATTGCTTATGATCAGGAAACAAATGTTAAATACCCCTCGTTCCATTTTGTGATCACGACCCTCAAAAAATGGGTGTATTTTGTAAGAAACAAGTATTACATAACTATATTAGCGAACAGCACATCATTTGTAGAAATAACTGTATATTAGGCTGGATTTTTGATGTACATTACAATCAAACTCATCACTATTTACCTTTCATGATGAAAATATGCCTTATTGATGATGAATGGATTTGCCGTTTGATTGCGCGTAAACTGATTGAGAAGATCAATGCCGACCCTGACATCATGGAATTTACAGAGGGACAGTCCGCCATTGACTTTCTGGCCCGCCAGCGACTGATCGGTGAGCCTTTGCCTGAGCTGATTTTGCTCGACATCAACATGCAGCTAGCGAACGGCTGGCAATTTTTGGATATGCTGCAGGATCTGGGCATGCATGATTACCATCCACGCATCTATATGAGTAGTTCTTCAATTGACAGCGGTGATTTGGTCAGAGCAAAAACCTACCCGGATGTTTATGGCTATCTTCCCAAACCGCTAACCCCTATGATGTTGTGGGAAATATTCATTGATATGGACCGGACCTGTATGTGCCCGCCCAGACAGACCGAATATGATAATCACCAAAGTATTCCTACCTATTTCAAAGCCCATCCTGCTAAAAATGCGGTAATTTAATGCTTTCCCATCATAATAAGCAGGTGACCAGCAGTTCGCAAATTATTTTTCAAACCGAGCCGTAGCCCAGTGCAATTGATAGTAATATTAATCAGGCCAAATAATCGAATCAGCTCAACCCAGACAGAAGGTATCTTGTACAGGTTTGGCCGCATCTGACTGAACCAATATTTAAGCCCCATCAAAACCGGACGTTTGAAAGTTGAGCAACGTCCCAGACACCGACTGAAAAACCAAGAAGCAAAAAGTTAAAAGAAAAAATGGCGTGTGATGATCGGATCAGCACCTTCTTTCATAAATAATATTATCTAAAAACATGGCTGTAATAATTGAATTGGATACGTTTATGGAAGGGCCAACAGACTTGTCTGCATTAAAAGGAATTGTTCCGGGCGAAATCAAACGGATATTTTATATCTATGAGGCTAATGCTCAAAAAAGAGGCGGCCACCGTCATCATCTGACCTGGAATGTATTGGTTTGTATTAAAGGAAAGTGCCGGGTATATTCCCATGATGGTGAAACGGAGCAGTACTTCAATCTGGATAACACGGGCTGCGGACTGGTGCTGGAACCCAGAGACTGGCATGTGATGGACTGTTTCTCGCAGGACGCCATTCTTTTGGTATTATCCAATCAATACTATGACAAGCTGGATTATATCGATCAGCCTTATTTGTTGGCAGACAATTCCGAACTGTAATCCATAGAATTGCCGGATGGATTCCCCCAAATGCAGCAAGTAAATAAGGATCAGGTATGAATGTGTCTGGCATAAGACTTCTGCTTAAAGCGAAGCCACAGTTGCATCCAATAGTCAATTAATGCAAGCGGCACTAAATCCGGATTACCTTTCTGTCAGATCCAGGAACCGTTCAAATACCTGCCACATTGCATCCTGAACAAAAGGTTTGGAAATAAAATCATCCATTCCTGCCTCGATGCATTTTTCTTTTTCTCCAATCAGGTTACCTGCCGTAAGTGCAATGATCGGCACTTTGTCCGCCCCCGGAAGCTTCCTGATCAGTGTGGAAGCCTCATAGCCGTTCATCAGCGGCATTTGAATGTCCATGAAAATCAGATCCGGTAACTGCTTCTGACAAAGTTCGAGTGCTTCTTTGCCGTTGGCTGCTTCCAGGATCGTTGCATGGACTGCTATTTTTTTGATCACCGTTTTAGCCAGCAACATGTTTATCAGATGGTCCTCTGCCACCAGTACAGAAATTTTTCTGGTTGTTAGCTTTGGCTGGGTGGCAAGTTCAGTAGGCTGCGGGCCGTTTTCTTTACGAGTCAAATTGGCAAGAGACAGGGAAATATCTCCCAGCTTGACAGGTTTCATTAACCTGGAATTGACCTGCAGTTGCTGGCAAGCCTTTAAAACCATAGCATCATCGGCGGAACTGTTCATCAATATGACCGGCAGCTGTTCGTTGGAAAAGGTCTTTCGGATCTGCCGGATTGCTTCCAGTCCGTCCATATGGGGCATGTGGTAATCCATTAGCACAGCGTCGTAAACCGCCCCGTGTGCAAGCGCATCCAGAGCCTGCTGACCATTTTCAGCCTGGTCTGATTGAATTCCAAGCTGGCCCAGCATCCTTTCCAGCAGCTTCCGGTTGTTGGCATTGTCATCTACAATGAGCACATTACCAACAGAGGCTATGGACTGGGAGGCGAAGATGCCTCCTTGC